>Ga0137415_10001439_pt1 | contig 23561 bp, 24 predicted proteins | sample CZODoug3_1_1_16f_FD_183082 | JGI IMG/M metagenome (GOLD analysis project Ga0137415, IMG submission 183082) | Vadose zone soil fungal communities from Angelo Coast Range Reserve, California, USA - CZODoug3_1_1_16fungal (Hybrid Assembly) | ecosystem: Environmental > Terrestrial > Soil > Vadose...
GAATGCGCCTCCTTACACCGTTCGCCGTCCCGCCAACCAGAGTGGCGAGCAGCCGTTCAGACAGCGGGATCCGTCGGGACCATTCGTGCTTCCGGGCCGATACACCGCACGACTAAGCGTGAAAAGTGGATCAGGCTCACCGGCCGTGTACGAGGCTCCGATCGACGTGCGGTCCGACCCGCTCGTGCAGATGGGCGAAGCCGACTACCACGCGCTCTACGACATGCGGGTGAGCACCGGTCACCTACAGGCGACGGTGCAGGCCGCGGTTCGAACGGCCGAACAGCTGAAAGAACAGGTCACCGATGTGAAGACGGCGCTCAAGAGCAACACTGCTCCGGACAGTGTTTCGAAGCAGGCGGACGCCATCGATAGTGAGATCTCGGATATCCTGAAAAAACTACGCGGAGATCCTGAGGGCGAGCCCGTCAGCGACGACAAGAGAGTAGAGAATCCCTCGATTCAGGAACGGGTGAACAACATCGCTGAAGAGATCGGAAACGTCACCTCGCAGCCGACCGAGCTTCAGCGCGGGACACTGACACTCGCATCATCGGATCTCCAGCGCGAGGTTGGAAGAATCAATGCGCTACTGCAACACCGCGTTCCCGCGCTCAATGCGGGTCTCGATGCGGCAAAAATCCCGTGGACGATCGGACGGCCGGTCGAGCTCACGAAGTAAATTTCCTGGCGTGAACCGCAGGGAGTGGAGGGTCATCGCGTAGCAATGTCAGACTTGATGAAGGATTACTTCACGAGGTTGTTCCAGCACGTCGAATGGGCCGACGCAAGAGTTCTGGAGAGCCTCCGGTCAGCCAAGAACCCGCAGAAGCGCGGTCTGGAGCTCTACTCACACATTCTTGGATCGGAGCACGTGTGGCTTTCCCGTATCAATGGGACAACCCGGCGGGTCGATGTGTGGCCCGCGCTGACGCTCGACGAATGTGAAAGGCTTGGCAAGGAAAATATCGCCGCCTTCAGAGACCTGGTCTCACGCCTGACTCGGGATTTGCTCGAGAAATCCATCACTTACCGGAACAGTGCTGGCGATCAGTTCACGTCAACCGTTGAAGACATGCTGACGCACGTGGCGATGCACGGCTCTTACCACCGTGGCCAGATCGCGGCAGCGCTTCGGACTGGGGGCGACACTCCCAGTCCGACCGACTACATCGCTTTTACGCGCGGGGCGCCAGCCGCGACGCGCCACCAATAGGAGCGGCGGGGCTCAGTCGGAGTCCAGTCCCGGCTCGATCTCCAATCCTCCGCTTCCAGCCGATCCGAACTTCGGAGTCGTAAAAAACTTCCCAGTAGTCGTGCGAGGTGGGTTTGGCTCAGCGTGGCGATCCACCGTTTCGTCCGACGGATCTTCTTTCTTGCTCTTGCCGCCTTCGTTCGCTGCGGCGTCTGCCGCCAATTCGTCGCTGTCAGTGGGGATATCACCCTTCTCGTCGCGGTTGGTGTCGGTCATCGGTCAGCCCTGTCCATTGGAGTTACTTCGTTCAGGGCAGCATAGGCTATGCCTTTTCTCCGAGAAGGTCGGGGCGCAGCAGCGAGCTCAGCCGGCTGCCCGTCTAGGCTATCTTCGGCTTCTCGCCTTGTGGCGTCTCGCGAGCAACCGTCGGCAATGTCCCGGCGGGATGAGGCACCGCCGGCAGTTCCAGGTATTGCCGTGCGCGGTCTAGAGCGTCGTCGAGGTTGCCGAACAGATTCTCCTCGCCGAGCTCGACCAGCATATCCGAGCGCACCAGCGCGAACATGGGCTGAGCATGCACGTCGGCGAGCAGAAGCAGGGTGCCGTCGTGCTTGCAGCTGCGCGCGAGCTCGTGCAGGGCGTGCAGTCCGGTCGAGTCGATGGCTGGAACATCGCGCATGCGAATGATGAGGACCCTGGGCTTCTTCGCGATCTGACCGAGCGTGTCCTTGAATTGCTCCGCTGCCCCGAAGAAGAAGGGGCCATTGATCTCGAAGACCTCCACATCCCGTGGAACCTCGCGTCTGCCCACGGAGTTCGGATCGTCTTCTTCATCGTCGTCCCCATCTGCCAGCTCGCGCGTGACTATGCTGACATTGGTCACTTCGGCCATGCGCCTCATGAACAGAAATGCGGCGAGCACCATTCCGACCTCTATCGCTACGGTGAGGTCCACCAGCACAGTCAGCGAAAATGTCGTAAGGAGAACCGCGACATCGCTCTTTGGTGCCGTCAGCTCGCTCCGAAAAGTCCTCCACTCGCTCATGTGGTACGAAACCACGACGAGAATAGCGGCAAGCGTCGCGAGGGGAATCAGGGCGGCCCACCGTCCGAAAAACAACGTTATAAGAAGGAGCGTAAGCGCGTGCACCATTCCAGCGACCGGAGTACGACCGCCGTTCTTGATGTTTGTCGCCGTGCGCGCGATTGCTCCCGTTGCCGGCATGCCGCCGAACATGGGGGCGACGATATTGGCCACTCCCTGAGCGATCAGCTCCATGTTCGATCTGTGCCGTCCACCAATCATTCCGTCGGCAACAACGGCTGAAAGCAGCGATTCGACCGCGGCCAGAAGTGCGATCGTGAAGGCCGGTGCAACAAGAGCAGTGACCTGCGCAAGCGAGACGTGGGGAACGATCGGATGCGGAAGGCTGGCGCTGATGGCGCCAAACCGGGTTCCTATGGTCTCTACAGGGATGTTGAAGAGCCAAACCGCGAGCGTGGTCGCGAACAGCGCCACGAACGGACCCGGAATGCGATGACTGAGCCTCGGCCACAAAACCATTATCAACAGGGCGATGAGCGAGACGGCTAACGCTCGCGCATTTATCGAATCGAGGTGCGACCCGATAGCCAGCCATTTGGGGATGAACTCGACCGGCAGATCTCCCATGCGGAGGCCGAGAAAATCCTTCACCTGGCTCGAGAAAATGATCACTGCAATTCCACTGGTGAATCCGACAACGACTGGATGCGGAATGAACTTGATCGCGCTGCCGAGCTTGGCGACGCCGAGTATCACAAGGATCACGCCGGCCATGATAGTGGCCACGACGAGGCCATCTATTCCGTATTTCTGGACAATTCCATAGACGATGACGACGAACGCCCCGGTCGGCCCTCCAATCTGAACCCGCGAGCCACCGAGCGCGGAGATCAGGAATCCGGCAATGATCGCGGTATAAAGTCCGCGGTCCGGTGTAACGCCACTCGCGATTGCGAAGGCAATTGCGAGTGGAAGAGCCACTACGCCGACGATCACGCCGGCAGCGAGATCGGATCTGAACTGGGAACGGCTGTACGACTTGAGCGTCGTGATCGATTTCGGGACGAACAAGACCGATTGACCTCTGGAGCGATAGGACGGGGAAGGCCTGTAGCGGCTACTAACTTAACATTTGCGGGCGCGGCGACGCCCCAATAGTATCCGGTTGTGGATCTCCTCTTCTCCTACCTTCGTAAATACCGCGGGCTAATCCTTCTCGCGCTCGTGCTGGCGGCAACCAACCAGGTCTTCTCGCTCCTGGACCCGCTCATCTTCCGGCACGTGATCGATGACTACGCGACGCGGTTCCGCGAATACAAGACGTCGACGTTCATCAAAGGCGCGGGAACGCTGCTGCTCATGGCAATGGGTGTCGCCTTCGTGTCGCGCGTCGCCAAGAACTTCCAGGACTATTACGTCAACGTCATCGTCCAGCGAGTGGGCGCCGAGATGTACTCCGACGGCATTAGGCACTCCCTGGAACTGCCTTACTCCGTCTTCGAGGATCAGCGCAGCGGCGAGACGCTCGGCAAACTCCAGAAAGTGCGGTCCGACGTCGAAAAGTTCATCTCCCTGTCGATCAATCTCATCTTCACGACGCTGGTCGGCGTCGTGTTCGTCATCTTCTACGCCTTCTCGGTGAACTGGATCATCGTGCCCGCGTTCCTGGCCACGGTTCCGTTGCTCGGCGTACTGAGCTGGACGTTGAGCGGGCGCGTGAAGACCATTCAGAAGGTGATCGTGGCCGAGACGACGGCGCTGGCTGGGTCGACTACGGAGTCGCTTCGCAACATCGAGCTCGTGAAGAGCCTCGGCCTCGCCGATCAGGAAGTCGTACGGCTAAACGCGACGACGGAAAAGATCCTCAAGCTCGAGCTGAAGAAGGTGAAGTACATCCGGAGCCTGAGCTTCATCCAGGGAACGTCGGTAAACCTCCTCCGCACCTGTATCCTGTTCATGATGCTCTATCTGATCTTCACGCAGAAGATCACGGTCGGGCAGTTCTTCTCGCTCCTGTTCTATTCGTTCTTCATCTTCGGACCGATGCAGGAGCTTGGCAACATCATCAACGTTTACCGTGAGACCGAGGTGTCGCTGGGCAACTTCCGAAAGATTCTGGAAACTCCAAAGGATCCAAAGCCGGTGTCACCCGTTTCGGTCAGTGATGTCCGCAAGCTGGAATTCGTGGACGTTGGCTTCATGCACCAGAGCGCCAACACCCCGGCGCTCACCGATATCTCGTTCGATGTAAACCGAGGCGAGACGATCGCGTTCGTGGGTCCCTCCGGCGCGGGCAAAACGACGCTGGTAAAGCTGCTGGTCGGTCTATATCAGCCCAAACAGGGGCAGATTCTATACAATGGAGTAGATAGCACCGAGATCGATCTCGACCGGTTGCGCGAGCGCATAGGTCTCGTCACTCAGGACGCGCAGCTCTTCTCGGGAACGATTCGCGAGAATCTGAAATTCGTGAACCCGCACGCCACCGATGAGGAGTGCCTCGACGTCCTGCACAAGGCGGCGGCGAACGCTCTCCTGGCTCGAGCCGACAAAGGTCTCGATACGCTTATCGGCGAGGGCGGCGTCAAGGTTTCCGGCGGTGAGAAGCAGCGGCTCTCGATCGCCCGCGCGTTGCTTCGCAATCCGCATCTGCTGGTATTCGACGAAGCGACCTCATCGCTGGACTCGCTTACCGAAGAAGAGATCAGTCGCACGATGCGGGAGGTTGCCACCTCACGCGAGGTGATCACCATCCTTATCGCGCACCGGCTGTCGACGGTGATGCACGCCGATCGCATCTACGTCCTCGAGCGCGGCAAGATTGTCGAGGTCGGTCAGCACGGGGATCTGCTGGAAAGAACCGGCCTCTACTACGCGATGTGGCGCCAGCAGGTTGGCGAGCGGCGCGCAACTCCGCAGCTACCCTCGGCCCGACCAGCTCAGCTCACGTCGGCCTGACCCCGTACTTCATACCACTGACCCAACCCTTTATGGCAGACGACGACTCCGGCAAACTGAAAAAGGGAAACTTCATGCAAGCCCAGGAATCGATTCGCACGGAGGCTGAGCGCCTGATGGCGAGGCGCGATCTGCCGCCCGAAGTAAAGGCTGGTCTCAACCGCATCATCGCCCTGACGCGCGGCAAGTTTGACCTCGGCGGGGATATAGAATAGCGGGAAGCGGGCAGAGGGAAGCGCGAATACTGTGAACCTCACATCTGTGCCACTGACGCTTCCCCCCCGCTTCCCGCTTCCCCCCTCCGCTTCCCGCAGTTCCAACCTCAGGGGGCCCACCGGCGTCTTATTCCCGGCTGAAATGAAGACGAGCGCAGTGGTATCGGACACTATCGGACCCATCCCGTCCACGATCGGTGAAGAGAAGGCTGCAGCGCTGGACTTTATTCGGCGCGCGCAGTCAGGGGACGTCGACGCATTTGAGCAGCTCTATCGAGAGCACGCTGGAAGGATCTATGTGCTCTGTCTGCGGCTCAAGGCCGGAGACAGCTCCGACGCAACCGAGCTGATGCAGGATGTTTTCGTCCGGGCGTGGCGGAGGCTCTCGACATTTCGCGGAGACTGCGCGTTCTATTCGTGGCTCCATCGGCTGGCCGTGAATACGATGCTCGAGAACGCGAGGAGCGATAACAGGAGAACCGCGAGAGTGCTGACGATGGACGATACGTCGCGCCTGGCCGGTGCAGCGCGATCGAGCGGCATTGACTTGAAGATGGACCTGGAGGACGCAATCGCCTCGTTGCCGAAGGGAGCGAGACTCGCGTTCGTGTTGCACGACATCGAGGGATACCAGCACCAGGAGATCGCGGAACAACTGAGCGTCTCCGTCGGAACGATCAAGGCGCAGCTGCACCGTGCGCGCAGGCTTTTGAGAGAGAGGTTGGAAAGATGACACACGAAGTCATCAGACATCTGCTGGACGATTACGTCACTGGCGAGCTGACGGAAGACGCACGTGGTCCGGTGGCTGACCATATCGCCGCGTGCGAGATCTGCAGCGCGGAAGTCGAGAGTCTGAAAGGAATCCTCGCGCGAGCGGCGGATCTACCGAGATCCATTGAGCCGCCGGCTGAGGCCTGGCTGAACATCCGCTCTGCGATCGAGCGTGATAAGGAGGCGGTTGCCGCAGACCATAGAACATCAGAGAACTTTTGGCGACGGCCGTACGCGTTGGCGGCCGCAGTGGTTCTGGCTGCGGTCCTGTCCTCGGGTGGAACGGCGCTGTACCTCAATTCTCGAGGCACGGGCTCCTCGCCCGTTATTGCGACCAATACCGGGAACGGATCTACACCGGCCACGTTCGTCGCCTTCACGATCGAGGAGAACAACTATTTGCGAAATGTCGCAGTTCTGCAGGATCTTCTGGATCAGCAGGAAGCATTACTGGCCCCGGAAACCGTCGCACAGCTGAAGGCGAGTCTCCGCACGATAGACGAGGCGATTCTCGAAGCGCGAAGCGCCCTCGCGCGCGACCCGGCGAACAAGATGCTGATCGAAATGCTGTCGGGAACGTATCGACAGAAGATGGATTTGATGCGCCGGACGGCGGAGATGACGCGTGGAAGCTGACGCGCGGGCAGCACGCGATTGTGCCCGAGGGTGGGCCACTCTGAGCCGCGCCTGCATCATAGGTGCAGCCGCGATTGCGTTTGCCTCGTCGCCGGTCATCGCCCAGAAAAAGGTCGAGCGCAAGATTCCGCTCGGAATGGAAGGTGCCCTCCGCATCGTCAACATGGTCGGCAGCGTCATCGTGCACGGGTGGGGCAAGGACACCGTCATGGTGCGAGGCACACTCGGCGCCGGCGATAACTTCTACATGGGCGGCGGTTATACGGGCGCCAAGATGTTCGTGGAAGCGGTGAACGATCGGGATCCCAAGCCCGCGCGACTCGAGGTCTGGGTGCCGGCGCGAGTTCGACTGTGGGTGAAAACCGCCACCGCAAATATCGATGTCAGTGGGGTCGACGGCGGGCTCGATTTATACGTTGTGAGCGGAACGATCGATGTCACCGGGAATCCGCACGAGCTGAATGCGGAAGCGATCGACGGCGATATTCACATCACGGGCTCACCGCCCTGGGTCAGAGCCAAGAGTGCTACGGGAACGATCGTCTTCCAGGGAGCGAGCTCGGATGCGGCATTCTCCACCGTGAGCGGAGCAGTGAAAGTCGATGGTGGAGTCTTCGAGCGCACCAAGATCGAAACTGTGACCGGAAACATCAACTTCTCGGGCCGGCTGGACAGAAGCGGCACGTTCGATTTCGATACGCACAGCGGAATCATCGATATAGCAATTCCGGACAAGACGGCCGCGTCATTTTCGGTGGTGACAATCGCTGGAGGTATCACCAACAATGTTTCGAACAACAGTCCGATACCCGGCCGGTTCGGCCGCGGAGCGGAGCTGATGATGGATACGAGTGGCGGTGGGGCAAAGGTGTCGGTGCGAACCTTCAAGGGTCCAGTGACCTTGAGGAGAACGAATTGAAGTCGTTTTAAACTCTGAAGGGCGGAGCGGCATCGTAGAAGCGCTGACGAGTTCGACGCGCTCAACAAGCTTCGGACGTCGGCAAAACTTCTTCCGGAGATTGCCATGAAACGCACACTGCTTCGCTCCTTTGCGCTCGTCACTGCGCTAACGCTCACGGCCTTCGGTACGGCGCTGGCCGGACCACCGTGGATCGCGATCGAGTACCCCGCCAATCCCTTCGATCGTACTTCGCGCGATGCCTTTCTGACGGTGCGTACCTACCATCACGGCGACCTCATGGCGAAGACGGTGACGGGAACGGCCGAAGGAGTGGTGAATGGAAGGCGCCAGAGCATGCCGCTCGACATCCGTCCCGGATCTCAGGCCGGGATGTACGTAGTTCGCTGGCAACGTCCGGCGGTCGGCCGATGGGTGCTTGTCATCAACAGCGGAATGCAGGGCGTGACCGATGCAACCGCAGTTGTCGATATCAGTCCGACTGGGGGTGTCGCCAGCGTTACGGTTCCAACGCGCGCAATTGGAAATGGATGGATCTCGCCACGGCCGGTGGCGGCAGCTGAGATCGATGGACTGTTACAGGGGCGGGCGCTGGCCAGCGTTGGTACGCAGTACAACGCGAACCGCTAGCGTTCAAAAAACAGGAAGGCCTGACGACCCGTCAGGCCTTCCGCTACTGTCCTCTGCTTCCGATCCTGCCCTCTGCCCGTTCGCTACTGTCCTCTGAGATTGTTGAGATTCCGCTGAAGGTCCGCGGTTCTCTTCGCGGAATAGTCGGCCAGACAACGTGCGCGCGCTCTCGCCCACAGCTTTCCGTTCTCGCTTGGGTTCTGTCCGGTGCAATCGCTATCGCGCTGGTTGATCCAATCCCGCTGGGATTGCTGGAATCGATCCTGAAGCTCGGACCCACCAGATTTCCCTGCCTGGGCTATCAGCTCCTGGTAGGTCCTATTCAGATCGGCGTCATTCGCGGCTATCGAGCGGTTCAGGCAGGAGCGTTGATTGACCGCCGAGGGCGAGTCGCACGGATCGCGAGAAGACCTCTGCGAATCGCGAGGAGACCTCTGCGAGCCGGACGCGGGCGAGAGATCGATTGAGACGTTAGTCGGCGCCGGGGCGTCACTTGCCGTTGTGGGAGCCGGTATTCTCGGGCCTGACGTTAAGATCTTACTCCCGTTTGGGGATGGTTGCGGAACGACCTTTGTATCTGCCGGTCGATTCTGAGCTGCCTGCGCGCTAACGGGAACGGTCCCACCGCTGCTTGTTCTCACGGTGTTCAGGCTATTGTCCAGCGCGGAAGCTGCGGCCGTGTTCCTGTTTGCCTCGGCGAGATCGTGCATCAGCATCGTATCCTGCCCGACGCTGGCGACGTCCTTAGCCTTCGGATCCTTGCGGCAGCCAAGACCGCCTGCCAGGAGGGCAAGGCAGATTACGGCTGAGAATCGGGGAATCACTCTCATACGTTCGCCCATAGGGAGAATCATCTTAGGTATTCGGGCAGACGGCATGCCATCTTTTGGGCGGGTTGCCACGATAGAGATGCAGTTGACGCGCCATCGATGCAAATTTCCAGGTCAGTAAACACGCGACGCCAAGGATGGAAGATGGACAGAGAACTGCCAGAGCTCAACACCGTTATCAGAACGTTCGCCAATGAAGGCGAAGCGCATATCGCACAGGCAGTGCTCGACGCCAACGGGATCGACTCCAATCTCATTCGCGACGACGCCGGCGGGATGATGCCTTGGCTCCAATGGCTCCATCCGATTCGCCTGGTAGTGCGGGAAGCAGACAGCATTGAGGCAGTGGAGCTCCTGGATACGCCGCCGGGACCCTCGCTCATTCCGTAAAGTCGAGCTCCGCGGCCACGAGCCAGGAACATTAGCTTACGCGCCATGTTCTCAATCTTCCCTCTTCGAAATAAGCTGCATACGTGTCCGCCGCTGATGTATGGGCTCAGCCTTCTGGTGTTTACCGGCGGCCTTGTTCCACTCCACGCCCAAACAACGCGACGGCCGGCCGACGACGTCTATCTCGCTCGGGCAAAACGGATTCTCAGCCAGACTCCGCTCATAGATGGACACAACGATTTGCCCTGGCGAATTCGCGAAGATTCAATAGCGCGCGGAAATGTCGATGCATACGATCTGCGCAAACGTACTCCAGGTCACACGGATCTCGATCGACTCAAGAAAGGGATGATCGGAGCACAGTTCTGGTCCGTTTACACGCCTGGTGAATACCGCGACTCCGGATACGCGAGGATTCAGCTCGAGCAGATCGACATCGCGCGCAGATTCATAGCGAAATACCCCGACCGGCTCGCGCTGGCGCTCAGCGCCAGCGATATCCGGCGAGACTTCAAGCAAGGCAAGATCGGCTCTCTGCTCGGGCTGGAGGGCGGTCACGCCATCGAGAACTCACTCGGCGCCTTGCGCGCGTACTACGACCTCGGCGTCCGCTACATGACGCTCACGCACAATGTGACGCTCGACTGGGCTGACGCGGCTCTCGATTCTGCGAAGCACAAGGGGCTGACTCCGTTCGGCGACAGCGTCGTGCGCGAGATGAACAGGCTCGGCATGCTCGTCGATCTGTCGCACGTGTCTCCGGGAACGATGAGTGCGGCGCTCAACGTAAGTCAGGCGCCGGTGATTTTCTCTCATTCGGGAGCACGCGCCCTCGTCGATGTTCCGCGGAATGTGCCGGACTCGATCCTTCGCCGAGTGACGGCGAACGGGGGAATCGTGATGGTTCCATTCGTCACCGGTTTTGTGTCCCCCGCAGTCCTGCTGTACGATCAGTCCACCCGTCCGGTGATGAAGGATCTACAGGCGAAGTACGGCAACGACACGGCTGGAATCACGCGGGAAATAAAACAGTGGCGCGCGGCGCATCCCGAGCCACGCGCAACTCTCTCACAAGTGGCCGATCAGATCGAGTACGTGCGCAAAGTCGCGGGCGTCGATCACGTCGGCATCGGAAGCGACTTCGACGGCATAACCGAAGTGGTGCAGGGGCTCGAGGATGTTTCGACCTTTCCGGCGCTGTTCGCGGAGCTGGCGAGACGAGGCTGGTCGGACAACGATTTGCGGAAGCTAGCTGGAGAGAATCTCCTGAGAGTGTTCGCGCAGGCTGAGGCCGTCTCGAAAAGGATTCAGAGAGAGGGTCGATAGCCGACTGCAAACTGCGACTGCAACTGAAAACTACGCTGCCGCCCGCCGCCCGCCGCCTGCTTGTCGCTACGCGCTTTGGCACGTCGGGACGTCACTTTTGCAGGTCGTAGCAAAGGCAACTGCCTGCGCGCTGAGGCGAGCGAGAACCGTCCACAGGTTTGCAGCGGGCAGCGTTACAGCGGGTCGCGGGCGGCGGGTAGCAGCGTAGTTTTCAGTTCGTCCTTCTGCTCAGATTCGACTTTCAGCGTGCGCCGCCGCCCCGGCCGATCTGAGAAAGTCCGCAAATTCGGAGGGAAGCTCGCTTTCGCGAATCGCACGCGCTGCCTCGTCGATGTCGTAAGCTACGCGAACGAACTCGACCCGTATTGCCGATCCCTCGGTCGTCAGCAACACGTAGCACGCGCGCGGGTCTCCGTCCTTGGGGCGACCAACGCTTCCCGTGTTGATGAACTGAACTCCGCCAACCAAACGCTGCCACGGTTTATGGGTATGCCCGAAGCATATGACATCGTCGGGCCGTGAACCGAGATCCTTTGCCATCTTCTCGAGAAAAGCATCCGACCTGTCCTCGGTCACGTAGACCGTGTTCAGGGTCTGATTGCCGTGTACGAGTGTGATTGTCGGGCCCGACACGTGGCCGCCGAACGGGCGAATGTCAAGGCGGAAGGGAAGGCTCCCCAGATATTTCTTCGTCTCCGGCGTGACGTGCGAACGGGTCCACTCGAATGAGAGATGAGATAGCTCTTCGTCGTGCTGAGTGTCGGCTCTGCATCCGCAGTGCTTGTAATCGGTCGCGACGGTCGAATCGTAATTGCCAGAAATACCGGGAATCGTTCGCTCGCGGAGTCGATCCACCACCTCGTTCGGCCAGGGGGCGTAACCGGTGAGATCACCGAGATGGTAGATCGCGTCCACGTTCGCCCGCTCGTCAATGTCGGTGAGGACGGCCTGCAACGCGGGAAGATTCGCGTGAATGTCGGAGATCAATGCGAGTCGCTTCATTGCCGGGCCCGGGCAGCTGCACCGACGCGACGCGTCATAACCACGGCCGTCTCGGGACACGCTCCCTGGAATTCCGCGGACGCTTTCACCGCGTCCGGAACCGCTGATCGTGTAGTGCGCGTAAAGCCGAATCGAGGAAAGTATTGATCGGCGGTGGTCGTCAGGAGATAGAGCTCCTCGATCCCCGCTACCTCGGCGCCCTCCAAAAGGTGTTCGACCAGGCGGCGACCGACCCCGCTCCCGCGATGCCCGGGCGAGACGACCGCCGAGCGAAGCAGAGCGACGGCGCCGAATTCTTCGAGGCCAATCGCGCCAGCAATTTCGCCATCGTCTTCAGCGACCTTAAAGTTCGAGAAGTTGTCCTTCACTCCGTCGAGAGGCAGATCGCTCGCCGACAGCAGGTTCTCGACGGCGGGTAAATCTGCGCTCGTCGCATTTCTGATTCGTATCATGATCTCCGCGGCTCGGTCACTGTAGGCGTACGCATCGCAACTCAGAGACAGTCTTCACCGCAGCAATCAGGACCGCAAGAATCGGGGCCGCAGCATTCGGCGACGGGCTTCGTTGCGCGGACGAATGCGCTCATGAACGCTCCATCGATCTGCGACGCAAATTCGTTGGCATTGAGACCGCTTCCGTCCAGAAAGGCCGCCGCATCCTCGGTCTTGTAAACTCTGGTTGGCTCAATTGACGCCTTCTTGAACCCGACTTCCTGCAGCAGATCCAGGAACTCCCGCTCTTCCAGTGCTCCAGCGACGCAGCCGATCCAAAGCTCCATGTTCGTCCTCACCGCTGCCGGAACATCGCCCCGCACGACGACATCAGACACCGCGAATCTGCCGCCCGGCTTGAGTACTCGAAAAGCCTCTTTCAGGACTTTACGCTTGTCACCGGAGAGGTTGATCACGCAGTTGGAGATGACTACGTCGACCGACGCATCGGGCAGCGGAATCTGCTCGATCTCTCCTTTCAGGAATTCGACGTTCTCCGCGCCCGCGCGGCGCTTGTTCTCGTTGGCGAGCGCCAGCATTTCGTCCGTCATGTCGAGCCCGTAAGCCTTTCCGGTCGGGCCGACGCGCTTGGCCGAGAGAAGCACATCGATACCACCGCCGGATCCCAGGTCGAGAACGATCTCACCCTCCTCTAGTGCGGCAAGCGCGGTTGGATTTCCGCAGCCTAGCGATGCGAGCACCGCTTCTACGGGGATGCCCGCTTTCTGCTTCTCGTCGTAGAGATCGGCCGTGATTGGATCCCACGCTTCGGTCGTCGCTCCACAACAGGCGCTCGATCCGCAACATGCTGCATTGGTGGCGCCCTCGCTGACGCGGAGCGCGGCCTGGCCGTACTTCTCCTTCACAGTGGATTTGAGAGCTGAATCATGCGTCATAGGTATCTCGATACGGAGGAGTTGATAACTGCAACTGAAGACTACCGGCCGGGGGCGGTCGGCTTCACAGCTAGAGGCTACGGGCTCAAGTCAACCAATATTTCTTGATGCATAGGTCAAATAAAAATCAGGCGCAGCAGGATTTGGAGTGACTAAGGACGCGCGGCTTCATGCCTGAGACCAGGGTCTGGACTTCCTCGAACGCCTCGGGATCCAGCTCGTAGTAAACCCAGCGTCCGTCCTTCCTGTCGCGGACGATCCCCGCGTCCTTTAGCACGCGTAGATGGAACGACAACCGCGACTGAGCGGCGTCAAGAGTGTCGGTCAGCTCGCAAACGCACCGCTCGCCTTTGCGGAGTAGCTCGATGATCTCGAGTCGGGTCTCGTCGGAGAGGGCGTGGAAGAGCTCGATCGCTCGGTCCGTCCTATCGTGGGCAGCTACGGCCATAACTCTAACATATCAAGAAAAGTTGTTGTGTCAACGCCAACTTAATACTACCTGCTGCCCGCGACCGGCTGTACGCTTCCTGCTGCAAACGTCGGGACCGTTCTCGCTCGCATTTCGAATAGAGAGCGGACGAATCTATTATAGAGCGGTTGGAGTAGCGCGAGCGATTCGACCGAGGGCGGCAACGAGCGTCAACTCGGTTTCGGGTACCCACTCGACGAGCCAGCGCAGAGTTTTCTGAAACCATTCCCGATCGACGGCTCCGCGCTCCAAAGCTCTGGCCCGCTCGAGTTTGAGCTCTTCCTCCAGTCTTCTCAGGTGTGGAGCGGCCGCCTCTCCATCGATTGCCGTCATTCCGGCTTTGATGCACTTCCGCGCCTGAGTGATCGCAGCATCGAATGCGGATTCTAGCTCAGCAGTCGCGGCCAAAGCACTTCTCCGATATCTAATTGTGGAAACGGCTGTGTAAGTAAGTGACTACTTGCATCTCTGGCTGATCAGTTGTAGCTTCCGCCCCCATGAACCATAGAGATGCAATCCTCGCCGCCGCCGCCGGCGTCTTCGCAAAGCATGGCTTCCGCGGCTCGACCACCCGTCGCATTGCGGATGCCGCCGGCGTAAACGAGATCACGCTCTTCCGTCAATTCGGGTCAAAGCAAGCGCTGATACACGAAGCAATGCGACACCTGACGCAATCTGCAGTCTTTGCCCTTCTGCCGGATACACCCGTCGACCCGGAGCGCGAGCTAACGGATTGGAGCGAATCATTTATTCAGCATTTGAGACTTCAGAGCTCGATCATCCGTAAGACGATGGGTGAAATCGAAGAACGACCCGACATGTGCGAATTTGCTACCGATGTGCCAAGACGCGCGTCGAGCGATCTCTGTCACTATCTCACTGCCCTCAAACGCCAGGGGATGGCAACGGAAGAATTCGAGCCAAAGACCGCGGCGGCAATGCTCATGGGATCGATCTTCGCCGACGCAATGGGACGCGACATGATGCCGGACGTCTTCCCGCAGCCCGACACAAAGGCAGCGCACAAGTATACCCAGCTGCTTCTCCAGGCATTAGGTGTCGAAAACGGGTCTGGTAAAGCGACGAGTAAGCAGACCAAACGATCGAAACAACTTTCAGCCTGAACAGTGTCTCCCAAAAAAGCCCAACTCCGCGCCTCCGGGCTCGGCAAATTCCTGTCCCTCATAGTCGTAAGCCTATCGGCGCCAATGATTGCCTCGGCGCAGGGGACTCCCATCCTGCCCACGGTCCACACGACCGGGACACCTCGCACGCTCTCGCTCGACGAAGCCGTTCGCATCGCTGAATCGCAGAGCGAAGCGGTCCGCATCGCGCGCGCCGGAGTCCAACGAGCGGAGGGCCAGCAATACCAGGCGCGTAGCCAGAGACTGCCGCAACTTTCCGGCTCCGCCGCCTACACCCGCACCCTGGCGTCGCAGTTCTCTGTCGCGGGTGGTGGACCGGCGGTTGACACAACCCAGCCCAAACCGCCGCCCGCTCCGTGCGACCAATATCTTCTCGACCCTACAGCCACCACGGCCGAGCGACTGGCAGGGCTCGAGGACGCGGCTCGTTGTTCTCTCGGAAACAACCCGTTCTCATCCTTCGGCAGCCTCGGTTTCGGAGCGAAGAACCAATACAACCTTGGCCTCGCTTTCTCGCAGAGCCTGTTCGCCGGTGGGCGCATTTCTGCGCAGAACGCCGTGGCAAACGCGGGGCGTCGCTCGGCCGACATCGAGCTGACCGCGCAGCGGGCACAGCTCCGGCTCGATGTTACGCAAGCGTACTTCGATGCGGCGCTCGCCGACAGGCTGGTCGCGCTGGCGGAATCGTCCGCCGTTCAAACCGACAACGTCCTGAAGCAGACACGCCTCGCCCGGACGGTTGGCAACGTTTCGGAGTTCGATTTGCTGCGTGCCCAGGTCACCAGCGCGAATCAGCGGCCGATCGTGATCCAGCGTCAAAGCGATCGCGAAGTCGCCTACCTTAGGCTCAAGCAGCTCATCAACCTTCCGCTCGAGGCTCCGCTGCAGCTGACCACCGCCGTCGATGATTCCGCGGCGACCAACGCCGCTCTCACGAGCATTGGAATCAACAGCGACACGGCTGCAATCGATCGCGCAACGGTCAGGCAGGCGGCCGAGGCGATCGATGCGCAGCAGGGACTTCTGAGGGTCGCGAAAGCGCAAAGATTCCCCACGCTCTCCCTGACGTCGCAGTATGGCAAGGTCGCGTTCCCGCAGACCGGGCTTCCCCAGTCGGGAAGCTTCCGGACAAACTGGACGATCGGCGTCGCGTCGCAGTTCCCGCTTTTCACCGGTGGCCGCATCAAGGGCGATCAACTGGTGGCGGAAGCCAACTTGCGTGAGGCGCAGGCCCGGTACGATCAGGTCCGCGAATTCGCCGCGCTCGATTCCCGGGTGACGATCAACAATCTTCTCCAGGCTCGCGCGGCGTGGGAAGCGAGTCAGGGCACGGCCGAGCAGGCAGCACGCGCGTACGCGATCGCGGAAGTTCGATACAAGGAGGGCATCTCGACGCAGATCGAGTTGAACGACTCGAGAATCCTGCTCGAGCAGGCGGTCACGAATCGCGCGTTGTCAGCGAGAAATCTGCAGGTCGCGCGAGTGAAGCTGGCGCTCCTTCCTGATCTTCCGTTGCAAAGCACCGGAACGACCCAGACTCAGAGCCAGTCGGCAGCAACGCAACAAACGCAGTCGCAGCAGAGCACTCCGTCTACTCAAGCCGTGCAGACGCAGGGACAGCAAACAACCGGCATTCCACCACAGTAAGTACTCAGAAGAGAGTCATACATGAAGCTAAATCGCAGTATTTCGAGAAAGAGCGCGGCTGTTTTGCTGGGTCTTTCTGCCATGATCCTCGTCAATGCATGCAGCAAGAGTGACAAGGTCTCGGCGGCAGAAACGGCAAAATTGGAAACCATGGTAGTAGGGCCGGAGAACATCACCGTTGCCTCCAATGGATCCATCATGACCGGGCCTTCTATCTCCGGAACGCTCGAGCCTGACCGTGAAGCCGTGCTTCGCGCGCAAGTCTCTGGCAGCGTTCTCCAGACATATGCGGATCAGGGCCAGGCAGTGAATGCCGGCACCGTGCTCGCGCGCATTGACGCGAGCGGAATTCAGGACGCTTACACCTCGGCGCGCGCAGGGCTCGTCTCCGCGCGCAACGCGGCTGACGTGGCAGCCAAAGACCTCGCTAGAAACGAGAAGCTTCTCACCGCGGGGGCGATTGCCGAACGGGATATCGACCAGTCGCGTCGGGCATCGATCGCGGCGCAGGCGGCTCTCGAAGATGCGAATTCCAGGCTGGCGACCGCCGAGAAGGCGTACCGCAGCACGACCGTCACGGCGCCCTTCGGCGGAGTCATCAGCGAACGACCCGTCTCGGCGGGCGATGTTGTCCAGCCGGGCACGGCGCTGTTCACGGTCGTCGATCCATCGAGCATGAGGCTCGAAGCCTCGGTTCCGGCCGAGCAGCTCGCATCGATCCGCATCGGTGTGCCGGTGAATTTTACGGTCAGCGGTTATCCGGGTCGTGAATTTGTAGGACGCATTACTCGAATCAATCCGACCGCGGATCCGACGACCCGCCAGGTGCGCATCTACGTCTCGATTCCCAATGAAGGACGCGCGCTCGTCGGCGGGTTGTTCGCGAACGGCCGGATGTCCACCGCAACGAAGATGGGGCTGGTCGTTCCGCAGTCCGCGGTTGATGTGCGCAGTTCGATTCCATCCGTGATGCGTGTGAAGCAGGGAAAGGTGGAGAAAGTTCAGGTGAAGATCGGTCTGACGGACAAGACGTCGGAGACAATCGAGGTGTTGTCGGGTCTGCAACCGGGCGACACGTTGCTTATGGGCGCGGCCATGGGAATAACTCCGGGAACTCCCGTACGGATCTCGGCACCGACGGCGAATAGCGGTAAGGGGACCTGATTCTATGATTATTTCAGATTTTGCGATCAAGCGCCCCATGATCACCGTCGTAACGATGGTGGCGCTCGTGGTATTCGGACTGTTCGCGCTCTGGCGCCTTCAAACCGACGAGTTTCCTGACATTCAGCAGCCGGTCGTGCTGACCTTCATTCCTTATCCGGGCGCATCACCGGAAGGCGTCGAGCGCGAGATCCTGAAGCCGGTCGAGGATGCGATCAAAGGCATCTCCGGCGTCGACAAGATCTACGGCACTGCCGGCGACGGATACGCTCAGATCATCACGCTGTTTCTGTTCGAGAAGGATCCTCAGATCGGCTCGCAGGACATTCGCGATGCGATCTCCGGAATCCGCTCGGACCTTCCGGTCGAGATGAAAGAGCCGGTGCTACAACGATTCGATCCATCGGACCAACCGATTGTGTCGATGACGATCGCTTCGCCGGCACTTACTCCGGCGCAGCTCACACGACTCGCCGATCCTGACATCACCAGCAAGCTGAGAGGAATTCCGGGCATCGCCCAGGTGCAGCTGGTAGGTGGCGTGAAACGCGAGATGACAATCCAGCTGAGACCGCAATCACTTCAGGCGGCCGGAATCAGTGTCGGCCAGGTTGTCGGGGCGCTGGAAGCGCAGAATCTTGCCGCGCCGGTTGGGCGTCTCAACGGAAATCTGGACGAGCGGACGATTCGTCTGCAGGGTCGTCTCGAGGGGCCGCAGGATTTCATGAACCTGGTGGTCGCCGAGCGAAACGGTCAGATCGTGCGATTGGGTCAGGTCGCCGACGCGATCGACGGCACGCAGGAGCAGCGCTCGCTCGCGCTCTACAACGGGAACGAGGCGGTCGGCATCAACATCGTCAAGGCGAAGGGTTACAGCACGACCGATGTGAGCGCGAAGGTTCGCGCAAAGGTGGCGGAGATCCAGAAGACTCTTCCGGCAGGCGTGAAGATCGACGTCGTGAAAGATTCCGGTCTCCGCGTCAAGGCATCGGTGACCAACGTCGAAGAGGCGCTCCTCATCGGCGCGCTCCTCACCGTGTTGGTGGTGTTCGTGTTCCTCAACTCGTGGCGATCGACCGTCATCACGGGTCTGGCGCTGCCAGTGTCGGTGATGGCGTCGTTCATAGCCGTGTGGGCGTTCGGATTCACGCTCAACACGATGTCGCTGCTCGGATTGTCGCTCGCGATCGGAATTCTGATCGACGATGCCATCGTTGTGCGCGAGAACATCGTGCGCCACATCGAGATGGGTAAGGATCACATGACGGCGTCGCACGAAGGCACCGACGAGATTGGTCTTGCCGTCGCTGCCACGACGTTCTCGATCGTCGCGGTATTCGTCCCGGTGGCGTTCATGTACGGAGTGGCGGGACAGTGGTTCAAGCCATTCGCTCTCACGATCGCGGCCTCGGTGCTGGTGTCGTTGTTCGTGTCGTTCTCGCTCGACCCGATGTTGTCGGCATACTGGGCGGATCCGCAGGTGGAGGCGGGCGAGCACCGTAATCCGATCGCGCGCACGCTCGAGAGGTTCAACAACTGGTTCAACCGCATGGCACAGCGCTACAAGGGGCTGATTGCCTGGGCGCTCGATCACCGGGTGGCGGTGGTTCTGCTTGCGCTTGCCTCTTTCGTTATCGCGCTCGCGCTTCCAGCCGTGGGGCTCGTGGGTGCGAGCTTCTTCGGGTCCGAGGATCAGTCTGAGGTCAACGTCGCTATCGAGACTCCGCCGGGGTCGAATCTCGCTTACACGAGAATCAAGGCTGAGGAAGCGGCTCGAATGGCACGCACGCATAAGGAAGTCACTTTCACTTTCACGACGCTTGGTGGAAGTACGGGCGACGTGAACGTCGGAAACATCTACGTGCGACTGATACCTAAAGCCGATCGCAGCATCGGCGCCGAGGCTTTCGGCCGGCAGCTACGGCAGGAAGTCGGGCACATCGGTGGCGCGACCATGTCCGTATTCACGAACGACTTTCAGGGAGCGCAGAAGCAGATCCAGATCGAAATGCGCGGAGGCACGTCGCAGCAGCTGGCGACGACCGCTGAAGCGATCGCCGAGCAGGTGAAACAGGTGAAGGGCGCGGTGGACGTTGGGCTGTCGACCAAGGGTCAAAAGCCCGAGCTGAACGTCGAGCTCAATCGCGGATTGGCGGGCACGCTCGGAGTCACCGTGGGTCAGGTGGCTCAGGCACTCCGTCCTGCATTCGCCGGAATCAAAGCGGGCGACTGGGTGGACCCGACCGACGAGACGCGTGAGGTCAACGTGCGACTCGCTCCGGAATCACGACAGCGTGCCGCGGACCTCGAGCAACTTCCCCTCGTCGTGACGGGACCCGATGGTCAGCCGAGAACGTTGCCGCTGGGACAGATCGCGACAGTTACGCAGGGTCTGGGTCCGGCGCAGATCACCCACTTGAATGGCGATCTCGTCGTGACCGTTCAGGCGAACACCTCCAATCGTCCGCTGACCGAAGTGATGAAGGACATCAACGCGCGGATTGCGAAGATCACCTTTCCGCCGGGCGTGCACATGACGCAGGGCGGTGAAGTCAACAGCCAGAACGAAGTGTTCGGGCGCATCTTCCCGGCGCTCGGCATCGCGGTGATGCTGATGTACTTGATTCTCGTCATGCAATTCGGCTCGTTCCTCGAGCCGCTGGCGATCATGATCTCGCTGCCGCTGTCGCTGATCGGCGTCATGCTGGCGCTCATGATCACCGGCACGACGATCAACATCATGAGCCTGATCGGAGTGATTCTGTTGATGGGCATCGTCGCCAAGAACGCGATTCTGCTCATCGACTTCGCCAAGTGGGCGCGCGAGAAGGACGGAATGCCGAGGCGCGAAGCGCTGATTCAGGCGGGCGCGATTCGTCTGCGTCCGATTTTGATGACCACGCTGGCACTCATCGCGGGCATGTTACCCGTCGCGCTCGGCATCGGTGAAGGCGCCGAGTTCCGTGCGCCGCTCGGACGCGCGGTGATCGGCGGCGTGATCACGTCGACGCTCCTGACGCTAGTCGTGATCCCGACGTTCTACGAGATTCTCGACGAGTGGAGAGAGTGGGTATTCAGGAAGTTCGGCGTGTACAAGCAGCGCACAGCAGAACACCCGATACCGCGAGCGGCCAGGGCGACGGCGAGTGGCGACACCGTGGAGAAACTGGCTTAGAGAAACCGCAACTGAAGACTACCTGCCTGGGGCCGTCAGCTTTGCAGTTGATGGCTGCGGGCTGGAGACGTCAGTATTCGGCGAATGCGTCGTCGGGGTAGCAGTACAACCACCGCTCGCCGGGCTCAGCGGACGCAATGACTGGGTGACCACTCGCGCGCGCATGCTTCGACGCGTGCTTGTTGGGCGAATCGTCGCAGCAGAGTGTTTTGCCGCATTCCTGGCAGGTCCGCAAATGAACCCAGGATGCGCCGATTTTCACACACTCTTCGCATTCCCGCTTCTTCGGAAGTTTGACGGTTTTGATCGCGCCGATGTGAGCGCACGGGGCGTTGGCAGTCATATCAGTCACCCTCCATCAACGTGGTGCGGTGACGACGATCGAAGTCGCACCCCTCGCATCGACCCATACGTGGGTCGGAGTGCGCGCGATGCGCATGACAACCATGTCGCATCCGGGACAGCGCATCACCGTGCCCATCCCATGCGCGTAGACGACGAGTGCGCCAATCGTCCGCGTCGTCCCACAGCCGGCACACTTTGCGCGAGCGGCTGTCAGATCGGGAACGAATAGCTCGCTCAGAATTCCCGCCGCGGCATTGCCGTCGACGGGCTGCATGTCGCCGTTCGGTTTTCGGGTAGCACGTTTCATCATCGGCTCCTTCCGCTCAATGAAATTGTTCTGAATGCTAGATCGACCCACCGGTTGGGCCGAACCGTTCCGTTTTGACGAGAGCCGGCTGGTGGCCGAGCTCGACCAGGTTGGCAGCTACCGCTTCGACCAAGGGAGTCGGGCCGCAGACATATACGCGCGGCTGTTCGGTCGCCGGCCATGCGACCGCCTCGAGCATAGCGCGATCAATCCTTCGTTTGAATCCGGTCCATCCATCAGGCTGCTCGCGAGTGAGCGTGTGACTGACCTCGAGGGTTGTGTCCTTCTTTGCCAGGCGGGCGAGCTCGTCCCGATAAATCACGTCGTCCCACCGGCGCGAAGAGTATAGCAGTCGCACCGGAAGTCGATGCCGGGCGCCCATGTCGGCGGTTCGGAGCGCGATATCGCGGTGGCGCACCATCGCCATCAACGGCACAATCCCCGAACCACCGCCGATCAGAAGGAGCGGTCCTCCGGTCGCAACATCCCAAACGAAGTATCCACCGATTGGGCCGCGAAGCTCCAGCTTATCGCCGGCGCGCAGCTCATCGGAGAGATATGGTGAGACTTCACCATCGTCGAGGCGCTCGACGGTGAGCGCAAGCCGGGAATCCTCCGGTGGGGACGCGATAGAGTAGCTACGCTCGGTCTGGTACCCGTCTTCCGCTGTGAGTCGTACGTCCACGTGCTGCCCGGCGCGATGGCCAGGCCACCCCGGAACGTCGAGGGTGAGCGTGCGGGTCTCAGGAGTTTCGTTCACGACATCGATCACCGTCGCGAACCGCCAGACAATCTTTGGTGCCGCGGCAACGCTGGTCACTCGTCGCCGGCGTACCGTTGCTCACGCCAGGGATCGCCGTAGTTGTGGTAACCCAGCGATTCCCAGAACCCCGGCGTATCGCTTTCCATGAGCCGGAGCTCACGAACCCACTTCGCGCTCTTCCAGAAATAGAGATGCGGTACCAGCAGGCGGGCGGGGCCGCCGTGCTCCGGCGGGAGCGGAGCGCCGTTGTACATGAATGCGATCCATGCCTTCCCGCCCATCACGTCGGCGAGCGGAAGGTTGGTGGTGTAACCGCCATCGCACCTCGCCATTAGATACGGCGAGGACGCGATTCCTTTCGCTGCCGCTTCCGAGAGAAGGGTGTCTACCGAGATACCCTCCCACACCGTATCGAACTTGGACCACTTGGTGACGCAGTGGATGTCTTTCGTGGTCGTCTGGCGCGGAAGCGCAACGAACTCGTCCCACGTCCAGCGCGCGCTTCGGCCGTCAGCACCGCGCAGCGTAAAGTCCCACGCAGTAAGCTGAACGCGCGGCGTCGGGCCCGCGGAGAGAACTGGAAAGTCCCGGGTCTCATACTGGCCGGGAGGAAGTCGCCCCGCAGTGTCCGCGGACTGTCGTCTTCCCCGAAAGCCTCGAGAGATCAGTGACATCGTCGTGACGAGTTTGAGCGACCGCCAGAATCTGTCATATGGCTGTTCTTCACTCCTGCAACGCCTGGTGGACGAAGGACACTGCTATGGATCCCTCGCCTACCGCTGACGCGACGCGTTTGATGTTGCCGGCCCGGACATCCCCAACGGCGAACACTCCGGGCTTGCTCGTTTCCAGAAGATGCGGAGAACGAGCCAACGCCCAGTTCGCGGCAGACAATTCATCCGCCGAGAGCTCCGACCCCGTCTTGATAAATCCGTGATCGTCGAGGGTGACACAACCGTCCAGCCAGCTAGTGCTCGGCGCGGCACCCGTCATGACGAACACGTGACGAACGTTCTTTTGCTCCGTCGTCCCCTCGTCACGCCGGCGCAAGTGCACGCTCTCGAGGTGATCATTACCCTCGAGCGCGGCGATCTCGGTACGTGTGTGCAACGTGATCCGCGGATCCTCTTCGATCCGTCGGATCAGGTATCGCGACATGGTGTCAGCCAAACCATCGGATCGTACGAGCATGTGGACGTGTCTCGCCGACTGCGCGAGGGACACGGCGGCCTGCCCCGC
>Ga0137415_10001441_pt1 | contig 23523 bp, 20 predicted proteins | sample CZODoug3_1_1_16f_FD_183082 | JGI IMG/M metagenome (GOLD analysis project Ga0137415, IMG submission 183082) | Vadose zone soil fungal communities from Angelo Coast Range Reserve, California, USA - CZODoug3_1_1_16fungal (Hybrid Assembly) | ecosystem: Environmental > Terrestrial > Soil > Vadose...
CCAGTTCAGACGCGGCACACGCACGCCCGCACCGAACCGCGGGCTCGTGGCGTTTTCCACCAGGTGTCCCGAGAAATGTGTTTGCCGGATACCTGCATTTAGCGTTAGCCAGGAGGTTGCGCGGAATTGCTCTTCCGCAAACAGCGCCACTAGACTTCCCGAGGCGCTTACTGGCGTTCGGAAGTCGGGATTGCTGGCGTCATTGAAAATCACGCCGAGCAACTCGTCGTCCTGCTGACCAAATCCGTAGATCCCGGCCCGCGCGTTGTTACGGCCCTTCACGTAGGCAAGAGTTGCTTGCCCGCCCGCATACTTCGAGGAGCGGTTGTCCGTGGTCGCGGTAGGGAAGTCGTGCGGATCGCTCTCGAAATCAGCGCGATTGAAATGATAGAAAGGCGAAATTGTGGTCAACAATCCGGTGTTGAATGTGTGCACCCAGGAAAATGCAACGAACGCGTCGCTTTCCCTGTTCACGTCGCGAAAGAAATCACCCGGCGCATTGTCCGGGTTATTCGGATCGAACGGCACCTGGTAGAAATCGCGCCGCAGCGAAGTAACCCAGCGTAATTGGTCCTGCGAGCCCAAGTTGTAAATCAGCGAGCCGAAGCCGCTGTATCCGTTGGCAGCGTCATGGATCACCGCGGAAGTCGGCGTCGCTAATCCCAAATTCGTGCGATTGGCGCTGCCGCTTACGTAATACGCAACTTTGTTGGTGTGCCCACCAAAATTGATCTGATCGTCCGTCTGGTAAAAATTTCCCAGGCCCAGAACCAACTCGCCCTCGTTATTGCGCTCAAACCCAGTGCGCGGCGCCACATTGAAGACGCCGTATGTGCGATCGCCGAAATCCGCCGCATAGCTGCCTCGCTGCATTTCTATCGTGTCGATATCTTTCGGGTCGATCTGCGGCCCCAGGTTGCTGGCGATATTCGTGTTGGGAATCGGCACGCCGTCAATCAGCCAGCTCACCTGGTGGCCGCCGCGCACGTGCAATTGGTCGTGTGTCACGTATGCCCCGGGCACGTAGTTCGTAATCATCGCCACACTGTTGGCCCGCGTTGCGCCGGGTGTGTGAGCAATTTCTTCGCGGCTTACCGCTTCGGTTGGCGTCACCGATTCTGTTTGCGCTGGCGCCGAATCCGCCGACACAGTAACCGACTGCGCCTGCGTAGGAAGCCGCAGCTCGAAGTGCAAAACGGGCGCCGTCCCAGACAACACGGTAACGCTGTGCTCCTGGGTCGCAAACCCTCCCTGCGACACTCTCACGCTGTATTCACCCAACGGCACAGCATCGAAATGGAATCCGCCTTCTATGTCGGTCTGCGCAGTCTGCCTGTAATCCGATGTTTTTGCCTTTAGTGTTACGGTGGCATCCGCAATCGGGCGATGCTGCGGATCGTGCACAATCCCGCGCACCGTACCAAAAATTGTAGCCAGCGCGGGCACACTTAGAAAAAACAGCGCCGCAAGCAACTTCGAAACGCCTCGCATAAATTTTCTCCAAAGTAGCAATAGCGCGACGCAGAGTCGCGGCATGAGCCGATCAGATTGATTGGGGGGAAGCGGCTCTTACAAGGTGTGCGCGAGGCGAGGCGGGGGAGAGATAGGCTCAGGCGACCGGGGAATCTCAAGTGCCTGCAAACTTCCAGCAGCGCCGGTAACGGCAATGTTAGCCGAAGCGGAGGTCACATGCGGCAGCACAAACGCAACGGCAGTGACTAGTGGATTCTCGGATCCCTGGCAACAGGACATCGAGCAATCCATCATTTCGCCCATGTCATGCCCACAATCCATTTCGGAATGCGGCGCAGCCTGCTTTTTCTGGTGATGATGCTGCGAGATCGGGCAGGAGTCCCCGGTGCAACAAGCCATTGCATGCGCTGACCATGCAGCGCCGGCCAAGGGAGCGTACAAAGCCATAGCCGCAAACAAGCAAATGCATGCGGCGGCGATCTTCTTCCGGTCTTTGCTCGAGGCGTTCACGTCCCGTTGTTCTCTCAGACGTAGGATAAGCTAAAAGCGCGCTTCCCGCCCATCCAATATACGTTGCCCAAAGAAACCAAACGCCATTTTGCCTCCCGCCGCCTTGACTTCCCGGCGCCTCACATCGCAGACTTCCGTCATGGCGCACACTTATATGCTGTTCGATCTCGGGTCGGACGAAGAAAAAGTCCAGCAGGCCCGCCACAAACTCGAAAACTGGAAGCAAACCTTCCGCCTCGACAAAAAGCTCCAGTACAAGCTGGAACGTGAACAACCCGAGGCAACTAGCGAAGCCGTAGCCAAAGCAGAACCGGCCAAGGCCGAAAAGCCCACGCCCGCGAAGGCGAAAGCAAAATCCAAGTCCACATCCAAATCCGATGAAGCCGAGAACGAGAACAGCGGCCCCGTAAAGCTATTCGTCCGCCTCTACTTTTCCGGCCACGAAAAACTTTCCGAGCAGCGCTGGCTCGACCGCATCCCCGCCGAAGAGCCGTTCAAGAGCGCCTCTCCGAAAATCATCAAAGAAACCGAGCCTGAATTCGCCGACGTTCTCAAGCAATTCGATACCCTTGAGTGATGTCAAATTGCCGTCCTACGCGACAATATGGCTGTGTATGCAGTGAAATCCCGGAACCCTTTCCGGCGTCGCAAGCATCTTTTCGATATAATAGACATTTGCCGGCGAGCATCTCATCCCATCGAGAGGGCCAACTGAATGGCGGTACAGACGCGCGCAAAGGTAGCCAAGCTAGACGCCACCAAGTATCACGGCCTCGACCGCGAAACGCTGATCCGCATTTATCGCACCATGTTTCTTTCGCGGCGTCTCGACGACCGTGAGATTCAGCTCAAGCGCCAAAATAAAATCTACTTCCAGATTTCCAGCGCCGGCCACGAAGCCGTCACCGCCGCCATGGGGCTTCTTCTTCGACCCGGTGTCGACTGGCTCTATCCTTACTATCGCGACCGCGCGCTCTGCTTAATGCTCGGCGTCACTCCACTCGAAACTCTTCTCCAAGCCGTCGGCGCAAAAGATGATCCCGCCTCCGGTGGCCGCCAGATGCCTTCGCATTGGAGCCATCCCAAATGGAATATCGTCTCGAAATCCTCCTGCACCGGAACCCAATTCGTGCAAGCCGTTGGCGCCGCCGAAGCTACGCTCTATTACCAAGATAGACCCAAAGCGCTCGCGCAAGCCAAGAAAGCCCCGCTCGGCCAGTACGTCCATCACGAAGCTAACGAAATCGTCTACGTTTCCGCAGGCGACGGCGCCACAAGCGAGGGCGAGTTCTGGGAATCGCTCAACGCCGCCTGCGCGAAGAAATTGCCGCTGCTCTATCTCATCGAAGACAACGGCTACGCCATTTCCGTCCCTGTAGAAGTGCAGACCGCCGGCGGCAGCATCTCCAAATTAGTGCGCAACTTTCCCGGCCTCCATGTTTCCGAGGTCGACGGCACCGACCCGCTCGAAAGCTACGCCGTCGGCAAGGACGCCGTCGACTACGTCCGCCAGCGCCGCGGTCCCGCGCTGATTCACGCGCACGTCGTTCGCCCCTACTCACATTCACTTTCCGACGACGAAAAGCTATACAAGACCGCCGAGGAGCGCGAAGAAGAGGCGCATCGCGACCCGCTCTCCAAATTTTCTCTCTTCCTCGTCCGCGAAGGCCTGCTCGACCAAAAAGAGATCGAAGCCCTCGAAGCCGAAGTCGACCGCGAGGTCCGCGAAGCCGCCGACCAGGCCCTCGATGCCGAACCTCCCTCAATCGACTCGATTCATGTCAACGTCTATTCGCCCGACGTCGATCCCACATCATCATCTTTCGCCGCTCAGCCGCAATTTCATGGCGCCCCCAAGACCATGGTCGAAATGGTCGCTGCCACACTCTCCGACGAAATGGCTCGCGACGAGCGCATCACTGTCTTCGGCGAAGACGTAGCCGATGCCAGCCGCGACGAAAATCTCAAGCACCTAAAAGGGAAGGGCGGCGTCTTCAAAGCTACTTCCGGCCTGCAAAGAAAATACGGCCACGACCGCGTCTTCAACACGCCGCTTGCCGAAGCCAGCATCGTCGGCCGCGCCATCGGCATGGCCACCCGCGGCCTGAAGCCCGTCGCCGAAATCCAGTTCTTCGACTACATCTGGCCGGCCATGATGCAAATTCGCGACGAGCTGTGCGTGTTGCGCTGGCGCTCCAATGGCAATTTCAAATGTCCCGCGGTGCTGCGCGTGGCCATCGGCGGCTATCTCACCGGCGGCGGCATTTACCACAGCCAAAGCGGTGAATCCATTTTCGCGCACTGCCCCGGCCTGCGCGTCGTCATGCCTTCCACCGCGCTCGACGTCGCCGGACTTCTCCGCACCTCAGTCCGCTGCGATGATCCTGTAATGTTCCTCGAGCACAAGCATCTCTACCGTCAGCCGTACAATCGCTCCGAGTATCCCGGTCCCGACTACACCGTCCCTTTCGGCAAAGCGCGCCTGGTCAAGGAAGGCAGCGACGTCAGCATCATCACCTTCGGCGCCATCGTGCATCGCGCAGAGGTCGCCGCCGCGCAGCTCGAGCGCGAAGGCGTCTCCGTCGAAATCATCGATCTCCGTTCGCTCTCTCCGTATGATTGGGACGCCATCGCCGCCACCGTGCGCAAAAATCACCGCGTCCTCGTCGCCTACGAAGACATGCTGAGCTGGGGCTTTGGCGCCGAAATCGCCGCGCGCATTGCCGACGAGCTTTTCGAGGAGCTGGACGCCCCCGTCAAGCGCGTCGCCGCCATGGACACCTTCTGCGCCTACCAGCCAAAGCTCGAAGACGTAATCCTCCCGCAAACCGAACACATCACATCCGCCGTAAAACAATTGCTCGAGTATTAATGCGCAAAGTCCTGTAGCTCAGGTTTACCCTGAGTCTCGAAGGGTCGCGGTGTTTGGACCTGAGGCTTTTCGCAAGCACGAGCAAGCCGTAGTCCGCCATCTCCGTACAATCCATCCAGGCCAGGAAACTTTATTTGCTCCCAATCCGTATCAATCATTAGAATGTGGCAGTAGAATGTCCTTTTGCACCGCCCTGCGGAGGTGAATCCATGGTCTGCACAAATTGTCAGAAGGAAATCGCGGACGGTTCCAATTTCTGCTACAACTGCGGCGCCAAGCAGTCCGCCGCGGGTGCTGCGGCCGCAAACGCTGTCCCGTGCCCACCGAGAAGGCGTCTCGTGCGCTCCACGACGGATAAAAAGATCGCGGGCGTAGCCGCCGGCTTGGCCGACTACTTCGACCTCGATCCCACCATCATTCGTGTCGTGTGGCTGCTAGCGTTTTTGTGCGGGGGAGCAGGCCTGCTCGCCTACGTCATCCTCTGGATCGCACTCCCGCCAGGCCCCACAGGAGTGGCAGCTTCCTCCGCGCCATCTGCCCAACCAACCGCGTAGCCCCATTTGGAGTGCGGCGGTCTAGCCGCCGCTTTCAAGGCCGCAGAAGCACCGAAAACGTATAGCTAGTGCCAGCAGGCACCACCACGCGTGCCCGCTACTTCTTCCACCCCCGCGCCCTTCCTCCACCCTCAAACAAAAACTGGTCCACCGAAATCAATCCCGCCCCCACCGTCGCCAGCGCAATACACGCCGTCGCCAGCGTCAGGGGAAACTCATAATCATGCACCGCCAAGTATCCATGCGCGCTGTGCACCTTCCAAATCGCCACGCACATCTCGATTCCCAGCAAAAGCGCCGCCGCCCGCGTAAACAATCCCAGCAGCAGCAACCCGCCGCCAAACGTCTCGATCACGCCGGCAATGTAAGCGAAATAGCCCGGCAATCCGTGCTCCGCAAAAAACCCCTGCATCTGCGCCCCGCCGCGCAAATGTGCCAGCTTCGGATACCCATGCGCTATGAAAATAATTCCCAACGCAATCCGAAGGACCAGCAATCCCAGCGGTCGAAACGAATCCAAGAATTTCACTCGTATCTCCTTGCGTTTACTGAGGGTCTTTGCTCATGTCCGCCTCCGAGCGCCCGTAGGTGCGCCACACGTTAGCCCAGTGCGTGAGCGCTGGGTAACTATGACCGCGAAAATCCGGAGCGCCGTAGGCGCGGCACACGCCTTTCGGCACATTTGCATTCGTCACGGAAACATTTAACCGCGCGCATTGTAGCAGAAACTGCTTGCGTGGTTTCTCTGGCGCCAACAAAGAATCGGTTACAATTATCTGTCGCGCTGAAAAATTAAACGCATGAACGCCCTGTCACCCTTCGTGTCATTCCACAGCCCAGAGGCCCGCTCATGAAGCGCAAGCTTCTCGTCGCCGTGCCGCTCCTCTGCCTGGTCGCCGTGCTGGCTTGGTTCTTTCGTCCCAAGCACGAATATCTTGGCGAAGCCTACGTCAGCGAGCGCAGCACCACGCTGTGGAGCAGCGTCGCGCAAGTGCGTGAGCCGATCGACACGCTGCACTATGGCGACCGCGTCGAAGTCATGGCCCGCCGCAACGACAGCGTAAAAGTCCGCACCGTCAGCGGCGCCATCGGCTGGGTTGACGCCAGGCTGCTCCTCGAGCCCGCGCTCTGGCAGCGCAGCGTCAAGCTGCTCAACGCCGCTAAAGCGATGCCCGTGCAAGCTCGCGGCCGCACCAAAGTGCAAACCAATCTCCGCGTTGAGCCCGGCCGCACACAGATTCGCCTGTATCAGTTCGGCCGCGGCGTCCCAGTCGAAATTGTGGCGCGCTCCGTTGCCGATTGGGTGCAAGTCAGCGACGAGCGCGAGAACAACGAAGCGCAGCAAACCAAGAAAGAGGATTGGTTCCTGGTTCGCGGCCTGGCCACCCGTCCGCCCGGCGAGACCTCTGCCCGCAGCTCCGAATCCAATAACACGACGCAGCCCGGCGATCAGACCGTTCCCATCGCCGGCTGGGTCGTGGCGCGCTTTGTCGAGCTTGATTTGCCTGAAGCCGTCCGCGAAGGCATGGCCTCCGCCAACGTGCGTCCCATTGCCTGGTTCGAGCTGAATCGCGTCGCCAGCCCCTCCGGAGACAAGCCGCAGTACTTAGTCGCAGGAACGCGCAGCGGCGAAGGGCAGCTGTGCGATTTCACGGTTGTCCGCGTCTATACCTGGAACGCACGGCGTACGCGCTACGAAACCGCCTTCATCGAAAATAGTCTGTGCGGCCAAATGCCCGTCCGCCTCGGCAAAGGACCCAAGGGCGAGCCCGAATTTCGCTTTCGCCAGATGAGCGGCCCAAAGGAAGAACGCGTCTATCGCCTGATGCAAACGGTCGTGCGCCGCGTCCGCGAACCTGGCGACCTCCCCCGAAAACCCAGCCCCCCCAATTCCACCAAGGCTGCAAAGCGATAGTCCAGGGTCGCGGGAAAGAGCGAGCCGGCTACAAGCTTGAGAATCTAAGAGACTGCTGCGTGATATAGAATGGACGGCCCCACCCGCCCGGTTTCCTCAATCCATTTCTGACTCTCAAAGCACCGCCCGTGCGATGCCGAGCAGTAAATGATCCAGACGTCCCTCGGCTTCGCGCAAAGAGACCTGTGCAAGTTCTCCAACACCTTCGATAGTATGACGCCATCAAACGGGTTATAGAGAAAAACGACCAGATCTTCCCGTGGCCACTCCCACTCGCTTGCGTCGGCGCACACAACCTGGATATCCGATCCACTCTTCCACCTGGCTACGTTGTCGAGAGTCGCGCGTACCAGGCTCGGGGAGATCTCCACTCCGATGATTCGCTGCATTCCAAACGTGCTGGCCACGAAGAGCGCGCGCCCTTTTCCGCAGCCGAGATCAACAAACGTATGATTCTTGACGTCGGCGCGTATCGCCTGAAGTGCTTGTGTGACAATCTTTGCGGGAACCGGAACATAACCCTGCGCGTGAACGTAGTTCCCATTCACAGAGTCCAATTTATAGATTTTTACGTGACTGGCAGTTTCCAAGCCGGTTCTCTCGTCAAAATCGTCGGGCGGGAACCCATAGGGAGGCTTTCCGGATACCGCCCTAAGGAGGCTCTCAACCTTTGCGGGAATTCTGCGCGGCACAACCCTCAAGAACCGGGCCAGTTCACTGATTGTGAGCACAGACACCTCACCGTTCATTCCGCGCTGGATATACCTTTTGATGCTCCAGGAGCTGACAATGGCCAAGCCTGGCGGAGCCCGCGAACCCGGCGGCGCCCCTCGTGCCTTATTGTCTGAGTATGCGCATCTATCTCGATTTCACGGCTGCACGCGTGTCATCCTGAGTATGCGGTGAGGATGCGCGGAGGACCTCAACCCAATGACTTCGGGAAGCTCAAGCCACACAATGCGTCGCGCTGGCATCTTGGTTACCCTGTTCTGCCCGATCTTTGAGGGGAACCTTGAAGGGCCGGCGCTTGCTCGGCACTTGCTTCCGATTTTAATGTTGGCAGCGCTCGTTGCCGGGTGTTCCCGCCCCGCACAAACCGCGGTCGCTGCGCAGGCGTCACCGCCGCCTTTCGAGTACGTCGACACCTGGGGCTCCCACGGTGACGGTCCCGGCCAATTCGACAACCCCGTGGCTATGGCCAGCGACGGCGAGTCCATCATCTACATCGCCGATGCTGCCACCGGCTTCATCCACAAATTTTCGCCGAGCGGCGAGCCGCGCCTTTCCTTCCAGGACGATCGCACCAACTTGCGCCCTGCCGACATCGCCGTCGACGCCGGAGCCGCCATCTACGTCGCCGACGGCCGACGCGGCTCCGTCGCCATTTTCTTTTCCGACGGCATGCGCCACCGCGAATTGCGCACCGGTGCGCCGTCCGCGGTTCGCGAATCGCTGCACATCGCCGTCGACGCCTACGGCACGATCTTTGTCGCCGCCAAGCATCCCTACGGCATTCGTAAGTTCAGCCCAGGCCTTCGTCTGATCGGCTCGTGGGGTGGCCCTGCAAAAGACGCGGCTGTCGACAATCCCTCCGCCCTCGCCGTAGGCCCCGATGGCCTGCTCTATCTCAGCGAATCCGCGCAGCCGCAAATCAAAGTCTACGACCCCACCGGAACGCCGCAGCGCACGCTCGCCACGCCCGCGGATGCCGCCGATGCCCAACTCACCGGAATCGCCATTAGCAAAAAATTTGTCTTCGCCGTCAGTGCGACCCATCCCACCGTTTATGTGTGGGGCCTCGATGGCGCTTTCCGCATGACCCAAGACCTGTCCGCCTGGGTTCCCGGCGCAGGCTCCGCCATCGTCCGCAAGATCGTCGTCACACCCGCCGGTGACCTGCTGCTCCTGGATACCGCCGCCGGCCGCGTCTTCAGATTTCGCTTGCACCTCTAATGCGGTCCCGAAAGGGCGCGAATTTTTTGGAGTGCGGCGGTCTGGCTTACTCTGAGCCTCGAAGAGCCGCGCTTTCACAGCCCCAGCATATGCAACCAAATGGTTGTCCCTGGGGGAGTTGTATCTATCAGCGGTTCACGTTGCGATGAGTTAACTCTAAATCCGCACCCTTTGAAAAACCAAACCCCAAACCGCCACCCAAATTCGTCTTAGGACTCTACGTCTGCGCCACCCGCCCGGAATTCCACTTTTACTTTTGCCCTACTCCCAGTTCTTTCCAAACAGCAGGATCATCCGTTATATAAAATATCGGCTCCATTTTTCTATGTTCGATAATTTCAGTTATGCCGTTTACAGTGATTAGTTCGTAGGCTGGATAACCAGGAGGAAACCCAGGCGGAGGATGTTTCAGTTGGAAAGGCTCTAAGCCTTTCACCTTACCAGCTACCTTTGTCCGTATTTGCCCTTTCGTGTCTCTTAATATGAATGTCGCACTCCCACCCCATGGCTTGGAGTAATAGCTCATCGTAATTGAAACGTCGGTGCGTGTAAGTCCCGGTGGGAGGGTAATCCATTTCGGCAACCTCGACTCACTCGCTAGTTCAAAGGTTGACTCTGGGAACCACTCGCACCCTATCGCCGAACCTAAAATAGTTAGCGCAACAAAAAAGAGCAGGAATTTATCGATGCGCCTAACTATGTTGAACATTTGCAATTACCTCCACCGGGAGATTTATCTGCGGTTAAAATACACGCCTCTCCTAAGCAATCGTCGTGTTGTTTGCAGCATTTCTTGACGCAAGGCCTGCTATTCATCATGTTAGCGAAAGGTCCGGTGGTGCACACCTCATCTTGTTTGTTAAACCCAAGCCAAAGATTGCCATTGAGAGGCCAGTGTTGAAAAGGGTTGTTACCAATCGGATCAGTAAATCGTGCCGGGTTGTTCTCGACATAACGGTAGAAATTTGTGCCCGCAACGCTCCTTTGAACCGAATTTTCCAGCACCCTGCTAGAATTCCCATACTCACGGAGGCGCGCCGCATGACGCTGCACATCAGCGAAGCCGAAGTTCAGCAGGTTCTCACCATGCCGATGGCCCTCGAGGCTGTCGAAGAAATCTCGCGCAAACAGGCCGCCGACGAAGTCATCGTTCATCCCCGCCGCCGCTTCGAGCTTCCCTCCGGCGGATTTTTTCACTACATGGCTGCCGTGGATTACAGCGCCGGCTTCCTGGCCATGAAGCAATACACGTTCGTGCGTGGCAAAATGCGCTTTTTGGTTCCGCTCTACGAAATTACCAGCGGCGACCTGCTCGCCATGATCGAAGCCGACTACATGGGGCAATTGCGCACCGGGGCCGCCTCCGGCGTAGCAACAAAATATTTAGCGCGGCGCGACGCGTCCGTCGCCGCCATTATTGGCACCGGCGGACAAGCCAGGACGCAACTGGAAGCGATTGCCGCGGTGCGCAAGCTGTCCGTAGCTCGCGTGTATGGCCGCAACGCGGACCGCCGCAAGCGATTCGCCGACGAGATGTCGCAACGAATCGGCGTCCCTGTGGAACCCGCCAACTCCTCCTCCGACGCCGCGCACGGCGCGCACATTATCTGCACCGCCACCACTGCGTCGCAGCCCGTGCTCAGCGGCGCTGATCTTGCCTCCGGAATGCATATCAATGCCATCGGCGCAAATCACGCCCACAAGCGCGAACTCGACGAAGAAGCCGTCGCAAGCGCGGACGTCATCGTGGTGGATTCCATCGAACAATCGCGGCAAGAAGCCGGCGACCTGATCATCGCTTTCAAGGGAGATGAAATCTGCTGGACGGGCGTAAAGAAATTATCCGATGTAGTCGCGGGAAAAGTCAGCGGCAGAACCAGCGACACGGAAGTAACGCTGTTCAAGTCCAACGGAATCGCGTCCTGGGATCTAGCAGTAGCAATGCGAGTCTACGCGCTAGCAAAAGAAAAAGGTCTCGGCAGGTCCTTACCATTCTGGCCAGAATAACGGTAGCGTAGCCGCGGCGTTGTAGGGGCGAGCTTTAGTTTATCCTGAGGTCCGAAGGGCGCGTCCCAGCGGCTTTAGCCGCGGTAGACGGTCAGTTTCTGGTTAGCGCGTTCTATAAAGGGAGAGTCAAGTGAAAAGCCTTCCCAGCGACCGGAAAGGGGAAAGATTGTTCGCCGTGCTATCCAGCCCACGTCATGTTGAGAGGCTCTGGGGGGATTACTTCCGAGTTGCCCGTGATCCGCCCATGATCGCCGATCGGATCTCGCCGAAGCTCCGGCAACCATACGCGACAACGCAGGATCTAGCAAAACTCAGCTAAAGGGTTACTCTTCAGGTTGTGAGAGTTGAAGGTTCCAATAGTGGCCCGCGTTCCATATGCTCGGAGTGCTGGGCCAGCGATCAGCTGCAACCGTTTACATGGACGGTCATCACGCCATATCCGTGACGCCGCTAAAATCTAACCCCGGCCCCTCGGCTGCGGGCTCACCTGTGATTTATGGGATGGGGATCCGGTACAGATTGCGCTGGACGGTGCGGCGCTCGAACGCGTAGACATCACGAGACGGAGCGGGAGCGCCTATGGCGTCGATCATATGCGCTCCGGGCAGACGGGCGATTTCCTGCTCGGAGTCAAATCCTCCCGGCGGTATCTTTGGCAATATCCTGCCCGGCGGCAGGGGAACGATATAAGTCCGGCCATCGGCAACTGCTCCGGCGGAGATCCACAGAGAGTCTCCGCCGCTCGACCACTGCAAGCCGGTGTTGCTGCCGATGACAACCGGAGACCCGCCCCTGAGCGGAAACATCTGGACGGTTGCCGATGTATTGCCCGGAAGCGGAGCCCATGCCTCGATCCACTGGCCGCCGGGCGAGACACCATTCAGATGAAAGACTGGCTGCTCCAGCGCCTTGCGCAGTCCTGTCCCGTCCGGCTGAACACGGTACACAAACCCGGAGGACCCCTCCGTGTGTCGGAAGAGGATTTCGCCACCTGGGCCAAAGTGCGCACTCCGGCCCTCCACATTCGGGATCTGCCAGGGCGGCGATCGCCGGTCAAACGGCGCCAGCCAGAGGCGCGGCTTCCCTTCGCCGTCCGGGGCTTCCATCACCACCTGCTTACCGTCGGTAGAAATGTCATAGTCAAGCGACTGAAAGCCGGGCGTCAGGGGCTCAGAATGCCCGGAGTCCAAGTCCGCCACCCACACTTCGCCGGGATCTCTGTTCGTTCCGACTAACCTCGGAACTGCCTTTACAATCCGGTAGCAAAGCTTTTTGCCAGTCGGCGCGAACTTCGGGTAGGCGGCGTTGCCTTCGAGCAGTGAAATCTGACGCTCGCCCCTCGCGTCATGAAGCCATATGGAAGCGCTTTGCAACCCAACGGCTGTGACAAACGATCGGCCATCCGGCGCCATCGCGATCCCTTCCTCCTCGGTTAGCCCGGAGGTAAGCTGCTGAGGTTTGCCGTCGGGGAACTGCTGCCGCCAGATGTGGAAAAGTCCTCCGGCCTTAGACGTGAGGTACACCCATTTGCCATCGGGAGACCATGCTCCAAACGTGCAGTCAGCCCCGGGCGGCCCCACCTGGCGGCCCCGGGAACTGCCGTCCATCGGTACCACGCGGCACGGCCCCCAGTTGCCGTAGTTGGTGAGTTCCGCCACTAGCACCCATTTCCCATCTGGCGACGCGTAGGACCGCTGGGTCATGCCGCGGTCATTCAGGGGAATGTAGACGTCACGCTCATCGATCCGGCCCTCCTGGGCTGTCACGAGGCCCACGCCGCGGCTGTTCCGAACCTCAGAGAACAGCATCTGCCGCGGACTGGACCATGTCAGACCGGTGGCGTTCTGCAGCCATCGCTGCGGCTCGCCGCCCTGCGTGGGAACTATCCAGGTATCCCAGTTGAACTGCGGATCCACGGCCGTATACGCAATGCGCGTCCCATCCGGCGAGAACACCGGACTCATCTTCTTGAGGCTGTCATGCGTCAGTTGCACGGGCTCGCCATCCGGCAATACTTTGACGTAAATCTGGCCCAGCGCATAGTAGGTGGAAGAACTGCGAACAAAGGCGAGCATCCTGCCATCCGGCGAGAGCGCCGGCTGGCCTACCGGATCGGGAAGCTTCGTGAGCGGAACCCACTGCGAGTGGTCGGCCAGACGTGTGGGGCTACGCAACCACAGGGCAGTGCCAATAACAAGCGTCGCTAACGCCGCTGCCGCAATCGCGGCGAGAGTGCTCCATCGGCGCCGAACATTCGCCGGGATCGCGACGACAGCGGGGGCCGGCAGCCGCCGGTCCATGGACACTTCGTTCGCCAACTCACGGTGACCCTCGAACGGTTTTTCTGGACGCGGCGGTGCGGCATGCGGCAACTGCCGCACGGCCCCAACGAAGCGGTAACCTCGCCGGGGAACCGTTTCAATGAACGCTGGGTCCCCACCCAAGGCCTTTCGCAAGAGGAAGATGTTGTTGGAAAGGCTGCCCTCCTCGACGAAAGTGTTGGGCCAAAGCATGGTGATGAGTTCGTTCTTCTGCAGGAGGTGTCCGCTATTTCGGACCAAAAGCAGCAGGGTGTCGAATGCTTTCGGCGTGAGCACTACTATCTCGTTGCCACGCGATAACTTGCGCTCGGTAGGGTCCAGGAGGAAGGGACCGAATTCGTAGAGCTGCGGCGTATCCCCGTTCACCGTCTCTCTGGCCGTTGAGAGAGAATCGCGGATATTTTTTGGGCCTCGTCGCTGGCCTATTTCGTCGCCCATGGCCTCTCCCAAATCCTTGTGAGAACTTTTAGAGAATTCTGTGAGCGCGCCGAGAGGACTTCCAGGGCTGCCGTAGGTTACTTTGCACAGAGAACAGCCGGAAGGCCGGATACGGGGCTGATTCTAGCACCGGCTTCTATTTGCTCCTAAATAATTTACGGAGGCCATAACAATGTTGCGAAACTCAGTTTTGAGAGGGCATGCTGTATGATCACCAACCAAGCCTTGATCAACCAAAGCAAGTCCGGAAACGGACAGGAACCGACCAACATACAAAGAAGAACTTTGATCGGCGGGGCGCTGGCCGCTCTGCTTGCATCCCCTGTGCGGTTGATGGCCGAAGAAAACGATGGACGGCCCAACAATCCTTTCATCCTTCTGCTGAAGGGACTCTATCAGCCCGTGCCCGTGGGTGACGGGCCAGCCAACAACCTCGGCCTGTCCGCGGTTAACCTTATCGACGGTTCGTACTCGAGAACCCTGATCTACCCTGTTTTCGGAATTCCAGGAAGCAGGGACCATGACAGGTTTATCGGCAAATTCTACGTTCAGTTCACAGGGAATTTGTGTGCCTACGAGCTCCCCGGGGGCGCGCTTGCGATGAGCTTCAACGACGTTCCGCCGGGTGCACCCCCGGGATTTAACGGTTTCGTGCCATTCCCCGACGGGACCGGTGGGAGCTACTTGGAAGGAACCTTCGAACTAATGATCCTTGAGGCGACTGGGATTTATCGAGCCTTTCAAGGTGGTCATAACCACATGGTCGATAGACTGCATCAACTAGCTGACGGCACCAGCTTCGATGAATTCTGCTTCTGCAACATCAGCGAGTACCAGTTCCCATAAAAGGAACTGAATCGGAAATTCCTGGTCAAACTGCACTGTTTTAGTATTCGTTGGTTTACGACAGAGCAGTCAGTTTTTCGGTGGACTCTGCCCAACTGACGGGTCGCGAAGTCCGGCGACGTCCGTTTTGCGTACCCTGCCAAGTGAGATAAGCCGCGACCGGCAATTCTAGCATGTCGGATCGCGGCTCAACATCGCCCGATGATGAAGGGTTGGAATTCCTCAGGAAGAGGGCAGCTATTTCCGATCCCTCCGAATCTTCCGTCGTAAGGTCTGATGCAAACGCGTCTGCACTTCTACCGGATAATCGACCAAATCCGAATCGTAGTACAGGCTCACGGTAAGGCGTGTCTGCTGTACCAAAATGGTGCAGTCCCGGCACGTTTTGAGGTGCAGCTCGATTTCCTCCACCACCGTGGCTTCCAGGTCGCCATCGATATATCTGGAAACGCGCCGAAATACGCCTTCGCAGTTCAATGTTTTCCGTCCTGTCGAAAGTGACGATCCAACTTCTGCCGCAGCTTGAGCCGCCCCCGCAACAGCCGCGACTTCACCGCCGCTTCGGAAATTCCCACCGTCTCCGCGGTTTCCTCCGTGGAAAGCCCTTCCACGTCGCGCAGCACGAAAACCACCCGAAAATCCGGCGGCAGCTCTTCAATTACGCTGCGCAAAATGTCGCGCATCTCCGTTTGTGCGTAGCGCTGCTCCGGGCTTGGTCCCCAGTCCTGGATTTGCTGTGGAATAAAGTCGTCCTCGCCCTCGATCGGTTCGTCCAGCGAAACTTGATTGGGCCGGCGCTTGCGCAAGCGCATCAGCGCTTCGTTCGCGGCGATGCGAACCAGCCACGTGTAAAAGCGCGAGCTCTCCTGAAATTGGTTCAGGTGCGAATACGATTTCATGAACGCGTCTTGCATGGCGTCTTCCGCGTCTTCGCGGTTGCGCGTGATGTTCATCGTGAGGCGAAAGATTTTTCGCTCGTAGCGGCTTACGAGCTCTTCGAAAGCGGAGGTATCGCCTGATTTTGCGGCGGCAACCAGCAGATGCTCATCTTCGCGGGCGACTTTGGATGGAAGGCGATGTGGATTCGGCGTGCTCAAGGTAGGCGCTTTTCCCAGGATTGTCAGTAGCCCTGGTTGGATGCCTCGCACCGCTAAAGTAGCACAATACAATGCCGTACCTCGAAGCCATATACTTGGATGACCTGACCGGAGGCCGCGATTCAGAAATGACCGCCGCCCGGAATGGTCAGGGTACGTGACAATTTGCGCAGCATTGTCGAAGCATCTGCGCCGCGCGGGCCGCGAAAAAGGTAAGCTAGCGGAATGCGGACCCTGCCCGACCATCTTCGTAAAGGCATGAAGCTGGTGATTATCGGCTGCCATCCGACGGAGTCGTCCGTGCGCGTGGGACATTATTATGCCGGGCGCGATAATGAATTTTGGCCTCTTATTTTTGAGAGCGGCGTCGTACCGGAGCCGTTTGATTATCGCGATGATAAGCGCGTGATTGAGTTTGGCATCGGGCTTACGGATTTGGTGAAGCGCCCCTCCAAGACAACCGCGGAACTGGCGCGCGAGGATTTTGCGGAAGGACGCATCGTGCTCTCGCAGAAACTGGAAGAGTTTGCTCCGCGCGTGGTGGCGTTTAATGGCAAGATGACGTACGAATTATTTGCGCAGAGAAAATGCAAATTCGGACTGCAGAAAGAATCGCTGTATGGCGCGCGCGTGTATGTGCTGCCGGCTACTCCCGGTCCGCAAATGAAAAGCAAGAGCGAAAAGCTGCAGCACTTCCGCAAACTGGCGCAACTGGTGAGGCGCGTTGCAAACGAACGCGAGGGCGCCGCGCATCCGGTGGAGTCGCTATGAGCGCATCTTCGCATCCCATGCAAGAGAATCGCGCGGTTTTGGAAAAGCGCGACGGCGGCGTCGCAACGCTAATTTTGAACCGGCCGGAGCGCATGAATGCGCTCAACAAGGATTTGGTTTTAGCGCTGAATGATGCATTGACGCGAGTGGAAGCGGACGAAGAAATTAATGTGGTGGTGCTCGCGGGAGCCGGGCGCGCGTTTTGCGCTGGTGGGGACCTGGCTGCGATTGGTAAAGGCCGTCAGGAAAATAACACCGCTGAGCTGCAGCCCATTCTGCGTTCGGGGATGCAAGCGGTGCTGAAGATTCGCACCATGCGGCAGCCGGTGATTGCCGCGGTGCACGGAGCCGCCGCGGGTGCGGGCATGAATATCGCGCTGGCCGCGGATATTCGCATTGCTTCCGAAGACGCGATGTTTGGGCAGAATTTTGCGAAGATGGGATTGTTTCCGGATTATGGCGGGACATTTTTTCTGCCGCAGTTGGTAGGGCCGGCGAAAGCGGCGGAACTGTTTTACACCGGCGACATGATTAATGCGGCGGAGGCGCTGCGGCTCGGCGTTGTGAATCGCGTGGTGCCGCTGGCGCAGCTCGAAAACGAAGTGCGCGCGCTGGCGCAGAAAATCGCGCAGGGTCCGGCGATTGCGATTCGCGCGGTGAAGCAAACCTTGTTTGGCCGCGACAGAGAAGAACTCACAGCGCTGCTCGACCTGGAAGTCGAGCAGCAGATGAAATGCTTTTTATCCGGAGATTGCGACGAAGGCATTCGCGCTTTTTTCGAGAAGCGCGCGCCGAAATTTCAAGGCAAGTAGCTTCGCTTTTCCGCAGCAAGTTTCAGCGTTGCGGTTTCCAGCCTATAATTGATCCTAGATATGAAATGGGGGCATTTTGCATGAATGATCTGGAGATTACTCCGGCCGAGGCGAAACAACGGCTGGACCGCGGCGAAGGCGTGCTGCTTGTGGATGTGCGGGAGCCGTGGGAGTTTGAGATCTGCCGCATTCAAGGCGCGAAGCTAATTCCCATGGGGACGATTCCGGCGAATTTGCAGGCGCTGGACACCGATGACGAAGTGATTTGCTATTGCCATCACGGCATGCGCAGTCTGGATGTGGCGGTTTGGCTGCGCGGGCAGGGAGTGGAGCGCGCGAAATCGCTGGCCGGCGGAATCGACCGCTGGTCCGCGGAGATTGATGCGCAGATTCCGCGTTATTGATTGGACGGCGTGGGTTGCGGTCGGAGACTCGCCCTTTGGAGTTTCGGTGACAGATTCGCGGCTAAAGCCGCGGGGACGCGCCCTTCGTACCTCAGGATAAACTGAAGCGCGCCCCTACAACTTTTGGTTATGGTTAGCGACATCCAGACGATTGCTGTGATCGGAGCTGGCGACGTGGGTCGCGAGATTGCATTGGCCTGTCTGCTTGGTGGTTACCGGACCATCCTTGAGGATATTTCCGAGAGCAGGCTGGAGCGAGCTGCTGCGTGGATTGCTGACAGGGCGAATGCTAGCGCGCAGGCTAGCTCGCGGCTCCGCACTGCTAGCAACGTCGAGGAGGCGGTTCGCGAGGCGGATCTTATTATCGAGGCGGTGGCGGAAGAGATGGAGATGAAAGTTGAGATGTTCACGATTTTCGATAAATTCGCCAAGCCGGATGCGATATTTGCGAGCAGCTCGCCTTCCATTTCGATTGTGGAGTTGGCGGCCGTGACGTTTTGCCCGGGGCGCTGCATTGGTCTGCGCTTTGTTTCCTCGGCGGGTCATGCGGACGTGCTCGAGTTGGTGCACGCGCCGGACACTTCCGAGGAAACCGTTGGACGATGCGCCGCAATTGGCCGGCGGATGAGCAAGGAAATTGTGATTACGAGAGATATAGGCAAGAGAGATTCACCACAGAGGACGCAGAGGGCACAGAGAAGAATCGGAGAGGCTCCTAGCTTGGAAGGAGCGGGTGCCGACGATGCGGCGGAGCCTCATGAGCTTAGCGACTTTTCTCGGGACTGACGGTGGCGCCTAGATGAGCCAGCGGAGCGTGAAGGAAATTGCATCGCGAATCGTGATCCAGCAGGGCGACCTGACAGAGATGGATACGGATGCGATTGTGAACGCCGCGAACAACGATCTTGTTCTGGGAGCTGGAGTCGCGGGAGCGATTCGCCGGAAAGGCGGGGAGGCGATCCAGCGCGAATGTGACGCGATTGGCAGCATCCCGCTGGGATTTGCTGCCATCACCACGGCTGGCAAGTTGAAAGCCAGGTACGTGATTCATGCGGCGAGCATGGGGCTGGGCAGCCTTACCACGGCGGAGACCTTGCGGCGTTCCACGGCACACGCGCTGCGGCTTGCGGCGGAGCGGGGCCTGAAGACGATTGCATTTCCGGCTGTCGGCACGGGCATAGCAGGATTCCCGATGAAAGAATGCGCGGGGATCATGCTGCAGGAAGCGGCGGAGCATCTGCGGAATGGGAGTTCGCTCGAAACCATTTATTTTGTGCTGTTTGACGAAAAGGCCACGGAGATTTTCGAGCGCACCTGGAAGCGCCTCCAGGCGTAAATCGGGCTCGTCTGTCGTTTGCTGTGACCTAAACGGGGATGTGCCCGGTCTGTACCACCACGGGAGGGCTCCCCTCCCCCTATGTTTTTGACAAGTGTTGATTCTAAAGCCGCTTAAAGTTGCTTGTTTTCATACATTTTTAGAATTGTTGATTTTAAAGGGAGTTAGAGCGAGATTCAGAAGTCGGTCCGCCGTTCACACAGGCGCTGGGACAAGGAGCCTCCTTCCGAAAGCGGCCAAGCCACCCGCATACCCCCCCACCCGGGTATTTTTGCAAAAGAGTCCGCAACCCACTGAAAACAAAGGGAGGGAGTGCACCAAAGAGCGCGAAGAGAGAAAAAGAGTCTGCAAACTACTGAAAATGCGGGGCTTGAAGATTAGCATGGCGGACAGCCAAAAATGGCTGTCCCACATAGCACCTTGGACCGTCGACTCACTTGGCAATGGGCATACGCCAGTTACTTACCCGGAAGAGTTTCCTAAGGGCCTAAGAAGAAAGAGAAGAAGCGCGGGCTAACCAGCAGCGGTCGGGTTGGAACGAACCTTTACCCAAGGGGTATGATACAGAAATCTGTATAAATGTCAAGCGAAAACTTGATTCCGAAGAGCAAAGCGAAGTCGGTCTTGATGACCGAGGAAGAAGATCAGCGCTCGCGGGAGCTATTTGAGAAGCATTTTAGAACTGGAACGCAAAAGGCCGCCCGACAGTAGCACTCGAGACAACCAGCTTTCGGACTCAATTCCCCAGTTGGCTTCACGCTGCGCGCTTAACTTGTCAGCAGAGCTGCAGTTTCCCAAAACGGGACTTCAGCCCTGGAGTAACTTCCGCTTAGCCCGTTAGAACGAAGCCGCCCGGCGGCGGACGCTACGCGTGAGGTGAGGGAGCGGTGGTTGCCAGTCGGCTGAGATAAGTTTGGGTCACAAGGAGGCATCCCTGTGACCCGTCTACGAAAAATGATGCTGGAAGAACTCCAGCGTCGTAATTACTCAGAACATACCACACGCTATTACATCCGAACAGTTGAAGATTTTGCTCGACGCTTCAACCGCCCACCTGACCGCTTGGGGCCGCGACACATTCGTGAATACCAAGCCGAACTATTTCAGAAGCGGAAGTTGTCGTCGGGGACCGTTACGATACGTTTGGCCGCTCTGCGGTTCTTCTACATCAAGACTCTGAAGAAAGCCTGGAGCATCGCCGAGACTCCCTATCCGAAAAGAGCACTGCACTTTCCGTCGATCCTCAGCAAGGAAGAAGTCACGCGACTCATCGATGCTGCGCTCTCCCCCTACCATCGCGTTCTGCTGATGACGCTCTACGCCACCGGAGTGCGCAACGCCGAGTTGACACGCTTGCGAGTCAGCGACATCGACAGCAAGCGCATGGTGATTCGCATTCAAGGCGGCAAGGGACGCACAGATCGCGATGTGATGCTCAGCCCAAAACTGCTCGAGGAACTGCGCGAGCACTGGCGCTGCTTGCCGAGAAAGTCCAGCACCTGGCTGTTTCCTGGCAACCGTTGGCACAACAGTGATCAGCCCATCGATACGAAAACACCCCGGAACGCGTGCAAGGAAGCTGTCCAGCGTGCGGGCATCAAGAAACAGGTCCATCCCCACACGTTGCGGCACTGCTTTGCCACTCACCTGCTCGAAGCGGGCGCAGATCTGCGCACCATTCAGATCCTGTTAGGCCATCGCGATCTCAAAGAGACCACCATCTACCTCCATCTTTCCGAGCGTCATCTTCACGCAACCGCCAGTCCTCTGGACTCGCTGCAGCTGAAAGACTGGTCAACGCAGGAGGAGTAGATGAGCCGGCCGCCCCTCGAGGTGGCCGATCTCATCCGCAGCGCGGGAGCTGCCTTCATCGAACGAAATCGCCAGTGGCTCGGCTGGAAGCACATCAAAGTGCTGCTGGCCATTGCGCGCTGCCGCACCGCCGCACTCGGCGGTCATCTCGATCAGTGCACCCGCTGCGGGCATCGTGCCACCATCTCTTACAACTCCTGCCGAAACCGGCACTGCCCGAAGTGTCAGACCGCTGCCCGGGAACGGTGGATCGCCGCACGGCAAAGAGAACTTCTCCCGACGCGCTACGTCCATGTGGTCTTCACACTTCCACCGCAGCTCGCGCCACTGGCCTTGCAGAATAAGAAAGTCATCTACGATCTGCTGTTCCGCGCCAGTGCGGAAGCACTTCTCGAAGTCGCTCGCCATCCGCGACACCTCGGCGCGGAAATTGGCTTCTTCACCGTGCTGCACACCTGGAATCAGAAGCTCGGGCTCCATCCACATGTCCATTGCGTTATTCCTACCGGTGGGCTGTCGCTCGATCACACGCACTGGGTAAAATCACGCGACCGCTTCTTTCTTTCCATCCACGTACTCCGTCGCGTCTTCCGCGGCAAGTTTGTTGCTGCTCTCAAGCAGGCCTTCCGTGATCGCCAGCTCGTCTTTCACGGAAACCTGACACTCCTCGCTCAGCCGAGGACCTTCGCCGCCTGGCTACGGCCACTGTTCCGTAAGGACTGGGTGGTGTACTCGAAACCACCCTTCGGCGGCCCGGAGTATGTGCTCCAGTATCTCGGCCGCTACACCCATCGCGTAGCTATTTCCAATCATCGCTTGGTCTCGTCTGCTGAAGGCAAGGTCACTTTTTGCTGGCGCGATTCCGCTCACCACAACGAACAGAAATTGCTGACCCTTTCCCAGGATGAGTTCCTGCGCCGCTTCCTGTTGCACGTGCTTCCGAAAGGCTTCGTGCGCATTCGCAACTTCGGATTCCTCGCCAACCGGCGACGCGCCACGCTCCTGCCACTTTGCTTTCATCTGCTCGGCTCAGCACAGCAGGCAGAGCAAGACGTATCCGGCAGCAAAGACTCGAGTGATCTTTGGCTCTGCCCAAAATGTGGTGCACCGATGCAGGTCATCGAGAGGCTTACTGCTGTCGAGATCCAACTCCGTTCTCCACCTGTCCTGGTCACTGCTGCCGCATGAATCGACTCTCTACAGCACGAAACCTTTGCGTGTACCAGCGCGCTCAGTCTCTCTGCGCCTTGTCCTTCTACAAATCTCGTCCTTCCACTTTCTCCAGCTATCTCTTCGCAAGAATTCTGCACCTACCTCACTCTTTCCTCCCTCACTGCCGGCTGCTCTGCTCTCTCACACAGTCCCGGCGAACCTGGGCACCGCACCTTCCCACAATTGAATTTGCATAGGGCCCGCGTCCGCCGCAATCACGGGCGGCTTCCTTCTAACGGCTTTATCGAACGCGCGCAGAGCTCCGTGCTCGTGCGCAGTTCTTCCTGAAAGCGCGCATCCGATAAAGCACTAGCGTTAATCAGGAGTTGACAAGTCCCGTTTCGTAGCCGCCGAAATGCTATTCTCATCGCGTGAACTCATCATTCAAACTATCTTCCTTTGCACTGGGGATTTTGTGTCGAACGGCCTGGCTTGTGCTCCTAGCGGCGGTGCCTCTCGCTTTCATTTCCTGCAAGCGCGAAACGGTTCACCGAAGACCAAGTGGTGTTCCTGAATCTGCCATCTGGGCAGGGGGAGTGGACGGTGGTGCATTTATTAAATGTGCTTTGCCCCCGTCCTCAAAGACGAATGCTTGCACCGTGTATAGCGACTCTACAGGTGATGTTTGGATGAGCGGCGCATTCGCTCTTCATGGAAGCTCTTCAGACAATCCCAAGGTAGCACCCGGATTCGCTGGCGCTGATGCCACAGAGATTCATCTGACTGATGGTTTTGTACTCGAACCCAAAGCTGCGACAAGGCCGCAGCCTGTCCCGGAATCAGCGAGCCTTGCTGAAAACGGTGTATATGTTAATTGCGTCCGAGAGAAGACTGATACGTTTCGGTGCGAACTGTTTCTTGCCGCCGACGGAAGTAAACTTTCGTCTGGCATTTATAAGTCAGATGATGTTTCCATCCCAGACGCGGTTAAACCTAAACTCGCTGACATCACGGAAATCAATCTTCAGGGTGGACAAACTCTTCGCTTGAAGTCCTCACCCTGTCGTTCGCCAAAACCCTGAGAGCAACTGAATTTCACTTTTAACAATGTTACAGGCCTGCTCGCAAGGTGTTGATTTAACAGTTGATCGTCATTTTGGCGAGGGACAGGATGGTAAAGCCAACGAGAGTTGCGCCAAAGGAGAAAACCGATGCAGTTTGCTCTGATGATCTACCATACACCGGAAGAG
>Ga0137415_10001442_pt1 | contig 23521 bp, 21 predicted proteins | sample CZODoug3_1_1_16f_FD_183082 | JGI IMG/M metagenome (GOLD analysis project Ga0137415, IMG submission 183082) | Vadose zone soil fungal communities from Angelo Coast Range Reserve, California, USA - CZODoug3_1_1_16fungal (Hybrid Assembly) | ecosystem: Environmental > Terrestrial > Soil > Vadose...
CGTTCTTCGATCATGCTTGCGGCGAGGAACGCCGGATTGACCATGTTGTCGGCCTTCGCCGCCGCATCCTGGACGTCGAGGTCGGTCATGATTCACATCCTCCGTTCGCTCGCCAGAATGGCTGGTAAGCGTTGGAGTTCGCACTGTAAATGAAAGAAATCGAAGCCGGACGGCAGACGCTCTTGACCGACGTCATGCGATCCAGCCAGCGCGGTGGCAGGCTCTGGCACAATCCGCCGGCGTGCGCCCCTCAAGCGCCGTGGCGCGCCATTGCCGGGTGCTGCTTGCTCACTCCTGCCCGGCGCGTCCGGCGACCAGCTTGCGACTGCCGCTTCGGTACGCTAGCGCGGGAGATGAACGCCAAGCGAGTAGAAAACGCACAGCGCGAGGCTGGCCCAGACCGCCAAACTGAAATAAAGCGACATCCAGGTAATCTCGTCCTTCCACTCGGCAAGGTCGTGCGTCACGACCCAACGCGTGCTCACGTCACGCAGACCCTCGAGGGGTCCGAGCAGCTTATTGCCATCGGCAGCCCCGGCCCGCCATCGGCCGAGATACATCGGGACGTCGATGGTCATGAGAAACGCCAGATAGGCCGCAATCCCCGTTATCGCGATGCCGAGGACCAGGCGAGCCGGACCATCGAACTCCGGCAGCAACCGGCAAAGGCCGATCCCAACGATGAAGAAGGCTGCGGCCCATATCGAATTTTCGATGGCGTTGCCCAAATAGTTGGTGGTCAGCACCGCATGCCATGAGAAGCATTCCGCGATCAGGATCAACGGCACGATCACCCACGCGGCGTTCAAGGTGGTGTCCGCGCCCGTCATCGTGCCGAGCTGGTGCAGGATCATCGCCCACTGCGCCGCGAAGGCGATCTCGGCCACGGTTGCGACCGACCGGCCGACGACAACGCTCGACAGCCAGGTGTCGAACAAGCAGATCCGCTGAACATCCGCGCGCGGAAGGAACGACCTGAATGCGCAGCCAAAAACATAGGCCGCACAGAGCAGCAGCATGATTTCGATGCCGGACGCGTTGCCGAGACCGCCGGTCGGCTGCTCGTGGAGCTGGCGGTACAGCAAGAACCAAACCGCGATATTTGCGCCGCTGACCCCGGTCAACAGACTCCACCACCAGGCCAGGGGATTTGACCAGGCCAAGGAACCTGACACCGAATTTGACACGGAACTCGACCGCGCCCGCCATTCCAAACTCATCGACCGCTCCGCGTGTAACTGAACTGATATCGAATTGTAGTATTTCTGTCACGAATCGCGGCCTGTCACGACAAAAATATGTGTCCGTCGGATTGCGCCGCTTGACCTCCACCCCGAATCAGGAATATATACCTACCTATCCCGCCCCTCAGAGGGGCGTCTCATGATCGTCACGGACGTTGGGGTGGATGCGGTGCACGCGGCAGCGTCGGGCGCGCGATGGTCGTCGCAGGGCGGGCTTTGCCCGTGAGCGATCGACCGGCGCGCCAGACGTGCGGGCTGTTTGAAATCCTGTGGGTGCGCTTTGAGCTCTCGGATGAAAGCCTCTATCCGCGGCTAGCGACCAGCCGCCGAGAACCAAAGCATGAACTTGAGGCCCGGCGAATTATCCAGCATTTCGATCCGCGCGCCGTGAAGCCGGGCAACGGCAGCGACCAGGCTGAGCCCGAGACCGTTTCCCGGCGTATAGCGGCTCTGCTCGAGCCGGTAAAAGCGCTTGAACACCCGCTCATTTTGGTCAGCCGGAATTCCGGGCCCGTCGTCGGCGATCGAGACCACCGGCCCGCCATCGGTGTTTTCGCTGGTCACGACCACCTGCCCTCCGGCGCGGCCGTGCTTGATCGCATTGTCCACGAGATTGGCGATAGCATCAAAAATCAAATCGCGATCACCCGTCACCAGCACCTCACGCTCGCCCGCAACGACGAGGCGGGTGCCGTCCGGTTCGGCCGCGGCATCGTACAGTTCGACAACCTCACTGGCGATTTCGACCAGGTTGACGGTGCGGAACGCGCCCTTTCGTTCCCGGGTCTCGATTTGCGCAATCCGCGTCAGGGAAGAGAATATCCGCAACACGGCGTCGAGGTCGGCGATGGTGTCGCCGATCAGCGTTTGATCATCTGCGCTGTTGCGCGGACCGTGATAGGCTTTCTCCAGCCGTCCACGCATTCGCGTTAACGGAGTCCGCAGATCGTGCGCGACGTTGTCGCTCACCTGCTTGACCTCGCCCATCAAGGTTTCGATCCGGGCCAGCATCAAATTGAGGTTCTCCGCGACGCGATCCCATTCGTCATGGCTGCCGCGGAGCGGGATGCGCTTGTCGAGACCGCTCAGCATGATGGCCCGGCTGGTCGCGTTGATCGCTTCGATCCGTCCAACGGTCCGCCGCGTCACCAAAATGCTCGCGACCGCCGCAAGCACAAATATCAACGCAACGCCCGAGATCACCGCGAGCTTCATCTGATCGGCAAAGCTGTCGAGGTCGCCGATATCCTTTCCGACCAGCAGGCGATCGCCGTTGGTAAATGTTTCGAGCATGGCCCGCAGCAGCGACCGGTCTGCCGCGTCGCGCAGCGGCGCCGGCGCGCGGAACTCGGCCCATCCCGTGGCTGCCGTGATCGTCGATGGCCAACCCCTCAGATTCCCGGCCAAAGGGGCCAACGAGGAATCGGCGAGCAGATACACATTGCCGGCAAAACTTTTGTCGGTGATGCGCTGCTCGATCAAGGCGACCAGCCCATCGCGCCCCGATCGCGCGTAAGCGGTTTGCAGACTGGAATACTCGGTCATGATGGCACGATCCGAGCGGCTGCGCACGTAAGTGGAGGTGGACAAATAGACGTAGCTGAAGATGGCCGACACGATCAAGCCGAAGGTCCCGATCGCGATCAGCGCCAAGCGGAACGTCGATGACGTGAGGGTCTTAGCCAGGAGCACGGAGACAGTACCCCATGCCGCGAACCGTATGGATCAGCGGATAGGCCTGCTGGCCGTCGACTTTGCGACGGACGCGTCCGACATAGACATCGATGATATTCGTCGAGGGATCGAAATGAAGGTCCCAGACGTGCTGCAGCAGCATGGCCCGGGATACGACGCGGCTTTCGTTGCGCACCAGATATTCCAGCAGCTGGAATTCCTTGGGCAGAAGCAGGATGTCCTTGCCGCGCCGGCTGGCGGTCCGCGCCATCAAGTCGATCGCGAGATCGCCGACCCGCAGGATGGTCTCCTTGACCAGGGTGTCGCTCCGCCGTCCCAGCGCCTCGACCCGCGCCAGCAACTCGACGAAGGAAAACGGTTTGACCAGATAGTCGTCGCCGCCGGAACGCAAGCCGCGCACCCGATCATCGACTTCTCCGAGCGCACTGATGATCAGGACGGGCGCGGCAATGCCGTCGTCGCGCAATTGACGCATCACCGCGATGCCATCGATGTCCGGAAGCATGCGATCGATCGTGATCACGGCATAGTCCGAGGCCGCGCCGCGGCTCAGCGCCTCATGGCCGGTGGCGGCCAAGTCGACCTGATAGCCGCTGGTGGTAAGCTGCTCCACCAACTGGCCGGCGGTTTCCGGGTCGTCTTCAACGACCAGAATACGGCGATGACCTCCCGTCATGGTCTTCAATCTCCGAACCACCGGTCGAGAGCCAAGCTCACTTCGCACAGCTTACCTATACGCCAGAAACCGGATCATGGGTCATTGAACGGTTGCCTGAGCAGGCGCACATAAGCGTGATGGCCGCCGCCTTGCTCACGAACCAGCAATTCGCCGGATCAAGATGCCAGCGGCGTCGCGTCGATCGCGATGCACTTCAGCCGCGCTAGTAAGAGCCGTAGTCGCTGCAGACGTTGACCCATCGCAATCCATAGGACGTCCACGCCTTGCGCCAGCAGCTGTCGTAGCCGGCGTAGGCGTAGGGCGCGCCAATGAATGCAAAGCGATGGTGGCGATGATGGAAGAACCGGCCGCCGTGGAACGCGACCCTTGAAAAGTGAGGCGAGAATCCCGCATGCGCAAAATGCGCGCCTGCGAAACTTCTGCCGCTGAGATGCGCGCCGCCACCCATGCCAACGAAGTGCGCGCCGCCGCCCATGCCGCTGAAGTGCATGCCGCCGCCCATGCTCCCTCCATGCATCCCCCCTCCCATGCTGCCACCGCGCCCGCCGCCACCGCCACCGCCACCACCACCAGCGCTGCGAGCGAACGCCGGTGACGCAAGGGCAAGCGTCGTAGCAAGCGCGCCCGCGATGAGGCCATTAAGGAGCTTGTTGTTCATCCCAATCCTCCTCCGTGATTGAATTGCCGCGACGGATAGCGTCGCAGCAAGACGGTCAGGAGACCCAAATGATCCGGTGAATACAACTGACAAATGCGACAGTTTCTGACAGCTAAGTTAGTTTCGCCGCGTCGCAGAGGCAAAGTTCTTGGTATGACGATTGAAAGGCTCGCTGCGCCCGCTTGTGGGGGGAGGCGAACAGGGTTCGCAGCTTCACAGTGCCGGCTGGGCGGCGTCCTCGCTCGCGAGCAGATGGATCAGCACGCTCTTGATCGCCGCCTGCCGCGTCGGTGCATTGATCTGCGCTCCCAACAGATCGGTGACGTAGAACACGTCGCGGGCGCGCTCGCCAAAGGTCGCGACGTGGGCGGAGGCGATGTTGAGGTTGAGCTTGGAGATCGCCGTCGTCAACTGATACAGCAGGCCCGGCCGGTCGAGGCCGGAAACCTCGATCACGGTGTAGCGGTCCGACCACTGGTTGTTGATGGTGACTTCCGGCTCGACGATGAACGGCCGCATCTTGCCGCCGCGGCCGGCGGCGCGCCGCGCCACCGCGTCGGGCAGGCGCAATTTGCCCTCCAGCACATCCTCGATCATCTCGCCAATTCGGGTGGCGCGCCGCCCCTCGTCCTCGTCGCGATCGTATTCCCTGGAGATTGCGATGGTGTCGAGCGCGCGGCCGTCGGTCGTGGTATAGATCTGCGCGTCGACGATGTTGGCGCCGGCGGATGCACAGGCACCCGCAATGATCGACAACAGCCAGGGATGGTCGGTGGCAAGGATCGTCAATTCGGTGACGCCGCGCCCCTCGTCGAAACCGACATTGATCGCAAGCGTGTGGCCGGCCTGCTCGCTGGCGCGCAGGAAGCGGGCGTGGCGGATCTTGCGCGGCAGTTCGACCTTGAGCCAGTAGGCCGGATAATGCCGGCCGATATAGGCGTTGAGCTCCTGCTCCGGCCATTCGGTGAAGGCGGCACGGAATTCGGCCTGCGCCACCGCAATGCGCTGCGCGCGGTTCACTTCCGAGAAGCCGCCGGTCAAGACCGGTTCGGTTTCGTAATAGAGCGTGCGCAGCAGCTGCGCCTTCCAGCCGTTCCACACGCCAGGGCCGACGCCGCGGATGTCGGCGGTGGTCAGGATCGTCAACAGCTTCATCTGCTCGACCGACTGCACGACGGCGGCGAAATTCTCGATCGTCTTGCGGTCGGAAAGGTCGCGCGATTGCGCCACCGTCGACATCGTCAGGTGCTCCTCGATCAGCCATGCCACCAGTTCGGTGTCGGCGGCACTGAAGCCGAGCCGCGGGCACAGCCGCCGCGCCACCTTGGCGCCGGCGACGGAGTGATCCTCGGGGCGGCCCTTGGCGATGTCGTGCAGCAGCGTGGTGATGTAGATCACCGGGCGGTGTTCGGGACGAATTTTACGGAACAGATCGCTGGCGACGACGAATTCCTCATTGCCGCCGCGTTCGATGTCCTGCAGGAAGCCGACGCAACGGATCAGATGCTCGTCCACCGTATAGTGGTGATACATGTTGAACTGCATCATCGACACGATCTTGCCGAAGGCGCGGATGAAATGGCCGAGCACACCGGTCTCGTTCATCCGCCGCAGCACGGTCTCCGCATCGTTCGACGTCAGGATTTCCATGAACAGCCGGTTGGCTTCCGGGTTGTCGCGCAGCTGGGTATTGATCAGCTTCAGCGACCGCGTCACCGTGCGCATCGCGTCGGGATGGAAGGCGAGGTTGTTCTTCTGCGCCAGCCGGAAGATCCGGATCAGATTGACCGGGTCATGCTTGAAGACGTCGGGCGCGGCGAGATTGATGCGGTTGTTGTCGACGAGAAAGTCGTCGCTGTCAGGCACCCGCCGCCGTTTCGTGCTCGGCCTCAAGCGCGCCACCACCCGGCTCAGGACCGGCGCGGGCTTTTTCTGCTCCTCTTCCAGTTTCGCGCACAGGATCGCGGTAAGGTCGCCGACGTCCTTTGCGATCAGGAAGTAGTGCTTCATGAAGCGCTCGACGTCCTGCATGCCGGGATGCGAGGTATAGCCGAGCCGGATCGCGATCTCGCGCTGCATGTCGAACGACAGCCGTTCTTCGGCGCGGCCATTGAAGAAGTGGATGTTGCAGCGCACCGACCACAGGAAGTCGGCGCAGCGGCGGAAGGTGCGGTATTCCAGCGCATCGAACACGCCGCGCTCGAGCAGCTCATCGGTCTCGCGCACGCGGTAGACATATTTCGCGATCCAGAACAGCGTGTGCAGGTCGCGCAACCCGCCCTTGCCGTCCTTGACGTTGGGTTCGACCAGATAGCGCGATTGCCCGGCGCGGCGATGGCGTTCTTCACGCTCGGCGAGTTTCGCGGTGACGAACTCGGCCGCGGTGCCCTGCACGACTTCCCTGTCGAACCGGCCCACCAGTTCGTTGTAGAGCGGCTGGTCGCCGGTCAGGAACCGGGTCTCCAGGATCGCGGTGCGGATCGTCATGTCGCCACGGGCCTGGCGGATCGATTCATCGACCGAGCGGGTGGCGTGGCCGACTTTCAGCCCCATGTCCCACAAACAATAGAGAATGGCTTCCGCGACCTGCTCGCCCCAGGCGGTCTGCTTGTAGGGCAGGATGAACAACAGGTCGATGTCGGATTCCGGCGCCATCAAACCGCGGCCATAGCCGCCAGTCGCGACCACAGCCATGCGCTCGGCGCCGGAGGGAATCGGCGAGTGATAGAGATGCCTGGTCGCGGCCGCATAGAGGATGCGGATGATCTCATCCTGCACGAAGCACAGCCGCTCCGCGCAGCGCCGACCGTGACGATCCTTCAGCAGCACCGCCTGTGCGGTGGCGCGCGCCGCCACCAGTTCGGACTTGAGCAGCTGCGCGACCGCGGCGCGAAATTGATCCTCGCGACCAGCATGTTTTTCGGCGAGCGCATCGACCGCGGCGGTGATGCGCACGGTGTCGAAACGTTCGTCCGCTTCCCGGCGGCTCTCTGCTACGACGCTATCCATGATTTAACCCGATAAAGGACACAGCCCGCGCTGTCACTGCACATTGTGGCGCAACAGTAATCCTATGCTGAATTCGGGGCGCTTTGGGCAACGCCGTTCTCGCCGCGCAGGATTCGAGGTACGTATTTTCTCGTTGACCTGAAGGTCTAACTTATTGAAATACAATGTAGTTTTTCAACGCTGCGAAAAGGGGGACGACGATGCTGAGGATTTCACGGCGGGCTTTGGCCGCGATCATCGCGGTCGCGACATGGATGCCCGGCGCTTCCTATGCCGCCGACGCGCTGAAGGAAATCCGGATCGACTGGGCGACCTACAATCCGGTCTCGCTCGTGCTCAAGCAAAAGGGCTTGCTGGAAAAGGAATTCGCCAAGGACGGCGTCGGCATCGTCTGGGTGCAGTCGGCCGGTTCCAACAAGGCGCTCGAGTTTCTCAATGCCGGCTCGATCGATTTCGGTTCGACCGCGGGCTCGGCGGCGTTGGTCGCCAGGATCAACGGCAACCCGATCAAGTCGATCTATGTCTATTCGCGCCCCGAATGGACCGCGCTGGTGACGGGGAAGGATTCAAAAATCGCAACCGTAGCCGATCTCAAGGGCAAGCGCGTCGCGGTAACGCGCGGCACCGATCCGCACATCTTCCTGGTCCGCGCGCTGCTCGATGCCGGCCTGTCCGAGAAGGACATCACGCCGGTGCTGCTGCAGCACGCCGATGGCAAGACCGCGCTGATCCGCGGTGACGTCGATGCCTGGGCCGGCCTCGATCCGATGATGGCGCAGGCCGAAGTCGAGGAGGGCGCCAAACTATTCTTCCGCAAAGCCGACGCCAACACTTGGGGCATTCTCAACGTTCGCGAACAGTTTTTGAAGGATTATCCGGACGCCGTCCGCCGCGTGCTCGCGGTGTATGAGGAAGCGCGCAAATATTCGCTGGCGAATTACGACGATTTGAAAACGACTTTCATCGCCGTGACCAAACTGCCGGAGGCGGTGGTCGACAAGCAGCTCAAGGAACGCACGGAACTCACCCACGGCCGGATCGGCGCGCCGCAGCGCGCCTCCATCCTCGCCGCTGGTTTGGCGCTGCAGCAGGCCGGCGTGGTCGATGCCAAGCTCGATGTGAAAGCGACGCTGGACGCGTTGATCGACGATCAGGTTCCGCTGCCGACGAATTGAGGAAAGCAAGTATTAGCGTCGTCCCTGCGAAAGCAGGGACCCATACGCCGCGGCCGCTATTGTGATACTCGATCTCTATCACCTTCCTTCATTATCAAAGCCGGTGGTTTTGGGTCCCTGCTTTCGCAGGGACGACGAATGGATAGAGACGGGACATAACCGCCACCTTGCAATCCCTTTCGAGAAGCGCCTTGCTATGGCCATGACGGTCGAACTGCCAGCGCTGGAACGGACCGACGCGGTGGCGCCGCGAGCGCGTTCCGCGCTGCGCCGTTATGCACGGCTGGCGCTGGGGTTGCTGCTGCCGGTTGGGCTCGCGCTGGTCTGGGAGCTCGTGGTCTGGCTCGGCTGGTCCAACGGACGGCTGGTGCCGCCGCCGACGAAAATCTTTGCCACCATCATGCAGCTCGCCAAAAGTGGTGAACTCTCCCGTCATATCCTGGCGACGTTGACGCGCGTGGCTGCGGGTTTTGGCCTCGGGGTCGTTGCCGGAACGCTACTTGGCGCCATCTCCGGCTATTGGGGCCTGGCGCGGCGGCTGCTCGATCCGACCGTGCAGGCGCTGCGCGCGATCCCTTCGATCGCCTGGGTGCCGTTGTTCATCCTGTGGCTCGGCATTTTCGAAACCTCGAAAGTCGCGCTGATCGCGGTCGGCGTGTTCTTCCCGGTCTATCTCGGTGTGATGGGCGCGATCCTCTCGGTCGACCGCAAGATCGTCGAGGTCGGCCGCATTTTTCGTCTCTCTGGCCCGGCGATGATCCGCCGCATCCTGCTGCCCGCGGTGCTGCCGGCCTATGTGGTGGCGCTGCGGGTCGGGCTTGGCTTGGGGTGGATGTTCGTGGTCGCCGCTGAATTCATGGGCGCATCCGAAGGGCTCGGCTATCTCCTGATCGACGGCCAGCAGCTCGGCAAGCCGGCACAGATCCTCGCCGCGATCGTGATCTTCGCCATCCTGGGCAAGACCACCGACTGGCTGATCGAACTATCGACCGCGCCGCTGCTGCGCTGGCAGGACGCGTTCGGCCGCCAAGGGGGAGCCGCCTGATGCTCGCGCTCGACCGGGTCGGCAAAACCTAGCCCAACGGCGTTCACGCGCTGGAACGCTTTTCCGCCGAGATCAGATTGGGCGAAATCGTCGCCATCATCGGCGGCTCGGGCTGCGGCAAGTCCACGCTGCTGCGCGCCATCGCCGGGCTCGATCGCGCAACATCCGGCGCCGTGACGCTCGACGACATCGCGATCACAGCTCCGCACGCCAAGATCGGCATCATCTTCCAGGAGCCGCGCCTGCTGCCGTGGCTCAGCGTCGCCGACAATATCGGCTTCGGCCTGTCGGAAATGCCTGCGGACGTCAGGCGCAAGAAGGTGGCGCTGGCGCTGGCCCGCGTCGGCCTTACCGACAAGGCCGATGCCTGGCCGCGTGAACTCTCCGGCGGGCAGGCGCAACGGGTTGCGATTGCGCGGGCGCTGGTGCCGCAGCCGGAAGTGCTGCTGCTCGACGAGCCGTTTTCCGCGCTGGACGCATTCACGCGGCGCGACCTGCAGGATCATCTGCTCGACCTCTGGGCCGACACACGGCCGACGCTGGTGCTGGTGACGCATGACGTCGACGAGGCCGTGGTGCTGGCGGATCGCGTACTGGTGATGCGGCCACGGCCGGGCCGGCTGTTCGAGGAGATCAAGATCAATCTGGCAAGGCCGCGCGACCGTAATTCGCCGCTGTTCGACAACTTCAAGCGGAGGGTGCTGACCGCGCTGGACCGCTCGCTCGACCGCAGCGTGCCTGATGCGGAGGCCAAATCGACTGCCGGCGAAGCGATGTGGTGGTGACATCGGTCTGATTACGGATTACATCGGGCTCCTAAGAAGCATCCGGGAGAAGAAAATGGACGCCGCCGAACTCCGCGCACTGCAGGCCCCGATCAAGGAACGCTACAAGTCCGATCCCTCCGCTGCCGTGATCACGCTGAAGGCCAAAGGCTCGATCGACAATGAGGGCATCGCCTGCAAGGTCGAGACCGGCCGCGCGCTGGCGATCGCAGGCCTGCACCCGGCGACCGGCGGCTCCGGACTTGAACTCTGTTCCGGCGACATGCTGCTGGAAGCACTGGTCGCCTGCGCCGGCGTGACGCTGAAATCGGTCGCGACCGCGGTCGATGTGCCGCTGAAGACCGGCAACGTCGTGGCCGAAGGCGATCTCGATTTCCGCGGTACGCTCGGCGTCGACAAGGAAGCGCCGGTGGGCTTCGCCGAAATCCGCCTGCGCTTCGAGGTCTCAACCGACGCGCCGCAGGACAAGCTCGATCTGCTGCTAAAACTCACTGAGCGCTATTGCGTGGTCTATCAGACCATCAAGAACGGCCCAAAGGTCTCGGTGTCGATGCAAAGGGTGTGAACCACGTCGTCCCGGCCTTGAGCCGGGTCCGCTACGCCGTGCCCCCTCGTTTCAAGAATCGCTGTTCGACGGCTTTCGCACCACACGAACGGCTGTGGCTATGGATCCCGGCGTTCGCCGGGACGACAGGAAAATGTCCCCCGAACTCACCTTCCTCCTGACGCTCGGCTTTCGCATGGCGATCACGGCTGCGTTCGTGGTCAGCGCGTCAGTGATAACAGAGCGTTCCGGACCGGTGATCGGGGCATTGGTGGCGACGCTGCCGATCTCGGCCGGTCCGTCCTACGTCTTCCTTGCGCTCGATCACGATGCGGCCTTCATCGCCGAGGGCGCGCTGGCGAGCTTGCCGATCAATGCCGCAACGATCTTCCTAGGACTTACCTATGTCGTGCTGGCGCAGCGCCGGAGTGTGATGGTGAGTTGCGGCGCAGCGGTCACGGTCTGGATCGTGCTCGCTTCCATCATCCGCTCGGTGCCGTGGACGCTCGCCGGCGGACTGATCGTGAATGCCATCGCGTTTGCGATCTGCGTGCCGCTGCTGCGGCAATACCGCCACGTCAAGATGCCGCTAATCACGCGGCGCTGGTACGACATTCCGCTGCGGGCCTCGCTGGTCGCGACACTGGTGGCGACAGTGGTGACGACATCCGGCTGGGTCGGCCCCAAGATCAGCGGCATCATCGCGCTGTTTCCGATCGTGTTCACCAGCCTGATGCTGATCCTGCAGCCGCGCATCGGCGGCCCGCCGACCGCGGCCGTGGTCGCCAACAGCGCTTGGGGATTGATGGGATTTGGCCTCGCCGTCGCGGTGCTGCATGTCGCCGCATCGCAGTTCGGCTCGGCGATCGGCCTCAGCCTCGCGCTCGCGACCGGCGTGATCTGGAATCTCGTCCTGTGGTGGAATGGGCGACGGAAGCTGATGCGGTGATCCCACCACGTCATTGCGACCCGTTGGCTCGCAATGACGGTTAGGGCTTCGGCAGTTTCACCTTCAGCGCATAGAGCGCGTCCAGCGCCTCGCGGGGCGACATGTCGTCGGGATGCAGCGTCCTCACCGCTTCGACCAGCTGCTCGACCTCGCTCGGCGGCGCCGGTTCGGCGGCGGCGCGCGAGGGCACCGCGAACAGCGGCAAATCGTCGGCGAGCGCACGGGCGGTCTGGCCGCGATCCTGCGCTTCGAGTTTTGCCAACACCGATTTGGCGCGCGCGATCACGGCTGGCGGCAGGCCTGCGAGTTTCGCGACCTGGATGCCGTAGGAACGGTCGGCCGAGCCCGGCAGCACCTCGTGCAGGAACACGACGTCGCCCTGCCATTCCTTGACCCGCACGGTGGCGTTGAACATCCGCGGCAGTTTGGCCGAGAGCGCTGTCAGCTCATGATAATGCGTTGCGAACAGCGCACGGCAACGGTTGCTCTCATGCAGATGTTCGATCGCCGCCCATGCGATCGAGAGGCCGTCGAAGGTCGCAGTCCCCCGGCCGATCTCGTCGAGGATGACGAGCGAGCGCTCGCTGGCCTGGTTGAGGATGACGGCGGTTTCCACCATCTCGACCATGAAAGTGGAACGGCCACGCGCCAGATCATCGGCCGCGCCGACGCGCGAGAATAGCCGGTCGATGATGCCGATCCGCGCCCGGCCCGCCGGCACATAACTTCCGATCTGCGCCATCAGCGCGATCAAGGCGTTCTGGCGCAGGAAGGTCGATTTGCCGGCCATGTTGGGGCCGGTGATCAGCCAGATCTGGCCGGATTTCTGTCCGGGCCCCGGCGAAAGATCGCAGGCGTTGGCAATGAATGGCTGGCCGTCGCGCTTCAGCGCCTGTTCGACCACGGGATGCCGGCCGCCTTCGATGGCGAAGCCGAGCGAGGCATCGACCTCGGGCCGCACGTAATTGTCGTCGACCGCGAGCTTTGCCAGCGCGGTCGCGACATCGAGCATGGCAAAGGCGTGCGCGGCGTTGCGCAAATCGTCGCTTGCCGCGAGCGCCATGGCGCTGAGTCGCTCGAAGATTTCCAGCTCCAGTCCCAGCGCGCGGTCGCCGGCATTGGCGATCTTGGCTTCGATCTCACCGAGTTCGGAGGTGGTGAAGCGCACTTGCCCGGCCAGCGTCTGGCGATGGATGAAGGTCGCGTTCAGCGGCGGCGCCATCAGTTTGTCGCCGTGCTGCGCCGTCACCTCGACGAAATAACCCAGCACGTTGTTGTGGCGGATCTTCAGGCCCTTGAGACCCGTGCTGTCGGCATAGCGCGCCTGCATCGCGGCGACGACGAGGCGTGAGGCGTCGCGCAGGCTGCGGGTCTCGTCGAGGGCTGTCTCATAGAATTCGCGGACGAAACCGCCGTCGCGCTTGAGCAGCGGCAATTGTTCCGCCAGCGCGCGTTCGAATTCGCGCGCCAGGTCGCGCGAGGGGCGGCGCAACGCCTCGATCACGGCCGCAATCTCCGCCGGCGGATTGTCGAGCCGGCCGAGCAGCGCCAGCGCCTGATCGGCGGCCAGGATGCCGTCGCGCAGGCCCGCCAGATCGCGCGGGCCGCCGCGCCCGACCGACAACCGCGCCAGCGCGCGTGACATGTCGGGCGCCGCGCGCAAGGTGGCGCGGATATCGTCACGCGCAGCGCTATCGGCGACGAACGCGGCGATGGCGTCCAGCCGCCGCGCGATCGCGGCGCTGTCGGTCAGCGGCGCCGCCAGCCGTTGCGCCAATAGCCGCGAGCCGGCGGCGGTGACCGTGCAGTCGATCGCATCGAGCAGCGAGCCGCGCCGCTCGCCGGCCAGCGTCCGCGTCAATTCGAGATTGGCGCGGGTCGCCGGGTCGATCGCCATGGTGGTGCCGGCCGCCTCGCGCGACGGCGGCGACAGCGGCGGGCGTTTGCCGACTTGGGTGCGGTCGATATAGGTGACGGCGGCGGCAGCGGCCGTCGCTTCCAGCCGCGACATTGCGGAAAGGCCATCCATGGTGGCGACCGCGAAATAGTCGCACAGCCGCCGTTCGGCCGTTGCGCCATCGAAGACGTCGCGGGTCAGCGGCGTCACCGCCGGCAATTCGCGCAGCAGCGGCCCCAACTCAACATCGCCATAGAGCGCGTCGGTGACGATGACCTCATTCGGATTGATCCGCGCCAGCGTCGCCGCCAATTCCGCGGTCGAACATTCCGTGACCATGAATTCGGCGGTCGAAATATCGATCCAGGCGAGTCCGAGGCGGTCGCCGCCGGAAGAGCCCCGCGCGCGGGCAATCGCGAGCAGGTAATTATTCGTGCGCGCATCCAAAAGCGTGTCTTCGGTCAGCGTGCCCGGTGTCACCAGCCGCACCACGCCGCGGCGCACCACGCTCTTGTTGCCGCGGGCGCGGGCGGCGGCGGGATCTTCGGTCTGCTCGCATACCGCGACGCGGTGGCCGGCTTCGATCAGGCGGTGCAGATAATCCTCGGAACGCTCGACCGGGACGCCGCACATCGGGATATCCAGGCCCTGATGTTTGCCGCGCTTGGTGAGCACGATGCCGAGCGTCCTGGAGGCGATTTCGGCGTCTTCGAAGAACAGCTCGTAGAAATCGCCCATCCGGTAGAACAGCAAGAGCCCGGGATGGGCGGCCTTTATCTCGATGTACTGTTCCATCATCGGCGTGACGCGCGCGGACGCCTCAGCGTTCGGCGTCGTATCAGGCGGAATAGGGATGGGCTGCTGGATTGTCATCGGGGCGCAAACTACAAAATTTCGCCGCCCGGTCCTATCGCTTTGCCAAGGCTATCGGGGTTTTCCACCCTCTCCACGGTTCATTATTGGGCACCTCGGAGCGGATGGCATGACAGACCTCACGGCAACGCACCCGCCGGGCGCATTGCCGTCAATTGACCTGCCGCGGTGGCGCTCCTAAAACTCGCCATCGTTCCGGCCGGCCGACGCCCTAAACCGCGGCATTCAGGGAGAGATTCAATGCGTGATGTCTACATTTGCGATGCCGTCCGGACCCCGATCGGCCGCTTCGGCGGCGCGCTCGCCAAAGTACGCGCCGATGATCTGGCCGCGGTTCCGATCAAGGCGTTGATGGCGAAGCATCCGAAGCTCGACTGGGCCGCGGTCGATGAGGTGTTTTTCGGCTGCGCCAACCAGGCCGGTGAGGACAACCGCAATGTCGCGCGCATGGCGTTGTTGCTGGCCGGCATCCCGGAATCGGTTCCCGGTCAGACCCTCAACCGGCTCTGCGCCTCCGGCCTCGATGCCGTCGGCGCCGCCGGCCGCGCCATCCGCGCCGGCGAGATCGATTTCGCGATTGCCGGCGGCGTCGAATCGATGACGCGGGCGCCGTTCGTGATGGGCAAGGCGGCGGAAGCGTTTTCGCGCTCGGCGGATATTTTCGACACCACGATCGGTTGGCGCTTCATCAATCCCTTGATGAAGGCGCAATACGGCGTCGATGCGATGCCGGAGACCGGCGAGAACGTCGCCGAGGAATTCCAGGTGTCGCGGGCCGATCAGGATGCGTTTGCGATCCGCTCGCAGCAGCGCGCGGGAGCGGCGATCGCGTCGGGTTATTTTGCCGAAGAGATCATCCCGGTGTCGGTACCCGGCGGCAAGGCCGGGCCGGTTACGGTCGACAGAGACGAGCATCCGCGCCCGGAGACCACGCTCGAAGCTTTGGCAAAGTTGAAGCCGATCGTGCGAAATCCCGGCACGGTGACGGCCGGCAATGCGTCCGGGGTCAATGACGGCGCCGCCGCCATGATCCTGGCCTCCGAGGCCGCGGTGAAGAAGCACGGCTTGACGCCGCGGGCGCGCATCCTCGGTCTCGCATCCGCCGCGGTGCCGCCGCGCATCATGGGCATCGGCCCGGTGCCGGCGACCCGCAAGCTGATGGAGCGGCTCGGCTTCAAGATTTCCGATTTCGATCTGATCGAGCTCAACGAAGCCTTTGCCTCGCAGGGCATCGCCTGCCTGCGCCAACTCGGCGTCGAGGACGATGCCGATTTCGTCAACCCGCATGGCGGCGCGATCGCGCTCGGCCATCCCTTGGGCATGAGCGGCGCGCGGCTGGCGATGACGGCGGTGCACGGCATGGAGAAGCGCGGGGGAAAACGCGCGCTCGCCACCATGTGCGTCGGCGTCGGTCAGGGCGTCGCGGTGGCGATCGAGAAGCTGAACTAAAGGAGATCGCCCCCACCGTCATTGCGAGCGAAGCGAAGCAATCCATGGAGCGGCAATTGAAGTATGGATTGCTTCGTCGCTTCGCTCCTCGCAATGACGGAAAACGTTTGGAGGTTTGACATGACTTTAATCTACCCCGTCAGCAGCCTTAGCGCGCATCCGGCACGGCTGTCGCCGGCCTACCGCAGCACGGTGAAGCGCTCGCCTTCAAAGCCGCTGATCCCGATGCGGCATACGCTGTCGGAACTGACCGGGCCGGTCTACGGCCATGAGACCGTGCGCGAGAACGACAACGACCTCACTATCCAGCACACAAGCGAGCCGCTCGGCGAACGCATCATCGTGCACGGCCACGTGCTCAATGAAGACGGCCGCGGCGTGCCGAATACGCTGGTGGAGCTGTGGCAGGCCAATGCCTGCGGCCGCTACGTTCACGTCGTCGATCAGCATCCGGCGCCGCTCGATCCGAATTTCACCGGTGCCGGCCGCACCCGGTCGGACGCCAGCGGCTATTACAAATTCATCACCATCAAGCCCGGCGCCTACCCCTGGGGCAATCACTACAACGCCTGGCGTCCGGCCCATATCCACTTCTCGGTGTTCGGCCATTCCTTCGTCTCGCGCCTGGTGACGCAGATGTATTTCCCCGGCGATCCCTTGTTTCCGTTCGACCCGATTTTCAATTCGGTGACGGATGAAAAGGCACGGGTGCGGATGATCTCCGCGTTCGACCTGGAAAACACCCAGCCGGAATGGGCGCTCTGCTACCGCTTCAACATCGTGCTGCGTGGCCGCAACGCCACGCCGATGGAGACCAAATAGTGCAAGAGACTACACAGGACACCACGAAAGGCGTTACGCCGTCGCAGACCGTCGGTCCGTATTTCAAATATGGGCTGACGCCATCAGGCGAATATGTGTGGAACGACGCCTTTACCAACAATCTCGTGACATCCGATGCGTCCGGCGAACGGATTCGCGTCGAGGGAAGGGTGTTCGACGGCGACGGCGCGCCGGTACCGGATAGCATGCTGGAAATCTGGCAGGCCGATGCGCAAGGGCGCTTCTCCGATCCCCAGGACCAGCGCGCGCTGCCGAATTCGTCGTTCAGGGGCTTTGGCCGCTGCGGCACCGATGCCAATGGCGATTACGCCTTCGACACCATCAAGCCGGGCCAGGTGTCCGATCCCGACGGCAAGCCGCAGGCACCGCATCTTCTGCTCGCGGTCTACGCCCGCGGCATGCTGCTGCATCTCTATTCGCGGATTTATTTCGACGGCGAGGCAGCGAACGCAAATGATCCGGTGCTGGCGCTGGTGCCATCCGATCGCCGCGCCACCCTGATCGCGACGCACAAGCCCGGCACGGGTAATGCGGTCTATGGTTTCGATATCTGCCTGCAGGGCGACAACGAAACGGTGTTTTTCGACGTGTGAGATTGCGGGCAAGTCCCGGGCGTCCACGTCTTAGAGACGCGGGGCAACGCAGACGTGGATGGCCGGGACGAGCCCAGTCATGACGCGGAGCGTGACAGCCGTCCAAGTTTCCCTGCTCAACCGCTACACGGTCCGGCGCTCGCCTGACCTACTGCGCTGGCGCGTTGACGACAAAATCCGAAGTTGAGCGCACTTCACCTCATCATCTACGCGGCGTCCGTGACCGATAGCTCGCGGGCTTGACAATCAGCATTCAGCTATATAATAAGTTAGTTATATAACGGATGGAGCATATGCCTAATCTCGACGCCACTTTCTCTGCGCTTGCGGACCCGACACGCCGGGCGATCCTTGCCCGCCTCGCCTTGGGCGAAGCGACGGTCATGGAACTGGTCGAGCCGTTCGAGATGACCCAGCCGGCGATTTCCCGTCACCTCAAGGTGCTCGAGGGTGCAGGGCTGATTGTCCGCCGCGTCGAGGGCACGAAACGGCCCTGCCGGCTGGCGCCTTCAGCCATTGCCGAAATCGATCAATGGCTAGCGATGCTGCGGCAAGCCCTGGCGGCGAATTACGACCGGTTGGACGGAGTTCTAGCCGCCATGAAATCGGAGAACCCCGGAAAGTGAAAGGCGCACCATGAGCAAGTTGACGCTGAAGACCGAAGGTAACAGGCACGTCGTCGTGACCCGCCGCTTCGCGGCCTCGCCGGAGGCCGTGTATCGCGCCCACACCGAGCAAGCGTTGCTCCAGAAATGGCTGCTCGGCCCGGACGGCTGGACCATGCCCGTTTGCGTCAGCGAGGCGCGACCGGGAGGCAAGATTCGATACGAGTGGAGTAACGGCGAAGGCGGCGGATTTCATCTCACCGGGGAATATCTGGAACTGGTGCCATTCAGCCGGATCGTTCACGTCGAACGCATGCACCTGCCGGATCCAACGCCGGACAATCATGTCGAGACGAAATTCGAGCCGGAGGGCGGCGGCACGCTGATGACGTTGCGCATGACGCTGCCCGATGCCACGACGCGGGCGGCGATGCTTGCTTCCGGCATGGAACACGGCATGGAAGCAAGCTACGTCCGGCTCGAGACCATCACCTGAGCAGGCTTGCAAAGCACCCTTCTCGAAGATGGATACCCGGGTCAAGCCCGCGTATGATATGTCGATGAAGTGCAGGCGCAGCCGCAGGGAGCGCGGAATGATCATCGAACGTCAGCAGGATGTCACGGTTGCGGCGACATTCGTGATGGAGAGGAGTTCCGATCCGCGGCTGCGTGAAATCATGGTGTCTCTGGTCGAGCATCTGCACGGCTTCATCCGCGATGTCAGGCTGACCGAGGCGGAGTTCCGCGAAGCAACCGCCATCCTGGTCGAGATGGGCAAGCTTTCGACCGACACGCACAACGAAATCGTCCTGATGGCTGGCTCGCTGGGGGTCTCGTCGCTGGTGTGCCTCCTGAACAATGGCGATCAGGGCAATACCGAAACGGCACAATCACTGCTCGGGCCGTTTTGGCGGCTGCACTCTCCCCGGGTTGAAAACGGCGGCTCCATTGTCCGATCCGCAACACCCGGGCCGCCGCTCTTCGTCAACGCGCACGTGGTCGACATGACAGGCAATCCGGTCGCCGGGGCGGAAGTGGATATATGGCATGCTTCGCCGGTCGGGCTTTACGAAAACCAGGATCCCGAACAGGCGGAGATGAACCTGCGCGGAAAGTTCACCACGGATGCCGGCGGACGCTTCTGGTTTCGCTCCGTGATGATGGTCGGGTACCCGATCCCGACCGACGGCGTGGTCGGGCGCTTGTTGAAGCTGCAGGACCGGCATCCCTATCGACCGGCGCATCTTCACGCGCTGATCCTCAAGCCGGGATTCAAAGCCTTGATTTCGCAGGTCTATGATCCCGCCGACCCGCATATCGACACCGACGTGCAATTTGGCGTGACCAAGGCGCTGATCGGCAATTTCGCGCGGCATGATGAGGCGCATCCGACGGAAGGCGATGTCAGTTCGCCCTGGTACTCGCTCGACCACGTCTACCGGATGGAAGCGGGTGACGCCGTACTTCCGCGTCCGCCCATCAAGTGAGGCGGGCTTAGCCTCGCGCCGCTCTTCGTGCTCGGCTAAATCGGCCGCTACTCCATCACCGCATGCTCAGTCGGCGCCGACTGGACGCGCAGCGCCGCCTTGCTCGAGCCGATCATGATCGCGAGCGGGATCGACACCAGGATGAACACCATCACGAGCTGGTAGTCGTGCGAGAAGGCGATGATCTGCGCCTGCACCGCGACCATCGCGTCGGCCATGGCGCGGCCGGTGTCGGTGTTCAGGTTGATCATGCCTGACACGTCGGGCATCTGCAGGGCATGGTTGAACGGATTGATATGCTGCGAAAGGATGGCGTAGGTCCGTCGCGATCCTTCCGTCAGTTGCGCGATCACGATGGATATGCCGATCGAACTGGCGACGTTGCGCATCAAGGTCAGCATCGAGGTGCCGTCGGTGCGCAGCTGATTGGGCAGCGTCAGGAACGCCACCGTCGACAGCGGCACGAACACCAGCCCGAAGCCAAAACCCTGGATGATGCTGATCGTGACGATTTCAGGCGCGCCGGTCTGATCGGTCCAGCCGGTCATCCAGAACAGCGACAGCGCGGTCAGGCTGAGGCCGGAGACGATCAGCGTCCGCGCCTCGATATGGCGCATCAGGCGGCCGACCAGCATCATGGCGACGAAGGTGCCGCCGCCGCGGGTCGCCAGCAATAGGCCCGCGGTGATGATGGGGTAGCCGATCACGTTCTGCAAATAGGGCGAGGACAGCGCCATGGTCGAATACAGCACCAGCCCCATCACCGTCATGAAGACGCAGCCGCCCAGGAAATTCCTGTCCTTGAACAGCGCGAACTGGATGAAGGGTTTTGACGTGGTCAGCGAGTGCGCGAAGAAATAATAGAAGCCGATTCCCGAGACGATGAACTCGGCGAGGATTTCGCTGGATTCAAGCCAGCCGAGCTGCTCGCCGCGGTCGAGCGCAAGTTGCAGGGAGCCGATAGCGACCGCGAGCGCCGTGAAACCGAACCAGTCGAAGCGCAGGTTGAGGTCCTTCTTGGTCTCATCCATGAAGACGATCAGGCCGAGCACGGTAAAGAAGCCGAACGGCAAATTGACGAAGAACACCCAGTGCCAGGAATAGGTCTCGGTCAGCCATGCGCCGAGCGAGGGCCCCATGATCGGGCCCATCATCACGCCCATGCCCCAGATCGACATCGCTTTCGCGCGCTCGTGCAGCGCGTAGGAGTCGAGCATGACGGCCTGCGACAGCGGCACCAAAGCGGCGCCGAATACGCCCTGCAGCAGGCGGAACAGCACCATCTGGCTGATGTCCTGCGCCAGCCCGCACAGCACGGAAGCGATGGTGAATCCGCCGGCGCAGATGATGAAGATGCGCTTGCGCCCGAAGCGGTTGGCGATCCACCCCACCGGGGCCGTCATGATCGCGGCGGCGACGATATAGGAGGTCAGCACCCAGTTGATCTGGTCTTGCGATGCCGACAGCGTGCCCTGCATATAGGGCAGCGCGACGTTGGCGATGGTGGTGTCCAGCGCCTGCATGATGGTCGCCGTCATGGCGCAGATCGTCACCATGTTCCGGCGCATGCCGGGAACGGCAGACGGTGACGGCGCGTTCATGGTGGCTATTCCTGGTTCGCGGCCGCCGGCGAGAAGCCGAACAGGCCGGCCAGCGAACGGCGGTGATTGGTGTCGATCGTCGCGTAGACGCTCATGCCCGCCTTCAGCTTGCCGACGAACTTGTCGTCCTTGTCGAAATAGATGCGGACCGGCACGCGCTGCACCACCTTGACGAAATTGCCGGTCGCATTCTGCGGCGGCAGGATCGCAAATTGCGCGCCGGTGCCGGGGCTAAGCGAGCCGATGGTGCCCTTGAACAAATGGTTGGGGAATGCATCGACGTCGAGCGTGACCGGCTGGCCGATCGTCACATAGGTGAAATCGGATTCCTTCGGATTGGCGTCGACCCAGGGATTGGCGACGTCGATAATGGAGAACACCGGCGAACCCGCCATGACGAAGCGGCCGAGCTGGATCTGGTCGACCTGAGTCGCCACGCCGGCCATCGGCGCGCGCATCACGGTGTGATCGAGATTGCGTTCGGCGATCCCGAGCGCCGCCTTGGCCTGGGCGTAGGGCGGAAACTGTTCCAGCGGCAAATCGGGATTGCCGAGCAACTGAGCTTTCGAACTGGAAAGCTGCTGCTTGACGAATTGGGCTTGCGCGCCCGCGGTAACGAGGCTGGTCGCCGAATTATCGAGGTCGAGCTGCGAGCCGACATTGCTCTTCACCAGCGCGGTCTTGCGGTCGACGTCGCGCTGCTTCAAATCGACACCCTGTTGGGCGAGATCGAGCATCTGGCTGTAAATCTTGATGTTGGCGACCAGGTTTTCGTAGGTGGTCTTGGATTGGTCCAGCGCCGCCTTGGCTTGGGCTACCGCGAGCTGGAACGGCACCGGATCGATCTCGAACAGCACGTCGCCGTCCTTGACCGACTGGCCTTCCTTGACCACGACCTTTTCGATCTTGCCGGAGATGTCGGGCGTGATCAGCACCTTCTGTGCGCCGACATAGGCGTCGTCGGTGGTGACGTAGCGGCCGCCATTGAGATAGAACACGAGGCCGGCGACTATGCCGACCAGCGGCAGCACCACCAGCAGCAGGGCGCGGCGGTAACGCCGCAGGCCCGCCATCAGCCGGCGGCGCGGTCCGGCGGCCGCCTTGGCGCGGGGCGAGCTAGGGGCGCCCTTCTGTTCGGGCGGGAATTTGAGGACGGGATCAGCCATAGCGCTGCTCTTTTCTGGGAGGTTCGCCGGCTGGGTTTTGGATGGCATTGCGAACGTTTTCCTTGATCGATTCGAGTTGGGCGAGCAGGCGGTGGGCATCAGCGGGAATGATGCCTTCCAGCGCGGTTGTGGTGAGTTCGGAGCGCAGGCCTGCGAGCTTGCCGAGCAGCGGCCGCGCGGCCTTGCGCAGGTAAAGGCGGTTGACGCGGCGGTCGGTTTCGTCGCCGCGGCGCTCGATCCAGCCATTGTCGCACAGCTTGTCGATCAATCGCGTCAACGTGATCGGCTGCATCTCCATCAATTCGGCGAGTTCGGTCTGCTTCAGGCCCTCGGTGCGTTCCACCTTGGCTAGAACCGCCCATTGGGCGCGGGTGATGCCGTAGCGCGCCGCCTGCTTGTCGGCATAGGCGCGGATCAGCCGGTGCAATTCGCCGAGCGTAAATAGGAAGTTCATATCCACGGAACCGCGCATTGGCTTTGCCCCCGCCTCCATAAGCTACCGATATAATAAGCTAGCTCATGAATTCCGCATGGCAGGTTAACAGGGACCCTGACCCGCTCCGGGCACATGGCTTCGGCGTGGAGCGACCGGCGGGCTTTGGGATTGCCGGCGAAAATGCTACAAACCGGCGCAAATGAGCCTGGCAAGACCGACCTTTCCCGCGCCCGATCACGATCACGGCCGCTGCACCGCGGACGCGATGACGCATGCCGAGCAGGTCTGCGCGCGGCGGGCGCAGAAATTCACGCCGATCCGCCGCCAGGTGCTGCAGGCGCTGCTGTCGAGCCACCGGCCGCTCGGTGCCTATGAGGTGATCGACGAACTCGCCAAATCGATGCCCCGGCCGGCGCCGATCACGGTCTATCGCGCGCTGGATTTTTTGATGGAAAACGGCCTGGTGCATCGCATCGAAAGCCGCAACGCGTTCCTGGCCTGCGCCCATGACCACGATGAAACATCGATGGTGGCGTTTCTGATCTGCGATCATTGCGGCTCGGTCGGCGAAATTCCCTCAGGCCCCCTGGCGCAGAGCCTCAACGCCGCGGCACGCGCGTCCGGCTTTGCGCCAAAACTCTCCGTCGTCGAAATCGCCGGCACCTGCGCGCATTGTCAGAAATAATCTCACCCCGTCATTGCGAGGAGCGTAGCGACGGGCGTGTAAGTTTTTTTACGGGTCGCGCTGGATGGCATTGTGTTGCAGTGCCTCCGTGGGTCGAACGACC
>Ga0137415_10001443_pt1 | contig 23518 bp, 17 predicted proteins | sample CZODoug3_1_1_16f_FD_183082 | JGI IMG/M metagenome (GOLD analysis project Ga0137415, IMG submission 183082) | Vadose zone soil fungal communities from Angelo Coast Range Reserve, California, USA - CZODoug3_1_1_16fungal (Hybrid Assembly) | ecosystem: Environmental > Terrestrial > Soil > Vadose...
GGCCACACTGCCGGTCTCCAAAACCGGACCCGGAGGTTCGAGTCCTCCCACCCTCGCCAAGGCTGCGAAGCTCATACGGATGAGCAGGCGTCTCATAAGCGCAAGGTAGTCAGTTCGACTCTGACCGCAGCCACCAGATTTTAGAGGGATAGCTGCTATCGGGATGTAGCCCGCGCCTTATAAACGCGAGTCTCCGGGTTCAACTCCCGGTACCTCCACCAATGGGTCACAGGTGTTGACGGCAGCATAGGCGGCTCTTAACCGCTCGGACGAGATTCGACTTCCCGGTGACCGACCAACTTTGGAGTCGTACTCGAATTGGATGCAGAGATCTGACTTTTAATCAGAGGGAGAAATCCCAATGTGGGTTCAAGTCCCACCGGCTCCACCAATCGCCGCCAGTGGCCGAGATGGATGAGGCACGGCACTTCTAATGCCGTCACACGCCGGTTCAAGTCCTGCCTGGCGCTCCATCGTATTAACGCCGTCCTAGCTCAATGCAGAGAGCGCATCGGTCCTAACGATGAAGATGCGGGTTGAAGTCCCGCGGACGGCTCCAATGAATGTTGTCTGCGCGTGAAGCTCAATGGAAACGCCGATCAGCGCCCACTCGAATTGCGGCTGCCCGTCCAAGCTGGATTGCGAACGGTCGGGGCAGCGTTCCTGAGGGAATCGGCGAAGGCTGAAGTGGAGACTCCGGCGGGCCGCCGCGGCGCTGAAGGGATGGATTGCGGACAACGCGGTGAAGCAGGATGCAGCTCCGGCGTTTTATGCGTATACGCAGGAATTCACGGTGCCAGGAAGTTCCGCGCGGCGCACGCGGCGCGGGTTTATCGGCGCGGGGCAACTGGAGGATTACGCAAACAACGTTGTCTTCCGCCATGAGCACACGCTTTCGGGGCCCAAGGCTGATCGGCTGGAGCTTTTGCGGCACACGCATACGCACACCGGGCAACTGTTCATGATTTATTCGGATCCGGAAAGGCGCGTGGACGCGATTCTCGGCGAGGTGGAATCGGCGGAAAAGCCGGTGACGGAATTGCTGGATGAATACGGAGTGGTGCATCGTTTATGGGCGGTCTCTGATCCTGCGCGGGTTGCGGCGATCCAGAAAGCTATGACCGATCAGAAGTTAGTTATTGCGGACGGCCATCATCGTTATGAAACTTCGCTGAACTTTCGGAATGAGTCGCGAACGAAAGCGGGAAAACTGATTCCGGATGCACCGTACGAGCGTTCGATGATGACCTTTGTGAACACACACAGCGAAGGGCTAACGATTCTGCCGACGCATAGGGTGGTCAACAATTTGAGGGATTTTTCGTGGAGCGCGGTGCGGCGTTACCTGGAGCCGTGGTTTGCGACGGAAGTTTTTCCCTTTGCGAATGATGCGGAGCGCGCGGTGGCGCTGGAGAAATTCCGAACTCGATTGACCCAAGCAAAAACGGAGCGCGCCATCGGCGTATATCCGTCGGCGAGTGCCGGGTCTCATGCCTTTTATCTGCTTACGCTTCGCCCGAAGGCGGATCTGGGGCAGGTTTTGCCGGGACTATCACCGTTGCAGCGGCAATTAGATGTGGTGCTGCTGCACCAGGGAATTCTCGAGCCAGCTCTCGGCCTTACTCCTCATGCCGTGGCTTCAGAATCCAACCTTTCTTATGAGCGGGAATTTGCCGCGGCGATCGAAGCTGTGGATCGCGGGGCGCAAGTGGCGTTTTTGTTGAATCCCGTTGATGTGGACGTGGTGATGAAGGTGGCGACTTCGGGAGAAGTGATGCCGCAGAAGTCGACGGACTTTTATCCGAAGCTGCTGAGCGGGATTACGATGTATCGCGTGGGCGAATAAGAGTCGTGGAATAAGAAAGGGCAGGCTGAAGCCTGCCCTCACTTGATAAATCCTTCGCTACGACTTTGGGAATTATGGCTTCGAGAAGCTGGCGACTGCTTCCGCTTCGGTGTTATAGACGTCAAAAATCGTCATCAACTTGGTGATTTGCAGCACTTCGGTGAACTTGGTGCCCAGATGGCACAGCCGCAGGGACGAGCCCTGCGCCTTGGCGCTGTGATGCGCCGATACCAGCGTGCCGAGGCCCGCGCTGTCAATGAACGTGATGTTGTCCATGTTGAGCACGATCTTTTTCTTGCCCTCGGCGATCAACGCCTTCACTTTTTCGCGCAGCGCGTTTGATTCTTCGCCCAGCACGATCCGGCCGTCCATTGCAATGACGGTTACGCCGTCCACTTCCCTTGGTGTCATCTTCAATGCCACGTTAATTTCCTCCTGGTCCGTGTACAGGTCCGGCGGCAACCCGGCCCGGAACGGCAAAGCATATCTGCTTTTAGTAGATTTCGCAAAGCGGTCTTTTCGGGGTTCCTGACCGCCGCGCGATTCTTAGTAGTAGTCCGCGCAGGACATGTAATACCCGCACACGTTGCAAATCAACTTGCAGCGTCGCGACTCCAGCCGCTGCGAACATACAGGGCAATACCGTGAGGCATCTTCCTGCCGGTGAGGGGAAGTTTCGGTTCCCACCTGCGCTGACGGGCCAGACTCCTCGACCACCACGCCCCTTGCTGCCGCAAGGGCGATTTCCTGCTTACCGGTCTGTTTCACGGCCCCTCGGTTATAGCACAGTCCCGGGTAGCGGGAAAGCCCAGCCGCCGCGCCGAAATCGGCGGAAAAGAATTCAGAGTAACGTTGAAGCCGAAGAGTGCGTCTAATACAATGAAGCACAGTCAGGGCTTCATTCGGGGTAGCAACCATGCGGCGCTTAATCCTTCTTTTCCTTCTTGTTGGCACAATTCCTTTCATCGGGCAGGCCCAGCAGCATGGCGGCGGAGCGATGCCGTCCATGTCCGGGGCGCATGCGTTCGTTGCCGCCGCTCCGAGGGCTGTGGCGCATTCTGCGCCGGTTCACTCTTCCATTCCGGCGAGGCCGATTGTTCGCAACGCCCCGGCGAGCACGCGCGTGACGGCCGCGCCGAGAAACGCGCATCCGACCGGCTGGAATCACACGACTACCCGCCGCAGCAATTTTTCGACTGATCCGGTTTTTCCGAACGGGCGATTTTCGACGGACGACAATCCGGTGCCCGGCCTCGGGTTTGACTATCCACATTTTTTTGCCACCCATCCTGACGCTGGGCGCCACCACTTCCGCCATGATTCAGGCTTCGTAATCCCCTTTATCGATGGCGGATTCTATATGCCTGTTCCGATGTACGCGGATCAAGGCGCGCCCGCGCCGGAGCCGGATGACACTGAGGCCGCGAACCAGCCTCCGCCCGCAGAGCAGCCTTCCGCGAGGGACAGCGACAGCAACTTTAGCAGCCGGATGCGCTCCGAGCCTCTTCCGCCGGAGCAGCCCGAGTATGTTTTTGTGCGGCAGGACGGCAGCCTGATTTTCGCCGTTGCGTATTCGCTGATCAACGACCGGCTGCAATACGTCACGGTAGAGGGGCTTCGCCGCACGGTGCCGCTGAACACGCTGGATCTGGGCGCGACGCAGCAGTTCAACGAACAGCGCGGCGTTTCGATTCGCTTGCCCGCCTGAGGCGGGAATTCGCTCCACTTTCTTACTTAATTTAGTTTTTTCGCATTGGTTCGGGCATGACGTAGCCCGAAGAGGCGGGCAGCCCGGCGCGCTCGAGCTGCACGGTGCTGTGCTCGATCTGAAAGTCTTCCGCGAGTTTCTTGCGAATGGCCGCCAGGATTTTCTCGCACTGATCCATGTGCATGTCCGGGATGCGGGCGTGGCAACTGAGGGCGTTGTGCGAGCCGCCGAGCGACCAGATGTGGATGTCGTGCACTTCGTAGACATTTTCGATGGTGAGTATGGCGCGCGCCACCTCTTCCACGCCGGCGCACTTGGGGCGGCCCTCCAGCAGGATGTGCGAGGAGTCGCGCAAAATACCGATGGAGGAATAGAGAACGAGGAGGCCGATGGCCAGGCCGAGCAGGGGATCGATCCAGGTTGCGTGAGTGTATTGGATGATGACAGCGCCGACGATGATGGCGATGTTGGAGAGGGCGTCGCCGAAGTTGTGGACCAGGATGCTGCGCAGATTCAGATCCGCGTGGCCGCGCACCAGGGCAAGCGTGATTCCGCCATTGACCAGCAGGGCTGCGATAGAGGTCCAGATCATCCAGCTTTCAACGACCTGCACGGGGGAACGCAGGCGTTCGATGGCTTCGTAACCCAGCCACAGGGAGAGCAGGACCAGCAGAATTGCGTTGGTGAAGGCGGCGAGCGTGCCTGAGCGGTGGTAGCCGAATGTTTTTTCGGAGTCGGCGGGGCGCTGCGCCCAGCGCATGGCCAGCCAGGAGATTCCGAGGGTCGGGACGTCGCTCAGGTTGTGAACGGCGTCATTCAGCAGCGCGACCGACCGGCCAAGCACTCCGCCAAAGATTTCCGCGACGACGAGGCCGAGCGTGGCCACCATGGCCCAGGCCAGAACGGAAGGCCGCATGGGCGGATGGGCGTGGTCATGGCTGTGGCCATGAGCACGATCCCCCGCATTGCCGTGAGTATGGGTATGGCCCGGGGCATGAGAATGGGTGTGCATTGCTATCAAGTCTATTCTACGAGCTTGCTTTTGCGGCTGCATCCCAAAGTCTTAAGCTGTTATTGGAAACTTTGACAACACATGGCAGCGAATTCGTTGACGCTCCTAGCCGCGACTGCCACTATCTCACAAGGGACGGATGGGCAGGGTAAGCTCTGCCCGCAGCAGGGTATCCAGGCACCGCGCAGAGACAGATGAGCAGCCCGATCGCCAAATTGAGCTTTTGGGGAGTTCGCGGCTCGACGCCGACCGTCGATCCCGCAACGTGGCGCTATGGCGGCAACACGCCCTGCCTGGAATTTGTGGCGCCGGATGGCACGAAGTTCATTTTGGATTGCGGCACCGGGCTGCGGGTGCTGGGAAATCGCTGGGGAGCGGACGGCACGGCAATTTCGTCAACTACCCATATTTTAGTGACTCATTATCACTGGGATCATATTCAGGGGCTGCCGTTCTTCGCGCCTCTCTACGACCAGAAGAATCAATTTCAGTTTTACAGTTTCCGCTCGAAATTCCTGGGGCCCGATTCGCTGCGGCAGGTGTTTGAGGCTCAAATGGCCTTGCCCTATTTCCCGGTGGACTTTTCGGCGATGACCGCGCAGCGGAAGTTTCGCGAGGTTGACGGCGGCGAGTCTTTCCAGATAGGGGAAAACAAAGTCACCACTCGCTGGCTGAATCATCCGCAAGGCTGCCTGGGATTCCGCATTGAGACTTCCGCGGGAACCGTCGTTTATGCCACCGACAATGAACCCGGAGTGCCGGCGCTGGATATGAACCTGCGCGAGTTGGCGGCGGGCGCGGACATCTTTATTAATGATGCGCAGTATTCGCCGGCGCAGCTTGCCAATGAGCGCAAGGGCTGGGGCCACTCTTCGTGGAGCGAAGGGGTGAGAGTGGCGCGAGAAACCGGCGTGAAAACGCTGGTGCTGTTTCATCACGATCCGGATTCGACGGACCGGATTGTGGATCATCTGCTGCGGCAGGCGCGCGAGGAGTTTGATTCGGTGTTTGCCGCAAGCGAGGGCATGGTGATTACGCTCGGCGCGGCCAGCGAGCCGGTGCAAGCACACATGCCTGGTTCGCGTACCTCGTTGCGGAGGGAAGCGCAGTTTGAGGCTTGCGTTACCGGTGTCACCGCGGAAGGCCAAAAATTTGAGGAAGACACGCTGGTGAAGGATCTTTCGATTCAGGGCGCGTTGATTTCTCTTAAGCATAGCCCGCGGATGCAATCGGAAGTTCAGGTGGTGATGCGGGCGCCAGGTGCGGACGGGATGCAGGAAATGATTTTCCGCGGCTACGTGGTGCGCATTGAAGAAGGGGCGGAGAAGGGCACGACCGCGGTCGGCGTGGTGTTTACGGACTAGCGCGTACGGGGACGGGAAGCTTTAGGCGGCGCGGGTAATTCCTCTAAAACTCAGCTAAGTTGGGCAATTTTCTGGTCGAGGTGTTCCAGGGCAGCTTCGAGAGATTTTCTGTGGTTGGGATTCGTGGCTACCTGCAGGTCGTTGACGATTCGAATGCGGGAAAGCTGGAGGTCGCGGCATTCTTGTTCCCGGCGCAATTCGTCGGGGGTTTTTGGTCCTCTGCTCGGAGAGGCGCTCACAGATTTTTTCGCTTCCACTTGAGACTCGACATCTTTGCTCTCCCAACCGCGTGCCATAACTCTAGTGTGACACACATCCTGCGGATGATTCGATGCTTCAAATTGCGGGTGCTTCCGGGCCTAGGCACCTGCTGCCCGTTGCTTCCGCACTACGTTTGCGGCCGAGGGGTTTGCCGCGAGGATGGACTCTTCCGCCAGTTTGGCGAAGCGCTCCGCGAAAATACCGTGATAGGAAAATTCCGCTTTGTGATCTCCCCAGCGAACCTGGAGCAGCCAGCCGCTTGGGGCGGGCTCAACCCGCATGCGAGTAATTTCCATGACGGGGATGACTACCAGAGGGTGAAAGTGAGCGTCGAGCGCCCAGACGTGTTCGGGGGAAATGAAGAGCCGGACGGTGGCTACGGGCGCGTTGCCGGGCTGATAGTCTCCGCCGCTTACAACTGTTTGCGCCCCGAGTTCGCGCGCTTTGCGGTCGGTGCTCGATTCGGTTTCGGCGGGCGGCAGCAGGATAGCGACCACAAATAATACCAGGCCGAAAATCGCGGTGATCCAGCCATTCCACAAACTCAACGGCAAAACTATAACCGCCGCGCCCAAGCTCGCGAGTGCGAAACGGAACAAAGCCCAGGAGCTTTCGTTGCGGTGGAGTTGGAGCAGTCGCGGGAATCGCCTGAGCGCCAGGAAGAGGGCCGCGCCCAGAAAGCCGCGCACCCTGGGCAGGAATTTCGCCTGGTCGGCCGCGATGGCTGTGGGGGTTGTGCTCATGTTAGGGATGTCGCTTATTTTACATCAGGCTGAAGCGCTTGTATCTCTCTCATTCTGGCAAAGGCCCGGCGGACATGCGGGATGGCGATGGAGCCCCCAACGACCAGGGCGACGTTGAGGGCGTCGATCACTTCGTCGCGTTTCCAGCCGACTTCGCCGCAGCGGACAAGATGGTAGGTGATGCAATCATCGCACCTCAAAACGGTTGATGCGACCAGGCCAAGGAGTTCCTTGGTTCGCGTGTCGAGCGGGCCGGCTTCGTAGGCCTGGTGGTCCAGGGCGAAGAAGCGCTTGATGCCCAGGTGGCCGCAGTTGAGGATTTCGTCGTTAAGCTCCGCGCGAGATTTCTGAAAGTCATCCACTTCGTTGGGCATGAGTCCTCCGGAAGAACTACTTTTGCATTGTACCGTCACAAAGGCAGGGAAGGGTGCAGCGTGACTTTGTATTACAAAGTACTTGACATTGACAATTACTTCGCATAAATTACCCGTAGCCGATTCCCCCGGCGGGAGACCTTCGCCATGCTCCGACGCATTCTTGCCATTGCCGCGATCTTTCTCGGCGCTTCACTCGCTTGGGCCATTCTCGGTTCCACCATCTTCGCCCGCACCTACAGCGCCGGCAACTCTCTCAGCGGGCGCGTGGCATCCACCTGGGGAGCGGCTCAGGAACAAGCTCCGCCGGAAGTGCAGTACGTCTGGATGGAATTGCAGACTGTCACCGCCGAGGAAAATGGAAAGAAAGTCACAAGGGAAGAGAGAAAGGAGCGCGGCCAGGCCGTCTCCTTGGATTCTAGCCGAGTGGAAGCGCAGATTCACGTTGACTACCGGCAGAAAGGGTTGCTGTGGTTCAGCACATACACAGTGGCGTTCCGCGGCGAACACGCGTTCCACAATCCATCCTATTCAGAACAAACTTTTGTGTTCCGTCTTCCACTGCCAGCGGAGCAAGCCGTGTACGACGGGCTTTCGGTGTCGCTTGACGGGAGGCCATTGTCTCTGGTGTTCGGTGGCTCCGATGTGACCGCACGGGCGGTGCTGCCGGGCGGTGCGCAGGGCGTTTTGAAAACGACTTATCGTTCGCAGGGCCAGAAGAGCTGGCGATACCATTTCGGGCAGAAACGCAGTGGTGAGACATCCGCCCCGCAGAGCTCGGGAATTTCGCAGGCAAACGATTTTCACATGGCGATCAAGACGGATTTTTCGGGCTTTGATTTTCCCGACAACTCGCTCTCCCCGACGGAGAAGCGCAGGACCGGCAACGGGTGGGAACTCCTGTGGGATTACCAGAATCTGGTTTCCGGATACGACATTGCGCTGACGATGCCCGAAAAACTACAGCCGGGGCCACTGGCGGGGGAGATCAGCTATTTTGCGCCGATCTCGCTGCTATTTTTCTTTTTCATGGTCTTTATTCTCTCGGAGCTGCGGGGCATCCAACTCCACCCGATGAACTATTTTTTCCTCGCGAGCGCCTTTTTCGCTTTCCACCTGCTGTTGGCTTATCTTGCGGATCACATTTCGATTCATCTTGCGTTCGCTATATCGTCACTGGTGTCCATTCTTCTGGTGGTCAGCTACCTGAGGCTGGTGGTGAACTGGCGGTTCGCGGTGGTGGATGCGGGCCTGGCGCAACTGATTTACCTGGTACTGTTTTCCTATGCTTTCTTCTTTGAAGGTTTTACCGGACTGGCGGTGACTGTGGGAGCGATTCTCAGCCTTTTCGTGGTTATGCAGATGACCGGGCGAATCCAGTGGAAAGAAAAATTCGCGAGCGCTCCGCTTGCTCCCGTTCCCGCGCGCGGCTAAGCCTTTCCTAATTGCCGCGCCGAAACGCGTTACAGGAGGACTTCAGTGAGGGCTTGGCGGGCGAGGTCTGCGGCGCCGGGCTTTCCGGAGAGGATGAGATTGGCCCACTCGACGGCGGCGTGGGAGATGCGGACGGCTTCGCTGGTGAGGGATTCGGGGCCGCCGGAATCGGAGTTGCCGAAGAAGATGCGGTCCATCGGCTTTGAAGCGATCATGCGGTTTTTTGTGTACTGCCCCGGGACGGCCATGAACATGGGATGCCCGCGGCGGTAGATGCGGATTTCGACTGGGTCGACATTGAATTCGGGGAGGAGGCCCTGAAAATCTTTCAGCGCTTTCGCGGCCAGTGTTTTGCAACCTGTTTCATCCAGGAGTATTGAACGCTCGGATTCGCGCAGCGGGGTGTAGAAGGTGAGGATGTTGTATTTCGGCTTGTAGCCGGGGTTGTTGCGAATCGTCCAGTCGGCGACGATGAAGTCGGTGAAGGTTTTGCCCGGGCACCAGTTGTCGTAGCCCTTGCGGTAAATCGGCTTGTCAAAAATCATGTTGATCATCGGATAGGGGGCGTAGCGCGTGCGGCGCATTGCTTGCTTCTGCTCTTTGGGAAGGCCGGCGACGAGGCGTGAGGTGATGTATTTCGCCGTGCACATCAGAACTACTTTTGCGTCGACGGCGGTGATTTTGTCGCCTTGCGCGTAGGTGACGCGGACTTCGTCCTTGTCAGGAACGACCGCGACGACCGTGGCGTCGCTTAGCATTCGTTCCGCGTAGTGCGGCTTCAGAACTTCCACTAGTTTGTGGGTGATGCAGCCGAGGCCGCCGGGAAGAATTACGCGCTGGTCGTCGAGCCCTTGGATGAGATATTGCGTATCCGCGATGCCGATTAGAGCGGACGTGTCTTCGGAGAAGGCTCCCCAGTTGGAAGGGCCGTAGGCATCCCAGAGCTTGGTCACTTCCGGCGCGTACGGCGCCAGATATTTGGTGAATGGCTCCTGGTCCAGTTCGAGCGTATTTTTCTTGATGTCGATTTTCATGATGTCGTCGCGATATTTTTTGAAACTGGCGATGACTTCTTTTGGATAAGGAAGATCGTTGATTCCGGTTCGCCAGATGTCTGGGGAATATTTGCCGTTATCAATGATGGGATCGGGCATGCTGATGAGCGGCATGTCGAGGCCGATTTCTTTCGCGAGCTGGTCGCCGGCGTCGCCGCGATAGCCGTACGCCGCACCGGTGCCGAAAATCTGGCCTTCGTACTCTTCCTGGTAGGCGTTGCCGCCGAAGTGGTCCTCTTTTTCGAGGAGAAGCCAGTCTTTGCCTTTCAGGAAATAGGCAGCGGAGAGGCCTGCGACGCCACCGCCGATGATGACGATGTCTGCCTTCTTTGTTGCGTCAGGTTTTGGGAACGAGTGGCCGTCGCGAATCTGGTGGCAGACGGCAAAGTGCTCGCCTTCGACGAGCGGCGTTGCGGCTGCGCCACCCGGTTCTTCGAGAAGCGCTTTGTCGATCGGGCAGCCGGAAGCGATGGAGCCGGCGACTACATACTTGATGAAACTGCGGCGTGATTGGGACATGAGAATCGTTCTCCTAGGGGCGTTACGAGAAGTTCCTGCGCTTCCTTACCGGTGATGCCATACAGAAGACGATTCGGGAACGGCAAGCGGCCGCTGGCTGGATTGTAATTCTAAAAGGTGGGCGGCGTGTTGACCCACAAAATCCAAGCTTCCGCGCGGCCGGGATTTTTCCAGCGGTGCGGCGTGGAGCTTTCAAAATACAGGCTGTCGCCCGCTTTCAAGAGATAGTGGCCGTCGTTGTGCAACCAGAGTTCGAACTCGCCGCGCAAGACATGCAAGAATTCCTCGCCTTCGTGGGAGTAGGATTCGCCGCTGCCGCCGCCGGGTTTCACGCGGAAGAGGTGCGGCTCCATGGCGGTGTTGCCCCAGGCGAGAAGTTCCATGCGGACCTTGGGGCTGGTTTCGAGGATTTTGCGTTGCGAAGGGCGCACAAGATGCTGCCCTTCACCGTTGGTTTCGAAGAGGGAGATGATGTTGGTTTTGTAAAAACGGGCGATGCGGCGAAGCGTGGCGATCGAGCAACGCATCTGGCCGCGTTCAAGGGCGCTGAGAAATCCGACGGAGACGCTGGTGGCGCGCGCAACCTGGGCGAGGGAAAGTTTGCGGCGCATCCGGAGGCGGCGAAAGCGGTGGCCGGGAAGCTGCGGCGCGTCGGCGGGGGCGGAGACGACGCCTTGTTTTTTGAGGACGTGCACGATGGCGGCGGGATTCAGGCCGCGCGCACGGCGCAGGAAAATGGCGCGCTGCAGCAGGCGGACGTCGGCTTCGGTGTACATGCGGTAACGGCTTTGGGTGCGCTGCGGCGAAACGAGGCCGAGGGCTTCCCAGGCGCGCAATGCGGACGAGGAAATCGCAAGCCTGCGGGCCACTGCGGAAATGCGCAGAAGGGGCTGGTGGCCCGGAGCTTTCGATGTGGGCAAGAAATTCTTTCCGCTTGACACAGGTCCTAGCTTTCTCTAAGTTTACTGGATTATAGTAAGGTTCAGCCGGAAGTAGCAACCACGAAGAATCTTGCGCCGGGGCAGGAGATCTTCGATGAAACTAGGGGTGAGTCCAAAATGAAAGTTGCCAAGAGCCTTCAGCAGCTTGGGTCTGTCTGTTGCCATAGCATTCTGATTGCAGCAGTCTTCGCACTCTCCAGCTTCTGCTTTACGGTTTCCATTGCCAAAGCACAAAGCACCGGCGGCCGCATTCGCGGCACGGTAACTGATGCCAGCGGCGGCGCCGTGGTCGGCGCAAACGTTGTTATCAGCAATGAAGCGACCGGGGTCGAGCGCAATACGGCCACCGGCTCCAATGGAGAGTACGTTTTCCTGGAAGTCGGGGTGGGGAACTACGTCGTTCGAGTGGACCAGCCGGGATTCAAGAAATACGTGCGGAAGGGCGTGCCCGTCAACCTTAACGAAGTTGTGGGGTTGGATATCGCCCTGCAGGTGGGAACGGCGACCGAAACGGTGGAAGTTACGGGAGCAGCGCCACTGGTGGACACGACCTCCACGCAATTGGGCGCGGTCGTCGGAGAGCGGGCCGTGCGCGAACTGCCCCTCGCACAGCGCGATACGTATCAGTTATTGGAGTTGCAGCCCGGGGTTCAAGGGCAACTCGGCGTGGACAATGTGTACGGGAGTGACCGCGCCGGCGTCGTCAGCGTGAACGGCGGGCGCGGACGCGACAACAATTTCACCGTGAATGGCGGCGACGGCAATGATCAGTTCGCAAACCTGCCTGCCATCCAGCCTTCTCCGGACAGCATCGAGGAATTCCGCGTGCTTACCAACACCTTCGACGCGGAATACGGACGCAACTCCGGCGCCGTGGTGAACGTCGTCACCAAATCCGGCACCAACGAATATCATGGGAATTTGTATGAATTCTTCCGTAACCAGGCATTGAATGCGAAGGGGTTTTTCGATTCTCAAAAGCTCGACTATCTTCAGAACCAGTTTGGGGTCACCTTTGGCGGCCCGATAAAGAAGGATAAGACGTTCTTTTTCGTGACGTACGAGGGAGACCGGTTGCGCAAGGGGAGTTCGTCCGACACCGTAACCGTGCCGACGGGTGATGAGCGGACGGGCAATTTCTCCGCAACCCCATTTTCGGGCGGCGTAACGACTGACTTCTTTGCGCAGACGTTAAATAGCCGCTGCGGGTTGAACATGCCGATGCCGTCCACACAACCCAACGGGATTGTTCCCTATTCGACGATCTTTCCGAACAGCGTGATTCCTCAGACTTGCATGGATCAGACGGCGCTGGATCTACTGAACCAATTCGTTCCAAATTCGAATCGGCCCGACGGCACTTTCCAGGGAGTTCCCCTCGGGCATGAGACCAGCGATCAATTCACGATCAAGATCGATCATCAACTGACTAAAAACCAGCGCTTGTCTGGCTACTACTACTTTACCGATCATTATCTTGCCAAGCCGTTTGCCAAGTTCCAGGCCGGCGGCGCCAGCCTGCCCGGTTTTGGCGACCTGACCAACGAGCGCATCCAGCAATTGAATCTCAGCCATACCTGGACGATCGGATCGACGGCCGTGAATGAACTGCGATTTACGTTTTTCCGCGAAGGCCAGGGAACCTTCCTGCATCCCCAACACACCGCGCTGGTGCAGGATTCCTGCAAGACAGTCGCAGCCGCTGACTGTTTTGCGGACCCCGCTAATCCGGATCTGGGAATCCACCCGAATCTCGGGGCGAGCCGGGAAGGCGTCCCCTATGTCAACATTGCCGGCGGTTTTTCCATCGGCAATAACTTTGAAGGAGAACTCCCGCAAAAGGGAAACACCTACCAGGTGTCGGACAGCTATGGAAAAGTGATCGGGAATCACAGCCTGAAGTTTGGCGGCGATTTTCGGTCGAACCAGTTCGACCAACGGCTCTATTTCAACATCAACGGCTCCTACTACCTCTATGGAGGCGGCCCCAACGACACGGTTTCCAACGATCTTTTCGCTAATTACCTGTTAGGGCTGAACGACAATTACATTCAAGGATCCGCTCAAGACGAGTTGGTCCGCTCCAAGGCCTTTTACCTGTTCGCGCAGGACAGCTGGAAGCTCAGGTCCAACCTGACACTGAACTTCGGCCTTCGCTGGGAACTCAACACTCCCTTGAAGGACATCGGCCAGAAAGTGCAGACTTTCAGGCCCGGGCAGAATTCGACCGTCTATCCTTGTGTCACCGCTCTCGCAAGCGACTGCGCGGCCGCGGGCGTGCTCCCCACGGGATTGGTTGTGCCGGGGGATCCGGGCGTCCCTGCCGGGCTTACCTCTACTTACTACAAGTCGTTTGCGCCGCGCATTGGACTTGCATGGAGTCCTGACGCGAAGGACGGGTTCCTGGGCAAGCTGTTTGGTGGCCCGGGCAAGACCAGTGTTCGGGCGGGCTTCGGCATCTTTTACAACCCGGTCGAACAATTGGTTCTCGAGCAGTTCAGTGCTGAGCCGCCGTTCGGAGGAAGCTCGAGCATTTTCAACACCATGTTTAATACTCCGTTCCAGTATCAGGATGGAACTTCTGCCCCCAATCCGTTCAATGGGATTTTGAATCCTCCGCGTGGGCAACCCGTGGCTTGGGAGAATTTCCGCCCGATTCTACTTTACGGGCAGTTCGCTCCACACATGCGCTCCCAATATGCCGAACAATACAACTTGTCCATCCAACGCGAAATTGTCAGGGATCTTGTGTTTCAGGTTGCCTATGTCGGAAGACAGGGTCATAGACTATTGGCGACCAAGGATTTGGATTTTGGCAACGCGCAAACGTGCCTGGATTTGCTGAAGATCTCCACAGACACGGGTGATTCCAGTCTTGCCTGCGGTCAGTTTTCTTCCGATAGCAAGTTTTTTATTCCCGCGGGAGAGATTCCGGTGGGGGATACGTTGCACCTTCCCTACGGTTCGGTTAAGTCCGTAACGGGACCAAACCCAACGGACATTACTCTGGTTGGTTTACGACCATTTTCTTCGCCAAATTGCCAGCCTACTACCGGCGCGGGATGCCCGGCGGACGGACTGCCGGTGTTCAGCAACATTTTCCAGCAAAACACGATTTCGAATTCGTCATATAACGCCTTGCAGGTAAGTCTGGAGAAGCGCTTTTCTCACGGCTTGCTCTTCAACTTTGCCTATACCTTTGGCAAATCGTTGGACAACGCCTCGACGTTTGAAGGTCTGCTGAATCCCATTAATCCAAAGCTCGACCGTTCGCTGTCGCTTTTTGACGCCCGCCATAGGTTTGTCTTCAGCTACTATTGGGAACTGCCGGTCCCGAAATACCAGGGATTTGCGGGAAAAGCGCTCAACGGCTGGTCTCTGTCCGGGATCACCACGGTGCAATCGGGCTTCCCGATCCGGATCACGCAACAGGATGACAACGAACTCCAGGCTAGTTTCGATTTCGAAACGCCGGGTGAGCCGAATCTTGTCGCGCCGTTCCACTCCTTCAATCCCCGGAAGATGTCCTGCGCCGCGGGCACTGGCACCGATCCATCGACCTGCAGTTTGATTAACGCTGGATTTGACGTCAACTCCTTCGACGGCAACGTCCAGCTGGGCACCATCGGCAGCGCACCTCGCACCATCTGCTGTGGGCCGGGAGCATTCAACACGGAGATAGCTATCTTAAAAGATACTCCGATCGGCGAACGGTATCGGATCCAGTTTCGATCTGAGTTTTACAACATCTTCAATCACGCGCAATTCTTCCAGCCGGACGGAAACATCACGGACGGCACGGATTTTGGACGCGTGAAGCGCGCCCGAGATCCTCGCCTGATCCAGTTCGCACTGAAGTTCTACTTCTGAGGTGAGCGGGCAAAAAACTGGCCGTCCGAAAGAGCGAACTTTTCCGCGGAAGCGCCCGACCCAGGCCGGGGCGTTTCCGCGTGAAAAGTTGAAAGGGCCGCGAAGACCGCCCGCGCGGCTGCAGGAAGTTGCAAAAGAGGCGTAAACTAGTAAGCGTAGTTCACCGCAGGAACCACGCTGTTATCCTTGCCCATACTGACCGCAGGGAATAGACCTGCCCCAGGTGACCAGTTTAGGAAGACCTACCTGGATGGAGCAGCAAATGCACGACACACTACAAAAGGAAATCGCCCTGTACGAGAAGCGCACGCCGAAATCGGCGGAAGCGCACAAGAAGGCGCAGAAACGAATTCCGCTCGGCGTTGCCAGCAATTACCGCGCGTATGATCCCTATCCGATTTTCGTGGCGGAAGGGCACGGCAGCAAGATCAAAGACATCGACGGCAATGAATATATTGACCACAACCTGTGTTTCGGCACGCTGATGGCCGGGCACGGGCATCCCGCGGTGGTCAAAGCGGTAAAGACGATGGCCGACAGCGGCACCACGTTCGGCATGCCCCATGGCATGGAACTGGAACTGGCGGAAGAGATTTGCGCGCGGTATCCGGTGGAAATGGTGCGGTTCGGCAACAGCGGCACGGAAGCGACCATGCACGCATGCCGCATCGCGCGCGCCGCAACAGGCCGCGACAAAATTTTGCGCTTTGAGGGCGCGTATCACGGACTGCACGACACGGCGCTTGTCAGCGTGAAGCCGAAGCTGGAAGACGCGGGCGACGCTTTTGCGCCAAACTCCGTTCCTGGCGGCCTTGGCGTTATTAAATCCGTTCTCGACAACGTCACCGTGGCCACCTTCAACGACATCGGCAGCGTCGAAAACCGGTTCAAGCAGTTCCCGGGACAAATTGCGGCGATCATTCTGGAACCCATCCTGATGAATGTCGGCCTGTGCATGCCGCAGCCCGGCTTTCTGGAAGCCTTGCGCGCCATCTGCACCAAAAATGGGGCGTTGCTGATTTTTGACGAAGTGAAAACCGGCGCGAAACTCGGCTGGGGCGGGGCGAGCGAATATTTCGGCGTGAAGCCGGACATGATCACGCTGGCAAAATCCATCGGCGGGGGAGTGCCGCTGGCGGCGTTTGGCGCGAGCAGGGAAGTGATGGACCTGATTGTGCAGCACAAGGTATTTCACGGCGGCACGTACAACACGAACCGCTTTGCGATGGCGGCGGGGATTGCGACGTTCCGCGAAGTGCTGACGCGCGAAAATTACGCGCACGTGGACAAGCTCGGCAAGAAGCTTACCGACGGCTATCGCGCCATCGTCAAGAAAAACGGCGTGCAGGCGTATGTTGCCAGCGCAGGCGTGAATGGCGCGCTGATGTTCTATCCGCAGGAAATTCGCAACTACCGCGACTGGTTGAACATTGACGTGGACATCTGGCGGCAGTTCTGGTTCGGCATGGTTAACCGCGGCGTGCTTGCGATGCCGTACTGGTGGGACGAGCAGTGGACGATTTCCGTGCAGCATACGGAAGCGGACATTGACAAGCATCTCGCTGCTTTCGAAGAGGTCGCCCCAGGCCTGGCAAAGGCCCAGCAGGAACGCGGCGCGCAGTTCGTTGGCGCTGCAGGACACTAAGGAGAGCACAGTTTGAGTCACGAGGCCGCGCCTGCGGAGGCTGACGTTTCGCCTTCTTTCACCGGAACCACGCACCTGAAGCGGGTACTCGGCAAGCGCGACCTCGTGCTCCTGTTTGTTGTCGCCGTTTTCAACCTGAATGTTTTGCCCTCGATTGCCGCGAATGGCGGCGTCACCATCTGGCTGTGGATCATTTCGCTGATTTTGTTTTTCTGGCCGCAGGGGATCGCGGTGATTGAGTTGGCGCACCGGTATCCCGGCGAAGGCGGGGTTTATCTTTGGGCCAAGGAAGTGTTCGGCGACTTCCATGGTTTTCTTTCGGGTTGGTGTTATTGGACCAACAACATGATGTACGTGCCGACGATTATGCTGTATTTCGTCGGCGTTTCTGTTTTTGTGCTGGGGCCGGGCCACGCGTCGCTGGGGGACAACAAGCCGTTTGCGCTGGCTGCTTCGGTGGTGTTGCTCAGCGTACTGGTGATTTTGAATGTGATGGGGCTTGGCGTGGGCAAGTGGATCAACAATCTCGGCGGTCTTGGGACGTTTGTCGCGGCGTTTTTGCTGATGGGGCTTGGCGTGGTGGTGTGTTTGCGATTTGGCACTTCCATTCATTGGGCGGACTTTCGGATTCCGGCGAATCCGCGGTTTGTGCTGAATTCGTTTGGCGTGATTTGTTTTGGCCTGGTTGGGCTGGAGTTGGCCTCCATCATGGGCGACGAGATCGAAAACCCGCAAAAGACTTTGCCGGGCGCGGTGGCCTGGGGCGGGCTGTTTTCCGGGTTGCTCTATGTTGGCGCGACTTTGACGCTGCTGGTTGCGGTCAGCAAAGACAGCATCAGCGTGCTGCAGGGAATTGTGCAGGCCGTCAACCACATGGCGGGCCAAGTTGGCGTTTCGTGGATTGTGGCGCCGTTTGCGTTGATGCTGAGTTTGTCGATTGCGGGAATTGGTTCGGCGTGGCTTGGAGGGTCGGCGCGCATTCCGTTTGTCGCGGGCCTCGATTCGTATTTGCCGTCGTGGCTTGGCCGGATTCATCCCAAGTACGCGACGCCCTATGCCGCGTTAATCGTTCACGCCGGCGTTTCGCTTATCCTGGTGATCTTGAATTTTAGCGGCAGTGCGATCTGGAACGGGTTTTTTGGATTCTCACCCGTGAAGGCCGTGGTTGCGGCAGCGGGACTGCCCGCCGGCTTCCTGGTTGCCAGCAGCACGGGGGTTCAGGAAACATTTCAAAAACTGCTGTCTCTGGCGGTCGTGCTGCAATTGATTCCTTTTCTTTACATGTTTGGCGCGTTGATTAGGATTGCCTTGGACCCAAAATTTGTGCGCGGCCACTATGGCAAGGCGACTTTGCTCTTTGCCGGAATTTGCGGCTTGCTGACCACCGTTCTTGGAATCGGCCTGGCATTTTTCCCCGCGCAGCAAATCACATCGCTGGTCGCCTATGAGATCTGGATGTGTGGCGGAAGCCTGTTGTTCATTGGCCTGGCGGCATTTTTCTTTTTTGTTTACGGGCGGCGGAAACTGGCCCGGCGGCTTGCTGAAGCGGCCCCGGCCGCGTAAGAAATCAGAATTGGAGGTAATTTATGTCCAGTCCAGCGAAGCCAGCGGTGAAAACGTACCAGAATTACGTGAATGGGCAGTGGACCTCGAGTTCAACGGGCGCAACGTTTCCTGTTTTCGATCCTTCCACCGAGGAAGTGATTGCAAACGTCGCGGCGGCGAGTGCGAGCGACGTGGACAAAGCAGTGAAGGCGGCGCGGGCGGCGTTTGACTCCGGGCCATGGCCGGCGACGACGGCGCAGGATCGCGGGCGAATCCTTTTCAAGCTTGCGGAAAAAATTCGGCAGAACCAGCCGATGCTTGCGGAGCTGGAATCGCGCAACACGGGCAAGCCGATTGTGGAAGCGGAATTTGACATCGCCGATGTGGCGACGTGCTTCGAATACTACGGCGGCCTGGCGAACAAGGTGAACGGCAGCGTGATGCCGGTTCCCGCGAACGCTTTGAGTTTTACGCTTCGCGAGCCCGTCGGCGTGGCGGGGCAGATTATTCCCTGGAATTACCCGCTGCTGATGGCGGCGTGGAAATTGGCTCCCGCGCTGGCAGCCGGCTGCACTTGCGTTCTGAAGCCGGCCGAACAGACGCCGCTGACGGCCCTTGAATTTGCGAACTGGCTGGAAGAGGCCGGCTTGCCGCCGGGCGTGGTGAATGTGGTGAACGGCGTCGGAGAAGTTGCCGGAGCCGCGCTGGTGAGCCATCCCGGGGTGGACAAAATCGCGTTTACCGGCAGCGCCACGGTCGGCAAGATCATTGTGAAGAGCGCGGCCGACACGCTGAAGCGCGTGACGCTGGAGCTTGGAGGAAAATCGCCCAACGTGTTTTTTGCGGATGCCGATTGGGAAGCGGCGGTGGATGGAGCGCTATTCGGCGTGTTCATCAATCAGGGCGAAGTTTGCTCCGCGGGCAGCCGCATTCTGGTTGAGAAAAAGATTTACCCGAAATTTGTCGAGGCCATGACGGAAAAGGCCAAGCGCATCAAGCTGGGCGCGCCGCTCGACCGCGACACGAAGATGGGGCCGCTGGTCAGCAAGGAGCAGTACGACCGCGTGACGTCCTATATGGAGATCGGCAAGAAAGAAGCGAAGACCGCGATCGGCGGCGGACGCGCGAAAGCGTTTGGCAAGGGATTTTACGTGGAGCCGACGATTTTCTACGACGTGGATAACTCCGCGCGGATTGCGCGGGAGGAGATTTTTGGTCCCGTTGCTTCGGTGATTCCGTTTGAAAACGAAGCCGATGCGATCAAGATTGCCAACGACACGCCGTACGGGCTTGCCGGAGCGGTTTGGACGCGTGACATCTATAAGGCTTTCCGCATCGTAAAATCAATGCGTGCGGGAATTATCTGGGTGAACCATATGCAGCCCACCTACGTGGAAGCGCCGTGGGGCGGCTACAAGCAGTCTGGGTTCGGGCGAGAACTCGGGCCGTGGGGAATGGAAGAGTATCTCGAAACCAAGCAGGTATACGTCAATCTCGATGAGGCTCCGATCGGCTGGTACTGAGAAGGAAAAATTTTCTGAATTCAAAAGAGGGAAGTGAGAGCTATGAAGACGATTCAATTGCGTACCGAAATTCCCGGGCCAAAATCCAAAGCGCTGGTGGCGCGCCGCGAAGCTGCGATCCCGCGCGGACCGCAGCTCGTGACGCCGATTTTCACGGCGAAGGCGGAAGGCGCGTGGATCGAGGACGTTGACGGCAACCGCTACCTGGATTTTGCCGGCGGCATCGGCTGCCTGAACATCGGGCACCGCGCGCCGCGGGTGGAGAAGGCCGTGCGCGCGCAGCTCGAGAAATTCCTGCACACCTGCTTTGGCGTCACGCCGTATGAGTCGTATATCGCCCTTGCGGAAAAGCTGAATTCGCTGGCGCCGATGGGCGGAACGAAGAAAACCTTTTTTGTAAACACCGGCGCCGAAGCCGTGGAAAACGCGGTGAAAATCGCCCGCGCGCACACCAAGCGGCCGGCGGTGATTTGCTTTGAGGACGCGTTTCACGGGCGCACGCTGCTTACGATGACCCTGACCAGCAAGACCAATCCGTACAAAGTGGGCTTCGGCCCGTTTGCGCCTGAAATTTATCGTATTCCTTACGCGAATTGTTATCACTGCTCGTACGGTTTGACGTATCCGTCCTGCAAGATGACTTGCGCGCATCACCTGGAAGACACATTCAAGCGCGTGGTTGCCGCGGATCAGGTGGCGGCGATTATTGCAGAGCCGGTGCTGGGCGAAGGCGGCTTTGTGGTACCGCCGAAGGAATTTTTCCCGGTGATCCGCCAAATCTGCGACAAATACGGCATTGTTTTTATCGCCGACGAAGTGCAGAGCGGCATCGGGCGCACCGGAAAAATGTTTGCCATCGAGCATTACGGCGTCGAGCCGGACTTGCTGATCACCGCGAAATCACTGGGCGGCGGATTGCCGATTGCCGCCGTCACCGGCCGAGCGGAAATTATGGACTCGCCGATTCCCGGCGGGCTGGGCAGCACCTTTGCAGGAAATCCAACTTCTTGCGTGGCGGCGCTGGCTTCGCTTGAAACGATTGAGAAAGACGGATTGCTTGCGCGTTCCACGGCTATCGGAAAGCGCTTCGAAGAACGTGCCAGGGCCTGGCAGCAGAAGTTTCCCCTGGTCGGCAACGTGCGCGGCCTCGGCGGCATGTGCGCGATCGAACTGGTCAGCAATCGAGAGACGCGCGAACCGGCCGGTCCGCAGACGAAAGAGCTTTCGCGTTACGCCTACGAACACGGCCTGATCACTATCACAGCGGGGACGTACGGGAACGTGGTGCGCATTCTGGTACCACTGGTGGTTACGGATGAGCAGCTCGATGAAGGGCTCGACGTGCTTGAGGCGGGATTGGCGCTCGTCTCCGAACAAAAGCAGGTTGCCCTTTCACACGCATAGACCTTTTCGTGTGGATGCCGGCGCCATTCGGGGCGTGCCTGCGTTTCCATGCGCTAACAAATGAACGAGGTGTTTTATGTCGAGCACGGCCACAAACGCGGCGGCAGCCACAATTGATTTGAAGGACATGCGATTGTTTCGCGAAGCCTGCTACGTGGATAGCAAATGGGTGCAGGCGGCGGGCGGCGGAACCGTCAGCGTGGACAATCCGGCCACGGGCGAAATCATCGGTAGAGTTCCCAAGCTGAGCGGAGCGGAAACGCGGCACGCGATTGAAGTGGCGAACGAGGCTTTCAAGTCTTGGAGTGCGCGCACCGCGAAGGAACGCGCGAATGTGCTGCGCAAGTGGTTCGACCTGATGATGGAAAACCAAGAAGACCTGGCGCGGTTGATGACGCTGGAGCAAGGGAAGCCGCTGACGGAATCGCGTGGGGAAGTGGCATATGCAGCGTCGTTTCTGGAGTGGTTTGGCGAAGAGGCGAAGCGCGTTTACGGCGACACGATTCCGGGCCACCAGGCGGACAAGCGGATTGTTGTTCTCAAGCAACCCATAGGCGTGGTGGCCTGCATCACTCCGTGGAATTTTCCGCTGGCGATGATCACGCGCAAGGCAGGGCCGGCGCTGGCGGCGGGATGCACGGTGGTGATCAAGCCCGCAACGCAGACTCCGTTCTCGGCGCTGGCGCTTGCGGAACTTGCCGAGCGTGCCGGGGTTCCCAAAGGCGTGCTGAACGTCATCACCGGATCGGCGAAAGAGATCGGCGCGGAGCTGACGTCGAATCCGATTGTCCGGAAACTTTCCTTCACGGGTTCAACCGAAGTTGGAAAAGTGCTGATGGCTCAATGTGCGGGCACGATCAAGAAACTTTCGCTCGAGTTGGGCGGAAATGCGCCGTTCATTGTTTTTGAGGATGCGGACCTGGACGCAGCGGTGGAAGGCGCGATTGCCTCGAAATATCGGAACACCGGCCAGACGTGCGTGTGCACGAATCGCGTGCTGGTGCAAGATTCGGTCTACGATGCTTTCACGGAGAAACTTGTGACCGCCGTGAAACAGTTGAAACCCGCGCCCGGCCTGGAAGCGGGCGCTTCACAGGGGCCGCTGATTGACAATGCAGCGGTCGAGAAGGTCGAAAGCCATATTAAGGATGCGGTATCCAAGGGAGCCAAGGTCGTTGCCGGCGGACATCGCCATGCCCTGGGCGGGCGTTTTTTTGAACCGACCATCCTGGTAAACGCGACTCCGCAGATGGCGGTCGCCCGGGAAGAGACATTTGGTCCCGTCGCGCCGCTCTTCCGCTTCAAGACGGAAGCGGAAGCAATTGCGCTGGCGAACGACACCGAATTTGGCCTGGCAGCGTATTTTTACGGACGCGATCTCGCGCGTGTCTGGCGCGTGGCCGAGGCGCTGGAGTACGGAATCGTCGGCATCAACACGGGAATTATCTCCACCGAGGTTGCGCCTTTTGGCGGAGTGAAAGAATCTGGGCTTGGCCGCGAAGGCTCGAAGTACGGCATCGAGGAATTTCTCGAGATCAAGTATCTGTGCATCGGCGGCATCAAAGGATAATTCCACACAAGGATGAATCTTCCCCTGCAGGGCCAAACGGCAATCGTCACCGGCGCGGGCAGCGCCACGGGCATCGGCTCCGCGATCGCCAGGCATCTTTTGCGCGAAGGCGCGTTCGTGGCCATCGGCGCCACTTCCGAACGAATCCACGAAACTGCTAAACAACTCGATCCATCCGGTGAACGCGTGTTTCCCTTCGTTGCGGATTTGACGGAAGAAACGCGTGCCCAGGAAGTGGTGGGAACGATTGCGAGGCGCACCGGCCGGGTCGATATCCTGGTGAACAACGCGGGGATGGCGCAGAACGGCAAGCAGCCTGGAAATACTACGGTCGAAAAAATCGGCTACGTAGATTGGCAGCGGCAGTTGGCGATGACGCTCGACACGGCGTTTCTGATGACACGGGCAGTTTTGCCGTTTATGAAGAAACAAAAATACGGCCGGATCGTGAATGTGACGTCAGTAACCGGGCCGCTTGTGAGCAACTCCGGTTCAGGCGCTTACGGGGCGGCCAAAGGCGCGATGGACGGGTTGATGCGCGCCGTGGCGATCGAGCATGGACTGGACGGCATCACGATTAACGGTGTGGCGCCCGGCTGGATTCAGACCGGGTCTTCGCTGCCGGAAGAGTTGGTGGCGGCCAAATACACGCCGCTCGGGCGCGCGGGCAGGCCGGAAGAGGTGGCGGCGGCCGTGGCGTTTCT
>Ga0137415_10001445_pt1 | contig 23513 bp, 21 predicted proteins | sample CZODoug3_1_1_16f_FD_183082 | JGI IMG/M metagenome (GOLD analysis project Ga0137415, IMG submission 183082) | Vadose zone soil fungal communities from Angelo Coast Range Reserve, California, USA - CZODoug3_1_1_16fungal (Hybrid Assembly) | ecosystem: Environmental > Terrestrial > Soil > Vadose...
AACGGAAGCCATTCAGACTGACGGTGCGAAGCCGGGAAATAAAGTAGCGGAATGGGTGAAAGAGAAAGGCTCAAAGGTTCTCGCAGGTGGCATCAAGGTCGGAACGAAAATCGGTTCGGAAATTCTCACCGCATGGATTAAGCAACACTACGATCGTTGATTGTAGAATGGTGCTCCCGTTTCCTCTGCACTCAAACCGCAGGGGCCTTCCGTGAAGAAGTCCGAACTGCTTAAAGCGTTGCGGCAGGAAATCCGCCGACACGACTTCAACTACTGCGTTCACGAGCCGCCGTCAATCGCGCAAGGCGGCAGAGGTGTGGTCGTGCCTGGGTGTCCGACGTGTCTAAAGAGAATCAATACAATTCCTTCGCACGGCTGCGTTATCTACAGCTATGTGTCCAGTGGCAGAGAAAGTATCTAGATAACCCGATGCACGCGATACCTGTTGCCCACAGCGCGACAACAAACGGGACATACCCGTCAACTCGGTCTCGTGCGGTCAAAAGAACTCCGCCAAATTCCAGTAGAAGCACAAACAGCACCGTCAATAGGGCACCTGAGATGCTAAAGCTGTTAATACCAGCCATGAATACGACGGATATGAATAGCCCCCAGAAGGCCGCTAGCATACCTAGTCCGCTTAAATGGCTTTGCTGCATCGCAGAAGCTTTACTCAGTTTTTACCTTCGCGCCATAGCATACGAATTTTCCTTGCTCGAATAGCGCATCGCAATTTGGACAACGCGGCGCATCAATCGAATCAAACCCGCTGACGCATGGGGGCGGCATCCCGCACTTCGGGCACGCTGACCGTTTGTCCGGCTCCGCGCTGGCAGAATCCTCAATCGGCTTCCGTATCGTGGAACGTGCAAATGGGTGAATGGCATTTCTTACATGCGATCTCAACGCCCGTGCACCCGTCTGCTTCGAGCAAGGACTTTTCATATTCGACTACCGTTTTGCAATTGTCGCAATAAACAAATCTAGTTGCTGTTGAGAAAGCTGTTTCCAGAATTCCCGGTAGAACATCCTCGGCAAGGTGGTCCATGAGTTGACTGATCGTCTGGAAAGATTTGCTACAGTGCGGACAGCCCGTAGTCACCACGTCGTGGTGTTTAACGACAAACGTATCCAAGCTATGTTTGCAGAGTTCTGATTGCGCGGTTTGAAGAATCGATGACATTGCGGACCTCGCGGCGGATGATTGGCGGGACAACGGGAAACTGATTATATCAGCCGCGTGGACGGGCGGTAGCGGAGCCGCAGGCGGATTTTATGAAAGCTATTCATTCCTTAAAGCATTGCGTTCAAATCTCAGGGACAGGTCGGCAGAGACAAAAGTTTGGACGGTTGCTCTTTATCAGAGACCGTTTTTAAGTAGCTGCCGTACGCACTCGTTGCAACGATTACGTCAACCCGATGACCTCCAGGTCTCTCGATGTAGAACACATACGTCCCATCCTCGATGTATGAAATAGCTTTGTCTTGCGTCAGTTTCCAAGGAGTTCCATCTGGCTTAACTCCGCCCCACTGAGTCAATGCGCTCATGTGTGCCCGTTCGGTCGGTTTTGACGATGCACCTTATGCGAAGGTATTGAGCCATTTGCGCATTCTTATTCAGCGCGAAACTCCCCGCGCGGCCTCCGAGCCGTCGACCCGCGAGAAGAACCTCCGAGGATACGAAGGTCTCTGCTGCAAGTCAAACTCACCTAGCGTCACACGGCATCCTGAGGTCTCGCTCCAAAGGTAAAGGGAACAAAAATATATTCAATCCGGTGAACTCTCGCATTTTGCATGTGGAGTTTCCCCTAGTCGTGCAATCGGCGGTCTGCCGCTGTCCACTCCAAAAACTACACGACGAACATTAAGGCTTGGCTGTGGTAACAAGCGAGCAAAACCAGCCGAAAAAACAATTGAAGGAAGCGCACCGAAATGTCGTATATCCCTGTTATCACATTAGTGGTATACGTAAGACAGTCCCGGAAAGGCACCCAGCCTATGCTCGAACCCTTGGATATTTTCATCAAAATGGAAGACGGCACTTACGTGTGGAAGGCGGCAGCGGACAGTTTTGAGCTTGCGAAGTCAACGGTCGAACGATTGGCGACTACTTCTCCCGGCGAGTACATGATTTTCAACCAAGACACAGGAAATAAGATTGTGGTCAAAGACGGTTTACCTGAACCGGGGGTCGCGTCGTAATCGTTTGATGCTTTATTCTACTCATGGTGGATTTGGCCGTGTGGAATGCTTTTTCTTTTTCGCGGAGTAGAAACGGCTGCGGTGCGGCTCGACATGATTCAGGGTTGAGGGGATTCAGGTGTAGATTCGATCTTGAGCAGTGAACGAACGCACTTGACCAGCTTGTCCAGCCCCTCTGTTTTGTCCAAGACGGCCTTGACGCCAATAGCCGCTGCCAACGAAGGTCCCACCATGTTTTGATACAACGTAAGGAGAACAACCGGAACGTCCGGCATTGTCGTACTGAGAACTGATGCAGTCTCTGCTCCATTCATTCGGGGCATCGCCAAATCCAACACGATCAGGTCAGGCTTCAACTTTTTTGCTTGCTCGATCCCCTCGACTCCATCCGCAGCCTCCCCACACACCTTAAACCCTGCGTGCTCCAAGAAAATCCCAATGATGTTCCGAACCCAATCTCCATCATCGATGACCAAGATTCTATTGCGCAGCTTGGCCGGAGAAGAGGTCACGTCCTGTTGTTCGTATTGCGGCATGCAACGACTGCTCGGCGTTGATCTCTCTAAGGGTAAATACATATGAAACATCAGAAGTCAGTTCTCATCAATCAGGTGTTTACCTACTCTTTCTGTGCCGATCCGCCCCTTCCACTCCCAACACGAATCAAGACTTACCATCCTTGGTATACCGCTATGGGTTGGGAATCAGTTTTGGTGTGCCTGTGGCTTTGCGCCGTAACAGCCCGCTGGGTTGGGTGGACATAAACAGGCAAATCACTAATTGTTTGCACTTAATATGCAGCGGACTGGTTGTCCCTCGCCAAAATGACGGTCGACCCATAAAATCAACAACTTGCGCGGGAGGACTGTAACATTGCTAAAGGGGTGAAGCTCAGTACTCTCCGAGTTTTGACGAGGGACAGTCAACCACAGAACAATCAGGCCAAAGTTTCTGATCGAGATTTTCGAGGTACTACGCGTTGTCAGGAAGCGCGCCGACAGAAAATCTGACGTGCGAAAGAGCGCCGCGCTCGCTCATACAGCTCCTTGACGGAGATTGAATGCAAGCAAACGCTCATCCTTAAAGAAGCAGCGGAAATTTGAATACAGATACTGCTTGAGCCCAGGATAATGTTCCAGCCACCAAAAGGTAGACGACACGAAAATCATGAAGTTCGCACCAGAGAGTCGTAACCGAGTGACCTCGCGAATGGCGGACTCGTCATCCATCGGCTTTCCCCAGTAATGTCCGTCTTTTTCGACAAAAGGAATACACCGCCGCGGCGCGACCAAGGGCGCAGCTTCCAACCGACCCTCATCTACGAGAATAAACGCATCCTGCGGCGGAACGAACTTTGCGATTTCCTGCGATACCTCATAGGCATGGTGCCAGGCCGGATCGGTCCTTCGACTTCGCGGAATCGTGGCGAATCGATCGTCTGCGAATTGGAAAACCTCCGCGTAACGGCCGATCTGCGTTATCGTACCGCGGTACTCGTTCAGCGCTCTTACGGCTCGATCATAGCGAATCTGCTTTATCTGGGAGCGGTGGGCACGTACGGCTTGGAGCTTGCGCTCCATCGTCTGGCTGATGTTCTCCGCACGATCGTATTCGGAAAGCGGCGTCCAGACCTCATAGCCCAAGAGCGCAGGCGGAGGAATTGAGCTGCTGGATAGCGCCGCTAGGACAATCGGGCGGCAGGCGCGATGATCCGGATGTCCGTCGCACGGGTGGGGCAGGTAGATGAGTTGCGGCTGCTGCCGCTCCAGCAACGGCCGCAACGCTGTCGCTGCCTCTTCGATCCCATCGCCAAGGTAATGGTCTGGCCGTCTCAAGAATGTTACAACTGCAATTCCAAGAATTCTCGCCGACTCCTCCGCTTCACCTTCGCGAGTGGCCCATGCTTTTTCTCGCGTCAAATCTCTCAGGGCGAACTCTCCGGAGGTCAGAAACACTGCGGAAACATAGTCGCCGCTGGCAGTATGAAGGCAGATCGTTCCGCCACAACCGATTGACTCGTCGTCAGGATGGGGAGCAACAACAAGAATATTCATCCGACATTTCCTCTTCCACGTTGACACTACTTCCGCAGCGCGAACGTAAATAGACAATTCCCCGCGTTGACTGCCACGTACTGCTTGCCTCCGACTGAGTATGTCATCGGACTGGAAATGACTGCTGCACCGAGGGAGGTCTTCCATATCAGCGCGCCGCTGCGGGCATCCAAGGCATAGAAATACCCTTCGCGTCCGCCGCTGAACAGCAAATCCGAAGCAGTGGTCAGGACGCCTGCCTCGGTGACGTCGGTCATCTTGAATTCCCATTTCTTTTCGCCGGTCTGCGGGTCGAGCGCTCGGACCGCGCCGTAGCCCTCTACCTCTTTCCGTAGATTCGGAGTAGGTGACCAGTCGAAGGGGACCGACGACCTGGCCATTCCCGCAGCATATTCCCGGCCTTCCTTATATTCGACGGGGACCTTCACGAAAATTGACGAGGAATTCGCCCACGCGGGGATGTAGAAGAATCCCGTACGCGGACTATAAGAAGGCGAATACCAACTGGTCGCGCCAGGATTGCCCGGATAGATGCGGGTACCCTCAAGACTGGAAGTCTGGCCGGGTACCCGCACTGGTCTACCGTTTTGATCGAAGCCGCTAGCCCAGGTTACTTCGACGAAAGATTTTCCGAGCAGGAACTGGCCCGTCTGGCGATCCAGCACATAAAAGAAGCCGTTCCGGTTGGCCCACAGGATCACCTTGCGCTTGTGGCCTTGCCAATCGATGTCGGCTAAGACTGGAACTTGTACGGAATCAAAGTCGAGATCGTCGTGGGGCGTGAATTGGTAGTACCACCTTAGCTTTCCGGTGTCCGCGTCCAGGGCGACGACGGAATCGCTGTAGAGGTTATCTCCAGTTCGAACGTCCCCGTTCCAGTCTGGGCTGGGATTGCCTACACCCCAATATGTCAGGTTCAGGGTTGGATCGTAAGAGCCAGTCACCCACACCGGACCGCCTCCTGTCTGCCAAGAGTCACCCTCCCAAGTCTCGTGCCCGGGCTCTCCCGGTCCTGGGATGGTGTAGAAGCGCCAGACTTCCCGCCCAGTGTGGGCATCGTAAGCACTAATAAAGCCTCGGATGCCATACTCGCCGCCGGCGGTGCCGATGATCACCTTGTCCTTCAGTACCAGAGGGGCATGCGTTATGGCATAACCCGATTTTGCTCTGGCCGTCGTGGTGTTCCAGAGTGGTCGCCCGTTCCTGGCATCGATCGCGATCAAATGGGCATCGATCGTTCCCATGAACAGCGTGTCACCGAGTATGGCCAATCCGCGGTTGACCCGGCCGCAGCAAGGGTGAGCACGTCCCGGATTGTACGAGTAGGTCCAAAAAATCCGTCCTGTGGCTGCATCCAAAGCGACCACGTCATTCGGAGCCTGGACCGTGTACATGATTCCGTCCGCCACCAGAGGCGTGGCCTCGAATTTTTGGAGCGACCGAGCTTGATAAACCCATTGCAACTCTAAATTCTTCACGTTTGCCGGAGTAATCTGATTAAGCTGACTATGACGTTGGCTCAGGGTAGTTCCGGAGTAGGTTAGCCAGTTTTCAGGTTCCTCGTTGGCACTAAGGATACGCTCGAATGAGACTTGCGCCTGGGAAGCCGGCATCCAGAAAAAACTCGCCATAAAAACAAGCAGCAACACTCGTGTACTCATCGATTGCCAACGCTTTTCAGAGAAGCCAAATAAGTGACTACGTCGGCGACTTCTCGAGCACTAAATTTACTCTGGTAGGAAGGCATGGGTGATTTGTCGAGAAAAACATACTCCCTCAGCTTCGCCCTTTCGAAAGAACGCAACCGCTCCTCGGAGTCAATAAGCTGTACGGTGAAGGTGTCCTGGTTAAGCAGTCTTCCCGTAACCGTCACATCATCGCGGGTGACCACGCGAACGAAGCGGTTCTGAGGAAGTATTTCGGCGTCCGGTTCGAGAATAGAGCGTTCTAGTTCGGCTAACCGACGGACCGATCCGATCTCGGTGAGGTCTGGGCCGACGCGAGAACCCTTGTCCTTGACGCGGTGGCACTCGAAGCACTTACCATTGCCTTCGAAGATTATCTTGCCGCGCGGAGCGTCCCCTGGGGCCGACGTGCTTTGGGCAGCTTCTGCGAGATAATGCAAGTAACCAGCTAATCTCTTGATCTCGACCTCCGAAAGTTCATTCGAAAATCCAGGCATCACACTTCCCGGGATACCGCCTCTAACGATCTCGAGGACATCCTGATCGGACGACGCGCGTCGGAACTTGCCATGCCCAAAATCGATTCCAGCGATAGCGTCTCCGTCCGGGCCGTGGCAAGGCGCACAATTAGCTATAAAGAGCCGCTTGTCATCTTCGGATTCACTCCCGCTATGGGTTTGCTGGGCTACTAGCAGCGGACTCGCTGCAAGAGCCAAAACAAAAGCCCAGATGGCCCACATACTCGGGCGCCTCTCCGCGGGCGATTGACGATATGCCTCCAAGCCTCTCGCAGAGGTCATCCGATTGCTGTCATCAACCATAGCCATTCTCGCGATGCGCGATCGCGCCCGTTTCCAGAGATTGAAAGCTGTGGGCAACTCCACGATGCCCTTGGGCGATACTGATAATCACGTTGCAGAATTCAGGCGTGATGCCCGACCAGTCGTAAGCTTCCGCCGCCCGCCGTGCCCATCGTGACACTTCGGCCTGGTGGTCGGGATTCAACAAGAGGCTAAGAACGGACTGAACAAATCTATCAGGTGAATCTGCGAGTAGAAGATCTCGACCGTCCACGAAATTGAGCCCCTCAGCTCCCACCGAAGTGGACACAATAGGTTTGCCGCAGGCGGCGGCATCAAGGATCTTGAGTCGCGTGCCGCCGCCGTGGAGCAACGGCACGACCACGACGGAGGCTTGATGAAAGTATGGGCGCATGTCAGGCACAGAATCGTGGATGTACACGTTGTCCGCCGCCAGTGCCTTGACTTCTGGTGAAGGATCTGCCCCAGCAATGTGGAATGTGGCGTAGGGAACTTCAGCTTGGATCAGCGGTAGCATCTCTCGAACGAAGTAGCGAACCGCCTCCACGTTCGGTTCATAGTTCAGCATCCCCGTAAATAGGACGTACCCGGGCGTAGCCGGAGCCTTTCCAGGAGTCATCACTGCGGTATCCACACCATTCGGTATCACTTTCAAGTGTTCTATATTCAGAAAATGACGCGCCGCTTCAGCGTCTTGGTCCGAACAGCAGAGGCAGAGTTGACATGCGCTACAAACCGTCCGCTCGAAGGACTGGGTTCTCTCAAACTCCTTGACTGCAGCTTCCTTCTCGCTCCCAGATCTTTCTTGCGCGCGCCGCCAAGCCATAAGTGTATGGACATTGTGCATGTCCAAAACCTTCGGCACGTCCGGTCGTAAGAAAGGCAAGAACCTGGCCATGAATGAGTGTTCGATCAGAATCAAATCGAATGACCTTGACTGCAGCTCAGCAAGGAACCTCTCCATTGTCGCTGAGTTGTAATAGCTGACGAACCAAGGCTCGGCACTCTCATAGGCTAGGTGCCGGTAGGCTGCTTGTGACACCGAGGGGTTGCCTTCACGCATCTTGCGATAAGGTTCTGAAAGGTCCCATGGGACAGATATTACTTCGACTGGCAAAGAGCAAATGATAGGGGAATCGTGCGAGTCCCAAGTGAAACCGATTAGCGTAACGTCATGCTCCGCCGCGAGACCCTTAAGCAGGTGATAGGTCCGAGATTGTGCACCCGTAATCGGCGGAAATGGAATCTCTGAATTCAGCATCAGGATGCGCATTCGGGCTCCTGTAATCCCTTGTCGCCACAAAAGAATGGGTCGACCTTCGACCATGTCACAACGCGGCATCGTTTCTCGCATCTCTCAGGGATTGCCGCCGCTTCAAGTAATCGCTGGTTCGGACCGATGGGCTCGCGCAGCGAACGCACATTCTTATGGGGATTGACGATGATGCTCGCGAGAGGTGGATTAATCATAATTCCATCGCGGGAGTGACTGGTGTACGCGCATTCCCGGTCGCGTTGAGCAGCAGTTCGTAAGCCTGCAGGTATTCATCCACCATTCTCACGTGTCCGAAGCGTTCCTTGGCGTGTTCCTGGACGATTCTGCGGTCGAGCGCTAAGGCGAGGGGCACGAATGAGGACAGCGCTCGCACCGAATCTGCGTAGAAGCCGGTCTTTCCGAAATCGACCACCTCCTCCACCGGCCCTCTCTGAAACGCGATCACCGGCGTGCCGCATGCCATCGCCTCAATCATGACGAGACCGAAAGCTTCCTCGGCCTGAATAGGGAACAAAAGTGCTGCGGCACCTCTCAGCAAGGCACACTTTTGCGGATGGTCGGCTTGTCCGATGTACACGACTTTATCGCCGTCAATCAGAGGTTCGATTTTTTCCCTGAAATAAATTCGCTCCGCCTCATCGAGAGGCTGCCCGGCCAGAACGATGGGCATCCCAGCTTCGTCCGCGATCCGGATGGCGTCGAGTGGCGATTTTCCCGCTCCCATGCGCCCTAGGAACGCAAGATACTCTCCCGGGGATGGGCAAAATTCATAGGAGTCGAAGTCACAACCGTTGTTGATTACCCGAATGCCGCGCCGACGCTGATCCGGAACTCCGGCGACCTGCTGCCAACTAACGGCCGTAACCGCAGCATACGCATAGCGTTCCAGCACCCAAATGGCATCGGGAGTTATGGGGTTATGGAGGGTGTGGAGGACTGGTGTTCGAGAAAGAACCCCAAGGGGAATTGCGTGGCACCCCACGTGCGAATGGATGATATCGAATGAGCCGCGTTTGCACAGGGCTTCGGCGATGTTACAGGACTCGTAGTATTCGTACTCCCAGGCGCGGCCCCTCTCCATCGCTTCGATCATGTTCCATTCGCAAAGAGCTTCGACTCTGGCGGTCGTGATCGAGTCGCTCGACGTGAAGACGGTAACTTGATGGCCTCGTCTAACGAGTTCCTCTGCAAGTAGGTACACGATGCATTCAACACCTCCCTGCGTGCCGGGAGCGACGCGAGCCCACAAGGGCGGAATTAGAGCCACGCGTAAGCGCCGAGATGTGTTCTGCAGGTTCATCGCATCGCAGATTCGATTTCGATAGATGCCAGGAGGCGCGGTAGGGCGGTGAATCCGCATAGCTCGATTTCCAGTTCAGTTAACGCCGCCCGGACTCTAGCGTCGCATAACGTCTTAACTTCTTTTGCGCGTTCACCTATATACGTTGTATTCGGAACGTCTCCTTCGCCCGGGTGACAGGCCAATTCCGTGACGCCCGGCGGTAGTTGCGAGAAGATTTCAATTAACGCATCTGAAGTGATTCCCCGTGCGTAGGGCGAGCCCTCCGCGGTTTGCCCGTAAAAGCGGCCGCAATAATGTATCTCCGGGTTGCAATCGCGCACCGGGGCCCTCAACTCTAAAGCGGCTTCGAGCACCTCAGAACGTGCTGGCTCCCGAAGATGTACGTGCTGGTGAGAATCAATGTGGTTGGGATCTCTGCCCGTCAGAGTTCGGAAAACGGCAAGCTGGCGTGAAGTCTCGTTACGCAACGCGGTCACGTCATTGAGGGGCACCACAGTGTAGACAGGCGTCCAGTTCTCGTCCTTATAGATCCATTCTCCGAAGTCCAGATGCAATCCCAGGCTAAGACCAGGACGGGCTCTAGCGTACTCCGCGGCTTGGACGGCTGCCGGCCGACGCACCATTAGGCTGGCGCTAGTCACGATGCCTTGATCGTGGGCGTAGATGACGCCGCGATTCACGGCAGAGCTGTGGCCGAAATCGTCGGCATTTACAATCAGGTATCGCTTGGCGAACATATCTCACAGCCCCAAATTGTTCAGCAATCTTGCCAATACCTTCTCAGCCTCGAAATATTCTTCGGCAATATCTCTAGCAGCATGGCTGTGTCTTTCGTAATCGCACTCGATTGCTTCGAAAGCAGTCAAGATCTCGTCCATCGTGTCAAAGGCGAACAGCCCCTCGCCTATAGGGAGGATCGTGCTGAAGCCGGTGTCCTGCGTGATCACTGGTCGGCCAGCCGCAAGGTAGCAGGCACTGCGGTCACTGAACCATCCAGTCTTCAGGCGCACGTTCGCATCCTTAGCCACGGTAAATTCCCCGCGGGACGCCTGCAGATAATCCTTGTAGGAGCACACCGTGAGCGGATGCGAGTCTGTCAGACGCCAGCCGTTTGACTCGAGCAGATTGCGGTCCTCGGGGGACAATTGGATCAAGCCGGTAGCCAGCTCCAACGGCTGTGCCGTCCGTTTCGGCAGATCGATGAACTTCAAATACTCGCGATGCTTACTCCAGTAATAAGTGTTCCCTTCGAATACGGTATCGCGACCGTCTTGTCTCCAGTTACCCACAGTCGTAAACTCCGCTTTGCTGGGGGGACCAACCTGCCACAGGTCAAGCACGACAGGTTGGCAGGTATTTCCCCGCAGACGGGGCAAGGGCGGCAGGGCACAACCGGACTTGCCGATGTTCACCCCAAACGTCACGACGTCATCATGCTCCTCGACCAATGTACGGATGTTTTCGTCACCCGTCGCAAACAGCACCTCGTGGATGACGGGGTCGGTGCACACATACACGAGCCGCCCCACTTCTAAACCTTCTTCCGCCAGGCGGGTGGACCCTGTGATGTTGAAAACAACGTCGGCGTGTGCCAGGAGTTCTTCCGCGGATTCGCGCTCCAAGCCAAACCACTCCTTGTCTCCGTAGCTTCTCCTGTAAGCCCAACGGTGGCCGAAGCCAAACATTTCGGCGACTTGCGCGAGATACGATAGGGCATATTCCGAATTGCTGACCCTCATCTTTTGAATCGGATCGTACGGCCACGAGGACGAGGTTTCGAAGTAGTAGACATCGTATCCGAGCCGTTGAAAGCCCAGCGCATATTGCATCGCTTGCCACGCCATTCCCGGATAGGGCTCGCACGCAATATTCCCGAGCACGACAATACGAAGCGACGTCACTTATAGCACTCCCACCTGCACGAGATGGCCGTGCTCCAGTTCCAACATAACGTCGCAGTTTTCCAGCGTACTCAAGCGATGTGCAATCATGAACGTGGTGCGACCTCGCATGAGGCGTTCTGTCGCCTTCAGGATGGCTGCCTCGGTTTTCATGTCCACCGAACTAGTTGGCTCATCAAGCAGCAGAATGGGGGCATCCTTCAGGAACGCTCTGGCCAGTGAGACGCGTTGGCGTTCTCCCCCAGAAAGGCGGATCCCACGCTCGCCGACAACCGTTTGGTACCCGTTGGGTAACGCCAATATGAAGTCGTGTGCGTCGGCCAGTTTCGCCGCCTGAACGATCTCCTCCTCCGTAGCTTCGGGCCGGGCGTAAGCTATGTTCTCAGCAATGCTCGTCGAAAACAGGACGGGTTCCTGCAGCACGATCGCGAACTGGTTGCGCAGATCAGCCACCCGGTAGTCGCGTAGATCGACTCTGTCCAGCAGAATCTGCCCGCTAGTGGGATCGTAAAAGCGAGTTAATAGAGTGAGTAGAGTTGTCTTGCCAGCTCCAGTCCGGCCAGAGATGCCAACACGCGCCCCGCACGGGACCTCAAAACAGATGTCATGGAGGACCGGATGATCCTCCTCGTAAGCGAAAGACACATGTTGGAATGCTACCGACCCGGAGGCGCGCACCATTGTGCGGGCGTTAGGCCGCTCTGGAACATCTGGCAGCTGATCCAGAACCGAAAAGGCCCGTTCTAGACCAACCCAGTGTGTTTGCAAAGAGGTTGCTTTGCGGCCGATGGTTTTCAAAGGTGCGTAGAGCTGGCCGAGGTAGCTGACCACCAGCAGTAGACTTCCTAAAGTCAACGTACCGGCGCGGACGTGATGCACGCCAATCCAAAGAACGCATGCTGTTCCCAGGGCGGTGGTCAGGCCCACGAGCAAGCTGTAGCAACCGCCGAGCAAATCCAGTTGAATCCGAGCCCACATCCCTGCCTGGGCCTTGTGGACGTAGCGGCCCTCCTCATGCTTCTCTCTACCAAACGCCTTAACGACGCGCACGACCGAGAGAACTTCCTGCAAGACCGCCATCGCACTGCTTTCCAACTGCTTTACCTCTCTCGAACGCTTGCGGAAGCGCGGCCGGTACATCATAGAGAGCATAAAAAGGATAGGCGAAATGACCATCGCGACCATCGCCAGCTGCGAATCGATACGAAACGTCACGTAGAACATAACCAGCAGCGTGATTGTCGAAGTGACGAACGGACCTAGCCCATCGATGGCGAGATACTGCATCGACGCGGTGTCGTATTGTATGCGGTATACAGAATCCGTTGTGCCTTTAAGGTCGTGATAACCGAGCGACAGGCGTTGTAAGTGAGAGAAAAGGCGAGATCGAAAATCCAGTAGCAATTTTTCTGCGGTCCAGGTGCGAAGAAATGAATTCGCAAGCGCGAAGAGATTTTCGAGCGCGGCGACCCCTAGAAGCAGAACGATGGCGATAGCCAGGATGGCGGCGGGTGATTGCGCAGCGGATTCAGGCAAAACACGATCAAGAAACCATGGTAGCGGGTGCGTGCCGATGACAGAGTCTATTGCAATCTTCAGAGGCAATGGCGTGAGCAGGCCCAGCGGGGTTGCTAGGAGGCCCAGAAGGAAAATGCCGACGACATGAGCCCAATAAGGTCTCGACTGCTGCAGGAGCCTTCGAAACAGTACCAGGTCCGAGTGATGCATTTTAGCCATTGCTAGTCCCGTGTTCGTTTCATTGCTCGTCCATTTAGAATTGAAAACGTACGAGCATTTGCAAGCGTCGAGGCGGAGCCGCACTGATCGAACGTGCAAAAAACGGCGAGCTCAGATTGCCCACAGGCGTGCCGAGGTTAACGTGATTGAGAACGTTAAACGCATCCACGGCTACGGTGGCGCTCAGCCCTTTCTTCTCATCTTTCTTACGTTTCCCGGTTTTGGCTGTGACTAAGCTAAATTCCTTGGCCAGTCGAAGGTTGAGCGTGGTGGACCCTGGTCCTTCCAGGCTGTTTCGCGGCACGCCCACCGGCCGAGCATTAGCGAAGGTGGTCCCGTAATCGTCCGTTCCAGTAGTCAGCGTGTAGGGTTGCCCTGAGCGGACAGACAACGACGCACCGAGGCTGACACGCTTAGGTGCGTTCAACGTACCGTAGAAATAAAAAAAGTGCAGACAATCGAAGTTAGACCGAGACCACTCGCCGGTCAGGTCGTACTGATTCGCAGGAAACGCCGCGATCCCGGCGGTATTATCATAGGATCGGCTCATCGTATATTGTGCCATTCCGTTAAAAAAACGGCTGATTTTTGCACGCACTGCCAACTTCAAAGCATTGCTCGACAAGCTCCCTTCCGATTCGACCTCACGGAGAGTACCGATGTCAGGATTGGGTCGTTGGACGTAGAGTGGAGGCAGCGGCGCGTTGAGGTCGCGAGACCTAAACAAGTTGAACCCGCGGTCCCCAACGTAAGTGGCCGTGAATGTCGTCGATTTCTGTAGCTGCGTTTCCACTCCAAAGCTGTACTGCAGGTTATACGCCAAACAAAGATCAGGTGCGAAGCGGACAATGCTGTTTGGAAGCGTCTGAGCTACAACCGCGTCCATGAACGGGTTCGGATAACTCGGATTCGAGAGGACGATCCGCCGTAAGGTTTGACCATTGAAGCGAAGCATGTCAGCGATCGCCGCCTGGCCGGTGGTCTCGTAGAAGATTCCCGTCCCACCGCGAAACACGACCTTCCTGGATTTATGCGGAGCAAAGGCGAAGGAGAGTCGCGGGGCAAAGTTCTTGGGATTGGAAACGTAATTCTGCCAGTCGTATCGGAGGCCGAGCGCTATCGAAAGGCCCGGCCTAACGCGAACTTCATCCTGCGCAAAAAGACCCAGCTCTTTCTGCCAGTACACCAGTTGACTGGTCCCTTGCTGCTGGGCGAAGGAGAAAGGTCTTCCGTCCAAGTAGTCTTGGAGGGAAGAGAACTGGAACGTGCCCTCAAAATTCGTCCGGTCATTGAGACTCCAGCGGCTGAGCTCCGGAAGATTGATCCCGGCCTTGACCAAGTGTTTGCCGTGGGACCAGGACAGCGTATCGGTAAACTGCAGGTAATTGTGCAACTCATCGAAGTTCGTCTGGCCGCCGCCACCCGCGAAGGCGTCAAGCACTACAATACGGGGCTGTCCCTGGAGCACGCTTCGCGTGACCCTGTTCGACGTCGTCGCTCGGATAGATAATTCGTTGATCAGGTTCGGACTGATTGTGGCTCTGTCGCTGACATACAAGTAGTGTCTCTTAGTAGATTCATCTGAGGCGGAATCGGGCAGATTCACTCCTCCAACGCCATTGCCCTTATCCGACCAGTTGAAGAAGCTGTATCGGACCGCCAGGTTGCTGCCCTTGCCTAGCTGTCGATTTATTCCGACCAAAAAATAAGTGCTGTGTTGTGGATTGGCAAAATTCTGGTTAAAGGTCCCAGAGGGCAGCTGGGCGTATACGATCGACTGTCGGTCATCCTGCTTCTGACTGGCGCTGAGCTGGAAGCTGGTGTTCTTGCCCAGAGGCCCGCTGAAATAGCCATCGAAAACCGAGAGACGCTCAGGTGGCCGTGCGTGTGCGAAGGCATTTTGCGCGTTCAGCCTGTAATCGCGGAATGATGTATCCAGAGAGCCGTGATAGTGGGAAGATGCATTCTTGGTGATGATCTCGATCCGATTCTTCCCGGGCGCCGAATACTCCGCGGAATAAGGATTCTGATTGATCCTTACCTCCTGAATGGCTGAGGCCGGGATTCCGACCTCAGAAACCAACATCCCGTCGACGATTAGGACTGGACCGCTCGAGCCCCCCGAACCCGGACCTAGCATTTCCGTGACGGCTCGCACCACATCGTTGTCCAGGATCGGTAACGAATCCAGTGCCTCCCGATCCAGCTTAACGATGTCTGCGTTCTCGGTAGCCTCACGACTCAGTTGGCCCTGCGAATCCGTCGCAGTGACTTCCTCGTGCAGCTCCGCGAGCGGCAATACGATGCGCAGTGGGGCCAAGGGATGCGGGCCGACTTTCACGCGGCTTCTCGATATCTTGAAACCCTCCCGCTGAACTTCAACCTCATAGCTGCCTGGTGTTACGCCCGAAAACTGAAAGTGTCCTGCCAGATCGGTCGATGTGGACGGTTCATTCTCTAAGTATCTGCCGTGAAGAATCACTTTCGCTCCCGCGATTGCCGCATCGCTCGGGTCAAGCACTACGCCGGAAATGTCAAAGGCCGCAGTCGAACTCGCAGCGCCTTGCTCGATCCGGCCCGGAGCAGTCCGCTGGCTGGCCGCTGCCGAACCTATCGAAAGGATGAACAATCCCAGAACGGACGCCCTCTTGAGCGCCGTGACGATGTTCCGCGTTTTCTTTAAACCAACGAGGCGAAAAGCACCGCCCGGACTGGCAGCCCCGCTCGTCCAAATTCGACGGGAACCCCTCAGTTGGACATCATCGGTCTGTCCTGGACTTGCTCTGCTACAGGTGCTCTGCCAGGCAGCAGATTTCCCCGAAGTATCCCAGAACTCTTTCGACGCTGAACTGTTTCGTTCCTTTCTCATATTCGCCCCAGCTCTGTCACCAAGTCTTGAAGCTGTGTCCAATATCGACGGGCGTCAGCGCTTCGGGTAAAGTCGGGATCGTCGCCTAACCATCGAACAGTCATATAGAGCCGTGCGGCTTTAAGGACCCTCTCGAAGTCGGCGGGCACCCCTTGAGGCCAACGAGTCCGGACGTACGTCGCCTTGCATACATCAGCGATCTTGCTCTCCCATCCGTCCGTTAGGCATGCCAGATCAATCAGCCCCTCCCCGACCGCGGCGGATTCCCAGTCGATCGGACAGATGTGGCCCCGATGAATTAAAATATTGTGCTGGTAATACTCGCCATGAATCACTGCTGGTGCTGAGTTCAACAGCGAAGACAGGAAGTCCTCGGCGTGTGCGTGGAGATCGCGAAGCCAGGAGGATTTCCTGTACCGTGGACCTGCGAAATCGACCGTGCGACGAATCCATCCGAGGTAATAATCCTTGTCATATCTCCTGAGGAAATGGAGATCGTCGTGGCAGAGCAGACGTTGAGTGGCCACATGGAACTGAGCAATCCATTGGGCAGTCTTCCCCATTTCCGCAGGGTCATTCAACTTTCCGACCCGCAGGCTGCCCTCCAGGTACTCCAAAAACAGCCAATATTGGCCCGTTTCTGAATCCGTGTAACCGCCGTAGAATTTCGGACGAAACTTCTTCGTCTGCGCCAGGATATGCCGGTAGGCAGCGATCTCATGCCCCACGCCGCCTCGATGTCCGTGACCCGTGTAGTCAATCCCCGCCGTATACTTGCAGAACAGTCGGCGCGGCTTCCCTCGCCCAATCCGGCAAGTAACAATCTCGCATGGAAATGTCGTCGCGTAGGGTGTGGCTTCACGGCCTAAAAGCGTCAGGGAGCATGCGCCGACATCTTCACTCTGGAGGGCCGCTGCGAGACCTCGCTTTAATGCATCGGTCTTCGGAAATCCGGAAACGAAATCCTGCATTCGCCTATGCCTCCAAGCCCAAAGCCTGAGTGGACGCAGTCAGCCGAGGCGCGTAGATCCGCAGGCGTCTCTTTGCCTTGTCTTCCGACCCTGCGGCGAGCCGTACCGTTTCCCAACCCACTGCAGAGAGGATTTGGAACAGCGCTCCGCAACCTATCTGCGCCTCAACTTGTTGGAGATCGATGCCTGGCCAAATCCTTCGCGCAGTAGACCAGTAGGCCGTAGCATCAATCTCCGCTAGGTCGGTCGCGGGAGCTCCCCAACCGGCCTCCTCCCAATCCAACGGCAAGAACGCGGTTCCAGAGGCAGTGTGTCGAACGAGGACATTTTTACGTTGAAGATCGCAGTGGACCAACGTTAACGGAAGGCTTTCACAGCGTTGCTCGACCAGATGCCAATTTTGTTCCAGGATTTCGAAACAAATCAGAATTTTTTCAACAGCCGAGCGATCTGAGTCGCCCCAATTTCGTTCGGATATGTTCTGGCAAAGTCGTAGTCGAGCCGCCCGTAGAATTTTCCAATACCATGCCGGTCCGCGTTCCGGTAAGCGGTCACGTATGGGCAGACTTGAGGCCGAGCCGTGCAGGAGCGCCAACCAGTGCGCAAAGGCTATCGGAAAACTCGCGCCCTTATCCGCAATCTGCTTAATCCCGCCGTCTTCGAGAAACAACCAACCGTAATCTCCTCCGCCCTCGTCGATAAAGCCATAACAACGAATTGAATCGATCGAAAGCCGTTGCAGAACTTCAGTGTATATAAACGTCTCGAGCTCACCATCCGTTCGGGGGCACCACTTGGCAACAATGCCGGAGCCTCCTGGACCCACACCTTCGATCCTGCACACGGTCGATCGCGCCGTGCTCTTAAGAACTGTTATTCCGCTCGGCTCCGAAGAGCCAGGCCGAAGCCGCAACCACGCTTGAAGGGCGGGCTGCGCCTTTTCCACCACCGGCTCTGGGATGGCTTGCTTAAACAAAGGCACTGATCCCTTTCGTTCCTCGATCTCTTTGGCATTTCCACGGCCAGGAGCCCTGATCAATTCCGTCCATGTCTTATTCATTACGCATACCCTGAGTGCCACCTCGATCCTGATGGGAGTCGGTCAATTCTTGCCTCCCACGATGGACCGGATGATCGGCACGCAACTTGGTATCGATTGGGATGCCGCGTCGGTTGGTCCCCTAAAGTACCCAGAAACAAGCTGCGCCGACGATTGCTCAACTTCTCTTTCTTGAATTGCACGAAGAGCCGATGCCGTGGCTGCTTCGCATTCCTGCAGGACAGAGAGACCAAGCAGCAGGCCCATCATTGTCACCGTGGCGCACGCAGCCCACGCACGAGCCGTGCCCGCTCCAACAGAGATCGCAATCAATGTGGCCAGAACTATAAGGCCAACCTCCGAGCATTTCGACGACACTCTCCATCGCACCAGTTGTTTTCCCTGACCGTGCTCTTCGGCAACCACTCGCAAACGGGCTGATCCCAGAAGTCCGCTGCGGATTTCCAAGTCCCAGTTATCGAAGTCTCCGCCCCTACGGACAACAACGCCGAGGTGCTTCAATGCGGATTCAACTGCTTTAAGCCGATCTTGCGTGGCTTGCCAGATCTCACTCCAAAGGACGATCGAATTCGCTCTTGGCAGCGATGGGCTCTCTGCTTTGACCCAACGCCAAGGGGTAAGCCCCAAACGAACCCGCCCCAAGAGACGCGCCAGCGGCTGCAACAAATGGAGAAGAATGGTGACTCCTATCAGACGAACCTTCTCCAGGGGGTTCCGAGTCGGTCCAGACTTGCATCTATGCGTGCCGCTGGTAATGGCATGAGCCACCGGAGCTCCTAACGAGAATAGGGAGAGCGGCGCTGCCAGAAGCAACGGCTTCCAGCTGTAGCCAAGTCCCGCTAGCAAGGCCAGAAGCCCCACTATAAGAAACCATTCAGGCATCAAAATCAGAGACGAGAGCAGTCCAGGCGCCGACCCGTAGAGGCGCTGGAAGGGGGCAGTCCCCCAAATTCCTTGGTATATCCGGCCGCCATGCGGAAGAACCGTGAAGAAACCGTTGCCATATACCCTGCCTGCCCAAGAAACGTGGCCAGCCGAGTTGTATTTCTCTGGCCACTTTTTCTCGAGTAGAGCTTCGGCTCGGCCGTAGCCCCTTTGCTGCTTCAAATACGTTCGAATCGAATTGCGGCGGTGGTGCCATACAACAGCCGCCGGGCTGAATCCCAACTTCCAGTTACATTTTTGGAGACTCCAGCAGGCGTCCACATCGTCGCCGGCGACCCGAAAACGTTCATCGAAGCCACCAACTTCAAGCAGCGCAGACTTCCGATAGGCCATGTTGCAGCCTGGAATGTGCTCTGCCTCGCGATCAGTCAGCATCACGTGGATGGGGCCGCCCGGCGAATTTGCGACGCAATCGGCGACCCAGCCATCGCCACAAGGAGGAAGGTTCGGACCGCCTATGCCTACAAAGTCAGTGTCAAGAAATGTAGCTGCGAGGTATTTCAGCCAATCTGGATCAGGATAGGCGTCATCGTCAATGTAGGCGAGGATTTCGCCAGTTGCCTCGAAGAGCCCGATATTGCGAGCGTTGCCGAGGCCTGAATTCGCAATTCGAATTAAACGGAATCCGTAGTCCAGGGCGCAATCGGTGAATCGATCGCTCGAGCCATCATCGACCACAATGATTTCATAGTTTGGATAGTCGATCTTCTGTAAATGGCGGAAGCACTCTTCAAGCCATTTGTGGCTTCCATTGTAGGTGCACACGATCACGGAGATTCGAGGCCAGTTCGTGCCGAGGGAAAAGGGAACGTCGGCGAAGACATGTCGCATGACGTCTAACGCCAGTTTTGGGCTTCGGTCGCGTCGCGTGAGCCCAAAATCCCAGTCTTCGATTTCGTATCCCCCTCGATACCATTCATCCGTCCAGGCAAAGACGAATGCCCCGGCGCAGCCGCCTGCGAAGGCGGTTCGCACTTGCCATTCAAGCGAATCAGCTTGGGCCTGCTCGCCGTTTCGTCGGCTGTCCAAACCGACCTCCGCCAACAGCAATGGGCGGTCGCCAGCAAGGGTTTGCAAACGTGCAAGGTAGGCTGCGAATGCCTCGCGCGATTCGAGATATACGTTGAAACAGAAAAAATCGAGGAAAGGCAGTTCGAGAAATTCAGTTGTAGGAAAATTCACATAAGTAACGAGCGCTTCGGGATCTTCAGCCTTTGCCACCCGATAAAGTTTCTCTACGAACTTCTCGACACGCCGACGACCCAGCCAGCGCACAATTCCGCCAGGAATTTCATTACCCACGGCATAGCAAAGCACAGCCGGATGACCGGCACACTCCCTTACAGCGCCGCGAACGCGTCGTTCAATTGACCGGGCAGTCCGCGAATCATCTAGGAACGCGACGTGTTGTTCCCATGGCAGTCCCACCATGACCCGCAGGTTGGCGCTTTGCGCCGCATCCAAGAACCAACGAGGCGGGACATTGTAGGTCCGGATAGTATTGATCCCTGTCCCGGCCATGGCTTCGAAATCCTGCGCAACCCGTGCTGGATCAGGATATTCGGCGCCGTCCTGGCCTGGCCGAAAGGGTCCATACGTGACACCACGGACGTATAGCTTTTCTTCGCCAACGAAGATAAATTTTCCCCGCACTCGAGGGCGCAAGGAAGTCCCAGGACACGCACTGGGCCTACCCTCTAGAGCTGGAACTGGGCTGTTCAAGAAGCTCCTTTTTCGCGCGAATTTGTCCCGCAGCAAACCAGCCGCATCGCTCAAATCGCGACTGTTGCCGCCCCTCGGGTGAGCGTTCTCGCGCCTGCTACTTCGCTCGGTGCTTCTGACAACATCAGAGACTCCTGCCATCGCAAGGCAGTTCGAACGATCGTTTCCAAACTTGACTGCCGGGGAGACCAGTCCAGTAGCTCCACGGCCCGGGAACTGCGCGCGACCAACACAGGCGGGTCACCCTCGCGCCTTGCTCGTATGCGCACCGGAACCTTCCGGCCACTCAGTTTTTCGATAGCCTCAATCACTTCGAGCACGGAATGGCCGCGGCCTGTTCCGAGATTCAACACACAGTTCGGCGCGCCGCACTGAAGATGCTGGAGCGCCAACACATGAGCGTCAGCAAGGTCGCTCACGTGGACGTAATCGCGAACCGTCGTGCCGTCGGGGGTGTCATAGTCATTTCCAAAAATCTCTATCTCGGGCAAACGGCCTAGCGCCGCTTGAATCGCCCGCGGAAGTAAGTGCGTCTCCGGATCGTGCTGTTCGCCAACTTCACCTTCCGGATCCGCTCCCGCCGCATTGAAATAGCGAAGGATCATCCAACGTAGGCCGTAGGCCTGCGCATACCAGTGCAGCACGCGCTCGACGAACAGCTTGGATTCGCCATAAGGACTTACCGGTCGCTGCGGATGTTCTTCGCCGACCGGCAGAGCTTCCGGTATGCCGTAAGTGGCACACGTGGAGGAAAACACAATCTGATTCACGCCTGAATCTGCGACGGCTTCCAGGAAGTTCAGCGTATTTCTGACGTTATTCAGGAAGTATGTCCGAGGGGACGACATCGATTCGCCCACATATGCGGAAGCGGCAAAGTGCAAAACCGCGTTGATTTCATATTTCTCGATGATCCGACGGACGAGGGTGCTGTCACCTATGTCAGCGGAAACGAATGGACCCCACTTGACGGCGTCCACGTGCCCGCGGCTCAGATCGTCCAACACCACCGGGCAGAAGCCAGCAGCAGCAAGCGCCTTGGCTGCATGACTGCCGATGTACCCAGCTCCGCCAGTCACCAAGATGGACACTAGTGACGCCTCCGGGCTCGATTGCAAACGATTCGATATGTCTTGTGTCCCGCCGTTGCGCGGTACGGCAGGTGTTCGCGGGGAGCAAAAATTGTGACGGGAAGTGCCTATCTAGAATCGCCGCACCTTCGGAAGTCCGGTCTTCCCGTCTGAGGCGCCCAATTTAAGCGCACAAATCCTCTGGCCATCTGCGTGTGCAAGGCCCGTGCCATATCCCGGGGGCGCTTGACAGTGGAACAGCAAAGCCCTGCAGTCCCATGAATCCTAGTATTAAAATGCTAGCCTTGTAACCACTAACTGACGTGGAATCAGAGGGAAGTGATCATTCGCCGCGCTTCAGATCTGCAATAGAGGAGTCCTGATAGAAGCGTTGAGCTCAGCCCATCCTGCGAAGGCTTGAGCGCGCGCGAAACTCCCGCGCATAGATTTACACATTTATGGAATCGCAGCAGTATTGTTGCTTCATGAATTTTCCGTTATTTTCGTGCTTGTCGTTCGCCAAAACTGCGCAACACCCTGAAATGTCGTCCGCGTAACAATGTTACAAGCCTCTCCGCATGCCTATCATTTCAAACGCATTTTTAGTTTTGGCGAAGGAGTGCGTCCAGGAAAGGCAGACATGTTCAGTAGGACGTAGACCTACAGGGGTAAAAGTCAGAAGCCCCTTAGCTTGGGTCGTATCCGTGGAGAAAACGAAGCGGATGAAGCCGGCCGACAAAGCCATCTTAGGGATGGTGAGCAAGGCACCGGGCCGCAACGAAAGTGAACCCAGAAGTGGCCTCGAAACAAAATAAAGATCTGGAGGCCGAGCCCCCTCCTTCGGGGCGAAGGCAGCATGGCATGGCGCGGGCTGACCGAGGCGACATGACACTCCGGCGGGGTGGTAGGGGCAGCACGGTGGCAAGGACATGACGAGCAACTGGAGAAACCTTACTCGTCCCAGAGAGAAAGACTCTGGAGCAGGTCCGACCTATAACCGGCTAAACCGGGAAAAGGAAGGAAGGCGAGAAGGTGGCGGAAGGGTTTGGAGTAGCGATGAACTGGGGTAACTCCCAGGGAGCGAAGGAACCCAGCTGTTTCGTAATTCCTCTGGCAATGATGGGAGGCAGGGGCGTCTGATAAAAACGTTCGGCAATCTGCAAGACCTGAGACAGAGGATATACAGGAAGGGGAAGGCGGAAGCGGTTGGATGGTGTGGAGTAGATGCTGGTGACCTACCGGATTGAAAGCACCTCCAATTGGCTGCGTCTCATAAACCTTTCTGCAAAGCGAGCAGGAGAGCGGAGTGCGGGAAATCTGCATGCTCCGTTCGACGTGGCGGGGGATGGAAAACAGCTTACGGTTCGGTTAGTGAGGCACTCCCAGAGGAAACGGGGAGCACCCGATAGATCGGACCTACGGAGTATGGCGCCATTCCTCGACCCTACCAGGCCAAAGCCCCTCCTTCACCCTCCGCGTCCGCTTCATCGGCCGCAAATAGCCCCGGAAGCTACCCGAGCTTTTGCCGGCCTGGGCGGTAGGGGCACGATACATCGTGCCCTCTTTCGCTTGTGGTGTATCTAAGCACCAGAATGGAGGATTCTCATGCGTAGCGAGCGTCAAAACTGCGATAAAAACTGATCGACGACTCGCAGGTTTGCGTTGTGATTGTCTTCCAGGAACCAGCTGTGCGAATTGCGCGGAAAAATAACCAATTGCTTATTCGTCGATCCCAGTGCGCTGAATAGCGCCTGCGCGCGGTCCACACCGACAAGGAGGTCTAGAGCGCCGTCAACGACCAAAGCCGGGACATGAATCGCCGGCCAGGCCGGGACCAAGGCTAAATTAAAAAAAAGCGGAGACGCCTGCTCCTCGATTGCGGGCACACTATCCGGCT
>Ga0137415_10001446_pt1 | contig 23483 bp, 19 predicted proteins | sample CZODoug3_1_1_16f_FD_183082 | JGI IMG/M metagenome (GOLD analysis project Ga0137415, IMG submission 183082) | Vadose zone soil fungal communities from Angelo Coast Range Reserve, California, USA - CZODoug3_1_1_16fungal (Hybrid Assembly) | ecosystem: Environmental > Terrestrial > Soil > Vadose...
CCCCACTTGTCGCCCTTCCAGGCGCGCACGATGGCGTAGTCGGCCTTGAGCGGCTTCTCGAAGATCATCTCGCGGCCGTCGATCACGCGGCTTTCCTTCCCCTGCGCGATCTGCGTGCCCGCCCCGGTCGGAGTGAAGAACCCGCCCAGCCCGGCGCCGCCGGCGCGGATGCGCTCGGCCAGCGTGCCCTGCGGGTTCAGCTCCACCTCCAGCTCGCCGCCGAGGAACTGCCGCTCGAACTCCTTGTTCTCCCCGACGTAGCTCGCGATCATCTTGCGGACCTGGCGGCTCTGCAGCAGGACGCCCAGGCCCTTGTCGGTGGTCCCGCAGTTGTTCGAGATCACGGTGAGGTTCTTCACGCCCTTCTTGTGGATGGCGGCGATCAGGTTCTCCGGATTGCCCGAGAGGCCGAAGCCGCCCGACATGATCACCGCCCCGTCCTGCATGTCGCGGATCGCCTCGTCCGCGTTCTTCACGACCTTGTTCATGCGTCCCTCTCCACGATGAGGGCGATGCCTTCGCCGCCCCCGATGCACAGCGAGGCGAGGCCGCGCTTCTTGCCCAGGTCCTTCATCGCGTAGATGAGCGTGACCAGGAGCCGCGCTCCGGAGGCGCCGATGGGGTGGCCCAGCACCACGGCGCCGCCGCGGACGTTCACCTTGTCGGGCGTGATCCCGAGGAGCTGGTTGTTCGCCATCGCCACCACCGCGAACGCCTCGTTGATCTCCCACAGGTCGACGTCCTGCGCCTTGAGCCCCGCGCGGGTGAGCGCCTGCTTGATGGCGTCGGCCGGCGCGATGGTGAACTCCACCGGATCGCGCGCCGCGTGGCCGAAGTCGCCCAGCCGCGCCAGCACCGTGCGTCCCTCGCGCTTCGCGCGCTCCTCCGACATGAGGACCACCGCCGCGGCGCCGTCGTTGATCGAGCTGGCGTTCGCGGCCGTGATGGTCCCGTCCTTCTTGAACGACGCCTTGAGCGTGGGGATCTTGTCCGGCCGGGCGAGCTTGGGCCCCTCGTCCTCGCTCACCAGCGTCTTGTTGCCCTTCTTGTCGGCGATCTCCACCGGAACGATCTCGGCCTTGAAGGCCCCCTCGGCCTGCGCCTTCTGCGCCCGGCGGGTGGACTCGATCGCGTACTCGTCCTGCGCGGAGCGCGAGAACTTGAAGTCGGCGGCGCATTTCTCGCCGCACATCCCCATGTGCATGTCGTTGTAGGGGTCCCACAGGCCGTCGTGGATCATGAGGTCCTTGAGCTCGGTGTTGCCCATCCGCGCCCCGGTGCGGGCCGCGTGCGTGAAGTACGGCGCGTTGGACATCGACTCCATCCCGCCCGCCACCACCACGTCTGCTTCGCCCAGCGCGATGACGCGGGCGCCCTCGATGATCGCCTCCAGGCCCGAGCCGCACACCTTGTTGACCGTGACGCACGGCACCGTGTTCGGGATCCCGGCGTAGAGCGCGGCCTGGCGGGCAGGCGCCTGGCCGACCCCGCCCTGGAGCACTTCGCCCATGAAGACCGTCTTCACTTCTTCCGGCTTCACCCCGGCGCGCTGCAGCGCGGCCTGGATGGCGGTGGCGCCGAGCCGCGGTGCAGGCACCGCGGCGAGCGAGCCGAGGAATGCCCCGATCGGGGTCCGGGCGGCTCCGACGATCACGACCTTCTTTCCCTGGGATGGCATGTCTCGCTCCTCGCGCGGGGGGACGGACAGATTCATAACCCGAACGCCGCTGTCAAGCCGCTCTAGCCGGACAATCGTGCCCGGCATGCGACAACCCGATCCGTTGCCGGTTCTGATTGCCCACCCTGCCCGGTCGCACTAACGTGCGCGGCCCCATGAGCCATGCAGGCGATCTGAGCGCCGGAGAGTTCGACGCCGTCCTGGACCGCGGCGGCGGCCCGGCGGTGGTGGTGCACGGCGGCGCGGGCACGAGCCCGGACCACGATCCCACGCCGTACCTGGCCGGGACTCGCGCCGCCGCTGACGCCGGCATGCGGGTGTTGCTCCAGGGCGGCAGCGCGCTCGACGCAGCGCAGGCAGCCGCGGTGGTGCTCGAGGACGATCCCTCGTTCAATGCCGGCACCGGCGCGTGCCTGACCGCGGCGGGCGACGTGGAGCTGGACGCGAGCTGCATGGACGGCAGCACGCTGCGCGCCGGCGCGGTGGCGTGCGTCAAGACGATGAAGAACCCGATCCTCGCCGCGCGGCGGGTGTGCGACGACACTCCGCACGTGCTGCTCTGCGGGCCCGGCGCGGAAGCATTCGCCCGCGAGTGCGGGATTCCGGAGCACCGCAACGAGCTGCTCGTCACGCCGCGGCAGCTGGCGCGCTGGCAGGAGCTGCACGCGCTGGCGCGAAAGCACGGACCCGACCAGGTGCGGGCGGGGAAGATCGGGACCATCGGCGCGGTGGCGGTGGATGCGAAGGGCCATGTCGCCGCCTGCACCTCGACGGGGGGAACGCCGTACAAGCGACCCGGTCGCGTGGGCGACACGCCGATCATCGGAGCCGGCACGTACGCCGACGATCGCGAGGCCGCAGCATCGAGCACCGGGTTGGGCGAGGCCATCCTGAAGGTCACCATGGCCCGGGCCGCGTGCCTGCGCGTGCGAGACGGCCTCTCGCCCCGCGCAGCCGCGGTCGCCGCCGTCGGGTTGCTCAAGGAGCGCGCGCACGGCGACGGGGGGATCATCCTCGCCGGACCCGACGGACGGCTCGGCTGGGCCTACAACACGGCCCGCATGTCGCGCGCGGTGATCCGCGCCGGCATGGATCGCGCGCTCGCGGCGGTCTGATCGGGTCAGAAACCCGTGATGCGGCGGAGCGTCGCTTCTTTCGCGTCCACCACGTACGCGCTGCCGTCCGCCGCGATCGCCACGCCGCTCGGAGAGGCGAAGCCGGCCTGGTCGCCGGACCCATCCACGGTGCCGCCGCGCATGCCGCCTGCGAGCGTATCGACCACTCCGTTGCGGATGGCCCGCACCCGGGCGCTCGCGCCGTCGACCAGCAGGACCTGACCGTCCGAGCGGCGAATGGCCAGCGCGACGTTGTGGTACATCGTCGCGCTCGAGACGGGGCCGTCCTCCCATCCTTCGACGAACAATTGCCCGGCGGCCTGCGCGGTGCTGTGCGGCAGCGGTCCGGTCACCTTGCGCAGCCAGCCCACGTCGGGCTCGACGAAGAGCGCGTCTCCGGCCGGGGTGACTGCGATCGCCATCGGGAACTGCAGGGTCGCCGAAGGTCCGGCCCCGTTGTCGACGCCCACCGCGCCCGATCCCACCCAGGTGGTCACCGCCCCCAGCGGCGTCACTTCGCGGATGCGCATGTTCCAGGAATCGGCGACCAGGAGACTGCCGTTCGCCTCCAGGGCGATACCCATCGGCTGGGCGAAGCGCGCACTGGTCCCCTGCCCATCGGCGAATCCCAGGGCGTCGGCGCCGGCGAGGGCGCCGGCCAGCGCGGAAACGGCCCCATTCTGGATCACGCGGATGCGGTTGTTGTTCGTGTCCGAGACGTAGATCGCTCCGCCGGGAGCGACGGCCACACCGCGTGGTCCGTCGAAGCTCGCGGAGGCCGCGGGGCCGTCGGCATTTCCGCTGGCCTGGCTCCCGGCCACCACGGTGACGGTGCCTGCCCCATCCACGCGCACGATCCGGTTCCCGTCCGCGACCACCACCGTGCCGTCCGGCGCCACCGCGACCGCCGACGGCTGCTGGAGCCCCCGGGTGACCGTGGTGACCCGCACGCCGGGGCGGTAAGCCGGCAGCGGCGCCCCGGAAGGAATGTTCAGCGGCCGGACCTGGGCCGGCAGGGTTCCGTCGCCGGCGAACCGCGAGAACAGGTTCGCGACGAGCTGCTGCACGATGGGATCCCACCTCCCGGGTCCAGCCAGGGTCCGGGAGAACCCGATGCTGCCGGCCGCGAAGACCTGCGCGCCGCTGGGCGCGGTGTAGAGGGTGGTCTCGGCCGGGCCGAAGCCGCCGAAGTACGACTGGACGAACCCGTTCGCCACCGTCTCCACGCCGGCGGGTTCGGCGCCGTTGGCGAACCTCACGTCGTTCTCGTTCTGGTACAGGCCAGCGACCGTGGTCAGCTCGGTGGCCCCCGTACCCGTCCAGATCCAGCTGGACGGGTCGGCGACCTGGAGGGGCGCGGCCGCCCAGATCCAGCGGCCGTACATCTCGCCGATGAGCCCGTTCTCGGGATGCCCCACCGAAGCGTCCCGCCACAGGCAGGTGGCCCGAGACGGATCGATCGAGCGCATCGGGTCGCGGCTGCAGTACTCCTTGTATCCGAGCAGCAGGCGCCTTCCGGGTTCGGAGAAGCGCACCTGCCAATACGCGTCGTTCGCCGCGAAGAAGGCGGCGCTGGTGCCGGCCGCGATCGCCGCGTCCGCCGCCTCCCGCATCGGACGGGTCCAGTATTCGCTGTGGCCCTGGATGACGAGCATGCGGCGGCGCTGGAGCAGCGTGGGATCCGCGTCCAGGTCGGTGTCCGTGACGTACGCGATGTCGTAACCCTGCGCTTCGGCGAAGGTGACGAAGTCCAGGTCCTTGGCCATGAGCTCGCCCGTGCCGAGGCTGTTGACGTACGGCCGGTCGAACGAGACCGCGAAAGCGTGGGCCGGCGCCGATGACGACCCCGGCGGCTTCCAGCCGATCTGGTTCGCATAGAGGCTGGTGCCTCCCCAGGTGTTGTAGGCCTGATACGTGTTGGTCGAGACCGAGTAGATGATCACGGCGCGGGGCGTGCTCTCGCGCACGACCAGCGGGATCAACGTGTCGCCCTGCGGCGCCTTGAGCCGCACCAGATAGACGCCGGTGACGGCGTCGGAGGGGACGGTGAAGGTCACCGCGACGGGCCACGGCGCGCTCACCGCGCCGGTGACCGGATCGACCACGTTCGCGGGCCGGGCCGCGATGGGCACCGTGCCTCCCGACGCGACCAGCCGCCCCTGCGCGCCGCCGTAATAGCCGATGCGCCAGAGCTGCCAGGTGGCGGTCGTGGCGCCGGATGCGAAAGCAGCGCGGATGGAAACCTGATCTCCTGGGAGGTAGCTGGGGTGATCCGGGTATCCCCCGAGGCCCGGGTTGTAGTTCGAGCAACGCCAGCCGCGCTGCCCGGGCCGCTGGTTCTCGGCGTCGATCGGTGAGGGGCGCAGCAGATAGAACGAACCTTCCCCGCCGCCGTCGGGCTGGCCACCGTCCCCGCCGTCGGGCGACCCGCCGTCGGACACGCTGCCGTCGGGCGCTCCGCCGTTGGGGTCTCCGCCGTCCGGCGAACCGGGCAGCTGGGTGGAAGGCGCGCCGCCGCAGGCCGCGAAGATGGCAGCAAGGCAGACGGCAGCGAACGGGCGGGGCATGACTTCCCTCCGGGACCCGGACCCGAGCAAATCGCGCGCCGCGTCCCGGCTGTCCGCTGCTCGACAAACATCCCTCCCGCGGGCGGAAGCGGAATTCACAGGGTGGGAACGATCGCGCCTCGGTGGGTCACCGCGAGCGTGCGGTGTGGATTCAGCGGCGTACATCGCGGAGCAGGCCGCGAACCCTGGCGTGCATCTGTGCGACGGAACCGGCGCGTGCCCGGCGGCCGTGGCCCGGCAGCACCCACCTGAACGGGTGCGCGAGCAGTTTCTCCAGAGACCCGACCTGCTCGTCCCACGAGTACCAGCAGACGCTCCGGCCCATCCCCAGGGATCCGTCTTCGTCCGCCCAGAGGTGATCGCCGGTGAACAGGTACTCGCCGTCGACGAGCAGCGCGCAGCTTCCCCGCGTGTGGCCCGGGACGGGGATGGCGAGGACGCCTGGCGAAAGCTCGACGGGGTCCGTGCCTTGGAGCTGCACCTCCACCTCGAGCGTCGACCCCGATACGTCGTCCCGGTGGAGAACGCGATCGCATCCGAAGCGGGCGCGCAGCCGCGCATGGTCCGCGACGTCGTCACGGTGGGTGAGGAACAGGAGGCGGACGCCGCCCAGCGCGTCGATCCGATCGAGCAGCGGACCCGCAGCGCGAGGCGAGTCGATCATCAAGTTCCCGCCGGGCCGCAGGACGAGATAGCTGGTTGCGCCGAAGGACGACTCGGCGCGCAGCCCGCAGTCGTACACCGGTCCGTCGATCCACTGGGGGAAGGTGGCCAGGGCCTCCTTCGCCTCGGCACCCTTGGCACCGCCGATGGAGGCCGTCGGGCAGGCGACCAGCGCCTGCACGGCCCGAAGCTTCTCACCGGCCGATTCCGGTTGCCGCATCACGTAGGAGAAGCCGCGCGACTCGCCGTAGATCTCCGGCGCCATCTGCCGGCAGGTGTCGCAGTCGATGCACGTCTCGTCGACGTAGAGCGGCCCGGGCGCGTTCTCCTTCAACCTGAGGTTGAGCCTGGCCACAGGGTTGGTGTAACCAGCGGGCCCGCATGGCTCAAGCGCCGCCCGACCGCAAGCTCCAGAAGCGCCTCCTGCACCAGGTGGGCCGCGCCATCCACGAGTTCGGGCTGATCGAGGAGGGAGACCGAATCCTGGTCGGGATCTCCGGGGGCAAGGACTCGTTCACCCTGCTCTACCTGCTGCAGCGCTTGCGCGAGCGGGCCAAGGTCCGCTTCGACCTCATCGCCTGCAACCTCGACCAGGGCCATCCAGGGTTCCCTGCCCGGCAGCTCGAGGAATACCTGCGCTCGCAGGGATGCGAAGTGCGCATGCTCCGGGAAGACACGTACTCGGTGGTGAAGAGGCTGACGCCCGAGGGTGGGACCAGTTGCGCCGTCTGCTCGCGGCTGCGCCGCGGCATCCTCTACAGCGCGGCCGCCGGAATGGGCTGCACCAAGATCGCGCTGGGGCACCACCGCGACGATCTGATCGAGTCGCTGCTGCTCTCGATGCTCTTCGCCGGAAAGATGCGCTCCATGCCGCCCAAGCTGCGCTCCGACGATGGGCGCAACACGGTCATCCGGCCGCTCTGCTTCGCCTCCGAGGCGGACGTGGCGGAATTCGCCCGGAGCGCGGCGTTCCCCATCATTCCTTGCGACCTGTGCGGTTCGCAGGAGAACCTCCAGCGCCGGCGCGTGAAGCGCCTGCTGTCCGAGCTGGAGCGCGAGCATCCGGGCGTGCGCGCATCGCTGTTCGCCTCGATGGGAAACGTCCTCCCGGCCCATCTCCTCGATGCTCGGCTCTACCCGCGCGAGGCCCAGTCTGGCCCCGATCCCTGGATCGACGGCGACGACTGCGCCGAGGCCGGTCCGCTGCTGGCACTGGCGCGCTCCTGACAGCCTCCGCTGGCGTTCGATCGGTAAGCTTGATGGCGCGGCGACAGCTCCCCCTGCGCAAGCCATCGGATTCGCGTGACGGCCGTCACTGGCTCACACCTTGCAGCAGACCCCGTGCAGAGCCGGGGGAGGCGAGAGCGGATGCAAACCTGCGATCGGTGCCAGCGCGAGAAGGTCATCGACGTCCTCATCGACGACTCCATGGACGTGTGCGGCCACACCTTCACCACGCAGGTGCCGGCCACTCGCTGCCTGGCGTGCCAACAGGTGGTGATCCAGGGCGAGCACGTGCGCCGCTTCGAGAGCCGCGTCGCGGTGGAGATCGCCAAGGCGGGCCTGCGGACGGGGGACTCGTTCCGCTTCCTGCGGAACGGTTTGGGAATGTCGGAAGCCGGACTCGCCGGGCTCCTTGACGTGCCCGCCGAGTACGTCGGGTACTGGGAGTCGGAGAAGTGGCCGGTCGACCCGCGCGCCCTGGCCGTCTTGAGGGGCCTGGTCCTGGCGAAATTCGAGGACAAGCACGCTGCGCTCGACTGCCTGGCCGTGCTTCGCGAGCCGCGGAAGCTCTCGCGAAAGGTCCGGCTGCACTTGAACGATGCACTCCAGAACGCCGGGAAGCTGCTGCAGTTCGGCAGCGCAGCGTTCACTGTTCCCGCAGTCGCCTAGCGCGCACGGCCGCGCGTTTGACTTGCAGCGACTGCGCGCGCAGGGTGACGGAGTCCCTTCAGCCGAGGCCCAGGATGCACCCCGCGCCGCGTCAATGGGCGCGAACCTGCGCCTCCTTGCAGAAGTACTCCCGCAGGCTACGCGGGAAATCCAGGTCGCTGCGGGCCGCCTCGAGGATCCTCTGCGCGAGGAGCTCTGCGCAGCGGACGGCCATCCGTGCTGCTCAGGCGATGCGGGCGCCGCCGAGCACGGCGTCGCCACGATAGAACACGGCCGACTGACCCGGCGCGATGCCGATGACCGGTTCACGCAGCGTCACGCGCACCGAGGCACCGTCGGGCTGGATGTGGGCCGGCAGCGGCCGGCCGCGGTGCCGGATCTGCACCTCGCACTCGGCGCCCGGCTCGGGAGGCTCCGCGACCCAGGAGGCTTGCAGCGCGCGGAAGGAGGCGCGGGCCACCTCCTCTCGTGGACCGACCACCACTCGCTGGCGCTTCGCGTCGAGGGCCGCCACGTACAGCGGCAGCTTGTGCGCGACTCCCAGGCCGCGCCTCTGCCCGACCGTGAACTGGTGGACGCCGTGGTGCTCGCCGAGGACCCGCCCCGCCGTGTCGACGATCTCCCCGCGCGCGGCGCCCACTCCGTGCGACTCGAGGAACTCGGCGACCGGGCGCCCGGCGACGAAGCAGACCTCCATGCTTTCAGGTTTGTCGGCATTCGGCAGCCCGCGGCGCCGCGCCAGCTCGCGCACCTGTGGCTTGGTCAGCTCGCCCAGGGGGAAGCGCACGAAGGCCAGCTCGTCCTGCGTCAGCCCGTGCAGGAAATAGCTCTGGTCCTTGCCGGCGTCCCGGGCGCGCAGGAGCTGCCAGGCGCCGTCCCGACGGAGCTCGATGCGCGCATAGTGTCCGGTGACGAGCTCGTCCGCGCCCAGGCGGCGCGCGCGGTCCAGGAGCCAATCGAACTTCACTTGCTCGTTGCAGCGGACGCAGGGGTTGGGCGTCTCGCCGCGCGCGTAGGCGCCGACGAAATCGTCGATCACCTCGGAGCGGAAGCGCTCCTGCGCGTCGTAGACGTAGAAGCGGATCCCCAGGGCGGCGGCGGCGCGGCGCGCGTCGTGGAGATCGTCGGGCGCGCAGCACGATCGGCCGGACCGCACCGCGTGCTCGTCGGTCGAGTACAGCCGGAGGGCGACGCCGAGCACGGCATCGAAGCCCCGCCGTTCCGCCATCAGCGCGGCGGCTGCGGAGGAATCGACCCCCCCGGACATGGCGACGACGGAAAGCATGGTCCGCGAACCTAGCAGAAGGGGACCTAGGAGGTCCCGCCCTCGGGGCCCACCAGCGCGAACAGCGGCTGCGGGGCGACGTCCTGCTTGGGCGCCTGGTTCTTCGCCGGGATCCAGAAGGCGACCTTCGCTCCGGAGAAGTGGTGCGGCCCCTCCGCTTGCGTCTTGGGCGGGCTCTCCAGCCAGATGTGCCCCCCGTGCGCCTCGACGATCTGCTTGGCGACGGGAAGCCCCAGCCCTGCGCCGGGGGCGCGCTCCTCGCCCACGCGGTCGGCATGGAAGAAGGGCTCGAATACCCGGTCGGCTTCGCCGGGCAAGAACCCTTCGCCCTGGTCGTAGACCTCGAACAGGAGCCGCGTCGGATCGCTGGAGGCGCGCACCAGGATGTCGCTGCCGTGCGGGCTGAACTTGATCGCGTTGTCGATCAGGTTGGAGACCGCCTGCCGCAGCTTGCGCACGTCCCCGAACCCCTTGTCCTGCGTCTCGACCCGCACCTCGAGGTGGATGCGGCGGCTCTTCGCCTTGCTGCGCTCCTCCTCGAACACCGGCGAGATCAGCCCGCCCACCTCGAAGTCCTCGCGGTGGATGGCCTGTCCCCCGCCCTCGAGCGTGGCGAAGTCGACGAGGTTGTCGATGGTGCGCGAGAGCCGCTCGGAGGCGGTGGCGATCGACTCGAGGATCTTCTGCTGCTGATCGCTGAGCACCCCGGCTTTTCCGCCGCGCAGGATTTTCAGATAGCCGACGATCGGGGTCAGCGGGGTGGCCATCTCGTGCGACAGGTTCTGCATGAACTCGTTCTTGCTGCGGGCGGCCGCGCGAAGCCGGGTGTTGGCCGCGGTCAGCTCGCGCACGGTGGCCTCGAGCCGCTCGACCAGCGACTGGCTGTATTCGCGCAGGTACCGCCGCTCCTCCGGCCCGGGCACCTTCTCGCGCTTCCCCTTGAGGAAGGCGCGGAGCTGCTGGGGGAACTTCGCCACGTCGATGGGCTTCTCGATGTACCCGTCGCACCCGATGGACAGGGAGAGCCCGCGATCTCCGTGGCTCGTCAGCACCACGATCGGACAGCCGTCCAACCCCTTGTAGGAGCGCAGGCGGGTGGCCGTCTCGTAGCCGTCGATGCCGGGCAGCTGGATGTCGCAGAGGATGAGGTCCGGGTGGGCGGCGATGGCGAGGTCGATGCCGGCGATGCCGTCGGAGGCCTCCAGCACGTCGAAGCCGCGCGGCTCGAGCACGCTGCGCACCAGCGCCCGGCTCTCCGGGTTGTCCTCGATGTAGAGGATCCGTGGTGTGGTCTGCAGTGCTGGATCGGCCATCGATGAGCGTCCCAAAGACGGTCGCGCTGCGCGGCCGGAGCACACTTCTTCAGGCGTGCAGTTTACCACCCGCCCGGTCATCCGGGAAGACGTTCGGCCGGCCGTCTTCCGGTCGCCGTCTTGCGTCTGGACGGCGGCCGGTTGCTCCGCTGTCCACACGTTTTCCACAGGGCCTTCGCCGCCCAATGCCACAACGTCGGCATTCCCAGGCCGATCTGCCCGCCTTCGCTCCCGCCTCATGACCACTCGACTGATCTCCCCGACAGATGGACACTTTTACCGGACCGGATGTTCATGCCGCAATGCGAAATAAAGCGGGCTTCCGTCGAAGGGGCATCCAGAGGGAAGCTCGTCTGATCAGCCCTGTGGATTTCCTGTGGATGGAGATCGAGCCAGCTCCGACGCAAGGCGCATCAGGGCTTCTCGCGTGTTCAGATCCGGATCGTCCAGTACGCGATCGAGCAGTGCGGTGAGGATTTGACCCACACGCTTGCCGGGCGCAATTCCCGTGACGGACATCACCTCCTCGCCCCCGATGGCGAGGTCGGTGACCTTGAGCGCCGCGGCCCTGAGCAGCTCCGCCTCGAAGCGCGCCTCGAGCTGCCGCTGGTTCTCGAGTCCCTCCTCGACCAGCCTTCCTCGCGCGCGCAGATCGGACTGCCGGAGCTGCCACAGGGCAGGCAGCGCGTCGGGGCCGATGCGGACGATGGTCCGCCGCACGGTGGCGTCGCTCCATTCGGGGAGGTAGTGCCAGTTGTGCTCCCGGACGAGCAGCGCGACCCGCTCCGCCTCGCGATTCGGGTAGCGCAGGCGCAGCAGGATCTCCCGCGTCATCTCCGCGCCGATCACCTCGTGCTTGTAGAAGGTGTGCTCGCCCCGCGGCTCGGGCGGCTGCGCGCTGCGCGGCTTCGCGACGTCGTGCAGCAGCGCCGCCAGGCGGACCGTCAGGTCGCGCGGCGCGAAGTCCACCGCGCGCAGCGTGTGCCGGAACACGTCGTATGCGTGGTACTGGTTCTGCTCGAAGCGGACGCCCTCCAACAGCTCCGGAATGATGCGCGCCAGAAGGCCGGTGCGACGCAGCAGCCGGATGCCCCGGCTCGCCGGATCGCCGCGCACGAGAAGCTTGGTCAGCTCCTCGCGCACGCGCTCCCAGGCGACCTTGGCGAACACGTCCAGCGCCTGCGGGATCGCGCGCTCCGTACGCCGGTCGAGCGCGAGCCGCAGCGTGCTGGCGAAGCGGACCGCGCGCAGCGGCCGCAGGCCATCCTCGCGGAACCGATCCAGCGGCTCGCCGACGGCGCGGAGGAGTCCCCGGCGCAGATCGCGAGCGCCGCCGAACGGGTCGCGCAGCTCCCCCGCCAGAGGGTCCCACGCCATCGCGTTCACGGTGAAATCGCGCCGGGCGAGATCGCCCTCGATGTCGCCGAGGAAGACGACCGAGCTGGGGCGGCGGCCGTCCAGGTACGGCCCTTCGCCGCGGAAGGTGGTCACCTCCACCTGGTGCTCCTCGTCGGCCCGCACGGTGACCGTGCCGTGCGCGATGCCGGTGGGAGCGGTGCGCGGGAACAGGCGCTGCACTTCTTCCGGGAGCGCGTCGGTGGCCACGTCGAAGTCCTGCGGAGGCGTGAGCTTCTCGCCCTCCGCGATGCGCAGCAGATCGCGCACGGCGCCCCCCGCAAGCCACGCCTGCTTGTTCGCGCCGCGCAAGGTGCGCAGCACGCCGGTGACGGCCGGCGGAACCAGGCCGGGATCGGGAAGCCGCTTGGCGGGCGCATCGGACATCGGCGCTGCGTCTAGCACGCCGCTCTGGAAAAGCGCAGCGGCGCCGTTGCCGCCCAGCCTGCCCGCGCCAACCTTTGTCGATGGGGGGTTGCACATGCGGGCGATCGGGGGGGCGGCCGTTGCGACGGCACTGTTGCTCGGCTGTGGTCAGGGATCCGGTCTCGTGGTCGGTGGCGGTGGTGGTGGGGGATCGGGGGGCCCCTCCGGCGGCTCGTCGGTCCCGACCACGGCGGTGGTGGCGGTTGCGCTGACCGGTCAGGGCAGCGGGCGCGTTCGCTCGCAGCAGGGGTCGATCGATTGCCCGGGCGCCTGCAGCGTGGCCGCGACGATCGGGACGACCGTCGACCTGTCCCAGGAAGCAGGCGCGGGTTCCGTCTTCGTCGGCTGGGGCGGAGGGTGCAGCGGCCCCGGCGCGTGCAGCGTGACGGTGAAGGGCGACGTCACGGTCTGGGCGAACTTCGAGAAGAGCGCGCCCGCGAGTCCTCCGCCGTCCCAGTGCGCAGGGCTCGTGAGCGCGCCGCCTTCGGCTGTGTCGCACGACATCCCGATGGCGTGGGACTTCGCCTGCTTTCCCGGTCTTGGCGACGCGACGGGAACGTTGGGCCTTCTGACCCGAGGCAGCCGGCCGAGCGACGGCAGGTGCATGTCATGCACGCGGTCGCGAAACCTGTTCTTCATCAACGCAAGCAGCGGCGAGGAGAAAACTTTCGCTGGGTTCGCCGCAAATCCCGGTCGCGAGGTGTTCGTGCCGCAGCCTGACGGGTTCGTCGTCGTGCACATGGGTCCGGGCTACCTCCTTGCCCAGCACTTCAACCGGGCTGGAACGGCCGTTTCCATGAGCAATCGAATGGTCGGCGGGCCCGTCGTGAAGGAGGCACCGCTCGGCGGCGTCATCTACGCAGGCGACTTCAGGGCCCGGGACGACGACTGGAGCAAGCCCTCGATCCACCAGGCCTGCTTCCTCGACCCGGACCTGAGCATCCGCTGGTGCAAGGACCTCGCCTCGAAGGGAACGGTATTCGGGCTGGGCACCGATGCCCCAGGCAACCCGATCGTCATCACGAACGGCGGCTCGGGAAAGATCAGCGCGGAGTGGTTATCCGCGCTCGACGGCCGGTCGCTCTCGAACGGTGCCTTCACCCTCCTGGAAAGCTTCGTGCCCGGCCCGAACACCTGGTTCGAGACGGCTCCACTGATCGATGGCGGAGCTGCGGTCCGGCGGGTGGACCAGCAGAACGATGCTGCGGGCCGCCCGTACACGACCTCGCAGTGGCTGGTGACCGTGGCGCTCGGAGCGACGCGGGCCACGGCCGCGCCGCAATGGCTGGCGAGCCGGCCCAACACGAACATGGCCATCGTCCGTGCCGGGAGAGCGTACGCGATGCTGCCTCTCGGCGCGCCTGCGGCCGTCTGCGGGCAGATGATCGATGTCCTGATGCCGGACGGCACGCAGTGCGGATCGTTCTCCGTCGGACTCGAATCCGGCCAGTGCCGCACCGAGGACGTCACCCTCGCCCTGGACGGCACTCCCATCCAGCTCCGCCCGCGCGAGTCCGTCGCCGGGAGCTGCGCTTACCGGTGGTGGCCCTCCGCCCTGCGCTGACGAAGAGGATCGCCCCTCAGAACCGGTACCCGAGGAACCCGCCGAACGTCAGTTGGAAGCGGCGTTCGGTGAGCGGACTGGTGGCTGCATCGCCGAGCAGGACCTCGGTACGGACGATGGAATTCACCGACCAATGCCGGTCGATGGGGACGATGGCGAGCACCCCCAGCGACGCGTCCCGCAGCCCCGCGCCGGCCGCGAAGGTGGGAACCAGCGAACCTTGCAAGAGGGCCGCCGCGGATTGATCCGCGCCGACTCCAAAGTAGGACTGCGTGTAGCGCCCGTTGGCCCAGCTCACGGTGGCGGTCGCGGAGACGATCAGGCGGCGCATCAACGGCAGCGTGCCGGTCAACCCGGCGTCGACCACCGTTCCGTTGCCTCCGCCGAGCTGGCGGCGCACGCTCGCGAGAACGGCGAGCGGGCCGAGGACGCGCAGTTCCCCGAACAATTTCACGTCCGCACCCGCCGAGATGTCGCCCCAGCCGCGCAAGCGATTGCCCTGCGAGGCGGAGCGTCCCAGGTCGGGAAGCAAACTGACGCCGAGCCGTGCCCCGGGGACCGCGAGAACGTTCACGCCGAGCCCCGCGATCGGCGAGAGGAAGATCCGGTCCTTGTAGCGCACGTCGACGAACGGCAGCGGCACTACTTTGGTCGAAGCGGCGCCGGGGTACGACGGCGTGAGGAGAGCGCCCGCGCCCAACGTGAACGACCAGTCGGAGGGCATCGGATGGTCGATCGGAGCAGCGCTCGCGAAACCGGCGTAAGCCCCGACAACCGCCAATGCGAGCGCTGCCGTGGCTCGCCTCATCGCGATCTCCTCGCCGCGTACGCCGATCACACTAACACGTCGCGGAAGAACAGCGCCGCCATCGGGATCGACAGCAGCACTGCCACAACGAGTAGCCCGAATTGAAGCCAGCGTGGGAACGACGGCAGCAGCAGCACGGCTGGGAGAAGCAGAGCCTCGGAGCGGTACAGCGAGACGTTGCCGCCAACCGTGAGCGGTGCAAGCCAGAATGCGGCGAGATACAGGAGCACCAACGATGTGCGCTCCGAGGACAGACTCCGATAGCCGTCGTATCCCAGGACACTGATCAGGACCGTGGAGAGCAGCGTTTGGAGCGCGGTGACGACGCTCCCCGGGTTCCGATTCCGAAAGCGCGCGTTCACCAGCGGCTTGAACCGTGCACCCAGCGTGTCCAGTGCATCCCAGCTGTGCTCATACCTGTGCTGAACCCGCAAAAAGGCATCCCAGGCGCCAGCCTGTCGGTGTAGCTGCCAGAGAACAGCCGCATACCCGGCCACTACTCCCGCGGGAACCAAGAGCGCCCGCCAACGTCGATGGAGCAACGCCCAAGAGAAAACCACGGGTGCGAGCAGCAAGCCCGTGGGATAGCACGTGGCGGCAAATGCACCCGCCGCGGCTGCCAGCTGGAACTTGCCGGACCAGCACCAGCTCAGGCAGGCCAACGCTGCCAGCAGGAACAAGGAAATCGGGAAGACGGCCGCCATGTACACGTTCCCCAGAAAAAAGGCCGCCACGCCGAGCGCCGGCCATTGCCGGTCATCGTTCAGGAGCCTCCACACGAGCACCAGACATCCGAGCTGAGCGACGGCGCTGAGCAGCACCGCGGCAATCTCGGGCGGCATCGTCCTCGACGGAAAGGCCAGCAGCCACGGGTAGCCTGGAAACCAACCGGAATTCCCGCACCAGGCCGTCGGCGGGTAGGGGCTCCCCGGGGGACAATGCGCGAGGGGCTGATAGCCGCCCACGGCGATCGACAGGTAGTACCCTGAATCCCGTCGCACCCAACTCGACGGTGCGAACGGGTCGTAGTTGCAGGCCCAGGCCACCAGCGCCAACACCGCACGCTGCAGCAGGAAGACGACTACCGGCGGCCAGAATCGGCGCGTCATCCGGGCACAAGCTCCTCTTGCGTGGACAGAAGTTCTCGGCCCGAAACAAGATGCATCGGAGTCCATACCACGGGGTCGGCCACGGGTTGTCCGACGCGGCGTCGACCCCGCGCATGGCATTCTTGTGCCTCGATAGCGAGAACGAGCCGCGATTGCGGCCCTCGTGCGTGCGCTGGCCTTCTGTGGCGCCATGGCGGCGCGCGTCGAGGAGTCGAGGCTCGGGTACGCGGTGGACCGGTGGCTCGAACTCGTCGAAGGGACCGATCGGTGGTCGCTCTACCGCGCGCTGGTGGTCATGCTCCGGGACGACTGGGGTGCGACGACCTGCGGCATGCAGGCGTTCTCGCTTAAGAACGCGACCTGCACCCCGCGCCACTTCCCTTCGTGTTCACGAGCACCAGCGGGATCGCCGGGACGCGCACGGGCGCCGTCTCAATCCTATTCGCCGATTTGGTCGGCCAAACGAACCAGGATTTCAGCCAGCCCGCGCGCTTCTGCACCATTTAGTTCTACGGATCGCCCTTCTTAGAAACGGCCCTGATGTGAATGGCAAGGTCGTCCACCGTCCAGACTCGGACCTCTCCGTGCGCCAGACCATGCACAGGTTTAGGCCTCGCGTCCTTGTCGCTCATTCATTCCCGAGAATACCTGCAATCGGCCCGTGACGGCCGAAAATCGAGAGGTCCTACTCCCCGGACAGCGCCGACAAACAGCGCCAAGGCAGGGAAGCGCGACGAGCAGCTCGTGCGCGAGGAAGTACGGAAGGCCGGCTTCAAGTTGGTGGCCGAGGCGGATTTCCTGCGCAACCCGGCCGACGCGCGCGATTGGAACGCGCGAACCGACGTTGTTCCGCCCCGGCCCTAGCGGTTGTCATAGCTTCCGACACGCGGTGGCGGCGTGGCCATCATTCGTGATCGGGCGGTGCCCCAGTAGCCCACCGCATGAAAGGACGGGGAGAGAGTTGTCCCGTCTCGCCGCGCAAGGGTGTCGGTCAGGGAGGGACGAACCCAGGGGGAGTTACCACGCCATGAAACCGCACGCTCGAAAGTCTGCCATCCTGCTGCTCGCGGTCGCTGCCTGTGGAGGGACCGGGGCGTTTGGCCCTGCGACGTCCGGCGGGCCGGCGACCAGCCCAGGGCCCGGTGTGACCCAGTCGTCAGGCCCCGGTGGCGGCGGGGGGCCGACTCCGACTCCGCAGCCTCCTCCTCCTAGCGGTGGTGGCGGCGGCGTTCCGCAAATCCCGCCGCCTCCGACGATCGACGGCCCTTCGTGGTTCATCAACAACGCGAGCGCCGTCGCCGGCACTCCTCCGACGCCCGACGTGAACTTCAGCGCCCTGCAGAACACCGTCCAGGGGCCCATTTCGGTCGGCGCGACCCGGACCGCGGTCATCATGGTCTACAACACGAGCAAGAAGACGCCGCTCGTGATCTCGGCGATCACGGTCGAGGGGCCCGCCGCGAGCGATTTCTCTGTCTCGCAAGCAAGCCTCAATGCCGCTCTGAACGTCTCGATCCCGCCGAACAAGAGCGCAGCCGTCAGCCTGCAGGTCTCCTTCACCCCCACCGTGGAGGGCGTGCGCACCGCCGCGCTGCGGCTGGTGTCCAACGTGGGCACCGCCCTGGTGTCCCTGACCGGCGAGGCATTCCCCGATCGGCCGATCATCGCGATCAACGTCGGCGCCTCTCTTGCCTTCTTCGCGGACTCCGCCTTCGACACGGTCCAGGTGACGAACCAGGGCGGCCAGCCGCTGGTGCTGCCGAGCATCGGCCTCGGCGGGGCCAGCCCCGCATCGTTCCAATTTTTCACCGCCAACCGCGGCTTCAGCAATTGCTTCGCCGGCATCGCGCTTTCGCCGCGTTCGAGCTGCTATCTGGGCGTGGGTCCGGCGGCCGGAGCGGCGGCGCCCTCCAGCGCGCTGCTCGTCATCCTGTCGAACGATCCGGCGAAGCCCGAGATCGACATCCAACTCGACGTGATACTGCCGCCGCCCCCGCCGCCCCCACCGCCGCCGCCGGTCATCGCGACCAACTCCGGCCCCTCTCTCACCTTCCTGCCGGACTCCGCCTTCGACACCATCCAGGTGACGAACCAGGGCGTCCAGGCGCTGGTGCTGCAGAGCATCGCCCTCGCCGGGGCCAGCCCCGCATCGTTCGGATTTTTCAGCGCCAACCGCGGCTTCAGCAATTGCTTCAACGGTATCCCGCTTTCGCCGAATGGGAACTGCTATCTGGGCGTGGGCCCGGTGGCCGGAGCGGCGGTGCCCTCCAGCGCGCTGCTCGTCATCTTGTCGAACGATCCGGTGACGCCCGAGCTCGACATCCAACTCGACTTGACGCCGCCGCCGCCGCCGCCGCCGCCCCCCTGAGGCGTTGCAGGCGCGGTCCGGCGGGCCTGTTGGCATCATCGCGCGAGGGGCCCCACCTTTGCGTTCGTCGCGTGGAGGCAATCCGCGGTAGCAACCAGGATCTGGGTCCCGCGGATGCCGGCGAGCGGACCGCAGTGGACGACGCGTCCGAGTTCCTGCGCGACGCTCTGCGCTCAGGGCCGGTGAAAGCGAAGGACGTGGTCAGGGCCGCCCGAGCCGCTGGCATCTCGGAACGCAGCCTCGACCGCGCGAAAGCCGAGTTGGGCGTCCGCAGCCGGAAGCTCGACTTCTCTGGCGCTTGGGCTTGGCTGCTGCCCGAAGACGGCCATACCCCGGAGCTGGCGCCCTTCACGCCAGTTGACCTCCCGGATTCGCTAGAACCTACTGAAGCTACGGTCGATTCTGCCGATGTCGAAGGCTGCCACGGCGAAGGGTGCCCCACCCCCCTGGCACTCTTGCCCGAGCACTCACCATCCTGCGCGGAGCGCCGATGACCGACGAGAGCACGAACCGAATCGAGGTGCTCGCTTCTGAAACGTCGCCCGGCTCGCCGGCCGGGTTACGAGCGCCGGTTGACCCCGCCGCAGCTGAGATGCGAGCGACGATGCTGCGCATGGTCAGCGCGCCGGCCAGGAAAGCTGAGGTAGTCGAGCAACTGCGGGCCATCCGCATGAGCAGCGCCGAAGCGGCGCGTCTCGCCGCCGTCGTCGCGGAGCAGCTCCGTACGGCCTCCATCGGCAGGGAGGCGGCTCGGCCGCGGGCGCATCGCTGCTGGTCTCGCAGCGGTCCGCAGCCCGGCTGCTCGGCATGGGCCGAGACAAGCTGCGGGGGCTTTTGGCGGCGGGCGTGCTTCGTTCTGTGCCGGTTCCAGGCGGCATGCGCATCGCGAGAGCTGAAGTCGACCGCGCCGTGCGCGAGGGACTTGTCCAGCGACCGCGTCGGAAGGCGGTATCGGCCGGCGAGTTGCTCAGCACGTTCCGACCCGGGCCGCCGCAGCGAGGCTGACGAAACGGGGCTGTACGGCGCTCCTATCGCTGGCGACGTGCGCGCAGTCGCGCTGTCCCGCGGTGCTACAGTGGCGGCAAATTGCCCGGGACGAAACCTGCATTCCTGAACGTCGACCTCGACGTGGAGTCCCGCGCTCGGCTCGGGCGCCTCAGCGGGTCCGGGGAGGGCACAGGGGGGCGCGATGAAAGAAATGAAGCCGTCGATACGGGACATGCCCGGGGTGGAGAGGGCGGCGAAGTGCGCCCTCCCGATCATCTTCACCTCGCTCGACCACCCTGAGTACCCGGGGATCCGAGGGACGTGTACAGCTCTCCGGTTTGGGGAGGCTTCGGTCTTCGTGACGGCGGCGCATGTGCTCGCGCACAACGACGACCGCACGACCGTCGAAGTCGCGCTTGGGTTTCGAGGGGAACCCCTGCGGTGCCGGATAGGCAAGGTGCTCAAGCCTCGTCCGGCGAAGGAGCAGTTCGAGGCCGTCTGCGACTTCGCCGTCATGCTCCCCGCTTCGCCACCGGCATTCGTGGAGGGAGATTCTGCGCCGTACGAGTTGGTTCGGGTCGCCAAGATGGACGCAGCGCCGAACGAGAGCGTCTTCGGCGTGTTCGGATATCCGCGAGCGAGCTCGGACCGAAACGTCATCGACTACTCAGCACGGACACTTACGTTCGGCCTCCATGTCGCCATCGGCACTTACGACGGCCCCTCGACGTTGAACGGTCACCACATGCTCGACCTCTCGACCGAGGAGATCGGGGGTCCGAGCGGGTTCAGCGGCGGTCCGGTATTTCGGCTCCGATTCGAGAGCGAGACGTGGATTCCGACATTTGCTGGAATCGTCACGACGGGCGGACCTACGCGAATTCACTTCATCGACAACGCATTCCTCGGCGGATTTCTTCTGAAGGAAGTGTTCCGTCGTCCGCGATGACGAGACCGTCGTCCCGAAGTCGGACGAGCGGTGGACGCCGCGCGAATATGGTTAGGCCGCGGGTGCGACCCCTCTAGGGTGAGGGGACAGCGAGCGGACGAAGCGTGCCCCCGGGGGGGGAGGTGGGGGAAGGGTTCCGCGCAACGCGGGTCTTGTTTCCCGGCGGCGGCGAACGGCTGCGAGTTGCTCAGCACGTTCCGCCCCCGCCCGCCGAAGGGTAACTGAGGGCGAGCAGTTAGGGGCCAAGCCCGGATATTTCAGCGACGCCGGCCGAGCTGACTGAGTCGCGTGATCTTCCACGCGGCGTATACCGCGAGCGCGCCCCAGACCGCATCGAAGGGCGTCAGGGTCTCGGGCAACGTCTGAACGAAATAGCCGAGCATCTTGTACTGGCTCACGTCTGGGCTGAAGCCGCCGTGCTGCAAGTCAAAGATCAGGTATTTCCCAACCACGAGCCCACCAATTGCGCTCGCCACCGCAACGATCTGGAGGCGCACCCAATCGCGCTCCGAAAGCTCCTGTTGCTTCTTACGCGCGGAGAAGTGGACGGCGAACCCAGCGAGCAACCCTATGCCGGTCGCGACATATCCGACTTCGTAGTTCGTCGCGACAACAACGACGCCCCATGCAATGCCGCCGGCGAGCGACGCGACAGCCGCACCGATCGTAGCGCGAGACACGAGACCACGGTCCTCTTGCACTGCGGCCGTCATGCTGTCCGTCGGTTGCACCGTTTCGGGTTCCATCTCTCCCCTCGATTGAGCCGGCGGGCACCTCAAACAAGACCCTCGACTCAATCTACCAAACATCCTGTCTCCAGCCGTAGGGTGCCGCAATGGCCGCAGCTACGCCGCGGGGTTAATAAGCCGCGGCCGAGCCTTGCGCCGCTTTCCCTTCCGCTTCGGCGGCGCCAGCGGCAATGTCGGGATGCGCGAGGGCACACCATGCGTCGCGTAGAAACGGCGCGTCGTCTCGGGCGACTGGTGATTCAGGAAGGTGGCGATTTGTTCGATCGGCGCGCCCGCTTCGAGCGCCCAGGTTGCGACCGTGTGCCGGAACTGTCCGGCGCCGAAGGGCGTCACCTTCGCCGCGGTGCATTTCCGCTTAAGCAGGCGCGTGAAGGCGAGCGCCCGCGAAAATGGCCATGCCTTCCCGAGCAACCGCTTTGCCGCGCGCGCCGCGTCGGGTGGTACTTCCACGAGGTGCGGATTGCCGCGCTTCGTGCGTGGGAGCCGCAGCGTGGCGCCTTTCGCGCGCCCGTCGCGGACCGGAAGCACCTCGCCGTCGTTCGTGAAGCGCACCAACTCGGTGACGTGCCATCCCGTCCGCGCGAGCACGTCGAGTGCGTCGCGGCTCTCGCCGTCGAGCAGCTTGCGCAGCTCGAGAAAATCGCCGCGCGGGATCGCCTTCACCCTTTTCTGCTGCTCCGGCTTTCCCTGCGGCACCTTCAGGTCCTGCGTTCTGAGCTCCGCACAACATGGTGAGTTCAGAGGCGAAAAGTGGCGCCCCCAGCCTGACTCGAACAGGCGGCCTACGGTTTAGGAAACCGTCGCTCTATCCACCTGAGCTATGGGGGCGCACCGAGCGCTGCTAACAGGCGTTCCCGCGGCGGTCAAGCAGGCATCAGAAGGCTATTAGCGCGTCGACTTCGCTGCCCGAAAGCTTCTCGCGGCCGCCCAGCGCGAGAAGCTCGACCACGAAGAGGAAGGCGCCCACCGTGCCCTTCTGCCTCTCGACCAGGCGACGGGTGGCGGCCGCCGTGCCGCCGGTGGCGAGCAGGTCGTCCACCACCACCACCTTCTCGCCGGCCCGGATCGCGTCGACGTGGGCCTCGAGGGTCCCGGTGCCGTACTCGAGCGCGTATTCCACCCGGTCGGTCTTGTAGGGCAGCTTGCCCAGCTTGCGCACCGGCGCGAGCCCAAGGCCGAGCCGATCGGCGAGCGCCGCGCCGAACAGGAAGCCGCGGGACTCGATCGCCACGATGCGCTGGAACCCGCGATCGCGCACCCGCGAGACGAGCGCGTCGATGACGGCGCGAAACGCCAGGGGCTCGCCCAGCATGGGGGTCAGATCCTTGAAGAGGATCCCGGGCTGCGGGAAGTCGGGCACGTCGCGGATGAGAGCGCGCGCCTGGTCGAGAGAGGCCATGCGGGACGCCTAGCACGGAGCAGGCAAAAAAACAGCCGCCGGTCCCATGGGGGGGGTGGGACCGACGGCCGGGACCCTCCGCTTGCGCATCGAGCCCGCCGAGTTGGGTAGCAGCGCGGTCGCAGCGGCGCAAGGTTTTCCTGGACACGCGCGGCCACCCGCCGCACCGGGAATTCGACGGAACCCGGGACGTGTCCCTACGGGAATTTCAGCGGAGGAAGCCGAGCGGATCGCGGGGCCGCGCGCCCAAGCGCACCTCGAAATGGAGATGCGGCCCGCTGGCGTTCCCGGTGCGGCCTACGCGCGCGATCGGCTCGCCGCGCAGCACCCGCTCGCCCTGCACGACCAGGTTCTCCAAGTTGTGCGCGTACACGGTGACCAGGCCGTGCGCGTGCCCGACGAGCACCAGTTTGCCGTAGCCGCGCTGCTCACCCGCGAACAGCACCTCGCCCTCGCCCGCGGCGAACACCGGGGTGCCTTCGGGGCAGGCGAGATCGACGCCGTCGTGGTGCTCGCGGTCGCGCTCGCCGAAGCCCGAGATCAGTACGCCGCGCACGGGCCAGGCGAGCGGCGCGCCGCCCGCAGCAGGGTCCAGCGCGTGCCCGCCCGCCCGTGGGATCTGCGCCGGCGACGCCCGTGGTCCGCGGCGCGGCTCCATGCGCGCCTGCGGCGCGTCGGCCAAGGGCACCGGGCGCTCGCGATCGGCACCGGGGATGAGCAACCGGATGCCGGCCTCGAGCTGCGAGGGGTCGGAAAGCCCGTTGGCGCGCTGTAAGTCGCCGACCGGCACGGAGTAGGCCCGCGCGATGCGCCACAGCGTCTCGCCCGGTTGCACGAGGTGGCGGACGCCGCCGGATTCGCCCGCGGCGTGCTCCGCCGCCCGGGCGTCGCGCGGCGGCCACGGTTCGCCGGTGACCAGCGGCAGCCCGTGCTCCGGCATCGGCGCCAGGCGTCCGGGGTAGATGCACGCGGCCGGCGCAGCCAGCGCGAGGAGCGCGACCAGCCGGGCGCCGGCGCGCGAAGCGCTCAGGACGACAGGCCCGGGAGGTCCCACCCCTTCAGCTCCTCGAGCAGCGCGTGCAGCGTGAGGTCCAGGTGCAGCGGGGTGACCGAGATGAGCCCGCGATCGAACACGGCGTCGCAGTCGCTGCCGGGCACGTTCTCGTGCGCCTGCTCGTCACCGCCGATCCAGTAGTACGCGCGACCGCGAGGGTC
>Ga0137415_10001447_pt1 | contig 23465 bp, 13 predicted proteins | sample CZODoug3_1_1_16f_FD_183082 | JGI IMG/M metagenome (GOLD analysis project Ga0137415, IMG submission 183082) | Vadose zone soil fungal communities from Angelo Coast Range Reserve, California, USA - CZODoug3_1_1_16fungal (Hybrid Assembly) | ecosystem: Environmental > Terrestrial > Soil > Vadose...
GGCGTGAAGCTCTACATCGAGTCGGTTGTTCCTCATTTCCTGTTGGACAAGACTTGTGCCGAGAAACCCGGCGTGGAAGGCATGAAGCACGTGATGTCTCCACCGTTGCGCGCGAAGAAGAATCTGGCGGTGCTCTGGAGCGCATTGGATCGTGGCTTGATCGATACTGTCGGCACGGACCATTGCCCCTTCGACACGGAGCAAAAGCTCCTGGGCAAGGATGCGTTCACCAATATTCCCAACGGCATTCCCGGAATCGAAGATCGCATCAATCTGCTCTACACCTACGGGGTGAAGCGTGGACGCTTGGAGATCGAGCGCTTTGTGGATGCGGCGAGTACGCGCCCGGCGAAACTTTTTGGGTTGTTCCCGCGAAAAGGAACGATTGCCATCGGCAGCGATGCGGACCTGGTGATCTACGATCCCGACTATCAAGGCGTGATTTCCGCGAAAACGCATCACGTCAACAACAATTACAGCGGATTCGAAGGCATGGTGATTGAAGGGCGGCCTTCCGTCGTTACCGTCCGGGGCAAGGTCCAGGTGAAAGACGGAAAGTTTGTGGGTGAACGGGGCCGCGGGCGTATGCTGAAGCGGGAGCCGAGCTATTTTTAAGCGAGGCGCATCATGAGCCTGAATCCCAAACGAACTGTTGCCGAGCTGAAAGAGCTTCGCGAGCTGACTGCCGATGAAAACGGCGCGCAGCGAGTGGCGTGGACCGACGTGTGGCAGAAAGCGCGAAAGTGGTTCGCCACGAAACTTGTGGGGTTGCCGATCGAGCATCACTACGACGCCGCTGGAAATAATTGGGTGACGCTGCGCGGGGCCTCTGACAAAACGCTGCTCATCGGCGGGCACCTGGATTCGGTGCCAAACGGCGGCTGGCTTGACGGCAGCTTGAATGTGCTTGCCGGACTGGAAGTGTTGCGGCGATTCGCCGCGGAGTTCAAGGGCAAGCCGCCCGTCACGATTCGTCTGGTCGACTGGGCCGATGAAGAGGGTGCGCGGTTCGGACGCAGCCTGCTGGGTTCGTCCGCTTTTGCAGGAACCCACAGCATTGCCGCTGACCGAGTGCGTACCGACAAAGATGGCATCACGATGGAAGACGCCCTGCGGCGCTGTGGCGTCCACATGGATCATTTTCCCGAGGCGGAAAAAGAGCGCGCGAATGCCGCGGCATACATTGAATTGCACATTGAACAGGGGCCCGTCCTTGAAAAATTGGGATTTCCGCTAGGCGTGGTTCTGGGCACCAAGGGAGTCGAGCGCCACGCCATTACGTTTCACGGGCAAGAGGCGCACTCTGGAGCCACGCCGATGAAACAGCGACGCGACGCCCTTGCTGCTGCCGCGAAGCTGGCCCTGGAAATCCGGAACATTGCGGGCAAGCACTCGGATGCGGTCTGCACGATGGGAAGCTTGAAAACATTTCCGGGAATTGTCACCGCGGTTGTGGGGCGCTGTGAAGCCACGCTTGACCAGCGCGACCTGGACGCCAAAGTGCTCGCCCAGATGTACCGCGAGGCTCAGGAAGCCAGCAAACGATTCGCGAGCGAAGAGAATTGCACGGTGGAATGGTCGCGCATCTGGAGTATCGAGCCGATCCGCTTTCATTCGCATCTGATCGATCTCTGTGAGCAGGCCGTCCGTGAGATTTCCGGGAACTCGCACAGGCTTCCCTCGGGCCCCTTGCACGATGCGGCCGAGGTGTCGCGCGCGGGCATTCCAACGGTTATGATGTTTGTGCAATCCTTGCGCGGCATCAGCCATAACAAGATTGAGGACACGCGGGAAGAGCATCTGGAAATGTCCGTCACCGCGCTGGACCGGCTGGCCACCGAGACGGTGGATTGGATTTTGAAAGCAAACTGACTGGGTTGGGAAGGGAAATCGAGCATGGACGCCAAATCGCTGAAAGTAGTTCAAGAAAATCGCGACTACACAATGTTTTCGTGGTCGGTGCAGGGTGCGTCGAATCCGATCCACATGAAACGCGGCCAGGGCGTCTGGTTCTGGGACGGCGACGACCAGCGCTGGCTGGATTTCAGCTCGCAACTGATTAATCTCAACGTCGGTCACCAGCATCCCAAGATGCTGGAAGCGATCAAAAAACAAGTGGATGAACTTTGCTTCGCAGGCCCAGGTTTTGCCACGGAGCCGCGCGGGGCGCTTGGCAAAAAACTTTCTGAAGTGACTGGCCTCGCCAAGACTTTTTTCACCCTTGGCGGCTCCGAGGCCAATGAAAACGCCATCAAAATGGCGCGGCTGGTTACCGGCCGCGACAAAATTATTACCCGTTACCGCAGTTATCACGGCGCCACGATGGGTTCGATGACCGCTTCCGGCGATCCGCGCCGATGGGCGGTCGATCCCGGTGTTCCGGGCATTGTTCGCGTGTTCGATCCTTATTGTTACCGTTGCCCGTTTGGCCAGAAGGTTGAAACGTGCCATCGCGAATGCGTCAGCCACATTGAAGAAGTGATTCAGATGGAAGGGCCGCACACCATCGCCGCGATCATGGTGGAAGGCATCACCGGATCCAACGGTTTGCTGGTGCCTCCGGACGATTACTATCCCAAGCTGCGCGCGCTTTGCGACAAATACGGCATTCTGCTGATTGATGATGAAGTGATGGCCGGATTCGGGCGCACCGGAAAATGGCTGGCCACGCAGCACTTCGGCATCAAGCCGGACATCGTTACGTGCGCAAAAGGCCTGACGAGTGGGTACATGCCGCTCGGCGCCGTGATCGTCTCCGACAAAATTGCGAAATACTTCGAGACGAACATGCTGTGGGGCGGACTGACGTATAGCGGCCATCCGGTGTGCTGCGCGGCAGCGGTGGCCAACCTGCGTATTTACGAAGAGGAAAAGATTTTTGAAAATGTCGAGAAGCAGGGACGGTATCTCTCCTCACGTCTGGAAGCACTGAAGAAAAAATACGCCTGCGTGGGCGATGTCCGCTATAAGGGCCTATTCAGCGTTCTGGAACTAGTGAAAGATAAAGTCACGCGTGAACCGCTGGCTCCCTTCAACGGAACCAGCCCGGAGATGGGGAAGCTTGCCGCGCACTTGAAGTCGAAGCATTTGTACGCGTTCAGCCGGTTCAACATGCTTTGGGTCTGCCCGCCACTGATCATCAACGAAGAAGAACTCCGGCAGGGACTGGACATCGTTGAAGAAGCGCTGCAAGTGGTGGACACTGCGCTTGGCAAATCCAGTGTCGCGCAGCCGCGCGAACCCGTCGCCGCGAGATAAGCCAGGTCGCAGGCGAAGCCTCAGCAGCAAAATCTGTGGCAGACGAAAGTAAGACCGTGATTTGGTTCAGGAACGTTCGGAACGCAGTATCAATGGGCCGAAGAGTGGATTCAGCCCGCACTCGACCAATTGGATTGGTGCACACTTCTGAGCATTGGCATTCGCCGCAGCGAGGCTCTTGCGTGAAACATCCGCGCCTTCGCGGCCGCAATTGATATTCCCAAAATCTTCGCGGTTTCCTTCACGGAGAATCCGCCCAATTGGTGCACTTCCACCACTGTTCGGCTTCGCGGCCGCAGACGCCCAATTGCCGTCCCAACTATTTCTCTCCGTTCCTGGATTCGGCAGTTCTCTTCCGGATTAGGCGCACGGTCGGGGATTTCAAGATGCGGCCAGGACTCCTGCGATGGACTCGGCTCGTCCAGCGGAATTTCCCGTATTCCACGTTTCTTTCGCAGCTGCCCCAGGGCCGAGTTAATGGCGATGCGCGTCAGCCAGGTGCCAAAGCGCGACCGTTCATCGAAATTGGTCAGGTGCACGAATGCACTCATGAAGGAGTCTTGCACCGCATCTTCGGCATCCTCACGATTTCGGGTGATCCGAAATGTCACCCGGAGGATCATCTCCTCGTGACGTTCGCAAAGCACGCCGAACGCAGCGTCGTGACCGTTTTTCGCCGCAGCGATCAACTTGGCTTCGCTCCATCCCTCCATGTTGCCCGCCGCGCTTGCACCGCTCTCTTTAGCCCTGGATGCACCCAGCAATTGAATACTCATCGCTTTCTCCTCGCGCCATCCCTCTGCATGAACGTGTCTCTTGCTCAACCCTTTTCTTTCCCCATCCACTCCCGGATATAGGCCGGACAGTTTTCCAACCGCACTCCACCAGCTTCGCAACGTGCCAGGAACTTAACTGCCCCACGATCTGCCAGTCGAATGTCTCGCAGGTCCAGGACGACGGCTGGCGAATTCTTCTGGAGTTCGAAGAGTCCCTCCAGTTCCTCGATATGCGCGGCCTCGAATCGACCGCTAAGGAGGAAAACCGTGAATCCTTGCCTCGTTGATCTGTCAATCTTCAAGGTCATGGGGTACGTTGTTCGGCCTTTTTATGCGTTAGCAGCCTGCTCTAACTCCCAAATCTGGTCGGCTCACACAAAAGCAATGCAATGGGTTGGCCATTTGTAAGTGATTGAAAATACAGGTGTAAAGTGGAAGGGTGGTCACGAAAATTCGGGAACTCCCGAATTTCCGTCAGCCGGTCGACACCCTACTGCGGTTCGGGTGCGTATTTGTGTTTCCGGATTTTCAATTGTTTGATCTTTGAATCCAGGGTTGAGCGTGGAATGCCAAGTTTGGCTGCGGCCCCATTTGGTCCAGCGACTCTTCCGCCGGAGGCCGCAAGGGCGGCCTCGATGATTTCTTTTTCCTGGTTCTGGAGGGTTTCGGTAAGAGGCGCCGACAAGTCCGGTTGGGAAGGTTGAACCTCTATCGTCAGCCACGCCTCATCGATCCAAAAAGTCTCCCCGCTGCAAAGGATCACCGATCTCTCGATAATATTCTGGAGTTCGCGGATGTTGCCCGGCCATGGATATGTCTGGCAAAGCTCCATAGTATTCCTGTCGATTTTGTTGATCTGCTTGCCGGCTTTTTCGGCGTAACGCTTCACAAAATATTCCAGCAGCATGGGAATGTCTTCTTTCCGTTGCCGAAGCGGAGGAACTTCGATCGGGAAAACGTTCAGCCTGTAAAACAGATCAGCCCGGAATGTGCCAGAGGCGATGGCCGCCCGCAGGTCGCGATTGGTGGCGGCGATAACGCGAACATCGGTTGGAAGCGGCCGGGTCCCGCCCACTCGTTCGAATTGATGTTCTTGAAGCACACGCAAAAGCGCGATCTGGGTCTCCGCAGGGAGTTCACCGACTTCATCCAGGAAAATTGTGCCCGAGTGCGCGAGCTCAAACCGGCCCTGATGCCTCTGCATTGCGCCGGTGAACGCCCCTTTCTCATGGCCAAACAATTCGGAGGCGATCAGCGAAGAAGGGATGGAAGCGCAATTCACGCCGATAAAGGCGCGGCCGGAACGCTGCGAACGCTTGTGAATAGCGCGTGCGATCAGCTCCTTGCCAGTACCGGTTTCCCCCGTGATCAGCACAGTAGAATCTGTGGGAGCGACTTTCAGGATATTGGACAGCACGGCTTGGAGCGCCGGGGACGACCCCACAATCTCCTCGAACATGAATGCCTGATCGATTTGTTCCCGCAGCGCAACGTTTTCGTCGTGAAGCTGGTCTTTAAGTTTCTTGATCTCTTCAAACGCGGTCTCTAACTCGGCTCTGGCCCGGCGTTGCTCCGTCACATCCATGGCGGTTCCGACAAATTCCACAATTTCGCCGGACTCGTTCAGAACGGGATGCCCGATCGTGTGGATGTTCTTGATCGAACCGTCCGGAAGAATGATCCGGTAATCGGATTCATAGCTGGATTTCGCATTTCCCGCTTCGGCGAACTCGCGTTCCGCGCCCGCGCGGTCTTCCGGATGAATTCTGCTTAGAATGAATTCGATGGTGGATACGTCTTCCTCGGGTGAGGCTCCGAAGATTCGGCGCACTTCCGGCGATGCGGTCATCTTGCCGGTCGCCGCGTCGCGCGCCCAGCTGAACATGTGGACCAATCTCTGGCCTTCCAGGAGGTAGGCTTCACTTCGGCGAAGTTTTTCGTCGGCCTTTTTGCGCTCGACAATTTCCGTCTTCAATTCCATGTTCGCCGCGGTCAGTTCCGCGGTCCGCTCCGCTACTTTTTCTTCCAGCTCGTTCCGCCTGCGTTTGAGCCAGCTCATCAGCACGGCAAAAATCACGAACACCAGGTCATAAAGAACCCGCGAAACGGCGGAGATTTCGGCCTCGAACATATAGCTGCGAATCGTGATCGTCAGCAAAACCGCAACGATGCCTGGTTTTGTGCCGCCATACCAGAACGTGATCGCGATTGCCGACAAGGCCAATGCGGCAAATGCGCGTGGCAAATGGAAGCGGGTGAATATCAGCTCCAGCACCAGCGCGCCCGTCACCGAAGCGATCGCCAACCCGTATGGCATCGCGCGCGACACATCGCGCCGGGCCATCCATTTTGTAACGCTAAGATTAGCCATAATTCAGCAGTTCTTTATCGTCTGGATATGGGTTTCCTGCAAAGGGCATCCGTTAGTTTTTGTAAGCATCTTTACTCTAGCTCGGTTCTTATCCGTATACAACGCGCGCAGCGTTAGATGTGGCTGAGGCGTGGTTGGTCAATGTTTGCCGCAAGTGTCCACGGGAAGGTGAGAGTTGTGTAGGAAGCGTATTTTGTGATTTCATCCTGAGAAACTTGCCCTTCTTCTATTTTATGGATTTTATTTCCTAAATTTGTAGCCACGGGTAATTTCTTCCCACAGCTCCATCTAAGAAATCAAAATATTTATTGTTATCTGGTCAGAAAATCAGGAAAATGCAAATTAGCGGACATAAAATAGCAGTTGAACTCTTAGTGTTCACCTTTTTCGTGAGTAAATTTCAACGCACGAGTAACTTCCTTTCACTCTCCGCCATCTAACGCTACGGATGGTTCAAAACGCTTCCCGCTTCAGCTTCTGGGGTGAGCAGAATTACGGGAGCCCAAATCCAACAAGCGTTGTGGAGAGCTATTAGGCGTCCCGATCACGACTTTGCAGGTCCGGTATTTTCAAGAGTGCCTTGAATCGCGCGGAACCGTGAATCAAGGGACCGTTTGTTCGACTTTGCGCGGCGAGTTCGCCCAGGACTCAATGCCGTTCAAATAAGAGGCGGCGCCAAAAATAAAGCGACGCTTCGGCAGTTCAGCAAGTGCATGCGATTGCTTCATGAAATCTATCGCATAGCTTCAAGTCCAACCAAGGGAGAAAGCAAGAATGAAGTTCCGATCGATAGCTGCAGTTGTGTTTGGAATGTTTTTCATGTTCATCTCAAGCGCTCGGGCCGACGAACGCAGCACCCAGGAAGTCGGCGTGCAGGGCACCGGATTTTTCACCAAAGACTCGAACAGCAACGTGCTGAATCAGCACACCACTAACTCGGGTGGATTCCTCGTCAGCTATCGCTATCATTTTAATCGCTGGTTCGCGGCCGATGTCAGCTACGGCTGGAATCGCGACACCCAACAGAATAATTCCTCCGCCGGTTCGTTGAATGTGCAATCGAATGTGCACCAGACCACGGTTGCCGCGGTAGTGAATCTTCCCTGGAGCATGGCAAGATTTAACCCATACGTTCTCGCGGGCACCGGTGCGTTGGTGTTTGCTCCGACCCAGAATGCGGGAGCGACCGTTCCGGGCGCGGGAAACCAGGCGAAAGCCACCTTCGTCTATGGCGGCGGCGTTGATTACGACTACACCAAGCACTTTACATTCCGCTTGGAGTATCGTGGGCTGGTTTATGGACGTCCCGACTTCGGCGTGAATGCACTGCGCTCTGGCCTGACAACAAACACGGCCCAGCCGTCGGCCGGTGTGATTTACCGCTTCTAACTCCGGCTAAGACAAATCTGTCAAGACGTCCAGCGCCCGGCGAAATCGCCGTGGCGCTGGATCGTTTTTCTGGCACTTGCTTCCCTAGTGCGCGCGATCGGCGAGAAAAATTACTAAGATTCCGAACGCTTGATTTCAACGCTTGGCCTGACCAGTCATTGCGGGGCATCTCCGCTCGAAAACACCCGGCGCCACGTTGCGGTCTCCTGCGTCACATTCTTCGTCCGTAAAACTTCCCTGATTGTTCAGAAAATCGGAAATCTCCTGGCTCGTTTGTTTGCTGATGTCCGTCCATGCCTGGTCTATGCAGCGCTTTTCGACGGGAGTCAAATGCCACGAGAGCGGCGGATTGGCTGAGCATGAAACGGTGCCGTCTGGAAACTTCACGGCGGAGGGTGTGTAACGAACAAGCAGCCACATTGTCTCGTACCCTTTTCCGTTGAGGAGTTTCTGGAGATCCTCGCCTGCCGTCTTATCCCGGACGAGTTGCCCTTCAGATCTTACGGTGAGCATCGTCTGTATGGGTGAGGCCAGCTGGTAATACCATTTCTTGGGAGACTCAACATCCGCCGTATTACTGTCGGGAAACGCTTCCAGTTGCAACACCAAGATTCGTTTTCTGCCGACCAATGGCGAAGTGGCAGGCGTTGGGTTCAAACCCGGGTGTCGACTGGCTTCTTTCAACCACTCGGATAGCGTGAACACACCTGAATTGTCGAAATAACCGCCGTCTCCCAAGTGAACCCCATTTGCCGGACCATCGGGGCGTGCTTCGGGTGAAACGTAGGGAAACGCCGCCGACATGCGCGCCGCCGTTTCCAGGAAAATATCTTTCTCCGCGTAAAGCTGGTGGAAATTTCGCAGATAGTGATTGCTGCTCGATCCCTGCGTCCGCGTGTTCGGGAAATCGCTGTTGGTAAATACGATTGGATCACCGGTCCGCGCGTCAGTTGAGTTCAACAGAATCACCGGCCAATCGGAATGGACTTCGCTCAAGCGGCGTTCCGTCCGCTCGAAGTGAGCGCTCTTCAGCAGCGAGCGCTCGAGCGCCCAACCACGATCTGCCAAGCTCCACCGGGTGGCGGGACCGGGAAAGAACACGCGCCTCAGGTCCGGGTGCGTCAAACCCCACGCCACCGCTTCCAGGCTGGAATCCTGGGACCATTTTGCAGCCCTTACATCTTTCTCGTGCCCTTCGAGACAACGCAGATAAAACATCGTTCCGACCGATCCTCCGGAAACTCCGCTGATCGCCAAAACGCTTTTTTGAAAGGCCCCGTCTGGGACTTCCGCTCTCAGGCCGCAGAGTACCCTGCTTGTCCACGCAGCAGATTGGATGCCGCCGCCTGCTGCCGCCACAACGATTACCGCTTCTGGTGCCAGCCGGAATGCCTCTTCGGGCCGCAATAATTTGGCGGGCGCCTTGGTGCGCTCAACAATTGAGAAAACGTGGTCCGAAGCGCCGAGTGACGCAATCACAACGAGCGCGATGGCCAGCGCCGCCAGCGCGGGAAATCGAAAATGATCCACAAAAAAGGTAAGTCCCGCCAGCAGACAGTTCCAGAAGATCAAGAAAAGCAACAGATAGTTCAGCACCAAGTTTGGCGCGCCGCCGATTCCCCATTGCTGAAGGTCTTTCAGTTCCCGGAAAGTTCCGAATCCCGACAGCCAGTAGGCGAACAGAAAAAGGCACATGACTATTCCGGCGAACCGGTGGCCGGAATGGAGCGAGGAAGGAAGCCCGGAGTCCGGGGCGGTTCCATAACCCGGCCCGAGAAGGGAAGCGAGGAATCCACTGAGGGGCCCATTGTGAGCGGCGTAACTGCCGGGCGCGGCTCCAGAACGCTTCCCGCGCTTGAATGCGCGGATCCACGTCCCGCCAAAGACTCGCCGGATAATAAAAAACGCAGGAAACGCAAAAACTTCGAGCGCGTCGTCGTCTTCTGGTTTTGCAAATCGCAGCGCGGCTAAAAAGCAAACCATCACCGCAAAGATGCCCGCGAGCAATCCAACTGCCGCCCAGATAAGGAATCCGCCAAGCAAATTGTTTTCCACGCGTCCGGCGGTAGTCATAAATTGGCCGATGGACATGAGGAAACGCACGTAGCATATTCCGCCATAGAGATAGAGGAGCGCCACGCTCCACGGCGTTATCCGATCCTGCGGCGCCGCAAGGTTTTCCCAGCCGTCCGCGCGCTCTTCACCGTAAAGGAGTATCAGAAAGCAACAACTGATCGCTGAACTGATATACAAAAATGAAAGAAAAGAAGCGGCGCCCACTTGAACCAGCTCCAGATCCGCGATTCCGTGAAGCATTGCCGTTTGAAAGGCCCACGGCAATCCGAATCCAAGGATGGTCAGAAACGTCAGCGGAACCCGCATCATGTACAAGAGCAGGAATCGCTTGCGCCAGGGTTGCATTGAGGCCTCCTGATTACGGCGAAGATAAACATTGCCGATGACAAAAACGTTGGGCGTTCGGCACAAAATCGGGTCGCACGCTTCCCACGGTTCAAATCGCAGGCTTGCTATTCGGAGCGAGGCGGTCCGATGGTGCTCTGCAGCTTCTGGAACTCCTGCATCTCATGCTGCGCCTGCGTGGATTTCCCTTGTTTGCGATACAGTCCGGCAAGCCCAAAGTGTGCCTGCGCCGCGAGCGAGGTGCTTTTTTCAAGGTCAACCACCTTTAGCCACGCCCCCTCGGCAGTGGCGTTCTCTCCAACCAGCGTGGCAGCTTTGCCCAACGAGTAAAGCGTTTCCGGCATATCCGGCTTCAGTTCATTCGATCGCTTCAGCTCGGGAAGCGCGTCGTGCGCCCGCCCTTGCTGGAGCAACGCCGCACCGAGCCGATAAGCGGCTTCAGCGTTTCCCGGACGCAGTTTGCACTCCGCGCGAAACTCGGCCTCCGCCTTTGGCCATTGCGCGGAGTTGGCATAAACCTGGCCGAGCTCCAGATGAAGTCCGGGCAACTCTGGCCGCAGGCGCAGCGCCTCCAGATATTCTTTCTCGGCTTGCGGCATTTGGCGCAGGACAAAATAGTTTTCCGCAAGCGCCTGATGCGCGCGCGCGGAATCCGGATGAGTGGCCAGCAAGTTATCAATCGCGTCCTTGGATAGCAGGCCGCTCGCGTGGCCGAGGTAATACAACAAATCCGGATCGCCCGGGCGCTGTGCGAGCGCCGCTGTGAAGCTGGAGACAGCCTCGGTCAATTGGCTGGTTTCGATCTGCGCGATACCCAATGCGTCCAGCGCGCCGACACGTTGCAAATGCGGAATCGCCTCCGCCGAGTATCCCTGCGCCAGAAGCGCGTATCCGATAAGTTGGTGAGCGACTGGGAGGTCCGGGCTGAGCTCGATCGCGCGTTTCAGAGGAGCGATTGCTGCGCCGTAGTCCCGCTTTTCCATGTAGGCGCTGCCCAGATTCACGAACGCATCCGCCAGGTTGGGGTCACTCTCGGTTGCTTTGCGAAACTCCGTGATCTCCGTCTCGATCTGGTGCTGCTTGCGTGCTTCGAGGCCGGCCTGGAGATGTTGCTGCGCGTCAGATGTTCCGGCTTGCCCGGCAAGCCATGCATATAACAAAAGATGAATCATGAGCGCTCCGGTTCGCGGACCGAAAGGAACTGGTCGGCGCGAACGTCGTTGAGGATTTGCTTCGCACCGGAAGGCCAAAGAACTTCGACTATGGCTTTCTCAGACGAGCCCAGCCCGAAATGCAAACGCTTATCGTTAGCGCAAAGGTAGCTTCCGGACGAGGTTGCGAAACGTGTTTGCCCATTCACGCTCACCCGTGCGCCGTAGCCGTCGCGATTGCTGCGCGCTCCCTGCAGCGAAATCGAAAGCCAGTGATTATTTCCGCCGCCACGGTTGAGAAGAAGAACAGGCGGTCCGCCGAGGCAGGAGATCACGGCGTCCATGCACCCGTCATTATTAATATCTCCAAAGGCCACGCCGCGTGCTGCGAGCGGCTTGGTAACGCCGGAATCGGTGCGTTCGAAATGTCCCTTATGATTCAGCGCGAGCAGCGGGAGTTCCCTGTAGCGCAGGGAAGCGTCAATGTCCTGCACATTATCGAGCACGTGACCCTGCGCGACGAACAGATCCTTCCAGCCGTCATTGTCGAAATCTTCCATGCCAACGCCCCAGCCGGAACTCATCGACGTCAAGGTGCCAAGTCCCGCCTCCAGGCTGGCGTAATTGAAATTGCCGCCACCCTCGTTGTGGTAGAGGCTGTAAATTTCGCGCGGCAAAACCGTGACGAGAACGTCAGGGCGTCCATCATTATCGTAGTCCTGAAATACGGCGCCCATCCCCGACATCCCTTTGCCGTCCGCAGTGAAGGCCACGCCTGACTCAAGCCCGCACTCCGTAAAAGTCCCATCGCCATTATTGTGGAAGAGATATTGCTGCATGCCGTCGTTCGAAACAAAAATGTCCGTAAACCCATCCCCGTCGTAGTCCGCGAACGCCACTCCCAGCGCGCGTCCTTTCTTCGCAGCCAGGCCGGAGCGTTCGGTCACATCCTCGAACGTGCCATCGCCACGATTGTGATAGAGCCGGCAGGTTGTGGCCGGGAAAGCATTCGGCGGGCAATAGGTATGCCAGTCGCCGCCGCAAATCTTGTTGTGATCGGCGTCCCACTCCATGTAGCGCGTCACGAACAGGTCGAGCCTTCCATCGTTGTCGTAATCGAAGAAGCCCGCGGAGACGGACCAGCCTCCGCCTGCCACGCCCGCTTTGGCAGTTACATCCGTGAACGTTCCATCTCCGTTGTTGTGATACAAAATGTTTTTGCCGTAGCTGGTCACATACAAATCCGCATTCCCGTCGTTGTCGTAGTCGCCCACCGCCACACCCATCCCGTAATTCCCATTTCCCGCGTTTGCCAAGCCCGCCGCCTGGGTCACGTCCAGAAAGCTCCCGTCGCGGTTCTGGCGATACAGGCGATTCCAATAGCGGGGATTGCTCCGCTCAAAGTTTTCCGGAACGTGCAATCCCTCCGTAATTCTGCCACCGTTAACGAGAAAAATATCCAACAGCCCATCATTGTTGTAATCGAACAAAGCAACGCCGCCGGGCATTGTCTCAATCAGGAATTTGCGTGGAGTCGGGGAATTCTGCAACAGAAAATCGATGCCCCGCAGCGGTTTGACTTCAAAAATGGGAGCCGCGGCGGCCATCGCCGCATAGTTCAGAAAATCACGGCGCGTAAGTCGGCGATCCATCTCTCCGGATGTCTCCTTGGTGTCCCAATGATTCAGCGCAACAGTGCGCAGCGTAATTTAGGATGTGCAAATAGGCTAACACGAAGCTGGGGTGAGGGAAGTCCCGCGGCAAAGAAGAGAGACAATCGAGGCAATTACAGGTAAGGAAAGGTGTCGCCCGGGATAGCTGCTAGGAGGCAGCTATCCCGGGCGTTCCCTAGGTTAAAAGATGAACTTGAGTCCGAACTGGATCAGTCTTGGGGTTGTACCCGCAGCCGTGCTGGTTACCTTGCCAAAGTTCGCGGATCCAACGCTGGTGTTGGGCGGCGCAAATTGCGTGCGGTTGAATAGGTTAAAGAGCTCCGTGCGGAACTCCAGTCCCAACCTGTTATCGGGACCAAACTGGGTTCGCTTGAACAGCGCAAAGTCAAAGTTGTTCACGCCAGAGCCGCGAAGATTTGCGTCGGTGCGTGACTCGTTGCCGAAAGTGAAGTCCGCGGGTGATACGAAGCAAGCCGTATTGAACCACTCATTGATCTTATTGGAGGTTCCGCCCGCTGGTGCGCCCTTTCTGCAACCAGGAACGAAGTTGGGGCGTGAGCCTCCGCCAAACTGCGTGGTGTAGTTCGGGTTGCCGTTGCTGAAGACTAAGGGGAAGCCCTTCTGGAATACGGTCACGCCATCCACTCCCCATCCGCTGACCACCCTGTCCATAGCCCCGGTGAAATTGGACATATACCGCTTGCCGTGGCCGAAAGGAAGGTCAAGAACATAGCTGATCACGAGTCTCTGCGGTACGTCTTGCGAAGACAGGGAACGCTCGCCCTTGAGGTTGGTGAAATCCTGGATGCTGCCCGTGGCCGCTTCCAGCCAATTGGTCAGGGTGTCTGCATTGGTGATCAGCTTGGAGTTGGTGTAGGCAACCAGCAACGAGCCGGCGCCCGCGAAGCGGCGTTCGACTGTGAGTTGCAGGGAGTGATAGATGCTGTCGTAGTCGCCCTGGCCGGCGAGTTTCAGGCCAGTATATTGCGGGTAGGGGCGAGCCAACTGTGCATTGGTTGTGGTCGGCCCCGATAGCGCAAACGCGGTCTGGGTCGCCGGATCGAAGAAGGGGTTGGCCACCGATTGCAGCAAGGTTACTGCCGGAGCTCCGACAACCGGCGGTGGTGCCCCCGAGCACCGAGTGTCAAATGTCGTGCCGTTCGTGGTGTTGTAAGCGACGATGGAGGCGCTCTGCGCAGCGCATTGTGGGGCAGCTGAGGCGAAAAAATTGTCTCCGAGTTGGTTGATCTGCGAGTCGTAGAGCGCCAGGTGCGTGCCCTTTGAACCCACATAAGCGGCGGACACGAAGAAGTTCCAGGGCAGATTTCGTTGAATATTTATGTTCCACTGTTGTACATAGGCGGCTGGGTGGTCATGGTAATCGGCGATGGTGAAATTCTGGACGACTTGGGTTGCATATTGCTGCGTACCCAGAGTGCCTAAGCTACGGCCAACCGGCGGGACAATCTCCGGGAGAAAGGGAGTGTTAATGGTGTTAACCGGATGGTTCCCATCAACGGTTCCGGTATACGAAGTGGTTGCGTCGTTGACGAAATCGTTGTTGGGATTCAAGCCGAAGGATACGTAGTTGGGAACCCAGAAGATTCCATAACCGCCGCGAATGACCGTCTTCTGATCCCAGCTGTAGGCGAAACCCACCCGCGGTGAAACATTGTCTTTGTGAAGAGGAATATTGGAACGTTGACTGGTGTTAACCAGGGAAACGTCTCCCCTCAGACCGGGAAGGCCCGGTACATTCGTCAACCCTGCAGTAACCCCTGGATTAGCGAGCCAGCTTACCGCGGTGGGGTCGAACTCCGACTGCCGGTTGAAGCGCTCAGACCACGGCCCTTGCAGTTCGTAGCGGATTCCGAGGTTGAGGGTGAGCTTATTGGTAACACGGAAGGTATCATCGGCGTAGAACCCGCGATATATCTGCTGCCCGGCAACCAACGCAGGCACGACGGCCTGTCCAAAGAAATGGTTCTCGACGCTGCTCGGGTTGTCCGCATAACCAAGCATGAAATCAGCAAAGCTGAAAGTGGAGAAGCAGGAGAGTCCGGAACCGCAGAACGCGAAGGCCCCGCTGCCAACGTTGGTTTGTGCGTAGTTGTCGCGCCCGATCTCCAACTGGAAGCCGAGCTTAACCGTGTGATGCCCGCGTACCAGGGTGACGCTGGGGCTAAGATTCCACTGAGTGTTTCGGTCGGTGATGAAGCTCTGGCCTTGAGAGCACGTGATGTTGTCGGCAAAGTTGAAAATGCACGGAGTGGGTGGTGTTCTGGCACCGGAGGGAACGGCGGCGTTATATTGCGCCGGCCAGCCGATAGTGGTCAGGTCGAATCCGGAGTTCTTGGGCGAGCGGTTATAAGCAAAGCGGCTGAGGCTGGCGTTTATGCTAACGATAGTGTTTGGCGTCACCGTCCAGTTGTAGCCGAGAGCGGGTGCGCTGCTGTCGTATTTTTCCGCGCAGCGATCCGCGCACAATCCCGTTGTCAACGGGTCGACGGGCAAATCCAGCACGTTCCAATAGCTGTACCGGAAGAAGATATGCTGGTTATTGGTTATGGCATGATCGAGGCGCCCAACCACTTGGTTCTGGTTGCCGCCGCCGCTGGTGGCCGTCGTGTAGTTATTGGTGAAGAAGTTGTTTCCGATCACCCCCGGCGTTCCGGTTCCCGTGGCTGCCGGGAAAAACTTTAAAAGGGCGAGGGACGTCGGATTGAGTCGGCCAGTGGGAATAATGTTCCCCGCGAACGGCGTGCGCGTGCCGGTGGTGCAAGTGACCACAGTCGCCGCCGCCGGGGTGCCGCAGGGGTCATAAATCTGGTCCACGAACACCGGCTGGTTTTTTGCGTCTAAAACTGTGTCGGCGCAGATTCCACCTGGACCGGTAAAGCCGTTCTTGCAGAGCGATGAGAAGTTGCCGCCCGCGAAGTTTGATTCGGTCTTGGGATCAGGCACGGTGGTAGTGAAGGCGCTGCCGACACGCAGCCGGAACCCTTCCCAACTGAAGAACCAGAATGTCTTGTCGCGTCCGTCGTAAACGTGAGGGATAACCAGTGGGCCGCCCGCGTTTGCGCCGAACTGGTTCTGCGTGAAGGGAGGCCTCTTTTGTCCGGCCTTATTCAGGAAGAAATCGTTGGCATCCAGCACCTTGTTGCGCAGGTATTCGTACGCTTCCCCGTGCAAGCCGTTGCCGCCCGATTTCGTGCTCAGGTTAATGACGCCGCCCGAAAACTTGCCCCAATCCGCTCCCAAGTTACTGGTCTGCACTTTGAACTCTTGGATTGAATCCTGCGTCGGAATCAGAACAGGAAGGTTGATGTAGCCGATATTGAGCGGCTGGCCGTCGAGGTATTCGGCGCTTTCATTTCCGAAGGAGCCGTTCACCTGATAGTTTCCCCAGCCAAACGGGTTTACTCCGACAGGTGTGCCGCCGGAACTTCCCTGTGGAATAACAGCAGGAGCCAGGGTGATGAGATTGAAAACGTTGCGGCCGTTGAGGGGCAATTCAGTTGCCTTGCGTTCTTCAACCACCTGCCCAATGGAAGAGGTTTCCGCCTGCAGGAGAGGCGTCTCGCTGGTGACCTCGATGGTCTGACTGACGTCGCCTACCTGCAAGGTGATATCTATGCGAACGGACTGTCCTACCTCTACGATGACTTCGGGGCGCGTGATGCGCTTGAACCCGGTCTTTTCCGCCACGATACTGTAACGGCTGGGCAGTAGATTCACGAAATCGTACAGACCGTCGGCCCCCGATTGGGCAACTCTCTTCTCCGTAGTAGCCAGGTTCGTCAGAGTCACCTGGGCATCGGCGATGGCCGCTCCCGAGGCGTCAGTGACCGTCCCGGCAATGGACCCATAGGTTGTTTGGGCGGCCAACCGCCCGTTAAATACCCCCGCCACGAAAAGGCAAAGTGCCAACTGCAACACGATCGAGATAGCTAAACGCAAGTTTTTCATCCCACACGCTCCCCGTTTCCACGATTCACTGCGTGCCATCACCGCTTCCAACAGACACACCCCAACCATGAAGTCCCGTTCAGTAGAACCCCAACTTCCACACCATGCCCTCGACAAATGAGTGTTCTGCCAATTAGTACGAAAACACTAGGGGATGTGTACCAGTCAATTCGGTCGGCGATGTGAAACTTTGCGGGTACTGGTCCTGCCGCAGACAGGCCAATGCAGCGGCGGGCAGCTGGATGCTCGAGATACAGGGGATTCCGCCCAGCGAGATCTACGGATGATTGGCTTGATTGCGAAGCAGCGCGTACAAAAATGGCTTGTTCGTCGGTTTGTGGCTCCCACCTTTGGGTTCCACGGTGACGAATACGGCGTCGATCTCCGTCAACTGCTTGGGATCGTCAAACCGCATCACCCAGCGCCGGTTGGTTTCGTTATCCATATATAGGATGCCCAGATTCATTGGCGAAGCAGGCTCTCCCTGAGGTGTTTCGCGCTGTCCCCAGACCTGGAACGTGCTGGCGTTCACGACTCCTGGTTGCCTATCCAGATCAAACGCGTAAAAAATGAGAGACTTGCCCTGAGTATAGAACACCCGGCCAAAGGGCTTTTGGGTGCGGCTGCTGCCATCCACGTCAAACACATCCGCGATATAGAGTTTTCTGGCGCCCATCAATTCGCGGATATCCCGGTCCGAAGTGAGGTATTGTTCCGCATCCTTCAGCCGGCGGTCTTGATCGCGATTCTTTGTGGTGAGATCTTCAATTTTTGATTCCAGGAAGGCAGTTCGCAGGGATGTTTTGTCGCGTTCAGAGCGCAGGCTCGCCAACTCGGTTTGATTGTTGCCATACGCCTGGCTCATGGCCTGCAACTTGGCATTCAAATCATCGCGCTGCTGCGAAATCTCCTTCAATTGCGTTTCAGACTGGCTGCTCTCAGTCATCAGCGCATTCGAAAGCTCGCTCGAACGAATTTCCAGCGCGTGCAATGACGCGCGTAGCTTAACCAGCGCCTGTTCTTTTTCCGCACTCTCGGCCAGAAGTTGAGCCAGCCTTTTTTCCTGCGCAGCCAGCGATTCGTCGGCAGCTCTCTTCTGTTCCGAAAGTTTTTGATACTGCTCTTCCAAAGCTGTCGGTGCCGTGCTGACGACTTCCTGTTTGTGTTGTGTACGTGCTCCCAGGTAATAGGCGCCATGCGCCACCGCAAGCAACAAGCCGGCCGCAATCGCCATTCCCGCAAACACGCGAGCCTTGCCTCTCGATGAGGAATCAGGCCGAACCACAGCAGGAATTTGATCCTTTTGCTCCGGCAAAGTCTGCTGCAGGGAAAGAATGCTCGTCCACAGTTTTTCTCGTACAGCCGAGTCATCCCAAATGACCCGCTCCGGCCTTGCGAGATACCCCTCAGCCAGCGTGGGTATTCCTTCCGTGCTCAAAATTTGGTATTGCGAGAATACCTCGCGGCAGGCATCGCAATGTTCCAAATGAACTCGCAACTCCGATAATTCCAATGGCGCGAGGCTGCCCGAGGCCGCCAAAGCACATAGTTCCTTGTATTTTTCGTGCTCTTCGCCGCCGTCTTGAATCGTTAGCATCTTTTTGTTTCCCGAAGCCTCTGCACAAACGCGCTCTTACGCAGGCGCTCCAATCCGCGGTAAAAGTAATGCCGCGTATTTCCCAAGGGCTGGTTCAGTTTCCGGCTGATTTCCCGCAAGTCCAATCCTTCGAAGTAAAACAGCTCAAGCGTGACGCGCTGGCTCTCCGGCAGCTCGTCAAAGGCCTTCTCCAGTTGGATGCGGTTCAGCTTCGCACCGATCTCGCGGTCCAGGTCCGTCTCTCCCAACAATGTATCGTCGAGCGAGCCCGTGTCTGTACCAACATAAAATCCTCTGCGTGCCAGATGAGCTCTCCGATCGAGCGCTCGATGCAGCGCAATCTGGAGCACCCAATTCTTTACCGTGCCTTTTGCCCCGTCATAAAGGAAGCACTTCCTGTATAAGTGGAAAAAGCATTCCTGAACAACGTCTTCGGCCTCGCCCCGGTCGCGAACGACGCCGAGGGCAATTCTAAAGACAAGACGGGCATAGCGGTCAAACAAAATTTCCAGGGCCGTCGCATCGTTTCTTTGCAGGCGAAGCATTGCTTCGTCATCGTTGGATATACGGAGTTCTGGTAGTTCTGGCGGTGAGGTGAGTCGCTCCTGGCCCCTGGCCAAGGCAACGGGAAGCGTGAACGCACGTCGTTGCGGCGAAGTACTCATGGGTTGATCCCTAGTGGACGGCCTGTTGGCGGTGCGATAGGCAATACGACCGTGGCATCGAGAACTCCCCCGGCGAAGTCCCGATGATGCCAAGACAATACACCAACATACGGGGTGAAGAGAAGATTTTTCGATGCAGGCTACTCTTTCTGCTTCTGGTACAAACTTGGCGTTGTGCACGTATTCATCAAAATAAGGGAAGGGTATCGCTCGGCCCCGCCCTAGAAAAGGAATTTCAGTCCAAACTGAACCAGCCTCGGATTTGTCCCAGTCGCCGTACTTGTTACCACCCCGAAATTAGGATTGTTTGCCGTACAGCAGACCGTGTTTGGCGGCGCGAATTGCGTCCTATTAAAGATGTTGAAGAACTCCGTCCGGAATTCCAGTCCCAGCCGTTCATTGCTCCCAAACCGCGACCGCTTAAATATTGCAAAGTCGAAGTTACTGATTCCCTGAGCTCGCAGCCTGGAGTCTACCCGTGGCTCGTTTCCGAAAATGAAATCGGGCGGCGCCGTAAAACATGCCGTATTGAACCATTCCGCAATCCGCGGGGTGGCACTCCCCGGCATTGTGCCTACGCAGCCGGGAATTACGTTCGGGCGTGAGCCGCCCCCAAAAAGCGTGGTCCCGTTCACCTGGCCGTTTGTAAATACAAGCGGGAAACCGCGCTGAAAAATCGTCACGCCATCCACGCCCCATCCCCCCACGATTCTATCCATCCATCCCTGCGCCCCAGAGAGATACCTTTTGCCTTTGCCAAAAGGAAGATCGAGAACATAGCTGATGACCAGGCGTTGTGGAACGTCCTGTGAAGACAAGGATCGCTCCCCCTTCAGATTGTTGTTGTCTTGAATGCCTCCGACGCCTGGCTCCACCCATGCGGTGAGCGTGTCCGTATTGCTGATCAGCTTTGCATTGGTGTACGCAACCAGCAGTGACCCGGCATCCGCAAATCGTCGTTGTACCGTGAGCTGAAATGAGTGGTAAATGCTGTCGTACGATCCCTGCCCGGCAAGCTGCACGCCCGCATACTGGGGGTATGGCCGAAGAAGCTGTCCAACTGTTGTCGTCGGGCCCGCAAGTGCCAGTGCCTGGCCATTGACGAAAAATGGATTCGGCGTGGATTGCACCAGCGTCACATTTTGCCTCGGGTTCGGAAGCGAAGGGTTCACCTGCGCGGCCGCCTGCGCCAATAATGCGTCCGGTATCTGGTTGATCTGTTGAGAAAACTGCGCCAGATGGGTTCCGCGCGAGCCTACATAGGCGGCGGAGACGAAGAACCCCGCGGGGAGTTCGCGCTGCACGTCCACGTTCCATTGCTGGACGTATCCTTCGGGGTGGTTCCCGGGATTCACTTCCAGAATGGACTGCACCACCTGCGTCAGGAATTGCTGCGTGCCAGTGGTGCCGAGGCTTCGTCCAGGCGGCTGCGCAATTCCCGCTGGAAAGGGCAATGCAATGGTGTTCACCGGGTGAGTACCATCCACAGTCCCGGTATAAGTCGTCGCTCCGCCGTTGACCATATCGTTTAGCGGGTTCAAGCTGAACGACACATAATTCGGTATCCAGAAGATTCCATAGCCGCTGCGGACAACCGTCTTCGAATCGATGCTGTAGGCAAATCCAACCCGCGGAGAGAAGTCCAACTTTTTCAGGGGGAGATTGTTTCGGTTACCGGGGCTGACCAGAAAAACGTCCCCGATTACAGGAGGCGATCCCGCCGGAAGAAATTGCGTCAGGTAATTCGTTGCCTTCGGATCGAAATACGACAAGCGGTTGAAGCGCTCCGACCATGGGCCTTGCAGGTCATAACGCAGCCCCAGATTCACTGTGAGCCTGCGCGTGGCGCGCCAGGAGTCGTCAAAATACAGAGCGCGATAAATTTGTTGGCCGGCAGTGAACGAAGGAACGACGGCCTGGGCAAAAAAATGGTTTTCAAGATTGTTGAAATTATCGGCATACCCCAGCAGGAAATCAGCAAACGAAAGTCCTGTCCCGGAGACACCGGGAAGGGAAGTGAAACACGCCTGACCGGAAACACAGAAATCGAATGCTCCGCTCGCAATGTTGGATTGCGCGTAGTTATCCCGCCCGACCTCGAGCTGGAAGCCAAAATGAAATTGATGATGGCCTCGCAACGTCGAGATGCTTGGCGACACGTAATACTGGGTATTGCGGTCCTGAATGAAGCTTTGGCCCTGGGTGCACATGATGTTGTCGGCAAAGTTCGCCACGCACGGCGTCGGCGGCGTGCGCATTTCGGCGGGCACCGACGCGTTATAGCTAGCCGGCCAACCGATGGATGTCAGGTCGAAACCCGTGTTCTTCGGGCTCCGGTTATAGGTAAACCGGCTTACACTCGCATTGAGTCCAATCACAGTTGTTGGCGTTATGTTGTATGTATATCCCGCGGCCAGGGCATAGGTGTGATAGTCCTCAGCGCAGCGGTCGGCGCAAAGGCCTGTTTCCAGCGGGTCAATGGGCAAATCAAGAACGTGCCAATAATTAAAGCGCACGAACAGCCTCTGTTTATTGGTGATGTTATGGTCCAGGCGCCCAACGAACTGATTATGATCTCCTCCCGTGGGCGCGGCTGTTGTGAAGTTGTTCGTCGTTGCGCCGAGGTTGGTCGGCCCGGGCCAGAGTCCGAGCAGTTTCATGGAAGTATGGTTGATCCGGTCCGGGGGAATTATGTTGTTCGCAAACGGGGTCGGGGTCGCGGTGCTCCCTGGACACGCCCCCTGTGCATTTACACTTCCTCCACACGGGTCATAAATCTGATCAATCACCACTGGTTTGCCGCTTGCGTCCACACCTCTATCGTTGCAGATACCCGCCGTGAAACCCGATTTGCAGATCGCCGAGAAAATGCCGGCTCTTTCGTTTGTGTCCGGAACCGTGGCAGTGAATGGTTGGCTCGTCCGCAACCGGAAGCCCTCCCCGCTCGCAAACCAGAACGTCTTATTTCTTCCACCAAAGTGAGGAATGTTCAGCGGTCCGCCGGCATTCGCTCCAAACTGGTTCTGCACCCAGGGCGGCCGTGGCCGGTTAACCGCATTCAAAAAGAAATCATTCGCGTTGAAAATTTTGTTGCGGAGATACTCGTACGCCTCGCCGTGGATGGAGCTTGCACCAGCTTTAGTGCTGAGATTGGTTACACCGCCTGAAAACTTGCCCCATTCCGGACCCAAATTGCTGGTCTGCACGCGGAATTCCTGGATGGAGTCTTGCGTCGGAATCAGGATGGGCAGGTTGATATAGCCGATGTTCAGCGGCTGACCGTCCAGAAACTCCGCGCTCTCGTTCCCAAAAGACCCGTTAACCTGGTAGTTGCCCCAGCCAAACGGATTTACGCCGACCGGTGTGCCGGTGGAACTCCCCTGCGGCACCACCGACGCCGCCAGTTCAATCAAGTTAAATACGTTCCGGCCGTTCAGAGGCAGTTCATTCACCTTGCGCTGCTCCACCACGGTGCCGATCGTCGAGGATTCCGTATCCAGCGGTGGCACTCCTCCCCGCACCGTCACGCTTTCCGACGCTGATCCGAGCACCATCTCAAAATTAATTTCCAGCGCGTCCTGCACGTGGAGAACGAGGTCGGACTTGATGACCGCCTTGAATCCCACTTTTTCCACTTCGATTCGATACGTGCCCGGCGGGAGATCCGTCACATAGTAGCTTCCCGTCGCATTCGTAACCGTCTCGTAGTGGATCCGGGTGCCGGTGTTGATCGCCACCACCAGCGCATTCGGGACCACTCCTTTGCTGGAGTCGGTAATTCGCCCGGTCAGGGACGCATTTGTTGATTGCGCATTCAACGGGCATGGGAGAAATAGGGAGAAGCCGCCGACTGCAGTGGTGAACAGGAGCGCCAGCGAGAGCAGTCTATAAACGATACGCGAAGCCAAAAGCATCCAGAGAAGTACCTCAACCCTTCAGCGCTCGCCTCGACTGGCTTGATCGTTAACTCTCTTGTATCAGTTATAAAAATGGTGTCAAGGCTGGCCGGAATTGGATCCAAATGGGTTAGGTAGAGAAAAGGAGATTGCAACCCGCAAGAGTCTTGCAGCTGTCTGTTCTAATGATCCAGAATCATGTTAAATTCCAGATAGAGCGCCCGTAGCTCAGCTGGATAGAGCATCGGACTTCTAATCCGAGGGTCGCGTGTTCGAATCACGCCGGGCGCGCCATTTTT
>Ga0137415_10001448_pt1 | contig 23460 bp, 19 predicted proteins | sample CZODoug3_1_1_16f_FD_183082 | JGI IMG/M metagenome (GOLD analysis project Ga0137415, IMG submission 183082) | Vadose zone soil fungal communities from Angelo Coast Range Reserve, California, USA - CZODoug3_1_1_16fungal (Hybrid Assembly) | ecosystem: Environmental > Terrestrial > Soil > Vadose...
GAGAAGTTTGGGCTGGTGCACCAACTCCGTCGTGCGGCCGGAGGGATATCAAGGGCGAAGCCCTTGGCTAGTTAGGCCTCCACGTGTCTGCTGTGAATCCAATCCAATCGTCCGCTCAGGCATTCCTAGCAGAGTGGTGGGCATGTGGCGAAGAGTGTTCGCAGCCGGCCCCTCCATCCCCAAATAACGTGGGACTCTCTCCCCTTTCTTCCCTTCCCGCATTTCCTTATATCGCAGTCTCCACAAACCCTACCTATGACCACCACGTTTGCCTGGGTTTTCAAAGCCTGACGAAAGCCGCGCGTGGGGCTGGTGCGGGGCACAGGACTTGAACCTGCACGGCCTTGCGGCCACTGGCTCCTAAGGCCAGCGCGTCTGCCAATTCCGCCAGCCCCGCTCTTAGATTTCCTTTATTGTATCGCTCGGCTCTATTTTCTTGGGTACGTTCAACCCGTCAAGCAGCCGGATCGATCACTCCTTGATATCCCTCGCGAGATGTGAAATTTCAAACACATACTTAACTTAGGATCTAGCGGGGAAACCCATGGGGGCTCGAGTCGCTCTTTTCGCACCAAGAGTGCAACTCGCTCCAACCACGTCACACGGAAAGCAAGCGGGCAACGAAGGCGCTCCTCGCCAAGGGCGTAGGCACGCCTTTGAAACTGTGAGCGCAGGTGGGCGCGAGCGAATACCCCCCACCGGCACGAAGCGGAGGCTCCTGGAACGCTCGCAATGTGGAGGTTGCACAGCCGATCAGGGTAATTGCGAAAGGAAGGTCCCTCGCGACACGCTTGCCGTCCAGAGTAGTAATTTGAGCGAATCGGGCCCACGCAAAGGTTTGAACTTTTGATCGGAAGGCGGACTCGTGGGGGTTCGAGTCCGCCCTCGGCGCGAGATGCTGGAGGTTCGGGGGAAAACACCAGCGCACAACGACGGCACAGATCGCAGAGCGCGGAGCGCGGGGCAGGCCTTACGAGCAGATGACTTGTTGTCTACTCTGCAGGCCGCTTACAGCGCGCCTTTGAGCCCGAGCAGAATCGCACCGCAGGTTACGGTGTAGTACACAATCACCAGTGTCCAAGCTGTCAGTCGTTCGAGAATCATGGGGAGCCTCACTTTCGAGTTGATCCTGACCAAGCCCGTTGCCTTGCTTTCGTCGAGGAAACGGGCCGTTGGGCCGGATCTCTTATGCCGCAAAAGCATTCCACATCGATTCGCTGCAACCAGCAAGAGCACCGGAGTACAACCGCCGGCGTCCGCTGGTACACGTCTGAGGTGGCCGAACGGCCCCATCCTGACGATTACTCGTCGAAGGTCGCCAGAATCGGCCAGTAACGGCGCTCCTCAACGCGCCCGCCCCGAGTCTGCCCGCTTCCTTCCGCGCCGCCAAACCCGCTACACTGGCATCCCTATGGCCAACCCAATTCAGCCCAATGTGAAATTGACGAGCACCCCTGACTATCGCGAGAACTACGCCAACAGCGTGCAGATCCGTGTGAATGTTTGGGATTTTTTCCTGGTCTTCGGAACCCTGCTGCAACAGACCGAAACCCAGGTGGAAATCCAGAACTTTCAGGGAATCTACCTGAGCCCCCAGCAGGCCAAGGCACTCCTCGGGATCCTGCAGCAAAATGTCGGAGGGTATGAAAGCGCGTTCGGCGAGATCAAACTGGACCCGCGCATGATGCCGGGCGGGCCCGTGCACTGAAGGCGCTGCGTGATTGTCACGACGGCCAACCTGCTGGAGCCGAGCGAATGTGCCAATCGGCGGTTATCCGTTTGAACTAAAGCGCTCTTGCCCAGTGGGTACCCTGTGCGCGCCCCTGAAAGGTCCATCTGATGCCCCCCCCAGCCTGTTCCAGCAGAAACTCGGGGTTCCTAGCATCCTCCGGCGTGATCTTCTGCCTGATCTTTGCGGCCATCTTTCTGCTGCACGCGTCGCTCTTGCGCCTTCCCTACTTCTGGGATGAGGCGGGATATTACATCCCGGCCGCGCGGGACCTGCTGTTGACTGGGAGCGTGATTCCTCACTCGACTCCCTCCAACGCTCATCCTCCGCTGGTAATGGCATATCTCGCCGCATGGTGGAAATTGGCCGGTTACGCGCCTGCCGTCACGCGCAGCGCCATGTTGCTGGTAGCGGCCTTCGTTTTGCTGGGCGTATTTCGACTCGCGCGGCGGGTCGCCAACAGTGAGGTTGCGATTGCGTCGGTCCTGTGTACCGGCTTGTACCCGGTGTTTTTTGCGCAGAGCACCATGGCGCACGTCGACCTCGCCGCAGCCGGCTTAACGTTTTGGGGCTTGGATTCCTATCTGGGAGGGCGTATGCGGGCGGCCGCCCTGTGGTTCTCCCTGGCCGCGCTCGCGAAAGAGACGGCGATTCTGACTCCGGTGGCCTTGCTGGCTTGGGCACTGGTCTGTCCTCAGATGACCCGCCTTGTTAGGCAATTGATCTGCCTGCCCGACCTTGGTCGGAGAGTTTCCCTTCTCTCTCCGGTCGCCGCTCTTAGTCTCTGGTATGCCTACCACTACTGGCACACTGGATATGTGTTCGGAAACCCGGAATTTTTCCGGTACAACGTGCAGGCAACGATGGACCCGCTGCGAATCCTGCTGGCGCTTGGCATGCGCGTCTGGCAGGTGTTCGGATACCTGCATCTTTGGATGCTGACGCTCCTGATGGGCTGGGCTATGACCCGGCCCGCCCTCCGTGACGGAGAGTGCGAACGTCCAAGAATCAGTCTGCCCATTCAGCTGGTATTCGGAGTAGTCATGCTGACCTACGTCGCCGCGATGGCGGTTGTCGGGGGCGCCGTGCTTGCGCGCTACATGCTGACTGCCGTCCCTCTGCTGGTGATTTTGGCGGTGTCGACACTCCGGCGCAGGATACCAGCCTGGCGTTGGCTGATCCTGGCCGTGTGCCTGGCTTTCGTAGCCGCGCTGTTTCTGAATCCTCCCTATGGATTCTCCCCGGAAGACAACCTCGCATACCGGGACTACGTCGGGATGCACGAAGACGCCGAGCACTTCCTGGAAGCCCGCTATCCGATGGCGCGAGTCCTCACCGCATGGCCCGCATCGGATGAACTCAGCCGGCCGTACCTTGGATACGTGACGCGCCCCATGCGCGTTGTCCGCATTGAGGACTTCACCATCGAGGAAGTGATGGCGGCGGCGGCGGAGCGGTCGCGATTTGATATGGTGTTGATCTTTTCCACCAAGTACGAGCCCGCCCATGCGCTGCTGGAGGATTGGCCGGTGTGGGAGAGGATCAAAATTGGCTTTTTCGGATTCCATCACGATCTGTCGCCGGTGGTCGCGGCCCAACTGCTGGGCGGGCGAGTCGTTTTCAGCGAGCAGCGTCAAGGACAGCGGGTAGCCGTCATCGAGTTGGAGAGGGTGGAAGACGCAAGTTTGCGCGTCCCGACGATCAGCCCGCCATGAGATGGCAGGAGTGCGTTTTCACCACTAGCCACACCTCACGGCCGGGCGCCAGTTGCAGCGCATCCCGCGCGGCCAGCGTGAGATGCACTTCCATTTCGACGCCAATGTCCACTCGTGCGGCGATGATTACGTCCCTGCGGAGGAGCGAAGTGATTCTTCCGGCGAGCACATTTCGCGCACTCAGTCCCTCAGGACGCGTGGTAGCGAGAAGGATGTCTCCGGCACGAATGCCCACGCGCAACGCCGAACCGACCTCGACGCGAATCAAGGGCGTCTCCATCTGCACCGCGCCTGAACCCAGCCTACAGGTCATGGTTCCCCGGTCTTCATGGACCGCTTCGACGGTTGCGTTGAAAATGTTCTCAAATCCAACGAGCTGCGCGACCGCTTCCTGCCGGGGCGCACCCATGACTTCGTGAGGACTGCCCTGCGCCAGGATGCGCCCCCGGTCGAGAACCAGCACTCTCTCACCTAAAGCAAAAACCTCTTCGCGGCTGTGGGTCACATAGAGAATCGGGATTCGGTGCGCCTGATTCCAGCTGCGCAAATCATCCAGGATGTGCGACTTGGTGGCGCCATCGAGCGCAGCCAATGGTTCATCGAGCAGAAGAATGCAAGGATCCGTAACCAGCGAGCGAGCCAAGGCGACCCGCTGCCGCTCTCCCCCGGAAATCTCGCCAGGATGCCTCTTGCGCAGACCGGTGATGCGGAAAGCGTCGAGGACTGAGTTGATCTTCCGCTTGCGATCGGTGTGTTGACAACGATCCAGGCCGTAGGCCACGTTCTCTTCAACCGTCAAATGAGGAAACAGGGCGAGGTCCTGAAAAACATACCCCACATTCCTCCGGGGCACCGGTATGCTCACGTGGGCGTCCGCATCAAAGAACTCTTTCGACCCAACCGCGATCGCCCCGGCATCGGGAGTGGTCAGTCCGGCAATGCCATCGAGCAAAGTTGTCTTGCCCGAGCCGGAAGAACCAAACAGGATTGTGAAACCGATAGGAGCAGAGAAGTCCACGTCCAGAGCAAATTCGTGTTCTGAAGGATAACGCTTTTGGATCCGTACGAACAGTGCAGCCCCGGTCTGGTCGGGGCTAGTTGCGGCCGCGGTGACTCTGGTTTTTGCCATCGCTCCGCTGTGGTTCAACGTTGCACCCTCACATGACCCCAGAATTCGTCCGCACCAGCAAAGCAATGATTCTAACTCGCGCCCGCCTACCTTCCGAACGCACTTAACGGAGTCGGCGAAAATCCTTCCCTGCGACCCTTTTTGCTTGAACTGCTCTTGGCAACCTTCTCCATCCGGAGCCACCCATTCTTGGGGACCGATTCCCATTTTGGTTTCAACCGTGTTTGCAGTGACGGTCGCTCCATCCGACGAGAATCCTTCCACCGCCCGTCGCATGGTTGTAAGCCACCGAGTTCGCGGAGCCAGAATGCACCGCAACGCCTGCGTCCTGCATGTTGGCAGCACCCGTCGTGGCTCTACGATTCCGAAGACAGCGGCCTGACCGGGAGCGATTGGACATCGCCCGGCGGCTGGTACCGTCGACCACCACGGACTCTACACTGCGCCGGCGACTGTGCCCACTCCAGCGACCGTAACCCTTTCTGCGATTTCTCAAGCGGACGTAACGAAGTCTGGCTCGGCGATAGTGACAATCAAGCCGCCCACCCCTTGCGGAACGTTTACCATCACGGTGACAGTAACGATTGGGACGGCGGCCCCGACAGCCCGCCACGCTGACCGTGCGGTAGCGGTACAAAGAGAACTGAAGTTCCCCACGCGGGTTTCACAGGGCGCGGGGATTTTCTTGCATCGTGCCTGCGGGGAAACCACGTTCTCCCTTATGCTGGGAGTGGCTGGTTGCAGCGGGCCATTCGGAAGCGATGGCGAGGGCGCCACTCGGGCCAGGAATGACTGACAAGTACGACATCGTGGTGATCGGTGGCGGAATCATTGGCCTTTCCGTCGCCCGAGAGGCTAACCAACGCTTCCCTCGCCTGCGGCTGGCTGTTCTGGAGAAAGAAGAGCGCGTGGGCGACCACCAGAGTGGGCACAACAGCGGCGTCATTCATGCTGGGATTTATTACAAGCCCGGTTCGATCAAGGCGCGTCTTTGCGTCGAGGGCGCAGCATTGATGGTGGAGTTCTGCCGTGAACACAGAATCCCCTTCCAAATTTGTGGCAAGGTGATCGTGGCCACGTCGGAAGACGAACTTCCCCGGTTGCACGATCTGCTGGAGCGTGGCCGGGCCAACGGAGTCGGCGGACTGCGAATGCTCAATCCCGCTCAACTCCGCGAGATCGAACCGCATGCTGCCGGCGTCGCTGCGATACAGGTGCCGGGGACAGGGATCACGGACTACGCACTGGTGTGCGCCAAGTACGCCGAGATCATCGGCCAGCACGGCAGCGCGATTCGGACTTCCACAAAAGTGGTGGGCATCCGGCAAAGCGGGTTTGAGACCATCATCGAAACCACTCGCGGCCCTCTCACGGCGCGATACGTGGTGAACTGCGCGGGCCTGTTCAGTGACCGGATCGGCCAAATGGCCGGTGCCGCCCCGCAGGTACGGATCGTTCCCTTCCGGGGCGAATACTACGATCTGATCCCGGCCCGGTCTCACCTGGTGCGTGGGCTGATCTATCCAGTGCCGGATCCGCGTTTCCCTTTTCTGGGCGTGCACTTTACGCGGCGGATTCATGGTGGGGTCGATGCCGGTCCGAATGCGGTCTTTGCCTTCAAGCGCGAAGGGTACCGATGGCGTGACTTCAGCCTGCGGGATACCCTGGGATCTTTGTTGTTTCCAGGCTTCCTGCGAGTGGTGTCGAAGTACTGGCGCAGCGGCGCGGGCGAGTTTCACCGTTCGGTGCGCAAGGCTCCATTCGTTGCGGCTCTCCAGAGACTGGTACCTGAGATGGTTGCGGCGGACCTGGTGCCGGGAGGTTCAGGCGTCCGCGCGCAAGCCATCCATCGCACCGGGACACTCGTGGACGATTTTCAATTCTCCCACTGCAAGAATATGCTGCACCTCTACAATGTCCCGTCGCCTGCCGCCACTGCTTCGATCGCGATCGGAAGATCGGTGGTGGAACTGGCGGCGAAAACCTTCGACTGGCAGTAACGATCCATGGTGACGCAGTTCCGTTGAGAAACTGCTAAAGTGGAGGACCCCAGTCGTCGCGGGCTGAGGGCACGACGCCCTCAGGAGGCCGGCAAGAGGCCGGCCCTCCATTGAGGATTTGGCACGGAGGCGGGATGGGATCGAACTTGTCAGGCAAGCGCGTGGCGGTGCTGGGCGCGGGGAAGATGGGTGGAATCCTGGTGAAGGCATTCCTCGAGAAGAATCTGCTTGCTCGCACGTTGACGACTGCCACGGTCCAGCATGAAGAACGCGCCAATACGCTTTCGCAGAAGCTCGGGATCCCCGTCGGCACCGACAATCTAAGCGCCGCGCGCAACGCCGACATCGTGTTCGTGTGCGTGAAACCGCAAGCGGTGCAAGGTGTAATGGAGGAGATCCGTCCGCAGGTTCGGCCGGAGCAGCTGGTGATCTCCGTAGCCGCGTCGGTTCCCACCAGTCATATCGAAAACGCGCTGGGCCAGGGCATCCCGGTGGTTCGCGCCATGCCGAATACTCCCTGCGTCATCGGGCGCGGTATGACGGCGTTGTGCAAGGGCACGTATGCCGGGGCCCAACATCTCGAAATCGCCACGGAACTGTTCGACGTGGTCGGGCGAACGGTGGTGGTAGACGAGAAACACATGGACGCGGTGACCGGACTCTCGGCCAGTGGGCCCGCTTACATCTACATCATTCTTGAATCGCTGGCTGAGGCAGGCGTGAAGGTAGGCCTGCCCCGCGATGTCGCCACCCTGCTGGCTGCACAGACGACGCTCGGTGCGGCGGCGGTTGTGCTCGAGACGGGAGACCATCCTGCTTTATTGAAGGATGCAGTAACCACTCCAGCCGGGTGCACCATCGACGGGATCATGGAACTGGAAGAGGGCAAGCTGCGGGTAACGCTGATCAAGGCCGTCGTTAAGGCAGCGCAAAGGGCCAAAGAACTGGCCTATTCGGCGTGAGCGCGCGGGGAAGAACTGAGGACCGCGCTATCGCGCGAGCGCAAAACTGACTGTCACCTGGGTGCGCACCGGGACTTTACGACCGTCCACCGAATATGGTTTGTAGCGCCACTGGCGCACCGCTGCCGTGGCAGCGTCCGCCAGCTGAAGATTTCCGCTGACCGGACTTACCCGTTGGACCTTGCCGTCTGCACCGATCAATGCCTCCATGGTCACGGAGCCCTGTATGCGAGCGCGTCGCGCGGCGTCCGGATAATCGGGTTCGATGCGGTCCACAAGCAGATCGTCGGCAATGTCCGGACTCAGTTGCACGAATTGAGCTGTGCTCGGGCGGGGAGCCGTCGCCTTTGGTGACGTGGCTTTGGCGAGTTGTTTCGCAGTCGCCGGTTGCGGCTTCGGCTTTGCCTGCTTCGCGACTGACTGGTCCGGGTCCGCGATCGGAGTTCCGTAAATCAGCTTGCCCTTTTCGTCGTATATAGCCAGTCCCCCTCTCGTCGCCGATGGGAGGGCTTCTTTCTTCACAGCCGTGACCGGGATGTTCCGGGCTGGGACAGATATTTTGGGCCGCGATGCCACCGAGCCGAGTTCCAAGGTCTCTTGCCGCACTGTCGAGGCGGACGTGTCGACGGAGGATGGAGCCACCGGCCGGGGGCTCGCCTGTGCGATTTGCGGAAACGCAGCCGACTGTTTCGCTGCTGTGCCACCCCATCCCACACGCCAAACCATCAAACCCACGATCAGTCCCGCAATCACCACAGCCACAGCCGCCAGAACGGTGGTCCACATATCGCGCGGCGCCGGGGCGGGTCGGTCGGCGGAAGTCAACTCGAAGACCGGCACGGGCAGCACGGAAGCACGACTCGGTTCAGGCTCCGAATCAGGCCTGAGCGCTGGCTGAACGATCTCCGGCATGCTCGTCGGAACCTCTGCGCCCGTGGCCGAGAATCCTGCTATCGAGCCGGTGGCCTGCTTGGTGTGGCGAACAATACGATAGGCAAGGGCCTGCAGAGTTTGCTCGTCCCGCTCTCCAAAAGCGTTGGAGCGCGGCGAAAAAATCTCGAAAATCCCCATGAATTCGCCCCAGTACCACAGGGGAATCACGAGAATCGACCGTACCCCCAAAAGGCGGCACGCCGTGGCATCCACGCGGGGGTCGGTTTCAGTGTCGTCGCAGCGCTGCAGCGTTCCGACACGCAGGCACTGTGCCGAAAAACCGGCGTTGTCAAGGCGCACGCCCAGACCAGGCGCATTCCTTCCGGTGGTCGCCCGACACACCATTTCCCCATCACGGGTCAACGCGATCGCGGCTCCAGTGGCCCCTGTGGCCAGACAGGCCTGTTCGACAATCCGGTTAAGAACGAGATCGAGAGCAAGATCTTGCGATGAGGCTCCGCCGCCGCTGGCTACCAGGGCGCTGGTCAGTCCTTGAACCTCGGAATCAGACGGCAGGGTGTGGACCTTGAGTTCAGCTTCCCGGGAAGCCGCTGCGTGCAAGGCATCATAAGGCCGGTACGGGTCGGGACACGACATGATCTTGAACCTGGGGTGAGCACCGGGGGAATCACTCACGAACGATAGTTTCTCTACAACAAAGTTTCGCCCCAAAAGGCGGTATTGTCAACCGTAAATCCATTCTCAGCAAGGCTTTCGGCACGTTTCCGGACGGCAAAATGGGGCAGATTCCGGGCTATCGCCAAGGCGCGCTGCCGCTTATTGCATCGGAGGGGCGGATCGTGCTTTCATGACGCGTCCAGCAAGGCCAAGGGTAAAGGAAGCGCCAGGAAGTTCCGGGTCGCCCAGCCTACGGCCTTCCGGACGGAAAATGACCCTGACCAACGCGCTCACTGAACCTGCTTCCCTCTCGCGTTCCGATCAATGGCACGCCGTCAGCGCCAGCTTCCTGGGTTGGACCCTCGATGCCTTCGATTTTTTCGTGCTTGTCTTCCTGGTGGACACCCTAGCAGCGCAGTTTCACGTGGCGACGTCCAAGATCATCCTTACCATCACAGCGACCCTCGCCATGCGGCCCTTGGGCGCCCTGGTGTTCGGCCTGCTGGCCGACCGCTATGGGCGTCGCCGACCACTCATGGCGAACGTTGTTTTCTTTTCGGTGTTTGAGCTGCTGTGTGGCTTCGCCCCCAACTACACGGTGTTCCTCATCCTGCGCGCGATTTATGGGATCGGGATGGGAGGTGAGTGGGGAGTGGGAGCCTCGCTGGCCATGGAGAGTTCCCCGAAGCGCTGGCGGGGCATTCTATCGGGGATCGTCCAGAGCGGATATCCGATCGGCTATCTTTTGGCGGCCGTCGCGGCCCGTTTTGTGCTGCCGGCATGGGGATGGCGAGCGATGTTCTGGGTGGGTGGAATTCCGGCGCTGTTGGCCTTCTACATCCGGTTTCGGGTCAAGGAGTCGGAAGCCTGGAAACAGCACCGCGCGCCCACCGTGGGCGCGATCCTGCGTACTGCCAGCGGGCAGTGGAAGATTTTCTCCTATCTGGTTCTGCTAATGACGTTGATGATGTTCCTGTCGCATGGAACGCAGGATCTGTACCCGCACTTTCTAAGGGAGGTGCATAAGCTTCCCGCGGCCACGATTTCTTATGTCGCCATCTTGTACAACGTGGGTGCGGTGCTGGGCTCGTTCGCCTTTGGGTATTTGTCGGAGACCTTCGGCCGCAGGCGCACCATCCTGATGGCGTTGCTTCTCTCTCTGGCCGTGATTCCCGTGTGGGCGTTTGGAGGATCTTTGATGACCCTCGCCCTGGGCGCCTTCCTGATGCAGGTGGGCGTGCAGGGGGCCTGGGGAATCATTCCAGCCCACTTGAATGAACTCTCCCCTGATGCAGTTCGGGGACTGATGCCGGGCTTCGCGTATCAACTGGGAATCCTGTTCGCGGCTCCGACCAATAACATCGAGTATGCGCTGCGTGACTGGCTTGGGTACGCGTGGGCGTTGGCGGCGTTCGAGATTGCAAACATCTTGCTTTTGGCGGTGGTGGTGGCGCTGGGGTCGGAGCAAAAGGGGCGAAGCTTCGTGAGGCAGACCGAGGATACATCCGACTGCTGAGAGTGACTTCCGAGGAGACTCTGCCGTTTCAGCCCCCCAGATTGGGAGGTTGTCTGAGTGCGCAGGCATTTCCCGGGCGGGGGCGACATCTACGTTTCTGGCTGCCGGCCAGGCCGCGGGCTCAGACCAAACACCGCAAGCGCGAAGCGCGCAATCATGAGAATCGGCATGGCTTGCTTCTCCCAGGATATTCTCGAACGCCGATACCTCTGACACGGTGGTCATGGTCACTGTTCCTGGCGACCGATGTTAGGAGGCGGGCACCCTCCCGTGGGGCAGCGCTGGGTCAGTTTTTAGAATTTTGTCGAGCTGTCCAATTTCGAAAACCTGCTAGATTAGAAGTTCGGCCCGAACTTGGAGCCTATGGTCCGGTCTTTGGATCTCGTCGGGGTTCAGAACCATCGACCTCGAACGTTTCGGCGGGAGTTCCTGCATGCGGATTGCGGTAGTAGGTTCAGGCTACGTGGGACTGGTGGCTGGGGCTTGTTTTGCGGATCTGGGTCATGACGTCATCTTGGTCGACAACGACCAGCAGAAGCTGGCTGCTCTGAAAGCCGGGCAGGTCCCCATCCACGAACAATTCTTGCCGGAGTTACTGGGCCGCCATCGCGGCCAGCGGTTGCAGTTTTCCGACGATCTGCATAAGGCAGTCGGGGCCAGCTCGGCGATCTTTGTCGCCGTGGGCACTCCGCCGACCGACAGCGGTGATGCCGACTTGTCCTACGTGGAATCGGTTGCGCGGGAGATTTCCGGGGCGATCCACGACTACAAGATCGTAGTCGAAAAAAGTACCGTCCCGGTCTATACCAGCGAGTGGGTCCGCAAGATCATCCTGCGGAATGGGGCCGCCGCAGATTCGTTCGATGTCGCATCGAACCCGGAGTTCCTGCGCGAGGGAACCGCCGTCACAGACTTTCTCTTCCCCGACCGGATCGTAGTGGGAGCCGACGCAGAGCGATGTGCCAGCGTGTTGCGCCAGATCTACGCCCCGCTTTGCGACGGATCGTACTATAAGCGACCGGATGCGATTCCGCAGCCCGACCGGGTCCAGATTCCGCCGCCCCTGATCGTGACCAGCACGAAAAGCGCGGAGTTAATCAAGCACGCGTCGAACGCATTCCTGGCGATGAAGATTTCGTTCATCAACGCAGTCGCCTCGATTTGCGAATCGGTTGGCGCCAACGTTCACCAGGTCTGCCAGGGCGTTGGGACAGACTCCCGCATCGGCCCACGGTTCCTGAACCCAGGCATCGGCTACGGTGGCTCGTGTTTTCCAAAGGACCTGATGGCGTTTCGCGCGGTGGCGCGCGAGTGCGGCTACGAGTTTCGCTTGTTGGATGAGGTCATGCGGATCAACGAGGAGCAACGGCACCGCTTCCTCCGCAAAGTGCGCAACGCGTTATGGACACTCCGTGGAAAGCGCCTGGGCGTTCTCGGTCTGGCCTTCAAAGGTGGAACCGACGACATTCGAGAGTCGCCGGCGATCCTCCTGATTCAGTCCCTGGTGCAGGAAGGTTGCACGGTCGCGGCCTATGATCCTGCCGCCATGGGGCGCGCTCGTGAGGTGCTGACCTCCAATGTGGAGTTTGCGGGCAGCGCCTACGAAGCTGCAACCGGAGCCGATGCGCTAATCATTCTCACCGAGTGGGAGGAGTTTTCTGCGCTTGATTTACGGCAACTGAACAGCAAGCTGCGCTACCCCATCGTCATCGACGGACGCAATCTCTACAACCCCGAAGTCATGGCCGCACACGGCTTCAGTTACTACAGCGTGGGGCGTGCCCCCGCCCTTCCGGAAGGTTTGCCCACGCCAACCGGCGACGCAGCGCAACCACCCAAGAAGATATGAACAATCGACGTGCCCTGATAACCGGAGGAGCCGGGTTTCTGGGCTCTCATCTGTGCGATGCGCTGCTGGCAGACGGCTACTCCGTGGTGGCCGTGGACAATCTGCTGACGGGACGCTTGTCGAATCTGGAGCACTTACGGAAGGAATCCCGCTTCGAGTTCCAGCAGCTCGATGTTTGCGAGCCGTTTGACTGCGGCCCAGTCGACTACGTGTTCCACTTTGCGAGTCCCGCAAGTCCGGTGGACTACAGCATCCACGGAATCCCTACCCTGAAAGTGGGATCGCTGGGCACGTTCCATGCACTCGACGTCGCGCGGAAGTACGACGCGAAGTTTCTGGTCGCGTCCACGTCGGAGTGTTATGGAGATCCGCTGGAACATCCACAAAAAGAAACTTATTGGGGGCACGTAAACCCGATCGGACCAAGATCGGTTTACGACGAAGCCAAGCGCTTCGCGGAAGCTGCCACCATGGCATATCTGCGCTACCACAGTGTCGACACCCATATCGTTCGGATTTTCAACACTTACGGACCGCGAATGCAAATGAATGACGGGCGGGTCATTCCGAATTTCATGCGGCAGGCGATGCGAGGAGAAGATCTCACCGTCTACGGAGAAGGCCGCCAGACTCGCAGTTTTTGCTACGTGAGCGATGAGGTGGAGGGCATCCTGCGCCTTTCACGATCTCCGGAGCATACCCCGGTGAATATTGGGAACCCGTCGGAGTTCACGATTCTGGGATGTGCGCAACAGGTCCTGGCGGCGACCGGCTCGAAGAGCCAGATTCGTCACGAAGCCCTGCCTCAGGACGATCCTAAGCAGCGCCGGCCCGACATCAGCAAGGCCAGGCTGCTACTCGACTGGGAACCACAGATTGATTTGCCCACGGGACTGCGTATGTCACTCGACTATTTCAGAAGGGCGGTCGCTGAGCTGGCGCCCTCCCGGGTGTAGCTCCTGGACGATCGGAGCAGCGCAGGACTTGCCTAGCGGGTCCACGGGTCGCTGGCCGGTCCAACTTCCTCTTCTCCCGATTGCTCAAGTAAGCGGATCAAGGACTGCACCTGGTCGTGGTCCCCTGCGGTCTTCAACATGAGTTGAACTCCCATACCAAAACCAGGGTGCCTGGATTGCACAACCCCTTGGGTCCGCAGTTTCATATCCTGGGTGCGTACGATGATCTCAACCCTAGTCCCTGCCGGGAAGGGCGTGGGCATCTCGACGTAACAGCCGCCCGAACTGATGTCGCTCAGACTGCAACGGTGCGGGACCGGAATCCCCCTCCGGTAGACATCGGCTCCCAACCGGCAAGCGTGGCGCGACTGTCCGCGGCGGTTTCCAAGCGAAGCCCGCAAGCGATCCATCCCGCTGTCCTGCCAGGATTTCTCCACGCCTGAAACCGGTGCTGTGGTCTTGACGATCGACTCTGCCGGACGCGGCACTTGCGGCGCTGCGCCGACCGCAGCCGGAACGCTCTTGAGCCAGTTGGAAAGAACTCGTCGCGAGGACGTGGGCACGTTGACGAACCTCATCCCGACCCGGCCCGAAGAGTCCTCCCAGACCACTTCTCCTGAAAGCCGGATCAGAGACGTATGGCCTGGCAGAGCGAACTTGAAGTAAATTCTACAATCGGGGGGCAGTTTGCGTTGGCTCTCGACCGCAGTACCATGCTCGCTGAGATCCACCAACGTCGCCGGGACGTTCTCAACATTCGCGTAGTCTAACGCCGCATCGGCCGTTATCGACACCCGGGTGCTGCGCCTTCTCTCGCGCTGCATGAGAGAGCGTGCGGCTCGGAAGCTACTCCATGCGCGCTCTTCCGAGACCGGCTTGTAGAGTACAAAATTGACGCCCAGAGCGAACATATAGCGCACGTTGTTTTCTTTGCCCACGATGGCCATGGCTAGAGTGGGTTGGTTGAGAGAGGATGAACGGGCTTTGCGCAGGAGTTCCGTCGCCTCCGACTCGTTCTCACCGTCAATCACCAGGGAATCGAAGCGTGTTTTGGCGAGTTGCAACTGAGCTTCCGAACCCGACTGGCAATGCTCGACCGTGATGCCGAGGCCTTCCAGAATGCGGCGCAACATCTGGGCCGTGGATTCGTCCGCGCACACGAGGAGGCTTGAGAGCGCCATACATTGCGAATCGTAGAGTTACGCCCGCCCAGCGACAAGTTACTCGAGTAATCCGAAACCGGGGAGACCGAGGGCGGGCTCGCATTTTTTCGGGCCTTCCGCCACAAACTCATTCCACACAGCCAACCCCCTCAAGAATCAACATTTCGCCGCTTTCGCACGAGGAACCAGGCGGGACGCAGTGAACCTGGGCGCACGTTGTCCGGTCACGGGCGTCACCAGAGAGCAGTTACGTTACGGAAGGCCATTCACCAATCCCTGTACCCCGGTGCTTTGACGCTCACCATACGGGTCCCTACGATTGACACGAGGTTGAACGTGCATCGCGATCAATTGTGCGCGACAGGCGCCCTTTACTCATTGCACGGTGACCTCGTTAGAGACCCTGAACGGCGTTGAGAGATTGGCAGCAGAGAGTGAGTGGGGACTGAAATGAATTCTCTACAGCACAACGGTCGGGATTTGGACTTCCCCAGAAAAGACGGGATCGTGCCTTACAAAGCTCGCGGTTTCTCGCTGGTGGAGCTGATGGTGGTGGTGGCGATCGCCATGATCGTCGCCGGCATCACTTTCATCAGTCTTCAACCGCTCTTGAGGCACGCCCATGTTGCCCAAGCTTACAACACAACTCTGATGGCCTTGCGCAACTACCGAAGCCAAGCCATCACCCAGCGCAGACGCTACAAGGTGCAGTTCACAGCACCAGGCTTGATTACAGTGTGGTACCTGGGGGTTGCGGTACCGGTAAACCCTGCTCCCGTAGTCGTACAGACCCTCACTTTGCCTCCGGACGTTCAGTTCGCGGTACAGGCCGGGATGCCAAACACCGCGGCCACGGTGCCCGACGGGTTTGGAATTGGCGGGACGGCAATTGATTTCGATCAGGGAGTCGGTCTAGGGAGCCAGGACTATGTGATGTTCATGCCGGATGGTTCCTCGCAGGACACGGTCGGCAACCTGAACAGTGGAGTCGTGTATTTGGGCATGCTGGGCGATATTTCGAGTATGCGCGCCGTCTCAGTGTTCGGGTCGACCGGGAGAATGCGTGGCTGGCGTCTGGACCAATTACCGGCAGGAGGATCGCAATGGTCTCAACAATGAACCGGGGCGAACGGGTTGGAGCGGTCGAGAAGCGCCGCGAGTGCGGATTCACTCTCATTGAGGTCATGATTTCGATCGCGATCCTGAGTATCGGCATGCTTGCCATGATCGCGACCTTCGGCGCGGCGATGGGCGCAACCCAAAACGCGCAGGAAGACCTCATCGCCAAGCAAAAAGCGCTCGAAGCGATGGAGAGCATTTTCACAGCTCGCAACACCCAGCAGATCGTCTTCGCGCAACTGAACAATGTGAGCAATGGCGGCATTTTCACGGACGGCTACACCACGTTGCGGGCCGCCGGCGCCGACGGTCTGGTTGGAACCAACGACGATGCGAATTTTCCGGGATGTCCTTCAGGGGTAGAGTGCGTGACTTTGCCCGGGCCGGACGGGATTCTAGGAACTGGCGACGACAGGCAGGTAAGCCTGGTGAACTTTTCGCGCCAAATCCTGATCAGTCCAGTGATCCAGGCGGGCAATCCCAATCCCAATCTCAGGCAGATCACAATCAACGTGCAGTACTCGCAGGTTGGGCTCCAATCGCCTCGCACTTATACCGCGACGGCATTGATGTCTTCCTATCGCTAGGACGAGCATGAGGACCATAGAGATGCAAAAGGCAAATCGGCAACGCGGATTCACGCTGGTCGAGCTATTGCTCGCGGTCGCGCTGGGCTTGATGGTGATGGCGGCCCTGACAGAGCTGTTCAAATTGGGCATGGATTCCACCTTTCTCGTGACACAACGCGCCGAGATGCAGCAGAACATGCGTGCCGCCATTGAGTTGATGTCAAAGGACATCAGCATGGCGGGCTCGGGCTTACCCTCGGGCGGGGTTCAGTTGCCTTCCGGCGCCGGCTCTGTCACTTCCAGGTACGGCTGCGATCAGACGGGAGCCTGCCACGTCCCGACCTTCCAATACCCGAACGGCAACTACATGTTTGGCATCGTCCCGGGGTTCAATAACGGAGTAGAGGCAGGTGCAGTCGTGCCTGCAGCGCCCGGGCGGGTCAACGACAGCATTACCGTGATCTATGCCGATTACAACTTTCCGCTGAACCAGTACGACGTGACTCTTCCGGGCGCTGCGCCGGACGGCACGACCGTCAACCTGGCAGCAAATGCCGCGTTCGTCCCGGCGCCACCCCTGATTACCGCGGCGGGGGGTCTCCAGGTGGGCGACCTGATTCTCCTCAGCAATACCGCCGGCAACGCCGTGGGCGAGGTGACCGGGTTCGACGCAGGCACGATTTCTTTCGCCGACCTCGATCCTCTCAATTTCAACCAGAGTGGCGCCGCTGCGAACAACATCAAGGCGCTGGCCCCGGGTGGAACCATGATCGCCTACCGGCTCTTTGCGGTGACCTACTACCTGACCGTCCCCGCGAACGGGCAATTGCCTCGCTTGATGCGGCAATTGAATGGATTGGCGCCCGTCCCGGTGGCGGACGACATCGTCAACATCCAGTTTGCCTATGACGTGTACAACTCAACCACCAATGCGCTTGATTCCAATCAGGCAAATCCGCTGGGCGCGGGAGAATCCCCCAATCTGATCCAAAAAGTGAACATTGCGGCCATGGGAGAGAGCCTTATTACCGAGGGGAAGAAATCTCAGAGTATGGCTCTGGCGACATCAGTAAGCGCGCGGAATATGGCGTTTCGCAATCGTTACCAATGAGGGGACAGGGGACAAGTATGGGGAAGTCTAAACATAGTTCGCGTGGTTTCACTCTGATCGCGGCTTTGCTGTTGCTGGTGCTGCTGTCGGCGGTGGCGGTGGGATTGATGTTTTTGGTTAACAATGAAGGTCGCATGAGCGGGAACGTGCAGGAAGACAACTTGGCGTACTACGGAGCCGAGTCCGGCATCGAGAAACTGACCGCCGATCTGTCTTCGCTCTACCAGACCAGCATGTCGCCGAGCAACCTCCAGATTCAGAATCTGATCAACTTTCCCCCAGACACGACCATGGTCGCGGGCATGACCTTCACCGAGCGGATCACCTATGCAACGGATCTCAACGGCAATCCCAAGAGCAGCACGAACACCATCAGCGCTGGCTCAAACCAGGGTCTGTACGCCGAGATTGTGCCGATGACCCTGACGGTGAATGCCACCCGCCCCTCAGGAGCGTCCGTAAACATTACCCGCACGGTCGAGCTCGCGTTGATTCCCGTGTTCCAGTTCGGGGTATTCTGCGGCTATGACTGCAGCTACTTCCCGGGACCGAATTTCAGCTTCGGCGGGCGCGTTCATACCAACGGGAATCTCTTTCTGGCCGGCGGCGGCAATTTGGTTTTCAACGACAAGCTCGCCGCGTTTGGGCAGATCGTCATGGATCAGCTGGAGAACGGCCACCTTACCTTGAACGGATACACCGGCAGGGTGTTTGCGTCCAAGGCCGCCGGCGGCTGCCCTCTCAATTCCTTTCCGCCGCCGAGCGGTGCGGGAACAAATTGCGTAGCCCTTCCGGCGTCGACGAATTTTGCGCCTGGGGACGCCAGTTGGAGCGGAGGTTTCCCGGGGGTCGCCGGGTCTGCCAACCCCGCGTTCCCAAGCATCTCGGGAGGAACCTTCAACGGGTACTTGGCAAACTCACTCACCGGGGCGACCAATCTGCAGCTGCCCTTTGTGCAGAACAGCTGCACGAGCAATCCGCCTCCGTGCACGGATCCGATTCAGATCATTCGTAAACCGCTGGCCGGAGAAGTGGCCACCGGCCCTCTTGGACAGTCGCGAATTTACAACAAGTCTCAGATCCGAGTTCTGCTGGCCGACACCCAGGCCGACCTGCATCCGGAGCGCGGCCCGCTCGGGGATGGGCAGGACGTCCAGTTCACACCCAGCGGCTTCGTGAACGTCGCCGGACTTGGCAACCAATATTTCGCCATGGCGCAGATCGGCGCAAATAACTGGGTTGCCCCCCTCATCAATGGGGCCGCGAGCGGCTGGGCCACCTGGCCTCTGCTTGGCGAGGTCACAACCAACCCCGGAGCTGGCACGGGCGCGTGGATACGGGTGGAATATCTCAACAACGCCGGCAATTGGGTTGGCATCACTACAGAGTGGCTTGGACTGGGGTTCGGCCGCGCCTTCAACGCAGTGCCTACGACTCCCAGTGGCGGTGCTGGTCAGAACGCGATCAATCCCAACGCCATCCTCATTCTTCAACAGCTCCGGCCCGCTCTGGGTGTGGCCAACGCAGCCGGTGCCCTCGCCACCCAGTACAACTGGTTCCCCATCAACCTCTATGATGCTCGAGAAGGTGAAATGCGGGATACCCCACAAGCGAACGGGAGCTGCTCCGTCAATGGGATCATGAACACAGTAGAACTCGACGTGGGCAACCTGAAGCTGTGGTTGAATGGGACCATTGCCGGCAACGGCGCCAATGTAAACTTCCTGAACCAGAATGGCTACCTGCTGTATTTCTCCGATCGCCGCGGCATGAGTGCTGACCCGAACCAGGGCAACGTGACCTACGGAGAGTCCGGCCTGGAGGATGTCGTCAACTGGGGCTCGGCCACGGGCCTTCCTCCAGACGGGAATCTTCAGGCCCCGAACAACTACACCTACTCTGCGGAAGATGTCGATCTGAATGGACTACTCGACAACTGGGGCGCCAGAAACATCGGCTACGGCTTCGGGGTGAACACAAACGCGCTGAATCCCTACCTTCGGATCGCGGGCTGCAACAACAACGCCTTTACGGCCGGTACCGGGCTGGCGAATGCCGTAACCGGTGCGCGTCACGCCTTGAAGCTGGTGGACGGCCGTCTCAATGTTGTGGGTACAAGTCCCCTGCCCGTGCGGCCGGACAACCTGCTGGGTGGATTCACCGCGGCGTCAGAAAACCCGGTTTATGTCCACGGCGATTACAACACCAGCGTGCTGGATCCTTTCTGGGCTAACAACGCCAACAACGGCACGGCCCACGCGGCGGCTGCCATAATCGCCGATACGGTCACGGTTCTCTCCAATCAGTGGTCGGATGCCGCGAGTCTGTATTTCACGACCAGCCCCGGCAGCCGCAACGCGACCGCAGACGCCTACTACCGCGTGGCAGTCGCCGGAGGCAAGAATATTCCTTTCCCCCAGCCGCTGTGGGGCGGCCAGGACATGGGCACGGACGGCGGACTGCACAACTTCCTTCACTATCTTGAGAACTGGAATACAAACCTCTGGTACGACGGGTCACTCGTGAACATGTACTACTCCGAATACAACACGGGCGTTTTTAAGTGCTGCGCCACGGTATACAGTCCGCCTGCGCGCAAATACTACTTTGACACGCTGTTCCTGAATCCGGCGAACCTGCCCCCTGGGACACCAATGTTTCAGGACGTCGTCAACCTGAGCTATCGGCAGAATTTCCAGCCTCAGTAGAAAGCATACTTCACTCACCAACCACCAGCCCCGACCCTGCGATGCAGGGTCGGGGCTTTGCTTTATACGCAAAGCTGGGCTTGCGGGTAGAATGGATTTTCTAGAAGAAGGGGTTGTTTCAGACACGATGGCCCAATCGGTCCGCAAGAGTCGCAGCTTCTGGATGATGTTTGCCGTGTGTGTGCTCGCAGCCACCATCCTGTTTCTGATTCCTGCGTATATCATTCGACCCTTTCGGTACCAATCGCCCAGGGCTTTGGTCTGGGCCATCACGATTCGACAGCACGCGCCCTTCGGGAGCGCGCTGGCCGCCTGTATCACATTTCTGATGGCTTGGGTGTTGTGGTCCCGGGCGGCTCGAGCAGGGAAAGCGCTGATCGTCTTGGGAGCTTTACTGGCAACCGGCTCCGCCATCATGTCTCGTCTGAACTATTTCGAATGGATGTTTCATCCCGTTCGACAGCCGAATTTTGCGCCAGCCGGCTCGACCAAGCTTGATTCCGGCGAGATGGTGCTGGCGCTCAGCTTCAACAACGACGCGCGTGCGTACCCGGTTCGCGAGATGGCCTACCACCACATCGTGAACGACGTGGTGGGCGGCATACCCGTGGCAGTCACCTATTGAACGCTCTGTCACACCGGTCTGGTGTGGAAGAGAACGGCGGCCGGCAGAGTGCTGCATTTCTACTTGGCAGGCATCAACAACCAGAACTTCCTGATGCGCGACCGGGAAACCGGAACCTGGTGGCAGCAAATTAGCGGGAAGGCGATCCTGGGGCCGCTGAAGGGCGCGGCCTTGGAGCTTGCGCCCAGTGACGAACTGAGCTTCGGTCTTTGGAAACGCGAGTCACCGGGAGGACAAGTGCTGGCGGCGGTCGCGCGTGACCAGAAAGAGTACGACAGCAAGTGGGAAGCCGAGGTTGCGAAGCATCCAGTCGTGATCAGCTTCCCGGGCACGGAACTGAAATCCCGGGACCTGGTGGTGGGGTTGGAACTCTCCGGGGAAGCAAGAGCATATCCCGTGGAGGCGATCCTCAAACAGAGCCCGATTCAGGACCGGGTGGGCGGGAATCCGGTTCTTGTGCTGGCGGGACCAGATGGGAAGTCCGTGCGGGCGTTTGCGAGCCGACTGGACGGCTTCGAGATGGAGTTCTTCCGCAAGAGTGCATCCGACGATTTTCTGCTGGTCGATTCGATGGGTGGCAGCGAATGGAATTTCAGGGGCTGCGCGGTGTCGGGTTCGGCCAGGGGACGGTGCCTGCATGCACTGCCTGCGATCAAGGACTACTGGTTCGACTGGCGGAATTATCATCCCGAAACGACGGTTTACCGGCGCTGAGAATTGCCTGGCCGGCGCTCCCCTTAAGTGAGTCGACCGCGGAGTGACGTGTGGAGCCGTTGTTTTAACCCTAAACGCGATTGCTCTCGCCACCCATGGAGACGGAGGATTTCTTGTCACAGATCAAGGCGATTTTCTGGGACGTGGGTGGCGTGCTCCTGACCAATGCTTGGGATCGCTCGCAACGCGAAGCGGCGCTCGAACACTTCAAGCTTGACGAAGAGGAATTCGCCGACCGGCATGAGATGGTCGTGTCCTCATTTGAGCGCGGGAAAATCGGCCTGGACGAGTACCTCGATCGTACCGTCTTTTACCGGACCCGGCCATTCAGCCGCGAGGAGTTCAAAGAATACATTCTGTCGCTGTCCCAGCCAAACCGCGAGGCGCTGGCGTTCGCCCGACAGCTGGCAGATTCCGGTAAGTACTTGATGGGCACCATCAATAACGAATCACGAGACCTGAATGTGTATCGCATCGAGAAGTTCGGGCTGCGCTCGATTTTCAGCCTGTTTATCAGTTCCTGTTTTGTAGGATTGCGCAAACCTGAAATGGACATTTATCGGCTTGCGCTGGAGACCACGCAGAAAGCGCCGGAAGAATGCTGCTTTATCGATGACCGGGCTCTCAACCTCGAGGTGGCGAAGCGGTTGGGCATGCATGCCATTGAGATGGACCAGGTCGCCCAGTTGCGCGAAGACTTGCTGAAACTGGGCGTGTAGAGTCGCCGTGCCCTAAAAACCAGCCCTGCTGGAACTCAGTCCGGCAGCTTCTAGGTGGGTTTGCGCGGTCCCGGCGGCTTCTGCGGCGAGCTCGACAGAGTCGAGGGCTTTGAGGCGTCGGTCTCGACGCTTGGACTCAGGCTCAAATCGCTCGACCAGCAGTCGGCAACGATTCTCCATTCTCCGTTGCCTTGCCGCGCCAGAACCGTAAGATATTTGCCACGCTCCTCCCGCCGTTTACCCACAACCACCGGAACGAGCATCTTGCAACGCCCCGCTTCGCAGGCTACGTCCCCAAAGACATCCACCCGCAGCGGATCCAGTTCGACTTCGCCGAGACCAGCGTCCAGGACCGCGAAAAAGAACTCCCGAATCGCTGCGGTTCCACGAACTGCGGGATGGTTCGGGCGCAGGACCAGCGCGTCGGTGGCATAGATGCCCACCAGGTCATCCAGTTGCTTCGTGTTACACGCGGCTGCCCATTCCTGAGTAACTTTGCGAACGGCAACCTCGTTCCGACTCATGCCCTGTCCGGCAGCGGAATTGCGCAGCTTGGCGGTATCCTTCACTCCGGCGTCTGCCCCATTGATCCTCGGCGAGGCTCCGCCACCCGGCATCGCCGACTCCTGGCCGGACGAAAAATAATGATGGTGATAGTGATGGTGGTAATGATGTGGGCCGTCGGCTCGCGAGAACGAATTGGCTGGAGGGCTCGCGCCGGGCAGGACATTCTCGAGGGAGGACGATCCTACCTCTCCACCGAGCGGCAATCCGCACATTCCACAGAATTGATTGCCCGGGCGGTTCTGATGGCCGCAAACTTCACACGTCGTCAGCGCCCCTGGCTGGCTCCCGGCCGCCGCAATCCCAGCCACTCCGGCGTCGACGGATTCTGCAGCAATGCGCTGCATGGCCTCGAAGGCGGCACTCACCGCGTCCTGGCTGGGAAGCGGCCGACGCACGTCGGACTGCAGCCTCTTAAAGAACTCGTCTGCGGTTGAATTGGGGGCGAGCTCGCCTTCGGAACCAGGCAAGCCGAAGCTCCCCGGCTCTCCTTCGGGTTGTTTCTTGGGATCCACCATCAATTCACAGAAGGGCTTATTCTAGATCAAAGGCCGAGCTAGCGACTTGAAAACTCAATTTTCCCTTCCGTCTCGGTAGGTACGCCGTTGCACATCGCGGGGCGATACCGCCAGACACGAACGGTCTCGAGAATCGCATGATCCCCGGTCGCGCCCGCGCTCTCAAGAATCAGCGGGCTGTGCACGCGTCCGTCGGTTCCCACGATGAAGCTCACCTTGATCTTGACGCCCGGGTCGGAGGTC
>Ga0137415_10001449_pt1 | contig 23449 bp, 16 predicted proteins | sample CZODoug3_1_1_16f_FD_183082 | JGI IMG/M metagenome (GOLD analysis project Ga0137415, IMG submission 183082) | Vadose zone soil fungal communities from Angelo Coast Range Reserve, California, USA - CZODoug3_1_1_16fungal (Hybrid Assembly) | ecosystem: Environmental > Terrestrial > Soil > Vadose...
AAGTGCCTCGCATTACCTTAAGGTCCGCGACCGTGCCTCCTATGAGTTCGCGCTCGTGTCGACCGCGGCTGCGGTCGAGATGGACGGCAGGCAGATCCGCTCGGCGCGGCTTGCCATGGGCGGCGTTGCGCACAAGCCGTGGCGGCTCACAGCGGCTGAAACCGGGCTGCGCGGAATTTCGCTGGATGACATCGACGGGCTCAGATCGGCGATTGCCGCATCGTTCACCGATGCCCGCCCCCTCGCCCATAATGCCTTCAAAGTCGAGCTGGCGCAGCGCGCTGCCCTTCGTGCATTGCAAACCGCGGGAGCACGCACATGAACGCTGTCGGACAACCGATCTCACGCGTCGATGGCCGGCTCAAGGTGGCCGGAGGTGCACGCTACACGGCAGATATTCCGCTCGCAGGCGCAGCCCACGCATCAATCGTCTATAGCACGATCGCGAATGGCCGGACCGTGGCGATCGACACTGCCGCCGCCGAAAAGGCACCGGGCGTGCTTGTCGTGCTCACCCACGAAAACATGCCGCGCATGAACCCGGTGCCCTGGAGCCACCTGCGCCCGCAGGGGCAAACCTACCTGCCTCTTCAGGATGACCGGATTCATTACGCGGGTCAGCCGATGGCGCTGGTGGTTGCCGCCACGCTTGACCAGGCGACCTATGCTGGCACGCTGATCAAAGCCTCGTACGAAACGCACTCGCCTACGGTGTTTGACCTGCGGACGGCTAAGGAGGACGCCGTCGAGCCTCCGCAGCGCATGTGGCCGCTCTCTTCATTGGTCGGGGATGCCGACAAGGCGATCGCGGACGCCGCGGTCAAGATCGAGCGGACCTATACGATGCCGGACCGCCATCACAACCAGATGGAACCGCATGCGACCTTGGCGGTTTGGGACGACGACGGCACGCTGACGCTATACGACTCGACTCAGATGGTCGTCGGCACGAGGAAGCTGGCTTCGCTCGTGCTTGGAGTTCCGGAGGAGAAAATCAATGTCGTGTGCGAGTTCCTGGGCGGCGGCTTCGGTGGCAAGTCCTGGTCCTGGCCGCATACGTTGCTGGCCGCGCTCGCCGCGAAGGTGGTGAACCGGCCCGTCCGCGTGCAACTTACCCGTGCCCAGATGTACTCGATGGTGGGCCACCAGGCGGCGACCGTTCAGACGATCGCTCTCGGCGCCGACCGTGACGGGAGGCTGAGCGGCATCCGCCACGACAGTGTCAACCCAACATCGGTATTCGACGACTACGTCGAATATGCCGCCCTGGCCAGCCGCCACCTGTGGCGCGCCAGCGGCGGGATCTCCACGAGCCACAGAGTCGTTCACGTGAATCGCAACTCGCCCGTCGTGTTACGGGCACCTATGGAGGCACAAGGCCATTTTGCCCTCGAATCTGCCATGGACGAACTGGCGTACGCGACCGGTGTCGATCCGGTCGAACTGCGCCTGCGCAACGACACCGACACCGATCCGTACAGTGGCCGCCCATTCTCCACGCGCGCTCTGCGCGAATGCCTGACAAAGGGAGCGGCGCGCTTCGGCTGGGACAAGCGCACGCCGGAGCCTCGGTCGATGCGCGACGGGCGCTACCTCATCGGGCAAGGTGTGGCAGCAGCGATCTTCACGCACTGGCGATGGCCAGGAAAGGCGCGAGTCACGCTGAACGGCGACGGCTCGGCCCTCGTCGAAGCCGCAGCGCACGACATAGGCACCGGCACTTACACGGTGATGACGCAGGTCGCCGCCGACGCGCTCGGCATGGCACCTGACAGAGTGACCGTGCGGCTCGGGGACACACGGCTGCCGGAGTCACACCCGGCCATCGGATCAGCCACCGTACCTAATGCAACTGCCGCCGTGATGCTGGCAGCCCGCGCCGCACGCGACAAGGCGGTTGAGTTGGCGCTCAGCGGTCGCGATGCGCCCTTTGCCGGTGCGGCGCCCGAGGACGTGATCGTCGCTGAGAGTAGGCTCGCGCTGACGAAAACAAATCTGAACATCACCTATGCCGAACTGCTTGCCCGCAACGGGCTCTCCAGCCTCGTGGGGGACGGCCACTACGACCCCGTCGAGGAGGTGAACGGCCCTAAGGCAATCTTCAGCTTCTCGGCCGTCTTTGCTGAGGTACGCGTCGACCCTGACCTAGGGCTCGTGCGCCTGAACCGTTTCGTCGGCGCCTACGACGCCGGCCGGATCATCAATCCGAAGACGGCGCGCAGCCAGGCCATCGGCGGCATCATCTGGGGTGTGGGCCAGGCCCTGTTGGAGCAATCGGAGACTGATCCGGCGTCGGGCCAGTTCGTAAACCGCAACTACTCCGGCTACCTCGTGGCAACCAACGCGGATATTCCGGAACTTGATGTCTTGTTCGTAGGCGGCTTCGATGAAGAAGCGAGCCCGCTGGGCGCCAAGGGTCTTGGCGAGCTGACGGCCGTGTCGGTAGCGCCGGCCATCGCCAATGCGGTCTATCACGCGACTGGCAAGCGTATCCGAGACCTGCCGATCACCGTGGAGAGGCTGCTGTGAGAGATACTGCGCGACGCACCGGTGAACACGTGCGGCCGCAATCAAGACGAAGAGGAGAAGCACATGCCTCAATCAGAGCAGTTGGAGGTTCTCGTCCTTGGCAGCGGGACGGGCGGCAAGCTTATCGCTTGGCACATGGCGCAAGCGGGACGACGGACTGCCGTCGTGGAGACACATTGGGTTGGTGGCTCCTGTCCCAATATCGCCTGTATGCCCAGCAAGAACGAGATTTCAAGCGCGAAGGTCGCGCAGCTCGCGCGCGACGGCAGGCACTATGGCACGGTGACCGGTTCCGTCACTGTCGACATGGCAATAGTTCGTCAGCGCAAGCGTGAGATGGTGGAACGTCAGATTGCGAAGCACCTGCAGATCTATAAGGCGAGCGGTGCCGAACTGATCATGGGCAGCGGCCGTTTTGTGGCGCCGAAGACCCTTGAGGTGAAACTGAACGACGGAGGAACCCGTGTGCTCGCGGCCGACAAGGTCTTCCTTAATGTCGGAACGCATGCGGCAATTCCGAATGTGCCTGGCCTGATGGCGGCTCAGCCCCTTACGCATGTCGAGGCGCTGGAGCTCGATTATTTGCCGCAACACCTCATCGTGATCGGTGGGGGCTATTCCGGTCTGGAATTGGCACAGGCTTTTCGTCGCTTTGGCAGCGATGTGACCATCATCGAGTCCGGTCCTCAGCTCTTGGCTCGTGAGGATATCGACGTCTCACAGGAGATGCGGCGCATTCTCAGCGGCGAAGGTATTCAAGTTCTTGTCGAGGGCGAGCTGCTCCAGGTAGGTGGGCGATCGGGAGACAAGGTTACGCTTACCGTGCGCACCCCCTCGGGTGAGCAACACATTGACGGCAGCGACATCCTGGTCGCGGTTGGGCGCATTCCGAATACCGCCGGAATTGGACTCAAGGAGGCCGGCGTTGAACTGGACGGGCGCGGTTACATTCGCGTCAATGGCAGATTGGAGACAAGTGCGCCAGATGTATGGGCCGTCGGGGAATGCGCCGGCAGTCCACAATTCACGCACATATCCGAAGACGATTTTCGAATCATACGTGACAATCTCGCAGGAGGAAATCGCAGCACCCGCGATCGGCTGATTCCATATTGCATGTTCACTGATCCCCCGCTCGCTCGCGTAGGGCTTAGCGAAGGCGAAGCGGAACGCCAAGGTGTCCTCGCCCGCGTTGCAAGGCTGCCGATGGATTCTGTACTTGGGGCGCAGGCGACCGATCAGAGGCAAGGCTTTATGAAAGCTCTTGTTGGCGACCGCGACGATCGCATCCTTGGCTTCACGATGATTGGTGCCGCGGCCGGTGAAGTTATGGCTGCGGTGCAAACGGCAATGTTGGCAGGCCTTTCCTACTCAACCCTTGCTGACGCAGATTTTGCGCACCCAACGATGGCCGAGGGGCTGAGCTCATTGTTTTCGAGCGTGCCACCTCGATGACGCAACAGCCGCCACACCCTGGGCTCGATCGCGCCCACCCGCAGGGACCAGGACGATCCTTCAATTGAAACAGACTCTCGGCCTGTCATTTTGTTCGAGCATGATCTTCAGGCAAACGCCTTCGCGTTTGTCCCGAGGGAAAGCCGGTTTCCAGTCTTCCGGATCATGCTCTAGTTCGCCGTTACCCGGTTGGCCCGCGCCAAATGCGCGAAGATGATGGCATGGGTGATCAGATAAAACGGCACCAGCAGCGTCGGAATATTCGACCACGGCAGCATCCAGACTGCAGTCGAGCCGACCGTTCCGCCAATCAGTTGAAGCGGCGAACCCGGCGCTGAGATAATTCCGAGCGTCACCGCGACGATCAGGTCGAGCGTGCCGAACAGATTCCATGCGAGCAGCGCGCCGCGATGGCCCCGCGGGTTGCGGGCAATCGCCAGCGTCAGCGGAATTGCGGTCAGACCGACGATGACATCGCCCCATCCCGCCGATTGCGGAAACGGTCCGCTCAATCTGTCTTGCAGGGCCAACAGCAGGAAAAACCCGCCGAAGATCCGCATCGCGTTGAGACCCACCAGCAACGTGATCGGCAGCGCCAGCAAGGCTTCGCGCACTTTGGCAAACGACAGCGCCGCAATGGCGGCGGCCACCACCGGCAAGCCGGCCATCACGCCGACAATCGGTACCGGCGACGCCGTTGGGCTATAGATGCCGCTGGTCGCCAGCGCGATCGCCAATCCAATCCACAATCCGGCAAACGCGACCACCGTCAGCTTCTGCACCGAGGACAACGGCATCGTTACGATGGTGGCATTCAGGTTCACCGCGATCGCGGCGGTAAGAACCGTGGTTCCAATCAGATCTAACATCGGACGTCTCCTGTTTTGGTGTAATTACACCCATTCAAGCCAGATGAATGCCCGGCCGAAATACCGGGCTTCGTTCATCCCAAACTGCGAGAGCCCAGAACTTTCAGCGCGGCCTGGCCGTCGGCGCCGAGCATCTTGCCGACCTGCGCCTGCGCCTTCGACCAATAGGGAAATGCGCGGCGCACGATGCCCCGCCCCTGCGCGGTAATGGCTGAAATTCGCGACCGCGGGTCGTCGCCCGCCTTGATCGAAATCCATTTTTGCGCTTCCAGCAGCGTCAGATTGCGGGTCAGCGTGGTGCGCTCCATCCCCAGGATATCTGCGAGTTTGCCGATCGGCATTTCGCCCCGCAGCATCAGTTGCGACAGGATCGTGAACTGGGTGACGCGGATTCCCGATCCCTGCATGTAACCGTCATAGAGCCGGGTAATCTTTCGCGCCGCCTGCCGCGACGCCAGACAGAAACAACTGGCGCAGGCCATATAGTCGGTGAGGTCGGTTTCGCGCTGTCGCTTCATATCTATGAGTGTAGATACACGTATGCGGCCCCGCAAGAGGCGACCTTGGTGCCCGCTGAATTTATTGGGTGATCAGTTCCCCGGTGTCCACGGCTGGTAATCGCCGGTGGCCTTGGGGCGGCGGCCGCTCGCCAGCGTCGAGCCGGAGGGGCGGTACGCCGCCGGTGTCCCCGTCATGTTGGGAACGTGCGGCTTTTCCCATTCGTACGGCTTATAGGTCTCTTCGGTCGGCGCGACGTCGACGGTGTGATGCAGCCAGCCATGCCATGATGGCGGTACCCGCGACGCCTCGGCATAACCGTTGTACACCACCCAGCGCCGCTCGAAGCCGAGCGACGGATCGATCTTGCGGCCCTTAGTCCGAAAATAGCGGTTACCCTGCTCGTCCTCGCCCACCAGTTCGCCGAACCGCCAGGTCCACAATTGCGTGCCAAAGGTCTGGCCGTTCCACCATGTGAATAGTTTGAGGAAAAACAGTTTCATGGGCCCGGCCGGTTCGAGAAGCGCTTTAAGGCTCTGATGCCATAAACTATTCACATGCGGCAAGGCGAATTGTCCAGTCAAGTCCGGTTATAAGATCCCCATCTGGCGGAGGATGCGAGGCGGCCATTGTTCTGCGGCGGGTTGTCGCGGAATCGGCGCAATCCGTTCATTCCGCGTACAGTTCCGATCTGACAGCGTGATGCGCGCACAAATGGTGCGAGGCTCGGGAACGTCTAGCTTTCAAAACGGTTAGGTTGTGTCCCGTAAATGGAGCCGACAATGATCAGTCTTAAGGTTTTGAGTACCGCTGCCGCAATGGCGCTGGTTTTGCCGATGGCGGCATCCACCCCCAGCTTCGCCCAGAGTAACGCGCAGATTGGTAATATCCGCGCAGGTGGCAGTGGCGGTGCCCCGCCTGCTGCCGGCGGTGCCGGTGTCCGCGCCGGCGGTAGCGGCGGTGGTGGCGGCGTCCATGTGGGCGGCGGCGCGCCGGGCCCACGGTTTAGCGGCGGTGGTGGCGGTGGCGGCGTCCAGGTCGGCGGCGGCGCTGCGGGCCCACGGTACAGTGGCGGTGGCTGGCAGGGCGGCGGCGGAGGCGGAGGCTGGCGCGACGGTCGTCACCATCATGGCGGCGGCGGCTTCATTCCAGGCGCAGTGGCCGGTGCGGTGGTCGGCGGCGCGATCGCGTCACAGAGCTACGGATATTATGGTGGACCGGGCTATTACGCGCCGGGCTACTACGACGACCAGTACTACGATGACAGCGCTGCTGTGGCCGTCGCGCCCGAGGGCGGCGACGACGCGGCCTACTGCTCGCAGCGCTTCCGTTCCTATGATCCCGCATCGGGAACCTATCTCGGCAATGACGGCTACCGGCACCCCTGCCCGTAACCTTGTTTGAGAACACCATGATTTGAGGACGGCGCATTCGCCTGCGCCGTCCTTTGTCGTTTATGACCGCAGCGCCAGCGCAACGCCGCCGAGCGTGAACGCCAGCGCCGATATCTCGCGCAACCCCAGCGGCTCATGCAGCATCGCGCCCGCTGCGAGCACGCCGACCACCGGCACCAGCAGAGTGCCGATCGACGCGGTCGCCGCCGGCAATCTCTCGAGCGCGGCGAACCAGCACACGTAGCACAGGCAGAACTGGATCAACGTCATATAGATCATCGACGCCCAGCCGATCGATGAGAGCGCAGCGAGGTGCGGCTGCTCGACTACGAGCCCGACAATGGCGATCGGCAGACAGCCGATGCCGATCTGCCAAGCCGCCAGCGCCAGCGGCGGCATCGCCAGCGGAAAGTGTTTTGTCAGCACGGTGCCGAGCGCGACGCAGACGGCGCCGGCCAGCGCGCACAGCAGTCCCGGCAGCTTTGCAAGGCTGGCGTCGAGGCCATTGCCGCCGATCAGGACGGTGATGCCGGCCAGCGCGATCGTCAATGAAATGGCGCGGACCAGCGACAGGCGCTCGCCCAGGATCGGCCAGGCCATTAACGCGACCCAGACCGGGATCGAAATGCCGAGCACCGCCGCCTCGCTGGCATTGAGCCACAGCAAGGCAAGCCCCATGAAGGCGACCCAGCCGCCGATGGTGAGCAGCGACACCAGCAGCAACCGCGACCACATCCGCCGCGGCACTTCAAGGCTTTGTCGCTGCGCAACAGCGATCAGCGCCAACGCCGCGGCGCCGACGATGCCGCACAGTCCGCGCGACGACAGCGGCGGCCACTCCGTCAGGAGGTGCTTCATGATCGGAAAATTGAGTCCCCATCCTACCGACGTGATCGCAAGAAAAATGAGACCAAGCGGCGACATCGCTGCGCTCGTGGTTTTGGAGTGTGCGCTGGTCATGATCGCGTCGCCATCGCGACACCAGCCAGTGTGAATAACAGTGCCGCGATCTGGCCGATGCCGAGCGGCTCGTGCAGCGCAATGGCGGACGCGACCACACCGATCACCGGCACCGCCATGGTGCCGATCGCCGCGACCGACGCCGGCAGCCGCTTCAGCGCTGCAAACCACGAGACATAGGCGACGCAGAATCCGACGAGGGTCATATAGGCCATCAAGGCCCAGCCCACTGTCGACAGCGCCTCGACGCGCGGATGTTCGAACAACAACCCGGCCAATGCCACCGGCACGGAGCCAAGGCCGATTTGCAGCGCCGAGGACGCGATCAGCGGCAGCGCCACCGGCAAACGCTTCGCCGCGATGGTGCCGAGCGCAAACGCGAATGCACCTGTTAGCACCAGGGCGATGCCCGGCAGCTTCGCCATGCTGGCCGCGATGCCGTTGCCGCCCATCAGCGCCGCGATCCCGGCGAATGCCATCAGCAGCGCCAGGACCCGCGTCGGCGACATCCGTTCGCGCAAGATCAGCCACGCCAGCAGCGACGCCCACACCGGCATGGTGTAGGCGATCACGACGGCCTCGCTGGCGGGAAGCCATAGCAGCGCCAGCCCCATCGCCATCATCCAGGTCGTGACGTTGAGAAATGCCGATAACAGCAGCCGCGGCCATTGATCCGGCGGTACACGCAGGCTCTCCCCGCGCGTCGCGGCGAGCATTGCCAACAGCGCGCCGCCGGCAATTCCGGTCAGGCCGCGGGTCGACAAAGGCGGCCATTCGACCAGGATGTGCTTCATGATCGGCCAATTGAGGCCCCAGCAGATCGAGGTGATGGCGAGGAACGCGAGGCCTGATGGCCCGATGCGCGCTTTCGCGGCCGGCTGGATTTGGACTGTCATGGGATGAATGGGACGATCTGAGCGGTGGAATCGGCGGCACCATGCCGGTTATCGAGGCCGCAGACCATCGGCTGATGGGCATGCCAGCCCGGCCCTGCCGTAGCGTCGCGTGAGTCTTGCCGGAGCAACCCCTGCGCCACAATAAATAGTTGCCCTGTGAACAGCGGGCGAAGCTCAAATCGGCGCGGCTGGGGATAATTTTTTTCCTTGGGAATCCCTGAGGACTCACTGATAGTTGGCACCACCGGGAACACAAAACGACCCCTGTTTTTCCCCTCTTTCCACCATATTTAGTATTTGATTCAGGAACTCGTACTAATCCTTGACGGGCGCGATGGAGTCGTCCTAGCTTTGGATCGTTCGGTGCCGGGTGGTTTCAGTCCCGCTGGACGCTTCCTGACAGGGTTCAGAAGGACCATTCCGACTGCCGGATGAGGCACGGGTGCGGGGGTTGTTTGCCCTCAATTCTGAGGACTTTCGGGGCGCTAAAAACGGGCCAAAAATGGCTCAGACTGCGAGTTGGGGCGTTGAAAGTGTGACCTGAAAATCGGAATGGGCGTTCCGTCAGGACACACCGCGACAGAATCGATGCTCGCATCGATTTTGCGCTGAGAGAAACAGGGCCGGATCCACCGGTAGAACTGCGGACCGCCGAATTACGGTTGGAACACAACCGCGACCAGGCGTTCGCTCAAGGAAAATACACCCGGCGCCGTATGCAAACGGTCCGGTCAAAAGAAACGGGGCACTACCATGCGAATCGAACGACGCAACACCACTGAAGGCCAGTCACCCTATGCAGGAATTGATTTCAGATTGACGACATCTGAGATCCGCAACCCCGATGGCTCGGTGGTATTTCGCCTCGAAAACGTCGAGGTGCCCGAATTCTGGTCGCAGGTCGCCTCCGACGTGCTGGCGCAGAAGTATTTCCGCAAAGCCGGCGTCGCCGCTCGCCTGAAAAAGGTCGAGGAAGAGACCGTGCCGTCATGGCTGTGGCGCTCGGTGCCGGACACCGAGGCGCTGGCCGCCCTGCCCGAGGCCGAACGCTATGTCAGCGAACTCTCGGCCAAACAGGTATTCGACCGCCTCGCCGGCTGCTGGACCTATTGGGGCTGGAAGGGCGGCTATTTCACTTCGGAACAAGACGCCCGCGCGTTCTCTGACGAGCTGCGCTACATGCTGGCCAAGCAGATGGTGGCGCCGAATTCGCCGCAATGGTTCAACACCGGCCTGCATTGGGCCTACGGCGTCGATGGACCCGGCCAGGGCCATTATTATGTGGACTGGAAGACCGGCAAGCTCACAAAATCGAAATCCTCCTACGAGCATCCGCAGCCGCACGCCTGCTTCATCCAGGGCATCGAGGACGACCTCGTCAACGAGGGCGGCATCATGGACCTCTGGGTGCGGGAAGCCCGCTTGTTCAAATACGGCTCCGGCACCGGCTCCAACTTCTCGCGGCTGCGCGGCGAAGGCGAACGGCTGTCCGGCGGCGGACGTTCGTCGGGCCTGATGAGCTTCCTCAAGATCGGCGACCGCGCCGCGGGCGCGATCAAGTCCGGCGGCACCACCCGCCGCGCCGCCAAGATGGTGGTGGTCGACGCCGACCATCCTGACATCGAGACCTATATCGACTGGAAGGTGAAGGAGGAGCAGAAGGTCGCAGCGCTCGTGACCGGCTCCAAACTCAACCAGCGCCACCTCAAGGCGGTACTGAAAGCCTGCGTCAATTGCGAAGGCTCAGGCGACGACTGCTTTGACCCCGAAAAGAACCCGGCGCTGCGCCGCGAGATCAAACTCGCCCGCCGCGCCATGGTCGCCGACGGCATGATCAAGCGGGTGATCCAGTTTGCGAGACAAGGCTACAAGGACATCGATTTCCCGGTCTACGACACCGACTGGGATTCGGAAGCTTATCTGACGGTCTCCGGCCAGAACTCCAACAATTCTGTGTCGCTCAAGGACGATTTTCTGCGCGCGGTGGAAACCGACGGGACGTGGGATCTGATCGGCCGCACCAACAAGAAGGTGACAAAAACGCTCAGGGCGCGCGACCTCTGGGAGAAAATCGGCCACGCCGCCTGGGCGTCGGCCGATCCCGGTCTGCACTTCAACACCACCATGAACGACTGGCACACCTGCAAGGCCTCAGGCGACATCCGCGCCTCCAATCCGTGCTCGGAATACATGTTTTTGGATGACACCGCCTGCAATCTCGCGTCCGCGAACCTGATTACGTTCTACACCCCCACCCAACCCTCCCCCGCAAGCGGGGGAGGGTTAAGAGGGGGGCGCTTCGACGTCGATGCCTACGAGCATCTCTGCCGTCTCTGGACCATCGTGCTCGAAATCTCGGTGATGATGGCCCAGTTCCCGTCCAAGGAGATCGCGCAACTATCCTACGAGTTCCGCACGCTGGGCCTCGGCTTTGCCAACATCGGCGGCCTGTTGATGACCATGGGCCTGTCTTACGACAGTAAGGAAGGCCGCGCGCTGTGCGGCGCGCTGACCGCTGTCATGACCGGCATCAGCTACGCCACCTCGGCCGAGATGGCCAGAGAACTCGGCCCCTTCCCCGGCTACAAGAAGAATGCCGCGCACATGCTGCGCGTGATCCGCAACCACCGCCGCGCCGCCCACGGTGAATCCCGTGGCTACGAGGCGCTGGCGGTCAATCCGGTGCCGCTGGATTATGCCAGCGTGCCGCAGACCGAAATCATCGAGCACGCCAAGGCCGCCTGGGACAAGGCGCTCGAGCTTGGCGAACTCCATGGCTACCGCAACGCGCAAACGACGGTGGTGGCGCCGACCGGCACCATTGGCCTCGTGATGGATTGCGACACCACCGGCATCGAGCCGGATTTCGCGCTGGTGAAATTCAAGAAGCTCGCCGGTGGCGGCTACTGGAAGATCATCAACCGCGCCGTCCCCGAGGCGCTGCGCGCGCTCGGCTATCGCGCGAGCGATATCGCGGAAATCGAGGCCTATGCCGTCGGCCACGGCTCGCTCTCCAACGCGCCGGCGATCAATGTTTCCACCTTGAAAGCCAAGGGGTTTACCGACGAAGCGCTGAAGAAGGTGGAAGCGGCATTGCCGACCGCGTTCGACATCAAATTCGCCTTCAACAAATGGACATTTGGCGAGGACTTTCTGCGCGATACCCTGAAGATCGCGCCCGAAGCTATTGCCGCGCCGAATTTCGACCTGCTCGCGGCGGTCGGTTTTAGCAAGCGCGAGATCGAGGCCGCCAACGTGCACATCTGCGGCGCGATGACGGTGGAAGGCGCGCCGCATCTGAAGGCCGAGCATTACAACGTGTTCGATTGCGCCAATCCCTGCGGCAAGGTCGGCAAGCGCTATCTCTCGGTGGAAAGCCACATCCGCATGATGGCGGCGTCGCAGCCGTTCATCTCGGGTGCGATCTCCAAAACCATCAACATGCCCAACGACGCCACGGTGGAGGATTGCAAGTCCGCTTATCTCCTGTCCTGGAAGCTCGCGCTGAAGGCCAACGCGCTCTACCGCGACGGCTCAAAGCTGTCGCAACCGCTGAACTCGCAACTGATCAGCGACGACGACGAGGAAGACGACGCGATCGAGGCGTTTTACGACAAGCCGATGGCAGCGCGCACCGCGCAGCTTTCCGAAAAGGTCGTGGAGCGCCTGGTCGAGCGCATCGTGGTGATGCGCGAACGCGAAAAAATGCCTGACCGACGCAAGGGCTATACCCAGAAGGCCGTGGTCGGCGGTCACAAGGTCTATTTGCGCACCGGCGAATATGACGACGGCCGGATCGGCGAGATCTTCATCGACATGCACAAGGAAGGCGCGGCGCTGCGCTCCTTCATCAACAACTTTGCCATCGCGGTCTCGCTCGGCCTGCAATACGGCGTGCCGCTGGAAGAATATGTCGACGCCTTCACCTTCACCCGCTTCGAGCCCGCCGGGCCCGTGCAGGGCAACGACTCCATCAAGTACGCGACTTCGATCCTCGACTACGTGTTCCGCGAACTCGCGGTCAGCTACATGGGCCGGTTTGATCTGGCCCACGTGGACCCCAGCGAGTCCAATTTTGACGCCATGGGCAAGGGCGTCGAGGAAGGCAAGCAACCGGAGCAGCCCAGCAACAAGTATCTGTCGAAGGGCCTGACCCGCTCGCGCACGGATAATCTCGTGGTCATGCGCAGCGGCAGCTCTTCTGTTCCCTCCCCCCTTGCGGGGGAGGGTCAGGGTGGGGGGTCCAACGTCACCTCGCTCTCCTCGCACGGCTCGACCTCGCGAGCGGCCGACAGCGTCGAAGGCGCGGTCGCCCTGAAGCAGGAAGCCCAGCACGACCTGTCGCCGACGGCGAAGCTCGAAGCATTGCAGTGGAGCAAGGCCGGCGCGGCACAACAGGCCGCCCCGTCCAAAGCCGAACGCCGCGCCGAAGCCAAGGCAAAAGGCTACGAAGGCGAGATGTGCGGCGAATGCGGGCATTTCTCGCTGGTGCGGAACGGCACGTGCATGAAGTGCGATACGTGTGGCAGTACCACGGGGTGTAGTTGACAACCAGAACGCAAGCCGCTTGTCACGCGCGGGAAAGTTAGCCCGCTAAGAGTTAGCCCGCTAGTTGAGGCATAGTATGCCCGCTACTCGGCGCCACGGCGCCGAGTAGGAAAAACGACCATATTCATAGGGCTTTCTGGCTCCATGGCAAACGAGGAAGACAGAGATCGCGGCGAGCTTCGGCTTCGCCGCGAAATGCCTAACCGAACGAATCATGAATCAACTTTGAGATGAGGGTCGCATGAGTGTGGTTGTAGAGAGTGAGCTGGATGAGTCGATCAGCGGGCCGGCGAAGGCCCGTCGCAAGCCGATCCCCGACAGAATCAAATGCATTGTCTGGGGACGCGCTGCGGGTCGATGCCAGTATGCCGGCTGCAACGCATCACTGATCGGCGACGAGATTTCCGGAGCCGCCGACGCCAACACGGCCTACGTCGGCCACATCGTATCCGATGCCGTTAATGGCCCCCGTGGCGATCCCGTTCTCTCGCCCAAGCTCGCCCATGATCCGAGCAACTTGATGCTGGTATGCGACGCCCATCACCGCGTATTCGACCGTGAAATGGTCGACGAGCATCCCGTGGACGTGCTGATGGCGATGAAGCGTCGCCATGAAGATCGGATCGGGACGGTTACCGCAATCGACGAAGACCTCGGCAGCCACGTCATCCGATACGCAGCCAAGATCGGGACTAACGAGTCTCCAGTGGCGATCGGGGATCTCAAATGGTCAATGTTGCCAGAACGTTACCCGATCGACGGTGGCTGGATCGACCTGGATCTCGTCACGCTCGATCTTCCAGACCACGAACCCGATTACTGGCGCACGCATATCCGCAACCTGCGGACCGGCTTCGCAGAGAAGGTGCATGGTCGCATGGAGAGAGGTGAAATCCGGCGGCTCACCGTGTTCGGGCTGGCGCCGATCCCGCTTCTGATCGAACTGGGTCGCCAGATATCCGACATCGCGACGGCCGACGTGCGGCAACTCCTGCGCAACCCCAAGGGCTGGAAGTGGGATCCAACATCCGAGCCGGTCCGGTTCGATGTAGTGCGCGCGTCACCATCAAGCGGCCGAGTTGCCCTAAAACTCGAGATCAGTTCGCCGATCCTGGACGAACGCGTCCATTCGGTGCTCGGCCCTGACGCCTCGATCTGGTCAATCTCCGCGACGGATGCTCACAACGACATCATGCGCCGGCCGGAAGACCTGGCTCAATTCGCGCGCCTATTCCGGACGACCCTCGACGCGATCAAGGTTACGCACGGCGAGAATACGGTGGTGCATTTGTTTCCCGCCATCCCCGTTTCGACTGCTGTAGAGACCGGCCGATCCTGGCAGCCCAAGGCACACCCGACCGTGAAGATCTACGACCAGAACAGGAAACTGGGCGGCTTCATCCACGTCCATGAACTCGAACACGTCAGCTAACCGGAGGCCGAAATGAACTTGCAATTGCGTCCTACCACCACAGTCGAAGCAGAGGAGACCCTCGAAGACCTGGCCGAGGAACTCGAAATTCCGCCGTACCGGTATGAGCAGGCCGAGGCCAGCTACAAGTCTCTCGGTCGGTGGCTCAGCCGGGAAAATTCAAGCATCCGACAATACGGCCCGCAGGTCCACGTTCAGGGCTCCTTCGGCCTGGGGACGGTCATTCCACCCATCGCCGACGACGAGCACTACGACGTCGATGCCGTCTGCGAGTTTTGCAAACTCACGAAAGGTCAGTTGAGCCAGCAGGAGCTAAAGCGGCTGCTGGGCCACGAAATCAAGCTTTACGCCGCCAGCCAGATCATGACGAAGCCCGTCGAGGAACGTCGTCGTTGCTGGATGCTGGTCTATGCGGACGGCGCGCAATTCCATATGGACATCACGCCGGGCATCCCGAATGCAACCGAACAACGCGCGCTCCTCGCGAAGAGAAGGCTCGATGCATCGTTGGCGGACACCGCGGTCGCGATCACCGACATCGATCACCCTTTCTACAAGGTCGTCTCGAACGATTGGCCGCGCTCGAACCCGCGGGGATATCTGAAATGGTTTCACAGCCGCATGGCCAAGATCTTCGAGGAGCGCAAAAAGGCGCTGATGCAGAAAGGCGCGCGGGCCGGCACGGAACCGATCCCTGACTATGAGGTAAGGACGCCGCTGCAGTCCGCGATCATGATCTTAAAGCGGCACCGCGACATCATGTTCATCGACCGTTTCGACGAACGGCCGATTTCAATCATCCTGACTACCCTCGCCGCCCACTCCTACATCGGCGAGGAACAAGATTGCGGACGCCCTGTTCGCGATCTTGAGCCAGATGGACCGGTTCATTATGCGTCAGCCTGACGGCACGCTCCTCATCGCAAATCCGAGCGATCCTTCCGAGAATTTCGCGGACAAATGGAAGAGGCATCCGGAGCGCGCGGCGGCGTTCTTCGAGTGGTTGCAGCGGGCGCGGGAGGACTTCGCCCGGGCGGCCGCGCTCTCCAACACGCAACTAATCACCGACAACCTCGCCAAGGGTATCGGCACCGACCTGGCAGAGCGCGTCAAGAAACGGGCCACGCGCAGACTCGGTGCGCCGGCCGTCCTGACCGGGGGCTTGATCCGCAGCGAGGCGCAGGCTCGGAGCTCCGCCGTTCAGTTGCAGGGAGACCGCCGGAATGCCTGAGAGCGACAAAGCTCTCCTGGACCGGTTCAATTCCGCTGTCAGCGCAGTCGAAGAGCGCTGGCGGCACCTTTCCGTGCCCGCAGAACGCCTTGTCGCAAAGCATTTGGCGAAATATCGCAAGCACGAAGCTGCGGTCGGCTGGCGCATTCCCATTGCATTCTCGGATAAGACCCGGCGGCTCGACGTTTTCGTGACCCGGGGCTTTCCCTTCGTGCCCGCGCGCATCGCACTGGTGGACCGGCCCGACTTCCTGACCCGGCCGCACATCGAGAAAGACGGCGTGCTCTGCCTCTTGCCGGCTCATGGGACTGTCTCCGTCGATGATCCCTATGGCGCCGTCGCCGGTCTGCTCAAGATGGCGTACGAGTTGATCGACGGTTTCCTGCAAGGCGATTATAACGACGAATTCAGGGCCGAGTTCTTGTCCTATTGGTCGAACTCAGCGAAGGCGCAGGACCGAACGATCCTTTCCCTGATCGACCCGGTGCCACCATCGAGGATCATCAAAGTCTGGGAAGGCCGCAAGCGGATCGTCATCGCCGATGACAGCGAACGGCTTCAGGCCTGGCTGCGGAACCTCAATCCGGGTCTGCCATCGTCTGAGCTTCGTCTTCGCGACGGTGTTCTTGTGTGGCTCGACGAGGTACCTCTTCCCTCCGACTACCCGAAAACAGCGAGAGACATCTACGCGATCGCGGTCCAGGCCGACCTGTCGGACGCGGTCCAGGCCGACCTGTCGGACTTGCTGGACGAACTCGCCCGCGAGGTGCCAGACCGAATGTTCGTCGCGCTCGGCGCCATGACGGAAAACGGGCCTGCTATCGTGGCGACAGTCATTAAGCGGCCGCCGATTATTCGAGGCAGCGATCCGCTGACCCGCGGTTTCCGCCCGTCGCGGGTGCCCGAACCGGTCTTCCATGCGCGGTTCTTCGGCGCGGAACCTGTCGACAAGAGTTCGGTCGACCGTGTCGACGCTGGATGGATCCATGGCCGCGATCACGATCCGCGCCTCGCGAAACTGCAGAATGCAACCGTCGCTATGCTGGGTTGCGGTTCTGTCGGAGCCCCGGTCGCCATCAATCTTGCCCGCGCCGGCGTCAGAAAGCTGATCCTTGTCGATCAAGGGAATCTCAGTGGTCCGCTGGAGAATGTTGACCTGATAGTTTCCGCCCTTGGCGACTGGCCGAGCGAGTCGATGCTGGACGAGTGGCACGCGGCAAACGGCAAGCCGTTTCCGATCGTTTATGGATGGACCGAGCCGTATGCCGCCGCGGGTCACGCAGTGATCGTCACCCCTTCGGCCGGCCGACTGACGGACGGCCTGAATTCGGCGGGTCAACCTCATCTGGTCGCGACGCAATGGGCTGAGGACACACGGCAATACGAACCGGCCTGCGGAGCGGCATTCGAGCCGTATGGGCCGGTCGAACTGGGTTTTGTCACCTCGCTCATTTCCCAGGCGGCGCTGGATTGCCTCCTTGGTTCGACCGGTACGGCCACGACGCATCGCATCTGGCTCGCACGTCGCAACGTTCTTGAGGCAGCCGGTGGCCAATGGAGCCAAGCGATCCGGCTGATCGCTCCCCATGCGATCGAGGGAGGCACGATCCTGGAACGACGTTGGGGACAGCTTCCGACCGCGAAAGTCCGCGCGGCGTGATCGCGTTCGAGATCGGCCATTCCGGACAATCCCTGCAGATCGGCGATTCCGTCCTTCAACACTTTGACCGCAACCGCCAGGTCCGATTTTGGCAGCGCGAGGCCGGAGGCCTCCTGTTCGCACGCTTCAACCTCCCTACCATCGAAGTTGTCGAGGCGACGGGCCCACGCCGAACGGATCGCAGGACCCGCTACTCCTACTCTCCCGACGTTGAGGCTGAGCGATCGGAAATCGAACAGAGATTCTCGCGAGGGCTCCATTTCGTCGGCTGCTGGCACACGCATCCAGAGGACGTCCCTTCACCCTCGCATGTCGATGCAATACCGCGGAATGCGTGAAACGCTCGCACCACGCCCTAAACGGGTTCGTCATGGTCATCGTAGGGCGGAATGCGTTGCCCGAAAGCCTGTTCGTGTCCGTATGCGATGAGACCTCGGTTTACCCGATTTTCAGCCCGTAGATGGGTGGAGCGAAGCGATACCCATCAGTTGCAGTTTGGAAAGATGATGGGTTTCGCGGAAGGGCTCAAGCCATCCTACGAGCTTTGCCCGGCATCGGTCATTTCGCGTGCGATCAGTTGAAATTCCGATAGAGCGATTTCAGTATGATAGCCGGACCGTAGGGACCAACTATGCACGGTACCGCAGCGAACTTTTCATTTACATTCAGCGTTATACATTAGAAGAAAGGTGAATTCAGGAGAGATTCCAATGCAAGAGAGCATCTCGAAGCTCATCGAAATGGCAAAAACGGTTCGCATGAGCGACCAGCAAAGAAACGAGCAAAGAAATAGCTTCGTGTATGGAAATACTAAAATTGAGAATGAGGCCGTTACGAAAGAGATGGTCGAAAAAATTTCTCAAGAGGTTCGACGGTAAAATCGCCGCCTAAACGCGAGAATAACTTAGATGTTTCAGAAATGCAGCAGATGATTAAGGGGATGTTGGGTCGACAACTGATGGGCGTAATTGAAAAGGCAGAAGGTCATCAAGCCCGTAGGATGGGTGGAGCGTAAGCGATACCCATCAATTGCAGTTTGTGAAGAATGATGGGTTTCGCGAAGGGCTCAACCCATCCTACGGACTACCGCCGCTGACAGTAGGCGCGTCATTCCCCGATGTGCAATTGCACATCGTGGATGCGCCACTTGGCGCAGGCCCGGAATCCATACTCCCCGTCGTGTTTATGGATTCCGGGCTCGCGCTTCGCGCGCCCCGGAATGACGGAGTGAATTTCCGTCAGCCCATACGGCGGATTAGCAGAGCGTAATCCGCCATTCCTTGACGGAACGGCGCAATACGCTTCGCTATTGCCGCTTGCGCAGCCCTCCTCCGCGGTGGAATATGGCTGGGTAGCGAGCTACCCTCTCTGCATAGCGCTGCGCTCATGCGGGCTGCCTGCTCCAGCTTTCGAAAACCGTCATGACGGAAATTACAAAGATATCGCCCACGCTGATCGTCTTGTCCGGGCTGCCCGGTTCGGGCAAGAGCGTGCTGGCTGAAAGCCTATCCCGCGCGCTGTCAGTTCCGATTTTCTCGATCGACCCGATCGAGGCGGCGATGTGGCGCGCTGGCCTTGCCAAAACCGAAACCGGCGTCGCGGCCTATGAGGTCGCGCAGGCGCTGGCGGACGAGCATCTCCGTCTTCGGCATTCCGTCATCGTCGATGCGGTCAACCCGGTCGAGGCGCCGCGCGCCGCCTGGCGCAATCTGGCAGCGAAACATCGCGTCAGCCTCAAGATCATCGAATGCGTCTGCTCCGATGAAACGATGCACCGACAGCGGATCGAAACCCGGGTGCGCAGCGTCACCGGCACGCACGAGCTCACCTGGTCGCGCCTGCTGCAGCGGCGTGCCGAATACGAAGCATGGACCGATCCCCGGCTGGTCCTGGATACGTCGCGCACATCACCCGCGCAGTTGCAGGCGCAAGCGCTGAATTACGCGCGAACGTGACGATTCTGGTCCGCTGACGCGGAAGCCCGTAGATCCTATTGGCTGCAAGGTTTTGGCGGCAGCCTTGGCGCGAATGCGGCGTTACCGGACGCATCACCCCCACCGGAGTTGTGGGTGGCTTCGTCAAGCCAAAGCTGCCGAATCCCTTATAGCAGTTCCGGCGTTCTATATTCCAGCCCGTAGATCCTATGGGCTACAGCCGCTGACGGTAGGCGGCGGCCGTATCAAACCCTTCTGTCATTCCCCGATGTGCAATTGCACATCGTGGATGCGCCACTTGGCGCAGGCCCGGAATCCATACTCCCTGTCGTGGTTATGGATTCCGGGCTCGCGCGGAGCCTGTCATCGGGCCGCGCTTTGCGCGGACCCGTTGGCGCGCCCCGGAATGACGGTTCTTGACTGAATTGGCTGTTTGATAATCGGATCGGCTTCGACGAGCTTCCTTCGGCTCAGGATTGGCGAAACCCCATGCGGAATGCGCCCCAGTGGCGGCCACGGACGTGGATCGGCGACGAGAGATCCTTCATCAGCACGAAGTTGCCGCCGCCCATGTCCCGCCGGTACGTTTGCAGCAGGAATGGCCTGGTATTCGCAGCCACTTTGCGCACCGCGCGATCATTGAACAGCCGCCTGTTGCGGCAATTCGCGTTGTTCCAGACCGGGTCTTTGCCCTGCGGCAGGCGATAGTTCGGATTGTGGGTTGGAAGATATCCACCTTTGGCCCACGCGACGCAAAATGCGATTCTGGGATCGGTCTTCTGAATCGGATCCTGTATCGGCGGCAGGATCCGGTCGGTGAACGCGACATAGTCGGTAAGGTATTGTTTGGGGTCGGTGCCCGGAATTTCGCGATAGCGCTCGTCCATCAACTGGTCGAGGCGGATGTCGCCGCGCTCAATCGCGCTCTCGAACGCCGCCGAAATCTGCTTTGCAGTGTCGATGACGATGCGGATCAGCGGTGCATCCGATGTCTCCACGCCGCTGTCGGCGATCAACTCGATGAGCCCTTCGGAAAGGTCGAGGAGTCTCGCCACCCTGTCGTCGGCGTGCTTGAGTTCGATCGATGACAGATCGACGCCCTTGGCCAGCGTGCCGAGTTCATCGATCACCATGTCGCAATCGGCAAGATTGGAAGTAGCCGCCTTGGCGACGCCATCGATCTCATGGCCGACCGAGGTAAAACCATCCTGCACGCGGACGATGATGCTCTGAATCTGCCGGGCGCCTTCGCCGGCGCTTTTTGCCCGAAGCGAGGCGTCGCCGCTCGCGCCGATCAAATTGCCCACCTGGCCGTCAAGATCGCGAACGGTTTCGCCGATCAGATGCGTCGCCTGGCGCGTCGCTTCGGCGAGGCTCTTCACCTCGTTGGCGACCACCGCAAATCCTCGTCCGGCGTCGCCGGCGCGGGCCGCCTCGATGGTCGCATTCAGCGCAAGCAGGTTGGTTTGCTTTGCGATGGCTTCGATCGAGCCGGATACCTTGGCCACCTGCGCGAGCGCGGTTCCGACATCACCGAGACGAAGCTCGATGCGGCCGACGGCTTCGATCAATTCGGCGATATGCCGGACCGCGGTCTCCACCGCGGTGCGCGATTGCGTGATTTCACCGACGGCAGCCGATGTGGCGGATTGCACCGCTTGCGACGCGGTTGCGATAACGCGATTGGCGGAAACCATCGTCTCGGCGGTCTTCTGAAGATGCCCGAACCGCTCGGATTGGCCGGTCACCCGGCCGGCGACCTCTTGCAGATTTCCGGCGACGTCCGCGAGTTCAACCCCAAGGCCGCCGATCCGGTCGGCAAGCTGATCGACCAGGCGTTCGCTGTCCGAGCGGAGGGCCGCAGCCGCTTCCGATCTTGCGGGCTGTGCAACCGGCATCGCTGCGTTCCTCCGGGTGAATGAATCAACTTCGATCACTGGTTCATAACTCTTGGAGGTATTGCTCAAAGCTTGTAGGCGGTGCGGAAGCCGCCCCAGTGCCGGCCATTGACGCGGATCGGGACGTCGATTTCGCGCATCATGACGGTTTTGCCGTTGCCCATGTCGCGGGCGTAGCTCTGGACCAGATAGGGGCGTAAATTGCGGCCGGCGGCGAGGCCCGCGGCGTCATTGAAGATGCGGCGGTTGCGGCTGTTGGCGGTGTTCCAGACCACATCGCCGGGGCGTTGCGGATGCGAATAGATTTTGTTGTGCACCGGCAGATAGCCGTTGCGGTCGATCATCACGCAGAACGCCATGCGCGGATCCTTGGCGAGGAAAGCCTCCTGGAACGGAGGCAGCGCGCGATCCGCCCAATCGAGAATACGGGTGCGGTGCTGAAGCGGATTGGTGTCCGGGATCTCGACGTAGTCCGCATCGAACATCTCGTCGATGGAGATGGCGGTGCTGACGACGGCATCCTCGAAAATTCTCGTCAGCGCGGCGCCGGCTTCCATGGCGCGGGTGACGAATTCGATGTTCTCGTCGTGGAGCGCCCATAATTGGTCTTCGATCTTTTCGCTCAACGCGGCGTCCGGCCTTTCGAATCGGGCTTGCGCGCCCGCCTTTGAACGCTCGCCGGGGCGAATCCTGCAGGCACCGACGCGCTCCAGCGTGGCGTTGAGGCTTTCGTTCAGCGGCAGCCTCTCGGCGTCCGGTCCGCCGATCAGGATGCCTTCCAGCGAAATCTCGTAGACCGGCGCCGTGATCACGCCGCGCGCGGTCTGAATTTCGATGTCGAGATGGCACGGCAGCCGTAGGCTTTTGCGCCGGTCTTCGCGCTCGCCCTGGCGCAGCAGCACCGCGCAGCGGCTTTTGAGTTTCTGCGTGAACATGGTGACGGCCTTGCCGGCCCTGGCGACGCTTTCGCCGTGAGCCTCGGCCTCCTTGGTCGCGCCGTCGATTTCGGCAGCGCTGTCGCCGACCGAAACGATGAAGTGCGATGCGGAGGCGGCGTTATCGGATATCTTGCTGGTGGTCTGGTTCTGCTCCGCCACCGCGCCGTTGACGTTTTCGAACACCGGCCGGATCGCCGCGATCGCCTGTGAAATCCGGTGCACGGCATCGACCGAGCCCGCGGCGTCCCGCTGCAGCGCGTCGATTTTTTTGGTAATTTCTTCGGTGGCACTCTGGGTCTGCACGGCGAGCGCCTTGACCTCGGAGGCGACGACCGCAAAGCCGCGCCCCGCGGCGCCGGCTCGCGCCGCCTCGATGGTGGAGTTGAGCGCCAGCAGCGTGGTCTGCCTTGCGATCTGCGCGATCAGATTGACGACATTGCCGATGGCGGCCGAGGATTCCCTGAGGCGATCCATGTTGAGGCTGGCCTCATGGGCGGCCGCGCCGGCCTCGTCGGCGAGCTTGCTGGCCTCGCGCACCTGGGACCCGATACCTTGCGCCGAATGGGTGAACTCGTCCGCGGCTTGCGAAAAAGTGGTCGCAGTGCCCTGCGCGGCGTTGGCACGTCCGGTCAGCGCGTTGGTGCGCTGTCGAATGGTAGAGAGTGTCGCCGCCGTCGCCCCGGCGTCGCCGGCGACCGAATTGGCCGCGCGTTCGAGCTGCCGGATCATCGCGCCGAGTTCGAGTTCGAGCAGTTCGAGAATTTCCTTGGCGGAATCGCCGTCCGAAGCATCGGCCGCATCGGCAACGATCGTCGGCCCCACCGGCAGCGGTTCGACCGCGGGTACAGCCGGTTCCAGTTGGCGTTTTCGAAATAGGCGGAACGCCATTGGCCACTCTCGGAACATGTAGATGAGAACGCATACTCGCCTTCGGACGTGAAATCGTGGTTAACAATTGCCTCCTGTTCAGGCAGCGGGCACTACCGACATACCGAAAACATCGGCAAATCTTTGATTTTACCGATGCAGCGGCCTATAACGCCGCGCTTTCCACCCCACATCCCCGCACGAATCCCAGAGACACCCGCATGGCCGGACATTCCCAGTTCAAGAACATCATGCACCGCAAGGGCCGGCAGGATGCGCAGAAGTCGAAGCTGTTCAGCAAGCTGGCGCGGGAAATCACCGTCGCGGCCAAGATGGGCCA
>Ga0137415_10001451_pt1 | contig 23446 bp, 13 predicted proteins | sample CZODoug3_1_1_16f_FD_183082 | JGI IMG/M metagenome (GOLD analysis project Ga0137415, IMG submission 183082) | Vadose zone soil fungal communities from Angelo Coast Range Reserve, California, USA - CZODoug3_1_1_16fungal (Hybrid Assembly) | ecosystem: Environmental > Terrestrial > Soil > Vadose...
GTCGCCGTGTCCGGATTCGCCAGGAACGCGCCCGGAATCACCGCCTGGATTTGTGTGTCCGAAAGACTTGTGATCGTCAGCGACGCCCCCTGTTGCATCGGGGTCAGCTTGTCCGCGAACGTCACCAGCGATCCTCCGTTGTTGGACCCGGGCAGAAAATTTGTTCCCACCACAGTGATGGTCACCGCAGCATTCCCGCAGCTTGTCCCACAAGCCGGCGCCGTCCCCGGCGTCACCGACGTCAGTGTCGGCACCGGATTCGGCGCGCCGTAAATATTGAACGCCAGCGTGTTGGAAAGTCCGTTTTGCCCGGTGCCCGATTGTTTGGTCAGTGTGTTGACGAACGCCGTTCCCGGCTTGGCCAACAGGCTCGCCGGCACCGTCGCAGTCATCGTGATCGTATCCACAAACAGCGACGTCGCCAACTTCTGCCCGTTCCACTGAATCACGGTGGTGCTGTTGAATCCGTTCTGTTGGTTGGCGTTCACCGTCAGGAGAAATGAGCCGGTTCCCGCGGGCAGGCCGTTGGGCGAAATATTCGTCAGCGTCGCCCCAGTGTTGTACTGGATCGAGTTGTTGTAATCATTGCATCCGGCCAACCAACCGAACGCGAAACCTGCGACAGCCATCGCTGTCCAAAACCGCTTCATGGAAACTCCTTCGCGCAAAACTCACCTGTGCATCCGTTTCTCTCCGTCGGGAGAAAAAGGATCTTTGCTTGACTGTTTGGGTTGAGATGCGAAAAAGCGTGGCCGCGTTGACTGGCCCCCCGCAGATCCCCTTGGGACTCGGGGACTGACTCCTGCCCACAAACCCAGGCCCCTATTATGCTGCAGGCCGTCCCCGGCACAAAGCCCTGAGTCGCCTCTTCTACCGTCCCGCGGCGCGCGACTCGCCCGCGCCCTGCGCCGCCAGAGATTCCTTCACCAATTGTTCAATTTTCCTCCGGCAGCCCGCATCGGCGATTTGCACTTCCGCAGCCGCGCGATAATCCGCAATCGCCAGCGCTTTTCTCCCCAGCTTTCCATACAGGTCGCCGCGAACCAGCCGGAAAATCGGGTTGTCTGGATATTTTTCCACCAGCGGCGTCACCACCTGCAACGCTTGTTCGTACTTCTGGTCGAAAAGGTGCAGGTTGATCGCCAGATAGTAGCGCGCCAGCGCCGGCGTCAATTGCCCGTGATCCATCGCCAGCTGCAATTGCCGGATGCCCTCTTCTTTCGATCCGCCAGGAATGCCCATAAAGAAGCGCAGCACCCGCGCAATCGTCGAAAGCGTATCCACGTAATAGTTGTAGAGCCCCAATCCCATATCAGCGTCCGCGAGCGATGGATCAAGAGCAAAAGCGCGCAGGAAATGTTCACGAGCACGCACTCCAGCCCGAGCCGCCGCCCGGTTTTCCGCGCGCAGGCCGTACATCCGCGACGCCAGTCCACCGGCCATCCCGGCGTAAAGATGCATCTCCGCCGATTCGTGTTTCGCCAAGCCCGCCTCCGCCAGCAGCTCGGCCTTCGCCACCACGTCGAGGTACACCTGGTCCCCCGGCGCTTTCCCCCTGTGCCGTGGCAGACTCATTCCGTATTTGTATTCCGCCGAAAGGCACCAGATCTGCCACCAGCGCGCTTCCGCTTCCAGCAAATAGCCCAGTGGGTGCTCCGGTTGCGCGTGTTGCAAGGTCTGCGCTTCAGGAATCGCCAGATCGCTTCGCCCAGAATAAATATGCTCAAGAATGGCGTCGGTGCCCGGCGGCAGCGTAAGTTCGCCCGCGGCGGCACAGCGCGGCGCAAGCAGAAATGCGCACACGGCCAGCCCCAGCAAAATAAATGTTCGTTTCATGATTGAGCGGAGAGCCCCGGTGGACCTGCGCCCTCCCATTCACGAGTGTAAGCCGTCCCCGCACTACGCCGCAAAACAATTTGGCCTATCTCCATCCGGCATCTGTGGCACAGGCACTCTTGCCTGTGCTCTTCTGCGCCCTTTTGTTATTCTCGCTGCGCATGTCCATTCCCCCGGCAACTCCCCAACTGGGCGCTTCACAGCCGTCCCTCGAGCGCGGCCTCGGCCTCAAGGAAGCCGTCGCCCTCAACATGATCGAGATCGTCGGCATCGGCCCGTTCGTGGTCAGCTCCCTCGTCATCAAAGCCATGGGCGGCCCACAAGCCCTCATTGCCTGGCTCGCCGGCGCTCTCCTCGCCACCCTCGACGGATTCGTCTGGTCCGAACTCGGCGCCGCCATGCCCAAAGCGGGCGGCACCTACGTTTTCCTCCGCGAAGCCTATGGCCCCGGCCGCTGGGGCCGCCTCATGTCTTTCCTCTTCGTCTGGCAAACCTTTGTCCAGGCCCCGCTCTCTGTCGCTTCCGCGTCCATCGGCTTCGCGCGCTACGCAGGCTATCTTCATCCGCTCACCCTCTGGCAAGCCAAAGCCATTTCCGGGAGCCTGGTAATTTTTCTCGTGATTCTTCTCTACCGGAAAATCACCACCATCGGCAAAATTTCCGTTCTGTTATGGGTTGGCGTCGTCGGCACCATGCTCTGGCTCATCTGGGGCGGCATTCGCCACTTCGATCCCAAGCTCGCATTCGATTTTCCTCCTGGCGCGTTTCACCTCTCCTCGCTTTGGTTCGCCGGGCTCGGCGCCGCCATGATCAACACCGTCTACAGCTATTGGGGCTACTACAACATCTGCCACCTCGGCGGCGAAATCCGCGAGCCCGAAAAAAATATCCCTCGCGGCATTTTCCTTTCGATCCTTGGCATCACCGTGCTGTATCTCGCCATGCAGACCAGTCTTCTCGGCGTCGTCCCCTGGCGCGAAGCCCAGAACACTCCCTTCATCGCCAGCCTTTTCGTCGAGCGCCTCTACGGCACCGGCGCCGCGCACTTCGTCACCTGGATGGTTCTGTGGATCGCCATGGCCTCCGTTTTTTCCCTGCTCCTCGGCTATTCCCGCGTGCCCTATTCCGCAGCTCTCGATGGCAATTTCTTCCCCGTCTTTGCCAAAGTCCATCCGACGAAACATTTTCCCCACATTTCGCTTCTAATACTCGGGGCGCTGGCGTTCCTCTTCAGCATCATTCTGAAACTGGAGACCGCCATCGCCGGCATTCTCGCAATGCGCCTGATCGTGCAGTTCATCGGTCAGGCCGTTGGAGTGATGCTGCTGCGCCGCCGCCTCGGCTCGGAGAAGCTGCCGTTTAAGATGTGGCTGTATCCCGTGCCGGCGGTGCTAACCATGTTCGGCTGGGCCTGGCTTTTCTGGCAGACCGGCCCGGCCCGCAAGTGGGGCCTCCTCGAAATCGCGCTAGGCGCAACCGCATTTCTAATTCGCGCCCGTGAAATGAGAGAATGGCCCTTCGCCCCGGCCGGCAATGTTTCGCGTGCCGCATAACCGGCGTAGCGGCCACCTTCAGGTGGCCCAGAATTTGTAGCGGCCGCCTTCCGAGGCGGGCGCCTTTGGTTTCTAGGTTTGTCATTCTGAGCATCCCGATTCCGATCGGGACGCGAAGAACCTCAACTTCGAATGAAAACAACCACGCAGGGAGGCCTTTTGAACCGCATCCGTTTAACGACACTCCTCCTCATCATTACCGCGCTTCTCCCGATATCCTCTCGCGCGCAATTCCCTCCCGCTCCCGGCACCGGCCCCGGCCTGCCCGAAACCATCGAGGCCATCGACTCCGCCCGCGTCACCACGCGCATCCTCTACATCACCGCGCATCCCGATGACGAAAGCGGCGCCATCCTCACCTACCTCGCCCGCGGCCTCCACGCCGACGTCGCGCTGCTCTCCATCACCCGCGGCGAAGGCGGCCAAAACGCGCTCGGCCCCGAACAAGCCCCGCAGCTCGGCCTCATCCGCACTCAGGAACTTCTCGCCGCCACTCGCGGCTACGGCGTCAAACTCTATTTCACCCGCGCCAGGGATTTCGGCTTCTCCAAAACTCCCGAAGAAACCGAAAAAATCTGGGGCGACCCCGTCCTCGAAGACATGGTCCGCGTCATCCGCGAATTCCGCCCCAACATCGTGATCAACGGCTGGGGCGGCGTCCACGGAGGCCACGGCCATCACCAGCTTTCCGGTATCTGGACGACAAAAGCAGTGAAGCTAGCCGCCGACCCAAAATTTCTTCCTGATCCGCAGTTCCCTGCATGGGACGCATCCGGCTCAGGCGTAAAGATCCTCGATGTCGAGCGAGGCAGCGACAGCCCCAAGGGCTATCTCCTGCCCGTCGATGACATCTCTCCCCTCTACGGAAAATCCTGGCGCGAAATCGGCCTCGACGCTTTCAGCAATCACCGCAGCCAGGGCATCTCCGCCTTCCTAAGCTCCCCTTTCCTCCACCGCCCTCTCGCCCTCCTCCCCGAAGACGGCAGCAAGCTCGATCCCCACTCCTTGGCAATTCCCCTCACTGACCTCTTGGGTCCCACGGACGGGAAAACCTGCAAGACGCACCCGGAAGCGTGCGAAAAACTGAGAAAGATTGACGCACCTTTGCTTGAAGCGCGTTCCCGGTCGCTGAATCTGGATTGGCCGGCAGCCACGGAACTCCTGGTAAGCGCGCAAAAATCGCTCGCTACTTTGTTGCCGCCCGATTCCAAGTCCTCTTACGGCCCGCTAGGTCCAGTCGCGGAAACGGATATACGCATTCAAGTTGGACGTATCTCGCAAGCGCTATTGCTTGCTGCTGGATTTGAGTTTTATGCTGCGGCCGAAACCGGTGAAGTGGTCATGAATGAACCATTCACTGTCACCGTCACATACCACTGCCGACAGGAAGTGAAATGCCCGGTACAAGGGCCGGCAAAGATTTGGGCCAACTCTAAGGAGTTCACGGCCGTCGAAGGTGATCCAGCCAAGGGGCTCAAATATACGGTCACGATTGATGCTCCGCTGCCACCACCATCTGCATCGCAACAACTCCGTGCGGAACCGTGGCCCCTCGTCAGCGCGGTCTTAAGCGATCCGATTGACGAACGGCACTCAGACCCTGTAACCACAACTGTCTTGCACGTCGCGGCAACATCAACCAGTGTGACCCGTGTTCCCGTTCGGCTCGTGCCTGCATACACACTCGCTGTCGAGCCCAGCCAGGTAGTCGCGGTTATCGGTCAGAATCGAAAACCGTTCGATGTTCTCCTACGCATCCATTCCTATTCCACAAAGCCGGCAACCATCAGCGTCGGTCTTGATGTTCCTGACGGCCTCGAGTCCACCGCTCCCGTCGAAGTTCACTTCGACGGCATCGGCGACCAATACGCCAAACTCACCGTCACGCCTCCCGCCAAACTCACGCCCGGCAATTTCACCATCACCGCTTACGCCAAGCGCGGCGACGAAAAATTCTCGACCTCGCTCGAGCCGCTTCCCACCATGCCCTCCATTCTCTGGAGCGAACCGGCACAAACCGTCGTCCACGCCTTCGACATCAACGTCCCCGCCAATCTCCGCGTCGGCTACATCACCGCCGAAGGCGAAATGATCCCCGAAGCGCTCAAGCGCCTCGGCATCTCCGTCGAAATGCTCGACGCCAACGCCCTCGCCTTCGGCGACCTCTCGAAATACTCCGCCATCGTCGTCGGCGTGCGCGCTTACGAACTCCGCCCCGAACTCGCCAGCGCCAACAAGCGCCTTCTCGATTACGTCTCCGCCGGCGGCACGCTCGTCGTCCAATACAATCGCGACTTCATCTGGAACAAATTCCTTCCCGCGCCCTATCACGCCACCATCGGCAATCCCACCCCGCGCATCACCGACGAAACCGCCGAAGTGAAATTCCTGAAGCCCGACGACCCGCTCCTCAACACGCCCAACAAAATCACCGCCGCCGACTTCCAGAACTGGGTGCAGGAGCGCGGCCTCTACTACTGGAGCGACTTCGACGCAAAATACACCCCGCTCCTCTCCATGCACGACCCCGGCGAAAAAGACCTCACTGGCGGCCTGGTCTACACGCACCTCGGCAAAGGCGTCTACATCTACACCGGCCTCGCCTTCTTCCGCGAACTCCCCGAAGGCGTCCCCGGCGCCTACCGCCTCTTCGTCAATCTGCTCACCGCCTCACAAGCGGCACATTAACTAGCGTTTTTGGAGGTGCGCGTCTTCGACAGTGCACGTCTTTTGCCGTGCCGATTTCTGACGGCGTGCATTTTGACAGCGCGGGTTTTTCTCCGCGCTTAAAATTAAAAAAACTTGTCATCCTGAGGGCCGCGCCGTTTGCGGCCCGAAGGACCTCAACGTATAAATCGTGCAAGATTTCAACGTTGAGATCCTGAGGCCACCCTCATCGGTTACCCTCAGGAAGACACAGCGTACAGGGTGCAGCAGCGATCGCGAACTCGCCGGGGTAGCGCCGGCATCCTGCCGGCCAGCGTTCCTCTCTTACGTCAAAGCCACCGCATCTCCCGTAAACCAACTAAACACATTCCTCCGCGCCACCCTTCGCGCTGCGCTATGCTCTCTACTGTCCAGCACAACGGTCATCACCGCGCCGCTTCTTCAATCAGCAACCGAAGCGCGCCTCAAACTTGGGGAGTGAATCGAGCATGAATCTCTGGAAGCACCCTTCAATGATCCGCATCGCCGCAAGCCGCGCCCTTTTCTTCTCTCTTTTCCTGCTTCTCAGCCTCACGCTGGCTTCCACGGCCTCCGCGCAGAAGAAAAAGAAAAAGAACGACGCCACGCCGAATCCCCCGCCCGCCGCCATTCTTCCCGACGAGCAGCGCATCGACAACGCCATCGGCGAAATGCTCGGCGCCTGGCAGCTCGGCGACATCGAAAAACTCCACTCCCACTACGCCGACGACGTTGACGTCGTCAACGGCATGTGGGCTCCCCCCGTCGTCGGCTGGCCGAACTATCTCACGAGCTACCAGTCGCAGCGCGCCCGCGCCCAGCAGGTTCGTCTCGACCGCAGCAACACACTCATTCGCGTCGCGCCTTCCGGCAACCTTGCCTGGGCCTCTTATCAGTGGGAATTTACCGCTGTGGTGGATGGAGTTCCGTCGTCAGCCTTCGGACATACCACTCTGATCTTCGAAAAACGCAACGACAACTGGCTGATCGTGCACAATCACACTTCCCTGGTGCAGGCTTCGCAGGCAGCCGCTCCGGCGACACAACCCCCTGCGGCTACACCTCCAAAGCCCTGAGCCCCTTGCGGCCCCGCGTCGCCACGCCTGCGCCTAAAAATTCTTCAGGCCGTGGTACACGAACACCCCGGCAATCACCAGCAGCAGCACGCCCGAGGTGATCCCGCTCATCATCAGCGGCTTCCCCAGCGATTCGATCTTCTTGATCAACTCGCGCTGCTCCCTGGCCATATGTTCTTGGGCTGCATCGATAAAGATTTGATCGTCTTCATGGCTGGAGAGAACGCTGCGCCACGCAATCAACAACAAAAAGACGGCGGTGACGACTCCCCAGACTACCAACAGATACATCAGTGGCCCCGAAAACGCTGCTCCCATGGCATCCATTGCAACCTCCGAAGGAACCCGTCCGCGGTGCCTACCCCCAACTGTAGGCAGAGCTTTCAGGCGGAGTATAACACTCTGGCCTTAGAATGCTAGTCATACGGGGCGGACCGAACCCCCGCCTATCCTAGGGCCGAGTTGTGGGTCAGTTTTCGCTAGCCTTATGGGCCCTATGGGATTGTGCCGGACACTTCGTTCGAGAAGACGCTCTCATTCCCGCTGGAATTCACTGCCGTGGTTACGTAGTAGTACGTGGTACCGCTCTGTACGTTGGAATCGGTGTAGTCGAGCACAACAACGAGCGAGGAGTTGATCTTCGCATAGGCGCCCCCGCTGACTGTGCCGCGGTAGACGTTGTATCCTGCAACCGTCGATGTACTCGCATTCCAAGTGAGCGCCACCGAGTGCTGTACGGGAGCAACTCCTGTTCCCGTAAGAGGGACTGTCGCAGGTGAACCAGTGGCATTGCTCACGATCGAAACATTGCCGCTCACGGCCCCTGCCGCCGTAGGACTGAACTGCACAGACAGGCTGGCCGTTTGTAACGGAGTGAGCGTCACGGGCGCGCTCCCCCCGGTCATCGTGTAACCTGCTCCGCTTAAACTGATCTGCGAAATCACCACGTTGGAATTACCGGTGTTCGTGATAATCGCGCTTTGGGCAGCGGAAGAATTGCCTGTCGTGATGTTGCCGAAGCTCAAGCTGGCCGGGCTTATGCTGAGAACGAAAGTGGCCGCGATTCCAGTCCCACTGAGACTCACGGAACTCGGGGAAGTGGGCGCGTTGCTGACGACGGAGACGCTTCCGGACGCGGAGCCAGCCACCGTTGGCAGGAAGGTCGCTGTGATTGTGGTTTGTTGACCCGCGCTTACATTCAATGGAAGTGAGAAGCCACTGACGCTGAAAGCTGAGCCAGTTGCGGTCACTTGAGAAATGGTCAAAGTCGCCGTGCCGGTGTTTTTGATGATCAAGACCTGGGACAAATTGATGCCGACAACAGCGTTTCCAAAATTAATCGACGTCGGATTCAACTGAATCACCGGGGCAGGTGCCGGGTTCACCGTTAGCGTCGCCGCCGAACTCGTCACCGTCCCCGCCGTGTTCGTCACCACCACGGCGAACGTTGATCCACTGTCCGAGGTCGTAGTCGCCGGCGTGGTGTAACTCGCGGCCGTGGCACCTGCGATATTCACGCCGTTCTTCTTCCACTGGTAGCTCAGCGGTGCAGTGCCACTCGCCACCACCCCGAACGTCGCCGTCTGTCCGGCAGTCACCGTCTGACTCGCTGGCTGCGTGGTGATCGTCGGTGACACCGGTGCAGGGTTCACGGTCAGCGTCGCCGCAGCGCTGGCCACCGTTCCTGCCGTGTTCGTCACCACCACAGAGAAAGTCGATCCACTATCCGAAGTCGTAGTTGCCGGCGTGGTGTAACTCGCGGCCGTGGCTCCGGCGATGCTCACGCCGTTCTTCCGCCACTGATAGCTGAGTGGTGCTGTCCCTGCTGCCACCACCGCGAACGTCGCCGTCTGTCCCGCAGTCACCGTCTGGCTCCCTGGCTGCGTGGTGATCGTCGGTGACACGGGTGCTGGGTTCACCGTCAGCGTCGCCGTCGAACTCGTCACCGTCCCTGCCGTGTTCGTCACCACCACAGAGAAAGTCGATCCACTATCCGAAGTCGTAGTTGCCGGCGTGGTGTAACTCACAGCCGTAGCCCCGGCGATATTCACGCTGTTCTTCCGCCACTGGTAGCTCAGCGGTGCAGCGCCACTCGCCACCACCGTGAACGTCGCCGTCTGTCCCGCAGTCACCGTCTGGCTCCCTGGCTGGGTAGTGATCGTCGGTGACACCGGCGCAGGGTTCACCGTCAGCGTCGCCGCCGAACTTGTCACCGTTCCCGCCGTGTTGCTGACGACCACGGCGAACGTTGATCCACTGTCCGATGTCGTAGTCGCTGGCGTGGTGTAACTCGCGGCCGTGGCCCCGGCGATGCTCACACCGTTCTTCTGCCACTGATAGCTCAGCGGCGCTGTTCCACTCGCCACCGCCGCGAACGTCGCCGTCTGTCCCGCAGTCACCGTCTGACTTGCTGGCTGCGTGGTGATCGTCGGCGCCACCGGTGTTGCCGTTCCGGTTCCCGACACCGTGAGGACGGATGTAGGCGTCAGGGGATCATCACTCGTAATCGTCACGCTTCCGGTGCTGGTCACTGGCGCGGTCGGCGTATATGCAACATTGAACGAATTACTGCCGCCTGGAGCGATTGTGCTTGGTGTTGTCAGACCAGAAACAGTAAATGGGTTGCCGGGCACGGAAATCGAGGAAACGGTCAGGTTAGAGCCGCCAACATTACTTACAGTTACGGTCCCTTTTGCCGTTGTTCCTACCGTGACGCTTCCAAGATTTAGACTCGGCGGAGTTATCCCGATTTGCTGGGGCGCCGCCGTTGCAGTTCCAGCAAGTGCAACTTGTTCTGAAGCGATTCCCGTGTCGGTACGGACTGTCAAGATGCCTGTGGCGTTCCCAGCGGCTGTGGCATCGAACCAAACTTGAAAGCTATTGGACTGACCGGCTGGCATGGAAAAGGGCATGGTCAGGCCCGAGACGGAAAACTGGCTGCTGGATATATTCACCTGGCTGATGTTGACGGAAATGTTTCCGGTATTTGCGACAGAAATAGTCTGAGAGATCTTTTTGCCCGCGGCAATGCTGCCAAAATTGACGCTAGAGGGAGTCACTTGGATCGCGGCTTGAGAAGCCGGTTGCGACTTACCGCCTGCACTCACTAACCCTGAACAGCCGCTCAGCGCCATAGTAGCCAGCGCCGCAAGCAAAAACAGAAGATGGTATTGCAGCAAGCTCTGGATTTTCCGCGAAAATAGTTTAGTCCGATTTCCCGAATCTACTTGACTGCCCTTCATCGAGTCTCCCCTCAAAGTTCGCCAAGAGGAAAAGTACGGCGCGAATGCGCACACCAATACCGTTCACTCTCCTGACTTCGTTTGGGTTTAGATCAGCTCTGAGGGCCCGGACTGGGTTTGGTCCGCTGAAGCTGCAATATTCGTTTGTCTCGTCTTGTCTTAACGCGAAGGATAGAGAGAGAACCGGGAGTTGAATACTGGTTTGAAGAACAGTTTTGGGGTAGGGCCGAAAGTTTTCGGCCACTGCTCAGTCCATTGGCCAACGACCAGTGATCAATTGGCCGGCGGTACAGGGTAAGCCGGGTAATCGGAAACTGACGCGTTACCCGAGGCCGCCCTTCGTTGACAAACGCCGGTTCCCGCCCCAAAATAAGACCTGCCTGCGTTGTTTTCCCTGTGCCCGAATGGCGGAACTGGCAGACGCGCTAGCTTCAGGAGCTAGTGGCCTCACGGTCGTGGAGGTTCGAGTCCTCTTTCGGGCACCATCTCTTTTTCTCTAAGCGAACCCCTCTTTCTACCTTAACCTCGCACTCAATTCCCCCGCTGAATTCTTCCCCTTCTTCGCGTATTCTTCTTCCCTATGCCCATCTTTCCTCGCCCCACCCGTTTCTGGCCGGCCGCTCTTTTCGTAATCTTTCTCCTCACCTGCGCCGTCTCTCTCCGCTCCGACGAATGGAAAGCTCGCCACGCCCTCGTCGCTCCCAACGGCACGATGACCCTGACCATTCCCCCGTCGCCTTCCGAAGTTTTCTTCGCCGGCCCCGCCGATCCATCCGACCCTTCCTGGCTCGCAGGCCTCGAAGCCTGGCGCAAGGAACGCCGCACGCAGCTCCGCCTCGACGATTCCGACTACACCAATGCCGATCTCGCCTGGACCCAGCGCACCTTCTCCCAAGTCCAGCTTCTCGTCTGGGACCGCTCCCTCTACGATCCAGAATCCCGCCGCTACACGCCCGAAAAATTCCTCGCCGAAACCGAGCGCCGCCTCGGTCCCATTGATGCCGTCCTCCTCTGGCACGTCTACCCCAACATCGGCGTCGACGACCGCAACCAGTTCGACCTCCTCCGCGATCTTCCCGGCGGTCTCCCTGCCCTAAAAAAACTCGTCGACGATTTTCACCGCCACAACGTCAAAGTTCTTTTCCCCATCCTCGCTTGGGATTCCGGCACGCGCGAAGAATCCTCTCCTCCTTGGCTCGCGCTCACGCAACTCCTCAAAGAGATCGGCGCCGACGGCGTCAACTTCGACACGCTCGAAAGCGTCCCCGCTGATTTCCGCGCCGCCTCCATCACTGCCGGACACCGCCTCGCCTTCGAACCGCAATTCGAAATTCGCGATGAATCCATCGCCTGGAGCACCCTCGGCTGGAACGATTGGGTCACCTGGGAAGATGTCACGTATCCGTTCACGCCAATGGTCAGCAAAACCCGCTGGCTCGAGCCCCGCCACATGATCAACGTCACCGACCGCTTCACCCGCGACAAAACCGACAGCCTCCAGCACGCCTTCTTCAATGGCAGCGGTTACGCCTCTCTCGAAAATCTCTGGGGCTTTTGGTATCCCATGAATCCCCGCGATGCCGAAGCCGTTCTCCGCTTCACCCGCATCGAACGCGCCTTCGCCGAAAATCTCGTCAGTCCGGACTGGCAGCCACACACGCCAACGCTGCAGTCCGGCGTCTTCGCCAGCAAATTTCCTCTGCCCCAGCGCACGCTCTGGACCATCGTCAACCGCAACGAATTCGATCTCGAGGGCCAGCAACTCCGGGTGCCCTATCACACCGGCATTCACTATTACGATCTCTGGCACGGCGTCGAACTCCAGCCGCGCATCAATGCTGCAGAAGCCACGCTCAGCTTCTCAATAGAGGGCCTCGGCTTCGGTGCCATCCTTGCGACTGATGAAAATGCTTCCACCGCATCAATTCACGAAACTCTCCCCTTCATGGCCGAGCGCTCCAAAAAATCCCTGCGCGAATATCCCCGCACCTGGTCCGCCGTCTCGCAGACCATCGTCGACATTCCTCCAACGAAGCCCGCCGCCACCGCTCCCGCCGGCATGATCAAAATTCCCGAAGGCGATTTCGACTTCTCCGTCCGCGGCATCGAAATCGAAGGCGGCAACGATCCCGGCGTTGACGTCCAATATCCCTTGGAAAATTCCCCGCGCCGCTCTCATCTTCACCGCCTGCATCTCCACACTTATTACATCGACCGCACACCCGTCACCAACGCGCAGTTCAAACAATTTCTCGACGCCACGCACTATCACCCCGCCGACGATCACAATTTCCTGCGCGACTGGTCGAAAGGAAATTTCCCCGCCGGCTGGGACGCGAAACCCGTCACCTGGGTCTCTCTCGAAGATGCTCGCGCCTACGCTACCTGGGCCGGCAAGCGCCTCCCGCACGAATGGGAATGGCAATACGCCGCGCAATCCGCCGATGCGCGCCTCTACCCTTGGGGCAACGATTGGAACGCCGCGAACGTTCCTCCCGCCGACCGAGGCCATACCCGCGCCCCGCTCTCCAACGTCGACGCACACCCGCAGGGCGCCAGCCCCTTCGGCCTCCTCGATCTGATTGGAAATGTTTCGCAATGGACCGACGAGTTCCGCGACGAGCACACACGCTCAGCCATCATTCGCGGCGCCGCGGCCTATCAACCCTTAGGCTCCGTCTGGTATTTCCCGCAAACCTATCGCCTCGACGAACACGAAAAACTTCTCCTCATGGCCCCCAGCCGCGACCGCGCCGCCACCATTGGCTTCCGCTGCGTAGTCGACGCCCCCTAATTTGGAGTGCGGTGGCTCTGCCACCGCTTTTGCGTAGTAGTCTCCGGCGACCAACTCAACCATTCAAGAAAATCACCGCGTCTCCAAAAGTTTGTCATCCTGAGCGCATCCGATAAGGATGCGCGAAGGACCTCAACCCCAGCGTCTTGCCGCCAGCTTAAGATCGAAGCTCTTCTTCACCAGTCACTAATCGCCAGCCTGCCCTGAGCGTAGCCGAAGGGCCGCCTCTCCTACTCCGCCGCCAACACCGCATACCTAACCACAAACAACCCCGTCAAAATCCAAAGCAGCACGCTCACCTCTCTCCACTTCCCCGCCGCCAATTTCGCCGCCGTATACGAAATCACTCCCAAACTCAATCCGGTCGCAATGCTGAACGTCAGCGGCGTCGCCACCAGCGTCACAAACGCCGGAAACGCCTCCGTGAAATCCTTCCACTCCACCTGCGCAATCGATTCCGTCATCAGCGCGCCCACCAGCACCAGCGCCGGGGCAGTAGCGAACGCCGGAATTGCCGCCGCCACCGGCGAAAAAAACATCGCCGCCAGAAAAAGCCCCGCCACAATCACGTTGCTCAATCCCGTCCGCGCCCCTGCCGCCACGCCCGCCGCGCTTTCGATGTAGCTCGTCACCGTCGACGTCCCCGTCATCGCGCCAAACATCGTTCCAATCCCGTCCGCCAGCAGCATCCGCCCCACGCGCGGAATCTTTCCGTCCTTCACGAATCCACCCTGCTCGCACACGCCCACCATCGTGCCCACGTTGTCGAATAAATCCACAAACAGAAAAATGAAAATAATCTCCACCAGCCCCAGGTGCAGCGCTCCCCGCAAATCCATCTTCAGAAACGTGGACGAAGGATGCGGCAGCGCCACCCAGTGTTCCGGCAAATGCGCCAGCCCGCGAAAAATTCCCAACACCGCCGTCCCCAGAATTCCCAGCAGAATCGCTCCATTCACCCGCCGCACCATCAGCGCCAGCGTCAGCAAAATCCCCACGCAAGCCACCTGCACGGAAGGATCCGCGAAATTTCCCAGGCTCACAAACGTCGCCGGATTCGCAACCACCAGTTTCGCGCTCCGCAATCCCACAAACGCGATGAACATTCCAATTCCACCCGCCGTTGCGTGCTTCAACCCCAGCGGAATCCCGTTCACGATCTGTTCCCGCACTCGCGTCACCGTCAGCAGCACGAACAGCACGCCCGAAAAAAACACCGCGCCCAGCGCCGTCGGCCACGGCACATGCATCCCGATGCAAACCGTGTACGTGAAATACGCGTTCAGCGACATCCCCGGCGCCAGCGCGATCGGATAATTCGCATAAAGTCCCATCACCAGCGTCGCCACAGCCGCTGCCAGGCACGTGGCGAACACCACGCCCTCCACCGGCATCCCGGCCTGCGACAATATCTGCGGATTCACCACGATGATGTACGCCATCGTGATGAACGTCGTCAGCCCGCCCAGCATCTCCCGCCGCAACGTCGTCTGATTTTCCTGCAACTTGAAAAGCCGCTCGATCAACGCATTCCCCTGCACCCCAAGTGAGCCGCCACTCTAGAGTTCTCCCGCCTCTCTGTCAATCAATCTCTCCCCATTCCGCCCCATAACTTCACCAAATACTCGCTCTGTAGCGGCCACCTTCAGGTGGCCTCGCATCGCCTTTTTTTGAGTGCGGGAGCGAAGCTCCCGCTTTTAGAGCCTAATCACCACCGTCCAACACAACGATTCGAGAAAATCCCACACACCTCCAAGAGCTTGTCATCTGAGCGCATTCGACAAGGATGCGCGAAGGACCTCAACGCAAACCGTTCTCAAAATTCTTAAATGCGCGCAACTTGCCTTTCCCGCCAGCATTGCACCGCCACTCTTTCTGCGCTAACTTCTAACGCTCATTCACTCTTCATCCAAGGACTCCAATGCGCTCCAACAATTTATTCCGCAACCGTAGAGACTTTCTCCGAGCCTCCGCCGTAACGCTGGCCGCCAGCGCTCTCCCCGCTTTTCCCGCTTCTCTCTTCGCCACAAATAAAAAATTTGCAACTGCCTCCAGCTCGAATCCCTCCAAACCCCACCGCATCATCCTCGACACCGACCCCGGCGTCGACGACGCCATCGCCATTTTCCTGGCTCTCCGCTCCCCCGAACTTCACGTCGAAGCCGTCACCCCCGTCTGCGGCAATGTTCCCCTCTCCCTCACTCTTCCCAACGCACTTCGCCTCGTCGAAATCGCCGGCCGCACCGACATTCCCGTCGCCGCCGGAGCCGCCACGCCTCTCGTTCGCCGCCTGGTCACCGCTAAATATGCTCACGGGAACAACGGCCTCGGCGGCGTGGATTTCCCCGAACCGAAACTCAAGCCCGTCTCCGAAACCGCCACCGAACTCATCCGCCGCATCGTCCGTGCGAATCCAGGCGAAATTTCCATCGTCGCCGTCGGCCCGCTCACCAACGTCGCCACGGTCCTCAAATCCGATCCGACCATCGCCCCTCTCATCAAATCCATCGTCATCATGGGCGGCTCGCTCAGCGGCGGCAACATCACTCCCGCCGCCGAATTCAATTTCTACGTGGATCCCGAAGCCGCGCGCATCGTCTTCGATTCCGGCGTTCCACTCACAATGGTTGGCCTGGACGTAACCAACAAAGTCATCATCCGCGAAGAACAGGTCCGCGCCCTCGAAGCCGCGCAAAATCCCGTCAGCCAGGCCGCCGGCAAGATCCTGCGCGCCAATTTCGACCGCTTAAGCAAGACCGGCCATGCAACTGGTTTCGCAATGCACGATCCGCTCACCGTTGCGCAGCTCATCGACCCGTCCGTCGTCACCCTCAAGGATTTTTTTGTGGAAATTGAAACCACTGGCGAACTCACCGCGGGGCAGTCCCTCGGCTACTCCCACGGCCCCGTTCGGCGCTCTCCGCCGCTCGAAACCGGCCTGCCCTCCGCCGATTCTCCGGAGGCCGAATTCAAACCCAACGCAAAAGTCGCCGTTGAAGTCGACCCCGACAAATTCTTCCGCCTGCTTCTGGCGCGCCTTACCTCCGCGGCATAGACACAGAAAGGTCGCCATTATGATTCGCACCATCGCTTCAGGCTCTCTATTTCTAATCGCCATCTTCGCTGCTCTGGCTGCGTCCAGGCCGCCATCCGCTGCGTCTTGGCGCCTCACCTCCGAATCCGAGGCGCTCGTCCCCGACGCCGCCCTGCGCGCGCAAATTTTCCGTGCCCTCGACGCCGCGGAAGGCGCCGGCACCGACCCGTCCATCTCGCACTTCAAAGTTCGCGCCGCCACCGTTGTCACTGTCAGCAACGAAGAGCATGTCGTCCTCGGCGGTAACACCGAATACGAAGTCCCCGAAGCCATTCATGGTGAATCCTCGCTGCTCAATCACGTCACCACGCTCTATGGGCCAGACATCACGCGCCGCGCCGTTCGCTTCGTCGCCTTCTTCTCCCAGCGCTGCGGCGTCAGCGGGAGTTGCGGCGATTGCCGCGACTTCCAGCACGCCGCCACTGACTACTCCCACCTCTTGATCGTTTGTGGCCAGGCTTCCGATCACACCGTCCGCGTCACCCGCTTCGCCGACCAGCTTGTAGACGAGGACAAATTCGCCGCCGCCACCCCAGATTCGCTCTCCATCACTCCCGGCGAACTCGCGCAGCTCACCCAATCCGCCGCGGAAGCCCGCCTCGGCGGCGTCACTCTCTTCACCACCGCGCGCCACACCGGCGCCGCGGGCCTCTCTTTTTCCGGGAAAACCTATCGCGCTGCCGGCGGCGACGATGCCGCCTTCCACTATCGCTTCCCCATCGGCGGACTTCTCCAGCAGGCCGCCACCGAGCGCGACTACTTCCTGCGCGCCATCGTCGTCGTGGGAGAAAAAGGTCAGTGGCCCGTCATCAACTATCGCGACCGCCAGTACGGCTACGAATCCAGCAGCTTCAATCACGAAGCCGGCAAATCACCCATCGCCCTGATCATCACCGACGGCCTCGGCCACTATCGCGCCACCACCTTCGAAGCCGCCCTGCCCCACGCCTTCAGCACCGCCAACTTCATGCCCCAGGCCCTGAAAGATTTCTTGAACTCTCATCAGTCCCCAACTGCAAAATAATCCCTTTTGGCATTTATAGGGCCCACTCCCCGAGGCGGGTCGCTCCTACTTTGGAGTGCGGCAGCTCAGCTGCCGCTTTTACGGTCTAAACAAAAGCAACTACCTGATGATCGGAGCACTATTCACGAGTCACCAACTCACTTCCGAAACATTCCCCACCCGATCCGCACCTGAATCGTATTGATCCCCGGATTCGGCGTGGTCATCCCTGCATTCGATATGTGCATGAAGCGCACTTCCGCGCTCCAGTTGTGCTTCTCGCCCAGAATATGCATTCCCAGCGCGCCGCTCGTCGTGAAATTAACTTGCGACGTGCGCTCCGGCACTTCTTTATTCGTAAACAGCGTTCCGCCCTCAATCTCAAAATACGGCTTCACCTTCTTCGGCTCCGACAATATCCACTTGAACGCGAACGGATTCACTCCTCCGCCGTACGCCGTATTCGTTTTCTGCGTCAGCACCCACGCCGGCACCACGTCAAACGCATACTCAAGTTGCCCCTTCAAAAATCCCGGCCCGCGCGGGCTCGTCAATATCAATCCATACCGCAACCCCAGATTCCATACGCCCGTATCCGACGTGCTCCCATTGAGCCCATGCCCCCCGCCGGTCCAGACCTGCAATTCCCGGCTCGAATTCTCCGGCGACCCCTGCGCCCGCAAATCTCTCGCGCCCAATAACGCCGCCAGCAATCCCCACGCACCGACAACCAAAATCTTGCGCTCTACATTCACGTGTTCTCTCCGCCCTTCCCGAATCCTGCACAATATCCGAAACCCTATCCGCTGACAATCAATGAACCTTCCACGCTCACCGCCCGCGCCGCGCGTTGTCATCCTGAAGCCATCCGATAAGGATGGCTGAAGGATCTCAACGTAATGAATCCAAACCAAATTTCGCTTGGATGATCCAATCTCTCAAATTGTTCCAGGAAAAAATGAAGGGAGGCGAGCCAGGTCTTCTCGCCTCCCTGTTATTCCCCTTTCGGGGAATCCGATTAGCCTGACGGAGGGCGGCTAATCGGTCGTGTGTTGGCTTGCCTATGAAACTCCCAAAACATGAAAAAAGTTACATCGAATTTCAGAAAAATGACTAGAATCTATACGCATTCTCTCGCTCCCCGGAAAGGGGTTTCTGGATGTCTCGCCAGTCGCAGCTCAGTCCTGATAACATCTTACGTTTTCTACAACTTAGAAATGGGCCCGCCTCTTTGGAAGATCTCTCCCGCTCCCTTCAGGTCCGGCGCTCCAGCCGCCGCGCCCTCCTCCAGATGCTAGCCAAGCTCAAAAAACGCGGCCTCGTCGAAGAACTTTCCCACGACCGCTTCCTTCTTCGCCAAGCTTCCCGCCCTCAACAGCCTTCCTCCAAGCAGCGCCCCTCTTCCCAGCCGCCATCCCCAGATAAATTCCCCCAGCACAAAGCCGTTTCCCGCGACGAAATCAAAGGACGCCTCGTCCTCCATCAGGACGGCTACGGCTTCGTCGTTCCCGACGTTGCCATTCCCAATCTCGACGGCGACCTCTTCATCCCCCGCGATTTCGTCGAAGACGCCATGCACGGCGACCACGTCGTCGCCAAGATTTCACGCCTTAGCGGCGTCCCCGGAGCCCGCCGCGCCGAAGGCCGCATACTCCGCATCGTCTCTCGCGCGCATCCATCCGTCGTCGGCCTCTTCCGGTACACCTCGCGCGGCTGCGTCGTCGTCCCGTACGATCCCCGCGTCCAGCACGAAATCGAGTTGGCTCCCGGTGAAGAACTTTCTCCCGCTCTCCGCGAACAGTTGCTCCCCGGCGAAAAAGATCGCTCTGGCAAGCGCCCGCGCCTCGCGCACATTCCGAAACTCGATGGCGCCGTCGTCAACGCCGAACTTATCCGCTATGCTCGCGAAGGCGCCTCGCCCGTCGGCCGCGTGATCGAAATCCTCGGCCGCCCCGGCGATCTCGGCGTGGACACCGAAATCATCATCCGCAAGCACCACCTGCCGCACACGTTTCCCGGCGAAGTCTCCCACGAAGCCGAACAACTCGCCCGCCCCGTTTCCGAGCCCGATCTATCCGGCCGCGAGGATTTTCGCAGCCTGCCCATTGTCACCATTGACGGTGAAACCGCGCGCGACTTCGATGACGCCGTCTACGTCGAACGCCGCGAAGACGGCGGCTGGCTCCTGCAAGTCCACATCGCCGACGTCGCCCACTACGTCACGCCCGAATCCCCGCTCGACCGCGAAGCCCGCCTCCGCGGCAACTCCGTTTACTTCCTCGATCGCGCCGTCCCCATGCTTCCCGAGGCCCTCTCCAACGGCATGTGCTCCCTGAAGCCCCGCGAAGATCGCCTCGTCCTCAGCGCCATCATGCAGTTCGATTCCTCCGGCCGCATGCTCAACTCCCGGATGGCTCCCGGCGTCATTCGCTCCGCCGAGCGCATGACCTACACCAACGTCAACAAGGTCCTCGAAGGCGATGCGGAAATGTCCGCGCGCTACGCCAACCTGGGGAATCACTTCCGCGCCATGAAAGGGCTCGCGCTTCTCCTCAACGCCCGCCGCGCCGAAAACGGCTCCATCGATTTCGATCTCCCCGAACCCGTCATCGAGTTTGACGACCATCAGCAGATGACCAACATCGGCCGCAGCGAACGCAACATCGCTCATCGCCTGATCGAAGAATTCATGCTCGCCGCGAATCGCGCCGTTGCGCACTACCTGCTCCAACGCGGCTTGCCTGCCCTGCATCGCGTCCACGAAAAGCCCGACGCCCGCAAAGTTCTCGAGTTCGAGGAACTCGCCCGCGCCTTCGGCTACTCCCTCGGCGTCGAAGATCTCCACCAGCGCGAAGTCGCCGTCCGCCACGGCAAAGTTCCCTCACCCGCGAAAGCCGGCCGCCCAGATTCCCGCGGCCACGGTCGCGAGCGCCAGATGCGCGCCGTCCTCCCCGCCTCCGACATCAGCATCACCCCGCAACACTATCAGCGCCTCGTCCAGAAACTCTCCGGCAAACCGGAAGAGCGCATTCTTTCTTACCTGATGCTTCGCTCTCTCAAGCAAGCTCGCTATTCCGCCGAACCCCAAGGCCACTTCGCTCTCGGCTTCGACGAATACACTCACTTCACTTCGCCCATTCGCCGCTATCCCGACCTGATCGTCCACCGCATCCTGAAATGGGCGCTCGCGAATCCCAAAGCACCCGCGCCGACGCACATCAAGCCCGTCGTCGGCATCGAAGCCGCCGTCTATTCGCTGAAGCATCTGGAGGAAATTGCCGCCGAAACTTCCGAAACCGAGCGCCGCGCTGCCGGAGCCGAGCGCGAACTAATCAGTTGGAAAACCGCGCAGTTTATGGAGCAGCATCTCGGCGACGAATACGACGCCCTCATCATCTCCGTGCAGAAATACGGCTGCTTCGTCGAACTCTTCGAAGTTTTCGTCGAAGGCCTGCTGCCCATCACTGCGATCGAAGAAGCCGCCGACGCCCGCTGCGTCTATCGCGAACGCGACCACGCCATCGTCGCCGTCTCCGGTGGCGACTCCGGCCGCGGCCGCCGCTCCGCTCGCCGCAAATCCACTCTCCAACTCACCTGGAAACTCGGCGATCGCATCCGCGTCCGCGCCGAACGCATCGACCCCATCCGCCGCCGCGTCGAATTCGCCCTAGTCTCTGCGTAGTGGGTGCCGCACCCTTGTGGTTTTCAAGGGTGCGGGTTTTGACTTTACTCTTCCCCAGGATTTAGGTTCTGTCCTGCGCAGAGAGGGACCATGGCAGGAATTCAGCCGAAACGGGAACCGCGTGCGAGCAAAATCGTACCGCTCACACTCTTCCTCTTGAACTCTTCAACTCTTCAACTCTTCAACTCTTGAACTCTTGAACTCTTGAACTCTTAAACTTCCCAACTTCTTCCCCTCACACCGGCTTCCCCGTCGCGCTCGACACCGTCACCGACAGCAGCGGATCCGCCACCGCCTCCGACGGCCCCGGCGCCTTCAGCACCTGCTCCACCGCTTCCGCCATGCCCTGCGTCTCCTGCTCCTTCGCCTTCAACCAGCTTCCAAACGTAGCCTTCTCGCGCGCCACGCCATCCAGGTTGCGCCGGATGCGCTCGCCATAGTGCGCCTTCACCAGCTCCAGCTCCGCCTGTATCTGAATATTTTCTTCCGCCTTGCGCGCCCACTGCGCCTCGGCATGCTTCCGCTGCTCCGTCGCGTACGCGTCAACCGCTTCCTGGCGCACCTTCGCGTCCTGCAGCACTTCGTCCGCGCTCACGCCCGCCGCATCCAGCGCCATCAGCACCGCCGCGCGCCGTAGTTCTCTCGACGCCCCGCGCAAGTGCTCGCTCCGCAGCATCTCCACCACCTTGCCGATGCTGTAGCCCCGCCGCGGACTGGTAATCCCCGCCGCGCGATAAATATCTTCCATCGGCAAAAGCTCGCTCTGGAATCCGCTGGCGCTTTCCGCCGCAGCCTGCGTGGCCACCGCCCGCTCCGTCCCCCGCTCCAGCCGAGGAGCCGCCTCTGCCGCCCGCTGCCCCGGCTCGCTCGCCCCGTTGCTCGCTCCATTCGCCCCAAAGATCTCTTCCTCGTTCCCCGCAAACCATTTGAGTTTCATAATCCCCCTCCCCTTCTTCGCTGGCTTTCCCTCTGAACTATTTCTTCGCTCCTCAACTTGTGGCGCCACCTTCGCAGCAATAGGCGAAGTAACGGGCGCAGCGACCGGCGCCGATCTCGGTGGCAGACTCGGCGGCGGCAAGCTCGACGAACTTTCCCTGCTCCGCGCATCCTGCTCCATCAACCGCGCCGCAATAGGCTCCTCAATCCGCGCAATGTGGCCAGCGTGTCCGTTGTGTCCCTTGCCCCGATGTGGAACACTTTCCCGCCGCGGTTCAGGCCGTCTCGACGCGCTCCACTCCGCATCACGCATCTCGCTCTGCGCGTTCGCTCGCTGCCTCGGCCCATCCCGGAGTTTCACAGGCGTCGCAACAGCTTCACTCGGCTGCACCGTTTCCCGCGCCGTCTGCCGATCTAAAACATTCGCCGGTGCCGGCTTCCTCGGCGCTGGCACGTTCACCGCGTCCCGATGAATGCCCACCAAAAACTCTTTCCCATCCACCCGGCAATACTTCGCAATCCCCGAAAACTGCTCGCGATGCGACTGGATGTACACCCGCTTGCCCACCGCAACTCGCGCCTTCATCCGGATGCACGCCCCGTGCGCCGAGTGGTTTTCCATCCGCGCCGTCACCGACTGCACCACTCCCGACAAGTCCAGCCACGACGCCTCAACCAGGATCATCACCGCCGTCCGTGACTCTTGCACAGCTCCGCTCATACCCTCCTCTATCGGCAAAATAAAGCAGCAGTTCAACCACCATCCCAAGTCGCAGTACCAACTCGGAACACTGATTTTTTCTTATCTGTCATCGGGTGGGTGCCGCACCCTACGGTTTTCAGGGTGCGGGTTTTTCTTCACTCCACTCCGTTCTTTTCCTTAGGAGGCCGGGGCTTCAGATTTCCCTGAGAGCCGAAGGGTTCAGCCCTCTTGGGTTGTGTAGCGCTGGCTTTCATGCCAGCCCTCTTGCCTTTGTAGCGGCCGCCTTCTGAGGCGGGCCACTCTTCTCGGCCGTTGTAGCGGCCGCCTTCCGAGGCGCGTTCTTTGCGCCCCGGATGATGTTGCGGGGCGGGCTGCCCTCCGTCATCCCGACCGGAATGGCCGATTTTTTCTTCCGTTCGCGCCGCGCGAATGTCGGCCATGGACTGGAGGGACCGTGGCAAGTACTCAGCTCAAACGATGACCAAGTGCGAGCCGGGTGCCGCACCCTGCGTCTTTCAAGGGTGCGCGCCGTTTGCGCCCGCCGCAGGAGGGCGGGGTTTTCTTCGTCTCACTCCGTCCGACGCTTGTCATTCTGAGGGCATCCGATAAGGTCCGGTGTTTGGACTCCGGTGATGTTTACCGGAGATGTCCGAAGAACCTCAGCCGCAAATTTTTCGCAGGCTTCAAATCGAAATGTGATATTCGCGAAGAGTGGGGCCGCTCTTCTCCACTCTTCAGGAGGCCGGGGCTTCAGATTTCCCTGAGAGTCGAAGGGTTCACCCTAAGTCCGCCCGAAGGGTTCATCCTGAGAATCGAAGGACCCCGGCGCAAGCCACCCCAAA
>Ga0137415_10001452_pt1 | contig 23444 bp, 23 predicted proteins | sample CZODoug3_1_1_16f_FD_183082 | JGI IMG/M metagenome (GOLD analysis project Ga0137415, IMG submission 183082) | Vadose zone soil fungal communities from Angelo Coast Range Reserve, California, USA - CZODoug3_1_1_16fungal (Hybrid Assembly) | ecosystem: Environmental > Terrestrial > Soil > Vadose...
CCCGTGCCGTTGCAAACGCCGCTCACTCTGACTGCACAGCACACCGGCAACGTTGGGCGAAAAAACCATTGTGAAGCTCAGATCGCGGACGCATCAGGAATAGTTCTTGCCAAGGGAAAAGCTCTCTTTATCACTGTCGATCCCAAATATTTAAACCTATCCTCGAATCAAAAAAAGGGATCGCCATCCTGAGAAGCGTAGCGACGAAGGATCTCAGTACTATCCAATAGCTGCAATTCAATCGGAGCAACAACCATGACAAGAATTCAACTCCATCAAATTCTCTTCCTGCTTCCCTGTTTACTGGCCTTTTCCCTGCATGCTCAACAGCAACAATTCGCTTCATTAGGAGACCTGAAACTCACAAGCGGAGAGACTCTCCACGACACTCTCATCGGCTACCGCACCTTCGGCCAACTCAACGAGGCAAAAGACAACGCCATCCTCTTCCCCACCTGGGCATCAGGCACAACCGAGCAACTTGCAGGCGCAATTCACCCTGGGAGCCTTGCCGATAGTTCAAAGTATTACGTCATCGCCGTCGATGCGCTAGCCAACGGCGTTTCATCGTCTCCATCGAACAGCAAAGTGCAGCCGCGCATGCAGTTCCCTAAGATCACCATCCGCGACATGGTGAATGCAGAACATGAGCTGCTGGTGCGCACTCTCGGTATCCGTCATCTGAAAGCAGTGATGGGCATTTCCATGGGAGGCATGCAGACCTTCCAATGGATGGCGGTTTATCCAGACTTCATGGACTACGCCATACCTATCGTCGGCTCACCCCGGCTTGCGCCGTATGATCTACTTCTGTGGCAGTTAAAAATCGACGAGATCACCAACGATCCAGCGTGGAATGGTGGCAACTATCAGGGAAAACCTGCGCAGAAGGATCTGGAGATCATCAGCGATCTGTTCGTGACGACACCGTGGGCCTTCAACAGCAAGAACACACGGGAAGCTGTGATTCCGAACCTCGATGAGCAGGTTCGCAAGGCAACCTTCGACGCAAACGACCATATCCGCCAGGCGCAAGCCATGATGTCGCTCGATATCTCGGAAAACTATGATCATTCTCTCGAGAAGACTGCTGCGGCAATCAAAGCCAAAGTATTTGTCATTGTTGCCAGATACGACCACGTCGTAACGCCACAGCCAGCGCTTGATTTCGCCGCTCTATTGCATGCACCCACACTTGTTCTGGAAAGTGAATGCGGCCATACGGCGAATGGCTGTGAAGTGGACAAAATTACCAAAGCAGTTAGCGATTTTCTCTCGCAGCAATGATCCATGAAGGCCTTACTTTGCCGCAGCCAGATTTGCCCGCATCTCTCGCGAAGCAAATATGCGCTTCTTAAGCCATCTGCGCATCGCATCGGTATTCCGTTCGAAGCAGAAATAGACGACCCATGCGTAGGCAAGCACCAACACGAAAATAGCCGCTGTATAGCCAAGCGAAGAGAGGGATGGAAGCCAGCGCCTTCCTCCCATCCATGCAGTCAGAAATACCAGCAGGGGCACATGTACCAGGTAAAGCGTATAGGACATATGCGCAAGCTGTTGAGCCGGCTTGCTGTACAGAGCAGGCATCGGCTTGCGCGCGCAACAGAGTATGAGGTAGACGAGAACAGTAACGGTCACTCCCAGCACATAGTCTGAGTACCATGCGTGCGTCGCCTTGCACCATGCAAGCGTGATCGTCAGCAATGCAACTGCGCCAAGTCCAAGCAGTTTACGTGCTCCTGCATTCTCAACCGGCAGCGAGGGCAGAATATGAATGGTGACACCCATCAGCCAGATGAGACCCATCCACGCAATTTCATGTCCGACGAAATATACCCAGGCAAACAAAAGAACGGCGCTTAGTACTTTTGTCAATAGCTTTGTACGCTTCCACAACATGCCTGCCAACAATGGAAAGGCAATGTAGTACCAGAACTCATAACTCAAGCTCCAGAGAGGGCTATTCGAGCCAAACACAGGAACAAAAATGTTCTGCAGAAAAGCATAGTTGCCCAGCATTACGGCTAGCGACAGCCGCGGCTTCACGGCGAAGACGAGCATGTGGCCTTCTGTGTGTCCGCCATAAATGCCAGCGGTTCCGAACTGGTGTATTCCGTAAAGGTCGAACAAACCTCCAAGTATCAGCGCCGGAATGAGAACAAAATAGAGACGCGTTAGCCGGTTGAGCATGTAGTCGCTCCACGACCAGCGGTTGCTTGCATAGGATCGCAAAACACTGCCGCCTACCAGATATCCGCTAAGCACAAAGAACACAACCACCCATTGATGGCCAAGACCGGTGAGGAAGTAGATAAAACTGAGAAGCGCATTATGGTGCGGAATCTTAGGGTAGTCCTGAATAAAGAGGTCTCGCAGATGCGAAAGGCAGACTCCAACCGCGGCAATGCCTCGAAGCGCATCAAGGTGTACCGAAGCAGCTTCAGACGGTCCCTTTAGATTTGGTGTCATCGGGACTGATGGGGTTTTCACTAACGCCTAACCTCATAAGGAGTCTATTCCCAGCACGATCCTCTGAGTGTAGCTCCTTCATGCGTATATTCCATGTTTCAGTGCGCCAAAGGCGCATTCGTCGGGGAGCCTGCCCTGAGCGCAGCCGAAGGGGCCAGTCCTGTTAAAATAAAGTTTCAATCGCATCTCCGCAGAGTGCTCCTATGAGGCGTTCGCGCCCCGAACACATATAGCACGCGCAGCGGACAAGGAAAGGCACACAATGGCAGATGTACACGGCACGAACGGCAACTACTCCGGCAATGGACTCCGGCTCAAAATTGGTCTGGCAGAAATGCTCAAGGGCGGCGTCATCATGGACGTGATGAATGTTGAGCAAGCGAAGATCGCCGAGCAGGCTGGTGCCGTAGCCGTGATGGCCCTCGAACGCGTGCCTGCCATGATTCGTGCTGAAGGCGGCGTGGCGCGTATGGCCAAGCCTGGCCTTATTAAGGAAATCATCGCTTCCGTTTCCATCCCCGTCATGGCGAAGGCCCGTATCGGCCACTTTGCCGAGGCGCAAATTCTTCAGTATCTCGGCGTCGACTTTATCGATGAGAGCGAAGTCCTTACGCCAGCCGATGAGGCGCACCATATCGACAAGCACGCCTTCACAACGCCATTCGTCTGCGGCGCGCGCGATCTGGGTGAAGCTCTCCGCCGTATCGCCGAGGGTGCAGCCATGATCCGTACCAAGGGTGAAGCGGGCACCGGAGATGTCGTCCACGCCGTTAAACACATGCGCCAGATCGTACAGGAAATGAAGGCGCTCACCGTGCTGAGCGACCAGGAACTCTATGCCGCGGCCAAAGAACATCGCGCGCCCTATGAGCTGGTCCGGATGGTCGCGAAAACAGGCAAGCTTCCCGTGCCTAACTTCTCTGCTGGTGGTATCGCAACTCCCGCCGATGCGGCTCTGATGATGCAACTCGGTGCCGAGTCGGTCTTCGTCGGTTCTGGCATCTTCATGAAGGAACGCGCTACGCCGCTCGATGTTGAAGTCGATGAGAAGACGGGCGCGTTGAACAACCCCAAGGAGCGCGAAGAGGCTGAATCGCGCGCCAAAGCTATTGTTATTGCGACCACTCACTTCAACGACCCAAAGGTTCTGGCCGAGGTCAGCGAACAGGTGACCGGCTCTATGAAGGGTCTGGCTATCGCCGCAATCGAAGAGAGTCAGCTGCTCCAGACTCGTGGCTGGTAAGCTGACCGTTAGGGTTTATGTGTCGTTCCGCGTCGTAGCAGGTGATGGCTACGCACGGTCTTAAATGGAGCGGACTTCACCCCGTCCATTAGCTCCGCATAATTCAATACGGCTTTGGTCGGTGAGGAAAATCTCAGGTTTGCACGAATCCGCTCATACAGAAAAGTCTCCTCGCATCGGCGTACTCGCCATTCAGGGCGACTACGACGCGCACGCCCAAGCACTCCGCGAGAGCGGAGCCGAAGCCATCCTGATCCGCAAACCAGAAGAACTCGCCGATATAGACGGACTCGTCATCCCCGGAGGCGAGTCAACTACGTTCCTAAAGTTTTTAGAGCGCGACGGTTTCCTCACCGACCTTCAGGCCTTCGTCCAAAAGAAACCTACCTTCGGCACCTGCGCCGGTTGCATCCTGCTTGCCAAAGAAGTCCAGCGTCCTGCGCAACAAAGTCTCGCTGTTCTCGACGCGACTGTAGAGCGCAATGCCTACGGGCGACAAATCGACAGCGCCATTCATATCGGTGAGACGAAGCTCTCAGGCGGCCCACTCGAAATGGTCTACATCCGCGCCCCGCGCATCGCAAAGGTAGGTGAAGGAGTCACCGTCCTCGCCGAGCGCGACGGCTTCCCAACCCTCGTCGAGCAAGGACATCTCATGGCCGCCACCTTTCATCCCGAACTCTCCACCGACCGCCGCGTTCATCAGAGATTCGTCGAGCTAGTCCGTGCGTATAAACATTCTTAGTCTGCGTATATGTGGGCTACAATGTAGCTCAGGAGTAAAATCATGCCGGCAAACGCAGTCGTAAGAGCTCGTATTGATGAGCAGGTGAAGGATCAAGCCAGCGCCGTTCTCGAAACCATGGGTCTCACCGTCTCCGATGCTTTTCGTCTGCTTCTTGTAAAAGTCGCTGCTGAGAAAACATTGCCCTTTGAAATTCACACGCCCAATGCAGAAACCATTGCAGCCATGAAGGCAGCTGATCGGCGCAAAGGTAAGCGATTCAAATCCGCTGCCGCACTATACAAGGATCTGGGAATCTGACGTGCGGACTCCTGTCAGCGGAGCCAAATTTAAGAAAGACGTAAAGCTGGCTCAGAAGCGTGGCAAAGCCATGCACAAGCTGCGGGATTTAATTCAACTGCTAATAGAAGAACAGCCGTTGCCTGCACGATATAACGATCACCCATTGAGCGGCGATTGGAAACATCATCGCGATGCCCATATTGAACCGGATTGGTTGCTGATCTATAAAATCGACGGGAATGATCTATATTTGATCCGCACCGGTACGCATGCGGATTTGTTCGAGTAAACAATGCGCCGGAAAGAATCCGCAGAAGCAATCATGATGGGAACTATTCAGCCATGAGTTCCATCCCCTGGATGCCCCCAAACGGCGCACTCCACGGCATTGCGCTCGACCATCTTATGCGCTGGAACCTGCTGGCGCTCGTCACTCTTTTCTGCTTAGCACACATCCTGCTCATCATCGCCTTGCTTCGCCGCAAAAAACGGATACCCCATCCTGACGCAGCCAAAGCAGGATTCGGTCTCGCCAAATTCGTAGCTCTGCTAGCCCTCTGCGTTCTTTACATATGGATGGCCATCACCGCCGAACGCCTCTGGGCTGCGAACCGCTTTGAAGGAGCCTCGCCTGAAGCTCTTCAGGTAGAAGTTGTAGGCGTGCAGTTCCAGTGGTATTTCCGCTACCCCGGCCAAGATGCGGCTTTCGGCATAACACGCCCTCAGCTCGTCAGCCCGGCAGCAGGTAATCCGCTCGGCCTCGATCCCGATGATCCCCACAGCCACGACGACGTTGTCTCCAGCATTCTCATCCTGCCTGCCGGGCATGAAGTCGATCTCCGCCTCCGCGCCTTCGATGTCATCCACGGCTTCTTCATTCCCGGCATGCGTCTCAAGCAAAACGCCGTTCCCGGACTTGTGCTCCACGTCCACTTCACGCCGCAGTTGCCCGGTACCTATCCCATCCTGTGCAGCCAGGTCTGCGGACTGGGTCACAGCCGGATGCAGGCGCAGCTCCACGTCCTTCCGCAAACCGAATACGACAAGTGGATCGCCGCCCGCGAACACTCCAATCTAGCAGCCCAAGCGAGCGCCACACCATGAGCCGCCAGCCGCCAGCAGCAAGAGATCACAGCAGCTTCGTCAAGCGCTGGATATTTACTACCAGCCATCGCGCTATTGCCGTGCAGTACCTCGTGCTCGCGCTCACTGCTGTCACGGTAGGAACGCTGCTCTCGCTGCTTATGCGCATTCACCGTGTCTGGCCAGACCTCGTGCTTCCCTTCTACGGCGTCATGAAGCCGGAAGATTACCTCGCACTTGTCACCATGCACGGCACGCTCATGGTCTTCTTCGTACTTACTGTGGCCCCGCAGAGTGCGTTTCCGAATCTCGTGCTGGCCGAGCAGATCGGCGCACGCCAGATGGTCTTCCCTCGCCTCAATGAAACTGCATTCTGGCTCACGGCATTATCGTTTCTCACACTGCTGGCTGCTTTCTTCGTGCCCGCAGGAGCGCCCATCTCCGGCTGGACCAGCTATCCACCCTTCAGCGCCATCGCTGCTGCTGGGCCCGGACAGGGCGCAGGCATGGATCTCTGGCTCGCCAGCATCAGCATCTTCTGCGTGGCCTCTGTACTGGCTTCAGTGAACCTGCTTTCGACCATTCTGCTCGAACGCTGCCCTGGCATGACGTGGTCACGCCTGCCGCTCACTGTATGGTCGTGGCTCGTGACCTCGATCCTCACGCTGCTGGCCTTCAGCGTTCTGCTCGCTGCGGCCTTGCTGCTCATCTCCGACCGTCACTTCGGCACCAGCTTCTTCGTTCCCGCGGGCGATTTGGTCAATCAGCTCATCGTCGGACACGGCGACGGCTCGCCGCTCCTCTGGCTGCACCTCTTCTGGTTCTTCGGACACCCCGAGGTCTACATCGCCATCCTTCCCGGCATGGGCCTGGCTTCGTCGCTCTTCGCGAACTTCACCCGCCGCCCTGTCACCGGATACAAATTCATGGCTGCGGCAACCGTCGCCATCGGCATGCTCGGCCTGGTCGTCTGGGGACACCACATGTTTGTCAGTGGTATGAACCCTTACGCCGGAACAGCATTTGCCCTCACCACAATGGCGATCGCGATTCCCAGTACTGGAGAAGTCCTCGGCTGGATCGGCATGCTTCTTCCCGGAGGCCTGCGCCTCACCACGCCCATGCTCTTCGCGCTCGGCTTCCTCTCCTTTTTCATTGCTGGCGGACTTACGGGCCCCATCCTCGCCCAGCCTGCGCTCGACAGCTACCTACACAATACTTTCTTTGTTATCGCGCACTTCCATCTGGTCATGGCTATGGCCGGGATCTTTTCTGTCTTTGCCGGTGTCTATTACTGGTTTCCTCTGCTCACGGGACGGCTTATGAACGACATGCTTGGCAAGCTTCATTTCTGGATCTCGATCATCGCCGCATACGGTGCCTTCCTGCCTATGCACTTTGCCGGACTGGCAGGCGAGCCGCGCCATTACGCGCAACTCACAGGGCCATCCTGGTCCTTCACAAACCTCATTTCGCTAGAACGCGGCATCACAGACTCCGCCATTCTCCTGATCTGCGCGCAATTTCTTTTTCTGGCCAACGTGGTATGGAGCGCACGCAAAGGAGCTCTTGCGGAAGAAAATCCATGGCAGGCAACCACACTGGAGTGGTGCTCGTCGAAGAATGTGCGCGTTTACCGCGGCCCTTACGAATACGGCCTTCGTCCGGGCAAAACAGATTTCACTCCGCAGTGGGAACCTGACCCAAAACAGGAGTAATCTTGTAACCGAGGGAGCCGATCATGCCCGTCACCTTCACCCGCTCTCAGGTCGAGATTGAACGAAAAGACACCGGCATCGGCGGCAAACCGCCCGTCGATAGAAGACCAACCGGTGGCGGTGGAGGAGACGACTGGGAAAATCGGCCATCCGGACGGCGAGGCCCACGTGAACTGCTTGGCCGCTACCGGCTTGGCGTGCTATTCGCTCTCGCAGGCGACCTGATGTTCTTCGTCGCCATTGTCAGTGCCTTCTTCGTCCGCCAAAATGCAGGGCACTTCGATGCGCGCGAGAACTACGTCTCCGACTGGCATCCCTTCGCCGTGCCTCCCGTTCTCTGGATCAATACAGCCATCCTGTTGCTATCGAGTGCCACAGTAGAAATGGCACGCCGCCATCTCTTCCGCGAGATCGATGTAATGGAAGAATGGCTAGGACTGGGCCGTCCCGCAGTCAAGCGAGCGGCTCCCTGGCTGATCGCGACTTCTATTCTTGGCATGCTCTTTCTGGCAGGACAATGGATCGCGTGGAAGCAACTTGCAATTCAAGGACTGTTTTACTCTAGCAATCCCAACAGTCACTTCTTCTACCTGATTACCGGGACGCACGGTCTCCACCTGATCCTCGGCATTGCAGCCATCTTCTTCGCCCTCGCGGGGCTTGTTGTTCTCAAGCGCATCGAGATGCGGCAGATTGTCGTCGACTGCACCGCCTGGTACTGGCACACCATGGGACTCTTCTGGGTTTTTCTCTTCGTGTTACTGACCTATTTCCAATAATGAAACGGCTTGGCTGCAAGCTCGCGCTGATCTATTTACTGAGCGCACCTTTGCTCGCTTACCCCCAATGCAGCCTATGCCGGGATACAACTGCGGGATCAGCGCCAAAAATCCGTCAGGGCCTGCAACGAGCCATTCTCGTCCTTGGGCTTCCCGCCGGGGTTATCTTCAGCAGTATTTTTTTATTGGCGCGCCGTATTCCGCCGCGTGAGGAAACGAGTCAGCAGAGCCCAGATGAACAGACTTAGAGACGTGTCTGATTAAGCTTTTTTGCCGTTATTCTGCAGCATGTGGTGGCGGACATCCGCGCCGCGCACCCAGAAGATCACATCTTCAGCGATATTGGTTGCGTGATCGGCAACGCGTTCCAGATTGCGAGAAATCATCAGAGCGCTCAATGCCTGCGGTGCAAGATGCGGTTCCTGCTTCATCACGTTCAGCAAAGCAAAATAGGCGGTCTCGTTCAATTTGTCGACGTTGTCATCCATTGACAGCACTGACTCGGCAACTTCTGCATCTGCCTCAATGAAGGCTTGCAATGATTTCCGGACCATTGCCCCCGCAAGGTTCGCCATCTTGGGTGTATCTACGGGCAAATCCGCCACCGAAAATGACTGCAGCTCGCGTACCCGGTCACTGATGCTTGTCGCCGCATCACCTACACGCTCCAGATCGGCGTTGATCTTGATGACGGAGATGATGAAACGCAGATCGATGGCCATTGGCTGCTCCATCGCCAGAAGATCGAGTGCCATCTGATCGATTTCACGTTCGAAGCGATTGATCGCGATCTCGCCACGATCGACCAGATCACAGATCGACAGATCGCGCACCCGATACGCTTCAACAGCGCGCTGAATCGACTGCTCAGCCATGCCGGCCATGACCAGAAGCTTCTCTTTCAAATCATCCAGACTTTGCTGAAAACGGAGTCTCGTCATCCAAACCTGCCTGTAATGTAATCTTCCGTCCTCTTATCGCCGGGATTTGTGAATATCTTGTGAGTCGAATCAAATTCGACAAGCTTTCCATTCAGGAAGAACCCCGTGCGTTCCGCGACGCGCGCCGCCTGCTGCATGTTGTGCGTGACGATGACGATCGTATATTGAGACTTGAGTTGAAAGATCAGATCTTCAATCTTGGCCGTTGAAACGGGATCGAGTGCCGACGCTGGCTCATCCATCAGCAATACTTCTGGATCGACAGCTAGAGCACGCGCAATGCACAGGCGTTGCTGCTGTCCGCCCGACAGACTCGCCCCAGATTTTTTCTTCAGATCGGCTTTGACCTCATCCCAAAGAGCAGCGCTGATAAGCGACCGCTCGACCACTTCATCCAGCACGCGGCGGTTGCGAAAACCATTCAGTCGCAGGCCGGAAGCAACATTGTCATAGATCGACATGGTTGGGAACGGATTGGGCCGCTGGAAGACCATGCCAACTCGGCGGCGAATTTCGACAGGTGAAGCATCACCGTAAACATCGGTGTCGCCCATGCGGACAGTGCCTGTAACTTTGCCGATGGGATTGGTCTCGTGCATGCGGTTCAGGCAACGGACAAATGTCGATTTGCCGCACCCCGAAGGACCAATGAGCGCCGTCGCCTGATTTGCCGGAATATGCAGATTGATATCCTGCAGCGTATGGTTCGATCCATACCATGCGTTGAGGCTCTTTACTTCGATTCCGACACCCACGTTAGCTTGCTCCCTTCAAAACGCCGCGCGTCGTAACATAACGCACCAGCGAAACAGAAACCACAATCAATACGATCAGTACCAATGCTCCAGCCCATGCCAGGCGATGCCATTCGTCATATGGCGAAATAGCATAGACGTAAATCTGCAATGGCAGCGCCGCAATCGGCTGGTCGAGATTGACACTCCAGAACTGGTTTCCTAAGACGGTAAATATCAAAGGTGCCGTCTCGCCTGCGATGCGTGCAAAGGCCAGCATGCATCCGGTAATCACGCCGGGCGATGCAGTGCGCAGCGTGATGGAAAGCACCGACCGCCAGTTTGGCACGCCCAGCCCAAGCGCGGCCTCGCGCACGGCATTCGGAACCATCAGCAGCATCTCTTCCGTCGTGCGTGTGATCGTGGGAATCATCATGATGCCCAGCGCCACGCCACCGGCCAGCGCGGAGAAGTGTTTCTGCGGGAGCACGATCAGCGAGTACACCGCGATACCCATCACAATGGAGGGCACGCCATTGAGTACATCTGCGGTAAAGCGAACCATATTCGCCAGCCTGGTGCCACGCCCAAACTCCGCAAGAAAGATTCCCGCAGCGATGCCGATCGGCACGCCTAGCAGGCTGCTGATAATCAGCAGAATGCCCGAGCCGACGATGGCGTTCGCCATACCACCGCCATTCTCTCCAACAGGCTTGGGAATCTGCGTAAAGAAGGCCAGGTTCAGCGAGCTTGCGCCCTTGTACAGCAGGTAGATGAAAATTGCGACCAACGGAGCGATGACGAGAATCGTACTCAAGATCGCCAGTCCACTGGCTAAATGGTTCGCCGTCGTTCTCCAGATGCGATTTGCCGCGCTTGTCTTATATTGACTGGCCATTATGAGGCCCTCGCCGGTGCGCCGCGCGTTACCGCCCAGACCAGCAGGCGCGCAAATGCGTTCACGATGATGGTAACGATGAAGAGTGCGAGCCCGATCTCAATCAAAGCACTGCGGTACAAATCGTCAGAGGCTTCGCTGAACTCATTGGCAATCACGCTGGCCATGCTGTGGCCCAGCGCCAATAATGAATGGGAAATCTCCGGCCGGCTGCCGATCACCATGGTCACAGCCATGGTTTCGCCAAGTGCGCGGCCCAGGCCGAGAATCACCGCGCCGACAATGCCGATGCGCGCATTCCGCAGCACGCCCATGCGGATCATCTCCCAGCGCGTTGCGCCCAGTGCGAGCACCGCTTCGCGTTGTGTATGCGGAACGGCCGTCATCACTTCGCGCGTAAGCGAAGAGATAATCGGAAGGATCATGATGGCGAGGATGACGCCTGCAGCCAGCAGGCCAAGACCAAAATTAGGCCCGGCAAAAAGCCCAGTCCAGCCAAGAGTCTTCATCAAAAACGGGTTGATGTCCTCCCGCAGCAGCGGAACCAGCACAAACACTGCCCACAGACCATAGACCACGCTCGGAATCGCTGCTAGCAACTCGGTCAGGAAGGACAGCGGGCCGCGCAGCACTTTAGGGCACATCTCCGTAAGAAACACGGCAACGCCCACTGCCAGCGGTACGGCAATGATCAGAGCAACGATGGAGGAAACCAGCGTGCCAAAGATAAACGGCAGCGCGCCATAATCGCCGTTGACCGGGTCCCATGCCTGCTTGAAAAAGAAGGCCAGCCCGAACTTGTTGATGCTGAGATTGGACCGCAGTATGAGTTCGGTAGCAATTAATGCGACAATGCCGAAAATCGACACTGCGCATAACAGCATCAACCAGCGAAAACCGCTGTCCGCAACCGAGGAACTGCCCCGTCCCAGTAAATATTTCCGAATTTCCGACGTCTGCGGTGGCGGTGTGGCCACAGAAACTACTCCATCCACCGGAGCCATGGTCTCCGGTGACCCCAATTCTTTAGGTTCCTGAATCTTTAGATTCACAAGCTTCTACCCTAAACCCGTATTTTGAATAGAAGGTTAAAAGCATTGAAATACAAGGCTTAAGTAGCGTCAATTTTCTATGTATGCGGGATATTCAGGCGCAATATCTTGCTAAAGAAAAAGGCACGCCATAGCAAGCGTGCCTTTCTCCGAACAGCTGCGGAGTTACTGAATCTGCCCGATGGCAGCCTTTGCCTTATCGGCAACAGCCTTCGGCAGCGGAGCATAGTAGAGCGCGGAAACCTCAGACTGTCCCTGATCCAGAATCCACTCAAGGAAGTCCTTAATAGCTTTGCCCTTCGCTGCGTCCTGCGACTTGACCGGAATCAACAGCCAGGTAAAGCTGGAGATTGGATAAGCGTCCTTGCCCGGCGCATTCGTAATCGACACGCGGAAATCAGCCGGCATACTCTTCATGCTTGCCGCTGCTGCCGTAACGCCTTCCGTGCTGCCCCTGACCCAGACTCCAGCAGCATTCTTAATGTCACCGAAGGGAATCTTGTTCTGCAGAGCATAGATAAGCTCCACGTAACCGATGGTGCCGGGCATCTGACGCACCATGCCGGCAATGCCCTCGTTACCCTTGGCTCCGATTCCCTTAGGCCAGGGAATAGCGCTGTTCTTGCCTACGGAGTTCGCCCAATCCGAACTGACTTTGGAGAGATAGTCGGTGAAGATGTAAGTCGTGCCGCTGCCATCGGAACGGTGCACAACATAGATTTCTGAATTGGGAAGGCTGACACCGGGATTGTCCTTGGCAATACGGGCGTCGCTCCAGTTGGAGATCTTGCCCAGATAAATATCGGCAAGCACATCCGGCGAGAACTTCAACTCGGTCTTCACACCCGGCAGATTGTAGATCGGAACCACTGCGCCGAGGACGGTAGGGATATGAAGCAGCTTGATCTTCGAATCCTTAAGCTGCGCATCGCTCATTGGGCCGTCGCTGGCGCCGAAATCAACCGTGCCTGCCGTTACCTGGCGAATGCCGCCACCCGAACCAATCGACTGATAGTTGATCTGCACACCAGGATGCTGCGAGCTGAACTCGCTGAACCACTTCGAGTAAATCGGATACGGAAATGTAGCGCCTGCTCCATTGATCTTCTGCGCAAACCCGGCGGAAACTGTGCACAAAGCAAGTGCCGCAGCGAGAAATATACTTTTTTTCACTGACCTCTCCCCTTGAAACCTAAAAGAATTCTGGTCGGCAATTGTTACAGTCGTTTTACATGAGGGTGAAAAGGCGAACAAAATGACGGCGTTGTCATAAAGAAAAACCCCTTGAAATCAGTAACTTGTCAGAATTTCTGTGGAAATAAGCAATGTTAAGCCTTTGCAGTGGCATTTGCGGCGTATGGAAGCGTGAACAGGAACGTCGATCCCGATCCTAGCTCGCTTTCTGCCCGGATTTCTCCGCCATGCGCCATAACGATGTGTTTGGCAATCGCCAGCCCTAGCCCTGTGCCACCAGACTCCCGCGAACGCGCCTTGTCCACACGGTAGAAACGCTCAAAGATTCGATCCAGATGCTCCGATGGGATACCGGGGCCGAAGTCCTGCACGAAGAACTCGACCGCATTCTCCAGACCTCGAGCGCCTACAAGTACTCGTTTGCCTGACTTCCCATACTTCATCGCATTTTCAATCAGATTTCCAAAAACCTGTGTAAGCGCGTCCACGTCAGCGAGCACCACTGCATCCGTAACTTCCCCCGCCTCCAGTGCAACATTGGAGTCAACCACCATGCCGGCAAGCGATTCAATCGCATCCTCGACAAGGGCTGCCGCCGACACTCGTTGTGTTCTCAACTTATAGTCGCCTGACTCAACGCTGGCCAGCGCCAGCAGGTCTTCCGTCAGGCGGTTCATCCGGGTGGCATTTTTAAGAATGATGCCAAGAAACTCCTTGGCCTGATCCGGAACATCGACCACCGTATCGAGCAAAGTCTCCACGTATCCAGAGATGGATGTGAGCGGCGTCCGCAGCTCGTGCGAGACGTTGGCGATAAAATCGCGGCGCGTCTTTTCCGCTCGTTCAACATCGGTGACATCGTGAAGGACGGCCACCGCTCCACCGCCAGGTGTGGGTGCGGCGTTCACCTCGAAAACTTTGCCGGGAGCAAATGATGTCGCCTTCCCGCTATGCAGTTCGCGGGTTCGCAATGCTCCTTCCACGCACGCCAGCACTTCCGGGTCGCGGATGATGTGGACAAGAGTACGTCCCTCGCGAATCGCGATAGGAGAAATCCGCTGCATCACGGAGTTCGACCAGCTCACCTGTCCTGTCGCATTGACTGCGACGACTGCTTCCTGCATGCTGTCGAGCAGCGCCGCCAGTTCGCGCTGTTTGCTTTCCAGTGCGTGGAAGCTCTGTTCAAGCCTGCTTGCCGTCGCATCCAGGGCCTGGCCTACTTCAGAAATTTCATCCAGATCTCCCTCTTCAATACGCGCCGAGAGATTTCCTGCAGCAATCTGGTTGGCAAACTTTACGATGCGATCCAGTCGTCGAGAGGTCCGGTGTGCAAGAAACGCAGCCAGCACCATTGCCAGCACCATGGAGAATATCGATGCCAGCAACAAGTCACGACGCAACACGTGAATCGTCGCGCGAATATCGTTGAGTGAATATTCAAGGCGAACGACCAGATCTCCACCTGTGACAGCTACAAACAAGAGGTCATCGCGCTCAGATCGGCCTATATGCTGTGCACTCGTCAAAGCCTGACGAACTTCGGGAGGCATCTGCTCGCTCTTCGCCACGTCCTGTGAGCTTGCCAGCACAGCTCCATCGCGAGAGAAGAAAGCGACCTGCGCGCCGGCATCGAGAGCGCCGCGCGCAGCGAGCTGTTGCAGATCAGCAGGATTTGCTGGCTTTGCCTCCCCTGCCAGCAAGCGCGCCTTGCCCACCAACGACTGAGCCGCTTCCTCGTGAAGAGAATGCTCGACAATCCGCCGGAGAGAGAAATCCAGGATCGCCGTACCCAGGCAAAGCACGAGAACAAACGAAAAAAAGAGTTTCGAAAAAAATCTGCCAGTCACAAGCGTATATCGGTCATTGTGCTGACCGCCTTCTAGCTGACCGGTTCTTAACTGACCGGACGTAAGCTGACCGTCTTTTAACTGCTTTTTAGCTGGCTTTAGGAATCTCGAATCGATAACCAGCGCCGCGTACCGTCTTCAGAAAACGCGGATTCTCAGGGTCCGTCTCGATCTTCTCACGGATACGCCGCACATAGACATCGACTGAGCGGGGTGTGACAAACCGCGCATCGCCCCAGACGGCATCCAGTAAGTGATCGCGGCTGAAGACACGGCCCGGATGCCGCGCCAGATAATCCAGCAGGCGGAATTCCGTGGCAGTAGTCGTAGTGAGCTCGCCTCGAACCTTCAACTGCATGGCTCCAGCATCGATCACAATGTCCTCGAATGTAATGACGGACGGCGACGTCGGTCTCTCAAAGCGCCGCAATACCGCTTTCACGCGCGCCAGTAGTTCGCGCGGAGCAAAAGGCTTGGTGATGTAATCATCCGCGCCCAGCTCAAGACCCAATACGCGATCATTTTCCCCCGCACGAGCAGTGACAAAGATGATGGGAATGGTGCTCAATGCAGCATGGTTTCTCAGACGGCGGCACACATCCAGCCCATCCCCGCCAGGAACCATGATGTCGAGAAGAAACAGGGCTGGCGGCTGACGCTCAGCATCCGCGACGACATTGGTTGGGGTAGCGTAGACGCGAGCTACAAATCCGGCCGCTTCCAGGTGGTGCTGCACAAGACGGGAGATATCCGCGTCATCCTCGAGAACAAAGACTGTTTGGCTCAACTATTCTTCCTCGCCATGCACCGGGTCCATCCATCGAGCTGCCACACGCGTGCACAGATGCCATCAGCCTAACCCAAAGGGGCAAAGAGAATGCAAAAGGTTTGTTAATTTCGCCGGGAGCGTACCCTGAAGGTGCACCCTCAACTTCATTGAAATACAAAGGATAGAGTAGAAACTTCTTCTTTCCTTCCCGTGGCAATGCGGAGTTGCTATACTCACAAACATCTTCCAGAAAAACTGAACGGCCTGACCGCCGGGCCCAAAATAGATCGAGCGAGATAATAGAGCGTGCCACAAAGTCAGACTATTCTCTGTGTTGATGACGAAGCGCTTGGCCTTCAGGTGCGCAAGACTGTACTCGAACGTGCTGGTTATCAGGTTTTTACTGCTCTCAATGGCCAATCGGCGATCGATCTCTTCAAGAAGACTTCCGTCGACGTAGTCGTCCTCGATTACTTCATGCCAGGCATGGATGGCGGACAGGTTGCCGCCGCCATGCGGGAGGTCCGTAAGAGCATACCGATCCTCCTGCTATCCGCGTACATCGACCTTCCTTCGGAAGTGATTGCATTGGCTGATATCACCATGCTCAAGGGCGAGGGGCCAGATGAGTTGCTGAGTAAAGTCAAGACCCTGCTCATCCGGGATGACGCACGCCCTGAACAAGGGAGCTATCGGTGAACCTGCGTGAATTCAACCGCATCCTCCGAGAAATCCTGATAGTCCCGATCATCGCTCTACTCCTGCTGGCGGTCTTTGTCCTTTGGCAAATCAAGACAACGGCAGATGCGCAGCGCTGGCTCGACCGCAGTGACGAAATCACTTCACAGATACAGGAGCTGCAACGGCGGATCATCGACCAGGAAACCGGCCTGCGCGGCTTTCAGCTCACCAATGATCCGGCCATGCTGTCGCCTTTTAAGCAGGCCAGCGCGCCGATTGACAAGCAATTCAACGTTCTGCACGACCTTTTGTCGGATAGCGAAGAACAGTCCAAACGGTTGGCCATCCTGCATGACCGGTACGAGCTTTGGCTGGGTTTTGCGCAGTCGGTTCTGGCCAAAGACCCGGCCACCATCGGCAATCCACAAATGAATCAGCACGGCAATGAGCTGATGGAGAACGTGCGTACTGTCGTGCACGATCTGCTCCACGCAGAAGGCCGCGTGCGCCATCAGAGATCGCTTGCCGCAGCGGATCTCGAGCGGCACGAGTTAATCGTCATCCTCATTTCAGCCGTAGCCATCGGACTCTTCTTAGGCCTCTTTGCCAGAATTCGCTTCCGCGCTGTATCGCGAAGCTATGAAGCCGCCATCAACGAAGCAGAAAAACGCGCGAATGATCTTTTCGAAAGCAGGCAATGGTTCAAGACCACGCTTGAATCGATTGGCGACGGCGTTATCTCCTGCGATCTCGGAGACCGCGTTCAGTTCATGAATGCCGTTGCCGAAAACCTTACCGGATGGCATTTGCAGGAAGCACTGGGGCAACCGGTGGAACAGGTATTCCGCATTCTCAACGAGGAGAGCCGTCAGCCTGCCGAGAACCCGATCGAGAAAGTCCGCCGCCTGCAGCGCGTCATCGGCGTTACCAATCACACTGTTCTCCTTTCCCGCAGCGGCAAGGAGTACCGCATAGACGACAGTGCAGCGCCCATTCGCGATCGCAATGGAAAGATGACCGGCGTAGTGTTGATTTTCCGCGATGTCACCGAGGTGCGCCGCACGGAAGCCGCTTTGATTGCCGGCGAAAAGCTGGCAGTCGCCGGACGTCTCGCCGCCAGCATCGCGCATGAGATTCACAATCCGCTCGACTCCGTAGCCAATCTCCATTTCCTGATCGGGCATGAAGATGATCCATCAACGCGCGCCGAATACCTGCAACTGGCGCAGCAGGAGCTGGGGCGGACCATGCAGATCAGCCGCACCATGTTGAGCCTGTATCGCGAACCTAAGGCTCCGGTAGAAGTCGATCTTGCCGACTTGCTCAAGGGCGTTTTGTTACTCCTGGAACGCCGCCTTGCTCATCAGGAAATTACCGTAGAGAGAGATTTCCCCGCATCGCTCGTGATCGAAGGCTTCCCTGCCGAGTTGCGCCAGGTTTTTACCAACATCATCGTGAATGCCGTCGAAGCAGTAGGAGCCAAGGGGCGGATTCATATTCACATGGAAAGAGTTCCTGCAGAAGAGTTCCGCGCCGCGGGCGCCGTCGTAGAGATCACCGACAGCGGACCAGGTATTGCCGATCAGATAAGTGAGAATCTATTTCAGCCCTTTTTTACAACCAAAGGCGAAGAGGGTACCGGACTGGGCCTGTGGGTCAGTCTGGGCATCGTGCAGAAACATGGAGGCGCGATTCGCATCGCCAACAGCGCCAACCATAATCTGCATGGAGCCTCCGTCCGTGTTTACCTGCCATTCCACACACTAGCCAGCGCTTCCTCCCGCTCTACGGCGTATCTTCGCGAATAGAATGGACGGCGCATCTATACTTCGAGTGTGCGGTTATCCATTGAATTGTCATCCCGACCGTAGCGCAGCGGAGTGGAGGGACCTGCTTTTTGTGTCGATTGGCGCCAGTGCATCTCATCGTAAATATGTTGCGAACTTCGGAAACAGTACACGAGGGCATCTCTGAACCAAACATGAAAAGACGCCGCAGACGTATGATTGTGCTGCAACAGATTCCCCTGCATCGATAGAGCCTCTCTTGAAAAAATCATCTCTGTTCCTGTTCGTTTTCCTGCTTGCGGCCTTCTCGTACAGCTTTGCTGAAACATCACCTGTCAAAGGCGCAACAACAGCCTGGAAAGGTGGAAGCTTTCACCTCGACACTCCGGGCGTAATCGGACGATCCGACATCGTACTCAGCCGCCCCAATACAAAGGCGAATCAGGCGATGCCACTAGGCAACGGACGCCTTGGGGTAGCTGTATGGTCTGAGGATGGCTTGACGGTGCAGTTGAACCGGGTAGATACCCTTCCCGGCCGTCTATCTCCCGGATGGGTAGTCATCCCAGGGCTGTCAAAATTAACGTCTGCAGCCGATTACTCAGGCCGCCTCGATTTATACGACGGTAGCTTCACAGAGCGCGGCAATGGTATGACCGCGACGGTTTATGTCCAGCCCGAAAGCGATACGCTCATTGTCGATATCACAGGAGCCGATCCGAAGTCACCGCAGACTGCCTTGCTGAAGCTCTGGACACCACGTGCTCCACGCGCGGATACAACGGACAAGACCGGCTTTCTCGCAGAACACTGGATGGACGACAAAAATCCCGGAGCATCTGGACGGGCATTCGGATCGCTCTCCGCAATCACCGCAGACGGGCGTGACATCTCCGTAGCCGTCAAAGATCCACTCACGATAGCGGTGACCGTAACGCCCTATCCAGACGGACACTTTCGCATTCTCGCTGCCGCGCCACACTATGACGGCAAGCAGGATATAGCTGCAATCGCACGCAAAGCGCTCGAAGACCGTGCTGCAACAGAACATGCAGACTGGTGGCACACATTCTGGCATCGCGCCGGAACCATCAGGATCACTTCGCCCGATGGCACTGGCGAGTACATGGAGAACCTTCGCAACATCTACCTGTTCAGCGCGGCTGCAGAAAACGGTGCTGAAATTCCCGGCTCGCAGGCAGGCATTGGCGATTTATTTTCCGCTGTGCGCGATGTTCACCACTGGGACCCTGCAGCCTTCTGGCATTGGAATCTGCGCATGCAGATAGCAGCAAACCTCGGCGCGGGTCTGCCTGAACTCAACGAGCCCTATTTCCGTCTCTACCGCGACAACCTGACCAGCATCGAGAAATGGACCACCGAACACATGGCAGGACGCCCAGGCATCTGCATTCCCGAGACCATGCGATTCAATGGTCCGGGCATCGAATACGAAAATGGGCAGGGCTGGGACACGCCGGTAATCGGCCTGAATTGCGACTCAGGCAAGCCCTACTACAACGCGCGCACCATCTCCACCGGAGCGGAGGTTTCCTACTGGATATTGGAGCAGTATCTCGCAACCGGCAACCGTGAATTCCTGGCTCGCAACTTCCCTGTCATGGCCGCTGCAGCGCGATTCCTCCTCTCCTACGAAAAACCCGGAACCGATGGATGGAACCACACGCAGCCATCTAACGCGCACGAGACGCAATGGGATGTCCTCGACCCTATTACTGACCTCTCAGCAAGAAGAACGCTCTACGCTTCAACCATGCAGACAGCAAAGCTCCTGGGGCAGGAACCGGCACTCGCGCAAGAGTTACAGGCCGCATTGCCGAAGATCCCGCCTTTCCCTCAAACAAACAGTACAGGCAAACTCGAACTGATTCCTGCTGCGAACACTGCGAACGAACAGGGTGTCATCGCAACTTCTTACGAACCAGGCGCAGAGCAGCATAATGTCGAAAATCTCGGCCTGGAGCCAGTGTGGCCTTACAGTTTGATCGGCGATACCTCACCGCTCTTCGCGCTGGCACGGCGCACCTATGAGCACAGGCCTTATCCCGTCAATCAGGACTGGAGCTGCGATCCCATTCAGGCCGCTCGTCTCAAGCTGGGCAGCGAAGTCAGCAAGACACTCATCAAACTTACGGAAACCTATCAGACCTTCGTAAACGGCTTTGCCAATTGGGGAGGCACCGTCGGCGAGTTCTATGTAGAGCAAGGCGGGGTGACAGCAACGGCGCTTCAGGAAGCGCTGGTGCAGGACTACGATGGCACAATTCGCATTGCGCCAGCCATTCCGTCCAGCTGGGACTTCGACGGCAGCGTGTACGTGCGCGGCAAAACTAAAGTAGATGTGCAGGTACGGTCAGGCACACCCGTCACAGTCATCATCGAAGCAGGCACAACAAAGAAGCTACAACTCCAGAATCCATGGCCAGGACAAGCTGTGGATGTGTTGGCCTATCCCACGCGAACGGCAGCGCGCAAAGCAGATGCCTCACCGGTAATTGCTTTTTCAGCAATTGCAGGAAAGAAGTATCTCATCCAGCGATCAAACGCGCCCGCACTCAACCTGCCGTTCGAAGCCGTAAGCGGCACAAAAGCTGCGGCAGCCAAACGGCTTGGGACCGTTCAGATCGGGATTCCAGCACAGCCATGAAACAGAAGATTACTGAGCCACCGCCGCAAATCGCAACCGCACATAATCCGCAGTCCATTTCCCCTGATCATCACAGAGCACCGGCTTGAGCATGGCAACCGTTTCTTCGATCACCTGCTCGCGCTTCTCTGCCGCAACCTGATCGAGCAGTCCTCGCCGGAAGGTCTCCAGCCAGCCGCGCATGCCGGTATCCGGCAACGGCGTAGGACGCGGAATGAGTTCAATGTAGTCCACACGAAAACCATGCGACTGCAAACGCGTCTTGTAACTATCCGGTGTGGGAAAGTAATTATGCTCGGCGTGTTTCGCGTCGATACCCAATTTGCCGAGAACCGCGATCAGGGCTACCTGTATCGAGGCGATGCATCCGTGGCCTCCCATCTCGGCGACAAACCGTCCGCCGGGCTTGAGCGCACGGCGCACACCTGTAATCACCGCATCCTGATCGCGCATCCAATGCAGCGCAGCATTCGAGAAAACCGCATCGAACTCCTGGTAGAAATCAAGCTGCTCCGCGCTCACCACACGCGCATGGAGACCGCGCGCTCTGGCCGCCTCAATCATGCTCGGCGAAGCATCCACTCCAGTCACAACTGCGCCCTTCGCTGCCAGTTTTTCCGTGAGCACACCATCGCCGCAACCAAGATCCAACACATGCTCTCCAGGCTGAATATCGAGCAACTCCACAACACCGCCAGCCAGATCGGCGACAAAGCGGCCCGTCTGTGCATATTGCGCTGCATTCCAAGTCTGCTGTTTCATAACGGCTGCTCCTTATAAAGACTGTACTGGGATCAGTGTAAGATCATCGACCAGTCCCACTTCTTTCTGAACGAAAGGCTCGGCATAGCGAACTCCACCCAGCAATCCATAGTGCCGCGCAACGGAGAAAGTACGCTCGCGAATCTCTTCTTCGGGCACAAACAAACCGCTGCCCGCATCCTGATTCGCATATTGCGACTGATAAGCCATCAACGCGCGATGCCGGTCTTCGATAAACGGAGTGATATCGACCACAAAGCTGGGCCGCACATCTGCATAGAGACTGGCATAAACAATCTTGAATGGACGATGTGGTTGCGTACCAGTGTCAATCTTCGCAAGCCCAGAGAGAAAGCATGCCTCATAGCCAAGAGTCGAAGTCGTATAGTGGTCCGGGTGCCGGCCTGTCCAATAAGGCAGAATCACCACGCGCGGACGAACACGCCGCAATACCTCGACAATCTTGAGCCGGTTCTCGTAAGTATTCTCAACACGTCCATCAGGAATATCGAGCGCCTCGCGCCATGCAACGCCAAGAATGCTGGCCGCTGCCGCCGCTTCAGCTGCACGCTCCGCCGACGAACCCCGCGTACCTGCTTCACCTTGCGTGAGATCCAGAATGGCCGTATGCACGCCGATGGAGCGCATACGCAGCAGCGTCCCGCCACAAGTCTGCTCCACATCGTCACGATGAGCAGCAATCGCCAAAACATCCGCGATGGAATTCTCAGCCACTTATGCCTCGCAAAAACTCAAAAGCACGGAGCTCTCGCAAGCGCCGTGCCTTTCTGAGCCCTGAGCTCTGTGCTCTGAGCCCTGCCTCAGTACGTCGTATTGTTGGTATCACTGGTGGCATCCATATACGCAACATCCGAGGCTGTGCCCTGGACGGTAACGTTAGAATTATCCAGCTGCGACATATCCGCTGTCTTGTAGATGTACACCTGACCGCCCTCCGCCGTGTAGGCCTTATTCAATCCAGTCACAGGAGCAATGCCCGTAGCATCGCCCTTATACGCGTCCACTGTGACAGCATTCGTGGATGTGTTGAACATTGTCAAACATCCATATTGAGTGCTGCCGCCATTCTGCGCGGCCTGATAGCGCACGCCTGCCTGGCAGCCCGACGATCCGATCCACAGCGTATTGTCATCGCCAAAGACCATCTTGTTGTGCGTGCCGTCGCTGATGGAGTAGGTCCCTGTAAGGGTTTGCGTCGAAGTGTTGTAAACGCTGAGGAACCCCTCAAAAAGCCCGCTGCTCTGTAGCTGCTGCCCGGCCAGATACATAATGTTGCCGCTAAAGATTGCGTTCGTGGCTCCGTTAGGAATAGCAACCGTCGACGCTGTGGTGAGATTGATGCCCGCCGCCCCAGTTACGCCAAGATTGAGCGAATCAGCAGTAATTGGAATAGTCGTGAAACCCGACGTCGTGCCGCCACATTCAGGTCCGCAATTGATCACGTACGCCGTCGATCCATCGGGAGAGAATACCGCTTTTGTCGGATGGTCAAAAGTAGCTGATCCGCTGGTCTTCACCGGGAAAACGCAATAGGTAGGCAGGTTCTGCGGCTCGCAGTCCGCTGCTCCTTTATAGGTTGGATTGTTCGCCGCCTCTGTCTGCTGGTCCGCAGTCAGATGCACGATGCTGTACACAGAATTGGAGTTTTGGATAAACACCAGCACCACAGTACCGCCGGGGTTCACCGAAATACCGTATGCGCCAGGCAGGCTCAATGTTAAGGAAGTCCCCTTTGTCCGGTCGACTACGCTCAGAAGATGCGCGGTCT
>Ga0137415_10001454_pt1 | contig 23439 bp, 25 predicted proteins | sample CZODoug3_1_1_16f_FD_183082 | JGI IMG/M metagenome (GOLD analysis project Ga0137415, IMG submission 183082) | Vadose zone soil fungal communities from Angelo Coast Range Reserve, California, USA - CZODoug3_1_1_16fungal (Hybrid Assembly) | ecosystem: Environmental > Terrestrial > Soil > Vadose...
CTAGAACTTCGCCGGGGTGGGCGTGGCCGACTTGTTGAACAGGAACTTGGTGATTCCCCAGCCGACGATCACGAAGACGACGGCCACCACCCACGCGGCATCGGCGCCGTACACGGTCGGGAAATGATTCGACACCATGAAGAAGATCAGGGGGAAGGACATGTACGTGTTGTGCTTGCTGCGCAGGGAAGCGATCGCCGGGATCGAGGGATCAGCCGCTGGTCCGGTCCCTTTCACGCCCGCGATGATCTTCCGCTGGTTCGGCCAGATCCGCATCCAGACGTTCGCCGCCATGATGGTGCCGAACAGGCCTCCGGCATAGATGAAGACTGCGCGGCCGCCCATGAACAGGTGGAAGATGAAGACCACCAGCGCGAAGAGGACCAGCGAGACGATCATGCCGGTGGTCTCGTTCTTCATGTTCTTCCAGAGGACGTCGTAGACGACGAACCCGATGATCACGATCAAGAGGCCGATCCCTCCGGACCCGTAGCTGGACATGCGGTCGTTGCCCATCGCGTTCCCCGCCCAGTAGACCACCCAGAGCAAGAGGATGCCGCTCACCCAGGTGTACGCGGCGCCCCAGCGGAACCAGTAGAGGGCGCGCGGCATGAGCTCGGGGACCACTTTCTTGCGCGAGTCCGCGTCGTAGGTCTTCGCGAGCTGGGCATTGACGAAGTTGAAGAACCAGAGATGGCCAATCCACATCACGCCCGCGAGGACGTGGATCCAGCGGAAGACGAGGTTCAGCCACTCGTTCAGATTGGAGTCCATCGACCCTCCCCCGGGAGAACGCCGGTTTCGGCGCGCACACTACCGTCCCGGGATCGCTCCGTCGAGAGAGATCCGACGAAGGAAGCGAGCGCCCGCCGCACGCGCGCCGCGCCGTGCGCATCTTCCGGCGCATGAAACGGTACGAACCGAAGCACTTTCCGAGGCTGAAGGGACTGTCTGGAATCTCCGACGGGCTGCTGCAGGACCACTTCAAGCTGTACGAGGGCTACGTCAAGAACGTGAACGAGCTCACCGTCCAGCTCGAGGCCCTGGCGAAGGAAGGCAAGGCCAAAGGCACGAATCCGGCCTTCGCGGAAATCACCCGGCAGCTCGGATTCGAATACGGCGGCATGGTGCTGCACGAGCTGTACTTCGGGAACCTGGCGCCGGAGCCGGACCCGCTGAGCAAGGCGGGCTCCCTGGCGCAGGCGCTTGCCCAGGGCTTTGGCAGCGTGGAGGCCTGGCTCGACGACTTCAAGGCGATCGCAGCGATGCGCGGGGTGGGTTGGGCCATCGCCTACCAGAACCCGGAGAACCGGCTGGTGTCGAACCACTGGATCACGCTCCACAACGACGGCCATCCTCCTGGGTTCAAGCCCATCGTGGTGATGGACGCCTGCGAGCATGCCTTCGTGTCCGACTACAAGCCGACCGAGCGCGCGAAGTACATCGACGCGTATTTCAAGAACCTCGACTGGCGGGCTTGCGAGGCGCGGCTGATCAAGTAAACAGCAGCTCGTGCTGCGCGAGCTGCCCGACCTGCGAGAAGACGCGGCCGGGCTCGCCTCGGCGTTGGCCCGTGAGCGATATCGTCGCGCCGCGGGCCTGCCGGCGCGGGAGACGCTGCGGGACATCCTGCGCGCCCACAACCTGGCGGTGAGCGCGGAAGGCCTTGCGCAAGCCCGCGAGGCCCTGGGCAATGCGGAAGGGGAGGACCCGCGCCGCGCCGGGCGGATCGCGCGCCTCGCTTCGCTTCGCGATTTTCTCGCTCGAGCCCGGGCGCTCGAGCTCGAGCCCGGAGCGGCGCAGGAGCTGTTCGAATTCGACAGGCGCCCGCTCGTGAAGCCACCCGGCGATGCGGGGCTTCACGGCGCGGTTCCCGCCGTCACCGTGGAGCGCGAGCTGCCCATCTTGCGCTCGCGCGAAAAGCGCGGCGAAATGGAAGAGGCGTTCGCCAACGCGGTCCGCGCCGCGGACGGATTGCGCAGCGCGATGTGGGACGCTGCTCGAGCGGCGCAATCCGAGGCTGGCCTGCGTGCTCCGGAAGGCGTCGCGCAATGGCCGGAAGAGATCCTGGATGGCACGGAGGAAATCTTCGACGATCTCGGGGCCTGGCTCCTGGAACGGCACACCGGCGTGAAGGCCGGCGCCGCCGCGCGCCACGACGTCCTCCACCTGCTGCAGGCGCCGAGATCTGCCAGCGCATTTCCCACCGGCGAGATGCAGCGCACCGTGCGCCGCTGGGCGGAGATGCTTCGGCTGGATCTGTCCGAAGTGAAGATCGACGATGAGGATCGGCCTCTGAAACGGCCAGGCGCTCGCGCCGAACCGGTCGATCCGCCTTGGGAGGTGGCGCTCACGTTCCTTCCCGCCGAGGGTCCGCGCGCGCTCGGCGCGCTGCTCGGAGCGATCGGGACCGCGCTCCTTCGTCTCGGGCCCCCCCCGGACGCGCCGCCGGAGGACCTCTGGCTCGGCGATCCGGCCGTGCGGCATGCGTGCTGGGAGGTCCTCGAGGGCCTCGTTCGCGACCGCGAATGGCTTCGCCGCTGCGCGAAGACGGAGCTCTCGCGCGATGACGAGCGGGCGATCGCGATCGCAGCGGTGATCGATTGCCGGGTCGCGGCCGCCCGCACGCTCGCGTCGTTGCAGGCGCGCGAGTCGGGCCTCGGCTCGCGCGCTGCCGCCGCTCACCGCGATCTCTACGCGCGCGCGACGGGAGCCGAGCTTCCCGCCGGTCTGGCGCTGCGCGATCTCGATCCCTGGTTCGGGCCGCTGGCCCATCTGCAAGGGCGCGCGCTGGCCGCGCGCATCCGCGAGTTCCTCCGCGATCGGCATGACGAGGACTGGTGGCGCAATCCCCGCAGCACGACCTCGCTGCATGCCCTGTGGGGACGCGGAGGCCGCCCTACCTGTGCGGAATTGTGGACGGAGCTCGGCGGGGAACCCGCTGTAAATCCGTTGCTCTTTGAACTCACCCAGGCGTGCGGGTGACGCCTCTCGCCCTTACCCTTTGAAGTAGGCGAGAATCGCCGTGCAATGTTGCAGGCGCGCCGGATCCGGTCTCGGCTGACCGGCGGGCGCCCTGCAGCGTTGGGAGGATCGTTGATCCGCTGGCAGCCCATCTTACCGGTGCTCGACGAGAGCTGGCCGGTGCGCTACCGGTTCGAGTCGCTTGGTGCTCTGCAGCGCCACCTGCGGCTCGGCGCAGGTTTCTTCCTGCCCGACGAGGCGTTGCCGGGCGGACCTGGGGCGCGCGTGATCGTCGAGGTCGCGGTGCCGGAGACCTCCGACCGGCCTCTTCTGCACGGCCGGGTGCGTGAGCGCGTGCAGGGGGGCATCTGGCTGGATCTGCCCTCGGCCCGCCCCGCGGCGCGCTGGGAGCCCGACCCGAACGGACCACGGCGCCAGCACCGGCGCCTCGCCTGCGAGCTGTTCGTCGAAGTGCATCCGCGCGGCGGAGAGCCCTGGCTCTGCCGCGCCCTGGATCTGAGCGACCGCGGCCTGCGCATCGCCACCGGATTGGAGACCGGCATCCGCGGCGACGAGGTGGCGGCCACGCTGATCTCCTCCAACGACCGCCTGGCACCGGCTGGCCTTCGCGGCCGCGTGGTCTGGTCGGCGTCGCACGAGACTGGAATCGAGGTTCTGGACCCGTCGCCGAAGTTCCAGGAGATGCTGGGGGCGGCTGCCGGGCGGTGGGCGCTCGTCGAGGAGATCGAGCACTCCCGGGATTGCACGTGCCTTACGAGCGATTCCGCCACCGGCCAGCGCCATCCGTAGAGCAGGATGTAGAGCCACCACTCGCTCGGGTTCACGCGGAACCCCGCCGCATGCATGGCGGTCTTCAGCGCTTCGCGATGTTCCTTCGCGGGTCCATCCGGCAGCGGCGCATCGGCCGCTGCATCCGGACCGAACGCGTCGAACTTCGTCGGCAACTCGACCGGAGCGCCGGCCAGATCGGCGAGTTCGAGATCGACTGCGACGCCGCGTGCGTGCAGGCTGCCGCGCGATGGATCGGCCACTGCGCCCGCATGAGGATGCGCTTTCCACAAGACTCGCTGGGAGTCGGCCGGGCGGGTGCAGTCGCGCGCTACCAGGCGGAGCCCGCGCTCGCGTAGGGCGTCGGCGGCGATGGCGAGCCGCTGCGCGACGCTGCGCCGCAGCAGGCATTTCGCATCCGGCGGATACAGCGCGCGGCCCGCGATGTTGTCCGCCGTCGCGTATGCGAGATCGACGATCAACCCCGGCACCAGGCCGGCTGCGTCGACCAGCGGATCCTCGGCATCGATGACTGGTGGGAGGTGCTGCGGCCCGTACGTTTGCGCCGCGATCAGCAGCGCCAGGAACATAAGCTATTTCAGCCGGCGCAAGGCGCGGATGATCTTGTCCTTTTCCTTCGTGCGCACGGCCGCTGGGCCTTTTCCCGAGCGCACCGCGAGCTTCTGCTTGAGCTCGATCTCGATCGCCAGGAGCTCCGCCTCTGCCTCCGGGTGATTCTGGCCGCGGCGCGGCAAAAGCTCGCCCCGCCCGAGCGAAACGCCCGACCGCATCCGCACCGTCTTCTCCTCGCGCGCGCTGAGCCGGCGAGCGGCGATGCGCAGCAGCTCGCGGACTTCAGCGCTGGTAATCGTGTTCGAGGAGGCCTTGTCGGTCATTTCGCGGTTACCTCTCCGGGTCGTCGTCGCGGCGTCCATTTGCACCCTACCCCCCCATCTTGGGAGATCAATTTTTCTCCGGAATCACGCCTCTAGGCGCGCAGAGGAACACGGGATTCGCGACAGATCAACCTTTTGGCGCAAATGTGCGCACCTATGGTGAAAGATCCTGCTTTCACACAGCATTCGCGAGTCTCGCCGATGCGTCTTTTTTCCAATCCGGGCGATCCGGATCGCGCCTCAAATAAGCCGGTGTGGAAACGTGGGCGCCCGTTCACGTCCGCATGAATGTGGTGGGGACCTCGCTCCGTGCAGCCCGATTGGAGCGCAGGCCGGCGCTCTAGCGCGGAGCGGGTTCCTCTTCCTCGGTCTCCTCCGGCTCCTCGCCCGCGGGGACTTGTGGACCGGCGCCCGGACCCTTGCCGAGGAAGCGCAGCGGGTCCTTCACGGCATGCGGCACGCTCGTCTCCGGCTCGAACTGCGGAGCCTTCAGGCCCGGGTCCCTGCCGATGTTCGTGGTGACGAGCACGGAATGCAGATGCAGCTCGGCCGCCGGTCCTTGGGCATTCCCCGAAACCTTGAAGTGACCCTGCAGGTCACAAGCGAGCGGCGCGGCGGTTTCCGCATCGACGACCAGCGTCCCGCGCACCGAGACCGGCTCTTCCTTTTCCCACAGCTCGAGCCGGCGCGCGGTATCCGGATCGGTCCGGTTCTCCGGATACTGCACCGCGGGCAGATCGCTCGTCTCCTTCTCCCCGGCGCGCGCGCCGAAGCCGGTGACGGCGTAGCGCACGACGCGGCGGCCTTCGGACTTCGTCTCGCCGGCGTTCCGGAGCTTGAGACCTCGCGCCAGGCGATCGAAGGTCGCGAGCCCCGACATGGCCTGCTCGCGGATACGCAGTGGGTCGCTGCGGTCGGTGCGGCGCTTGTGGAACGCGCCGTACAGGCTCTTCACGAACGCCTCGCCCTTCACCCAGACCAGCTCGAATCCCTGGTTGTGATCGTTCACCAGGCGAACCGAGAAGTCGTCGCCGGGCGCCTCCAGCAGAGTCGTCTCCTCGGCCAACGAGACCTCGGAGCCGCCGTCCGGCAGCCCGGGTCCGCGGAACCAGGCGAACTGCACCCGCTGCTGTGCCCGGTGCGGTCCGATGCGCTGGTCGATCTCGCGCCGCGGCATGTGCAGGACGCGCCGCGCCAGCGCGGGATCGTCGGCGAGTTGACCCGCCTGCAGCGTTTCCTTCGCCTCCGGCAGCTCGCCGACGGGCTGCTCCGGGGAGAAGATGCGCGCGCGCGCGGCCTCGTCCTCGGTGCGTTTGCAGGAGGCGGCGCAGAGCAGGGCGGCGACGAGCACGAGGCGGTACATGGGTCGCGGAACCTTAACGGAACACCCTCCGGGCGTCGAAGAACAAAACGGGCTCATGCCCAGAGCATCCTGGCGATGGTCACGGATGCCGTGAGCCCTGTGAAATCCGCGAGCAGTCCGGCGGCGAGCGCGTGCCGGTAGCGGACGATGCCCACGGATCCGCAGTAGACCGAGAGGACGTAGAAGGTCGTCTCCGTCGAGCCCTGCAGCACCGAGCCGAGTCGTCCGGCGTACGAGTCAGGCCCGAGGCCCGGAGTCGCGAAGATGTTGCCCAGGAGCCCCAAGGCGCCGGAGCCCGACAGCGGCCGCACGAGCGCCATGGGAAGGACTTCCGCCGGCAGCCCGAGCGGACCGGTGATCGGCGCGAGCACCTTCGCCAGGGCGTCCATCGCGCCGGCGCCGCGGAAGGCGCCCACGGCCGCGAGGATCGCCACCAGGAAAGGGATGATGCGAACGGCCACGTTGAAGCCTTCCTTCGCGCCCTCTACGAACGCCTCGTAGACCTTGACGCCCTTCACCCAGCCGTAGAGCGGGATGCCGACCAGCAAGGCGATCAGGATCCAGCTCGAGGCGATCTCGAACGCGTGCCTCACTTCCACACCCGCTCGAGCAGCTTGGCGGCGAGGATCGCCACCGTCAGCGCGCACACGGTGGCGATCAGCGTGGGCAGCAAGATCCCGGCTGGGTCGCTCGATTGCGCGGAGGCGCGCAACGCGATCACGGTGGTCGGGACGATCTGCAGCGAAGCGGTGTTGATGGCGAGGAACAATACCTGCGCGTTGGTGGCGGTGCCCGGCGTCGGATTGAGCTTCTCCAGCTCTTCCATCGCCTTGATCCCGAAGGGAGTGGCCGCATTTCCCAGCCCCATCATGTTTGCCGCGATGTTCAGCAGCATCGCCGAGATCGCCGGATGTCCGTCGGGGATCGCGGGAAAGAGCGGCCGGAACACGGGGCGGGCGGCGCGCGCGAGCTTCTCCACCAGGCCGGCCCTCTCCGCGATGCGCATCAGGCCAAGCCACAGCGCCATCACGCCGATCAGGCCGATCGCCAGCGTCACGCCTTGCGATGCGCCTTCGAACGCGCCCTGGCCGACGGCCTTCACGTCGCCGCGGACCGCGCCCACGATTGCGGCGCCGACCAGCAGCAGCACGAAGACGAGGTTCATGCCCCGCATTCAACGCGCGCAGGCGCCGTTTGCAAGGTTTCCTCTCCTTGACCCCACTGCGCAGCGCGTGCTACTCGCGCGCGTCGCTTTGCGCTTTCCGGGAGTGGATCGGATGCTTCGCTCGCTCTGTCTCGCCGCCGCTCTCAGCCTCTCCGCGACCGACGCTCTCGCCCAGACTGCCCCCGCCCGCAAGACTCCGGCGAAACCGAAGCGCCCGCCGCAGGCTCCGTCCGGCGATTCACAGGCGCCCTCCACCTCCACGAAGACCGGCGAGCAGGGCACCACGGCGGCTCCGGCGCAATCCGATTCCGCGGCCGCCGGCGCGGGCACGACCTCCGCTCCGGCGCCGGCCGCCGCGGGAGCGAGCACCGCGCAGGCTCCGCGCGCGTTCGATCAAGAGGAGTTCCGCCGCCAGGTGATGGAGGAAGTCCGCCGCGAGTTGCAGAAGACGAAGGACGAGGTGAAGCAGGAGACCGCCTGGGTCGAGCAGGACTCGCAGGCGCGCGTGCAGGACAGCGAGGCGGTGGAATCGCTCAAGCAGCGCGTCAACTTGTTCCAGCCGCACGGGTACCTGCGCATGCGCGGAGAGTTCTTCAACAACATGCGGCTGGGGCGCGGCTCCGATCCGGCGGGCTTCTTTCTCTTCCCCGGACCGTTCATCGGCACCGGCGGCAACAACAGCCAGTCGGACGCGAACTTCCGGTTTCGCTTCGAGCCCACGCTGGCGGTGAGCGAGGACCTTTCGATCTATTTCCAGGCCGACATCCTCGACAACGTCCTGCTCGGAAGCAGTCCGGCGACGGATGCCTACCTCGACCCCTTCACGCCGCTCTCGGTGCTGGCGGCGCGTCGCGGCTCCGGCACTGTCAACGTGAAGCGCGTCTGGGGCCGGGTGAACACCCAGCTCGGCGAGCTGGTCTTCGGGCGCATGGGCTACCACTGGGGCCTGGGCATCCTGCACAACGACGGCAACTGCCTCGATTGCGACTATGGCGACACCTACGATCGGATCGCCTTTGCGCCCCGTGAGTTCAAGGGCCACCACCTCTCGGTGATGTTCGACATCCTGGACAAGGGCGCCAGCACCACCGGAGAGAAAGGGGAGCTCGGGCGCAGCGTGGACCTCGACACCCTGGACGACGGCTACCGGCTGGCGTTGGAGGTCACCCGCGTCGATACGGCCGAGGAGATCAAGCGCAAGCTGGAAGCGAACCAGTGGGTGTTCAACTACGGCGTCGTGGTCGACTACCGCACGCAGCCCTGGGACACGCCGGTGAGCGCCACCGACTCGACCGGGGCGTTGCGATCGCACGTCGTCCGGCGGGCCGCCAAGATCTACCAGCCGGACGCGTTCCTCTCGCTCAAGCGCAGCAAGTGGCGGCTCGACACGGAGATCGCCTTCAACCTCGGCAGCGTCGGTACGCACCAGCAGACCGACTTCGACATCGGCAGCGTCACGCCGGACGTCGCTGCGGAGCTGACCCGCGGGGTCACCTTCTTCCAGGTGGGCGGCGCCCTGCAGACGGACATCGCGCTGCTCTCCGCCGACGCGCTGCTCTTCGGCCTCGAGTTCGGCGCCGCCTCCGGCGACAAGGGCGCGTACGGGTTTGGCGCCCGGCCTTGGCGCAACGGATCTGGGGCTGCCCAGCCGGCGGCCCCCGGGCAGCAGCCGACGCAAGCGGCCGGCATCGGCGACATCGACGGCAGCCATCTCGACTTCTCCACGGCGACCGGCGGTCATGCGCGCATCAACAACTTCATCTTCAACCGGGCGTTCAACGTCGACATGATCCTGTTCCGGAACCTGGTCACGTCGGTGACCAGCGCCTGGTACCTGAAGCCGTCGATGCGCTACCGCCCTACTGGCCGCAGGACGGGCGGCGGGGACGACACGGGCTTCGAGCTGATCCTCTCGGGGATGTACTCGCAGGCCTGGTATCCGGAGAACACGCCGGGGCTGGCGCGGCCGCTCGGGCTCGAGTTCAACGTCGGCATCACGTACGACACCTCCGACAAGTTCCACGCCGGACTGGCCTACGGCCTGCTCGTGCCCTTCGACGGCCTCCGGAACGTAGCCACGGGCCAGGGCACATCCATCGCGCACGCGGTGCGCTTGCTCCTGGCGATCCCGTTCTAGCCGCTCCCGCGCCGAAGGCGCTGGTTGCGCAAACACTCGCAGGCAGGTCATGAAAATGTGTTCTAGTCCGATGAGGCGCCTGGTTCGCGCGCTCATCGTCCTCGCCACTTCCACGCTGGTCGTCTGCGGGGTCAGAGGACCGCCCCGACCACCCACGCCCGAGATCGCGCCGGACGCTGGAACGGAGGATGGGGGCGCCCGGTGAACCACTTCCAGCGCCGCAAGGGCGAGCTGTGCTGCGAGGACGTGCCGCTGTCCCGGCTGGCGGAAGAAGTGGGAACGCCGGCGTACGTCTACTCGAAAGCGACCCTGCTCCGGCACGCGCGGGTCTTCCGCTCCGCGCTGCGAGGACTCGACGTCCTCGCCTGCTTCGCGGTGAAGTCCGCGCCGAATCTGGCTTTGCTTGCGTTGCTCGCGCGCGAGGGTCTCGGCTTCGACATCGTCTCCGGCGGAGAGCTCTTCCGCGTGCTGCAGGCAGGTGGGGACGCACGCAAGGTCGTCTTCTCCGGCGTCGGCAAGCGGCAGGAAGAGCTCGCGGCGGCGTTGGACGCGGGCATCTTCCAGTTCAACTGCGAGAGCGAGGAAGAGCTGCAGCAGCTCTCGCGCATCGCGGCACGCAAGAAGAGGGTGGCGCCGGTCGCGCTGCGCGTGAATCCCGAGGTGGACGCGCGCACGCACCCGCACATCGCCACTGCCCTCTCCACGAGCAAGTTCGGCATCCCCGCCGAACGGGTGCTCGCGACGTACCGGCTCGCGGCTTCGCTCCCCGGCATCCGGGCGGTGGGCGTCGCCTGCCACATCGGCTCCCAGATCGCCTCGGTAAAGCCCTTCGCGGAGGCCGCGGAGAAGATGCGGGCGCTGGTATTGCGGTTGCGCGAGGATGGCCACGACATCCGCCGCCTGGACATGGGCGGCGGCCTCGGCGTGCCCTACGGCGACGGGCCGGAGCCTCCCTCGCCGCGCCAGTATGGCGAAGCGCTGGTGCGCGTGCTCGAGGGGTTGGACGTGAAGGTGCTGGTCGAACCCGGGCGGCTCCTGGTGGCGAACGCGGGCGTCCTCCTCACGCGGGTCTTGCTGCGCAAGCAGGGGCGCGGATCGCGCAGGTTCGTGGTGGTCGACGCCGGCATGAACGACCTGTTGCGACCAGCGCTGTACCAGGCGCACCATGAAGTGGAGCCGGTCGCCCGGCCCCGCCGGGGCGCGGAGGTGGTCGACGTGGTCGGCCCGGTCTGCGAGAGCGCCGACGTGCTGGCGAAACGGCGCCGGGTCCGTCCATTGGCAACCGGCGACCTCATCGTAATGCGCACCGCGGGCGCCTACGGGATGGCGATGGCCTCGCAGTACAATGCCCGCCCCAGGCCGGTGGAAGTGCTGGTGGACGGGCGCTCGTGGCGCGTGATTCGCGCGCGTGAGAGTTATAAAGACTTGATCCGCGGCGAGTCGCCGTAGGGAGCGAGCGATGAGCAGGCTGCGCGGTTCCATGGTCGCCCTGGTCACCCCCTTCCGGGACGGTGCCCTCGACGAGGCTGCGTTGCGCGCCCTCGCGCGGTGGCAGATCGAAAAGGGCACTTCCGGACTGGTTCCGTGCGGCACCACCGGCGAGGGCGCGACGGTCACCGCCGACGAGCACTTCCGGATCGTGCGGGCCTGTGCAGAGGAGGCCCGCGGGCGGGTGCCGGTGATCGCCGGCTGCGGCAGCAACGATACGCGCAAGACGATCGAGAACGTCCAGCGGGCAAAGGAGGCCGGCGCCGATGCGGCGCTGGTGGTGACGCCCTACTACAACAAGCCCACTCCGGAAGGGCTCTTCCGACACTTCGAGGCGGTTGCGAAGCAGGGCGGGCTGCCGGTGGTGCTCTACAACGTCCCCTCGCGAACGGCCGTCGACATGCTCGCGGACACAGTCGCCCGCTGCGCGAAGCTGCCCGGGATCATCGGCGTGAAAGAGGCGAGCGGCAACGTCGTGCGGATCGCGGAGATCCAGGCGGTGGGCGTACCGCCGGACTTCGCGCTCCTCTCCGGCGACGACATGTTCACGCTCCCGACGTTGGCTTCCGGCGGCCACGGCGTGATCAGTGTGGTGGCGAACATCGCTCCGGCGGACCTGGCGGGGCTCTGCGACGCGTACTTCGCCGGCGATCTGGCGAAGGCCCAGCGCGCGCAGACGAAGTTCGCCAACCTGGTCAAGGCGATGTTCTGCGAAACCAACCCGATGCCGGTGAAGCACGCGCTGTACCGGATGGGAAGGATCTCTCCCGAGCTGCGCCTCCCGCTGGTTCCGATCTCGCAGTCGGGCGCAATCCGCGTCGAGGCGGCGATGCGCGAGTACGGCGGCCTGCTGTGATCCGGGCCGTGGTGGCCGGCGCGGGCGGCAGGATGGGCTCCCGCGTCCTCGCCGCGCTGCGCGAGGAGAAGGACTTCGCGGTGACCGGGGCGTTCGAGCGCGCCGGCAGCGAGCACGTGGGCCGCGATGCGGACGGCATCGCAATCGTGGCGGGGATCGACGATGCCCTGGGCAGAGGCGCGGACGTGGTGATCGACTTCACCGCCCCTTCCGCGTCGCTGCAGCACGCGTCCGTCTGCGCCGCGCGAGGCGTGGCGCTGGTGATCGGCACCACCGGTTTCGCCGCCGAGCAGAAGAACGACCTGCGCACCGCGGCGCGCCGCATCCCCCTGGTCCTCGCCCCCAACATGAGCGTCGGCGTGAACGTGCTGTTCCGGCTGGTGGCGGAGGCGGCGCGCGCGCTGGGATCGGCGTACGAGGTGGAGATCGTCGAGATGCACCACCGGATGAAGCGCGACGCGCCGAGCGGCACCGCATTGCGGCTCGCCGAGATCGCTGCGGAGGCGCTCGGTCCCGGTCCCGAGCAGTCCTTCGTGTACGCCCGCCATGGCGATACCGGTCCCCGGAAGAAGGGCAGCATCGGCCTGCAGTCGCTGCGCGGCGGCGACGTCGTCGGTGAGCACACGGTCCATTTCCTCGCGGACGGGGAGCGCCTGGAGTTGACGCACGAGGCGACGAGCCGCGACAACTTCGCCCGCGGCGCGGTCCGGGCTGCGCGCTGGCTTGCGGGCAGAAAGCCCGGCTTCTACGACATGCAGGACGTTCTCGGGCTGCGGACATGATTGAGATCGCGCGTTATCTGGGAAGCGACGGCGAAATCCTCGAAGGCGTCGTCGTGGGCGACGAGATCGAGGAGATCTCGGGACTGGACCCCATGCTGCGCGGCGGACGCCGCGTCGGAGGGAAGCGCAAGCTCGCCGGCGTCCAGCTCCTTCCCTGGGGCCTCGGCCGCAAGATCGTCGGGATCGGGAAGAACTACGTCGATCACGCGAAGGAGTTCGCCAGCGAGGTGCCGAAGGAGCCGCTGCTCTTGATGAAGCCGACCAGCGCGCTGATCGGTCACGGGCAGGCGATCGTCCTGCCGCCTCAGTCCATCTCGAAGGAAGTCCATCACGAGTCGGAGCTTGCCGTGATCGTGGGCAAGCGCCTGAGGCGCGCATCCGAGTCCGAATGCGCGAAGGCAGTCGCAGGCGTCACCTGCCTCAACGACGTGACCGCCCGCGACATCCAGCGCGCGGAAGGGCAGTGGACCCGGGCCAAGGGGTTCGACACGTTCTGTCCGGTGGGGCCCTGGGTGACGGTCGGGCTCGACTGGTCGAACCTGCGGGTCCAGTGCCGCGTCAACGGCGTGGTGAAGCAGGACGGGCGCACGAAGGACCAGGTGTTTCCCGTCCCGCGGCTGCTCGCGTTCATCTCCGCGGGGATGACCCTGGAGCCCGGCGACGTGGTCACGACGGGGACCCCCGCCGGCGTCGGTCCCATCCGGGGCGGCGATGTGGTCGAGGTCGAAGTCGAAGGCGTCGGCGTGCTCCGCAACGAGGTGCGGGCCGAGTGAACCCTCTGCTCTCCCGGCTGGCCGGGTACATGCAGGAGACCGCGAACGCGCAGCGCGAGGCGGCCTTGCGGTCGGGCAGGCCCGTGTACGATTTCGGGATCGGGGATCCGCGCGAGCCGACTCCCGGATTCATCCGCAAGGCGCTGCGCGACGGCGTTCCCGAGGTTTCGCAGTATCCCTCGATCGCGGGGGCGCCCGCGCTGCGCAAGGCGATCGCGGGCTACCTGCAGCGCCGCTTCGCGCTCTCGCTCGATCCGGACACGGAGATCCTGCCCTGCGCGGGAGCGAAGGAGGCCTTGTTCCATCTTCCGCTCTGCGCGGTCAGCCCCGATCGGCCGCTCTGCTGGTACCCCGACCCGGCATACCCGGTCTACGAGCGCGCGATCCTCTTCGCGGGCGCGACCCCGCGCACCTATCCGCTGCGCGCCGCGCGGCAGTTCCTGCCCGATCTCGACGCGATCCCGGCCGCGGATCTTCGCCGGACCAGCCTCTGGTTCGACTGCTATCCGCACAATCCGACCGGAGCGGGGGCGCCGCGGGCGCACCACCAGAAGCTCGCGCGGCTGGCGAAGGAGCACGGCTTTCTCGTGGTCTGCGATGAACCCTACGTCGATCTCTACGTGCACGAGCCGCCCCACTCGGCCCTGCAGATCTCGCGCCGGCGCTTGATCGCCATCCACAGCTTGTCGAAGCGCAGCGGCATGACCGGCTACCGGAGCGGGTTCATCGCCGGCGATCCCGAGGTGATGCGCTGGCTGCGGGAGGCGCGCGCGAACTTCGGAGTCGCCTCCCAGGCGTTCGTCCAGCAGGCAGCGATCGCGGCTTGGAGCGACGACACGCACGTCGAGCAGCGCCGCAGGGTCTTCGCGGAGAAGCGGGAGGTGCTGCTCGCGCACCTGCGCAAGCTCGGGCTGGAGGTGGGCGGGGAAGGCGCGTTCTATCTCTGGGTGCGCGTCCCGCGCGGGGAGACCAGCGAGGGATACGCGGCCCGGCTCGCGGCCCGGAACATCCTGGTGGTGCCCGGAACGCAATTCGGCGCCGAGGGCGAGGGGTTCATCCGGCTGGCGATGGTTCCCACCGTGGCCGACTGCCGGGCCGCCGTCGAAGCCTGGCCGGCCTGATGCACGGAAGCAGTCGGCGCTTCGCCGATCCGCTTGCGGCGCGAACGGGAGGCTGCGCACGATGCCATCCATCGTGCGCATCGCCGCCGCATTCGCAGCCGCCCTGCTGGCCATCGGCGCCGTCACCGCCGCGTCGCTCCGTTCGCTTTCCGCGCGGCGCGACTGGTCGCGCCGGATCGTGCATACGCAGGACGTGCGGCTCTCCATCGCGCGCGTCTTGACGCTCGCGACGGAGGCCGAGTCGGCACAACGCAGCTACCTGCTCGAGGGACGCGAGGAGTCCGTCGAGTCGTTCCGCAAGGCTGAAGAGGACCTCGCGAGGGAGGTCGACAGGCTGGCCTCGCTCGCGCGCGACAATTCCCGGCAACAAGAGCGCATCGCCGCCCTGGCCGTGCGCGACGATCTGCGCCGCCGCGAGGAGGAAGCCCGGGAACGGGCGCGGGTGCTCGAATATCAACAGCGGCTGATCGCGATCGCCGGGCACGATCTACGCAATCCACTCACGGCGGTGCTGGTGTCGGCGCAAATGCTGCTGCAGAGGAGGGAAGAGCTGAAGCCGGCGCAGGCGATCGCGGTCAACCGCATCCTGCGCAGCGCCGCCCGCATCGATGCGCTCGCCGGCCTGTTGATCGACTTCACCAACGCGCGCCTGGGCAAGGGCATTCCGGCGCGCGCGAGCGCCATGGATGCCCGCGCGGTCGTCGAGCGCGCGATCGACGAGCTGCGCGAGACGAATCCGGGGCGTGAGATTCGCCTCGAGAGCAACGCGGCCGCGCTGTCCGGCTCCTGGGACCCGGATCGCGTCTCGCAGCTCGTGTCGAACCTCGTGTCCAATGCACTCCAGTACGGCGCGCGCGATGCGCCGGTCACCGTATCCTTGTCTCGCGATGCGGCAGGCGCGCTGGAGGTCCGGGTCCACAACCAGGGGCCGGCAATCGCGGCCGGGTTGCGGCGGCACCTGTTCGAGCCACACCGGCGGGGCGAGGGCGCGGAGAGCGCGCACCCGCGGGGCCTCGGGATCGGGCTGTTCATCGTCCGCGAGATCGCTCGCGCGCATGGCGGCTCGGTCGAGGTGCGCTCCGATGCGCAGGGCACCACGTTTGCAGTCAGCCTTCCGGACGCACGGCCGCCGCCGGTGTCCGGCGACGTCGACCGGCAACGGGAGACGGTGGCGACCAGCATTCCTGCCGTATAGAGCTGTGTTAGCGTTCACCGCGCATGCAGGACCCTGCTGCGACAGAGCTGAGGCTCCCCCAGGCGTCCGCGGACGCCTTGCGCGCGGCCGTGGAGGAGGCGCAGCGGGACCGCGCCTCCCTCGATCGCCACGCCAACGCCGTGCGCGAGGTGGTCTACCGCCTCGACCAAGGCACGCTGCGCGTCGCGGAGAAGGGGGCGACGGGCTGGGCGATCCACGGCTGGATCCAGCAAGCGATCAACCTCTTCTTCGGCCTGGCGCAGGGCGAGGTCTACGCGGCAGGCGATCTGCGGTTTTTCGACAAGATCCCGCCCAAGCGGCCGGGAGGTGACTTCCGCGTGGTCCCGCCGGGAGTCGTGCGCTACGGGGCGCACGTCGAGAAGGGCGCCATCGTGATGCCGGGCTACGTGAACATCGGGGCGCGCGTCGGCGCGGGCAGCATGGTCGACACCTGGGCGACGGTCGGCTCCTGCGCCCAGGTCGGGCGCGGCGTGCACCTCTCCGGCGGGGTGGGGCTCGGAGGTGTCCTCGAGCCGCCCGGGGCGCGACCGGTGATCATCGAGGACGGCGCGTTCATCGGCAGCCGGTGCGTCGTGGTCGAAGGCGTCCTGGTGGAGGAGGAGGCGGTGCTCGGCGCGGGAGTGGTGCTCACCTCCAGCACGCCGATCCATGACGTGACGGGCGCGAAGGAAAAGGTGATCAAGGGAATGATCCCGGCGCGCAGCGTGGTGATCCCCGGCATGCGCCCGCGGAGCTTTCCGGCCGGCGAGTACCTGACGCCGTGCGCGCTGATCATCGGCACCCGCACGCAGAGCACCGACCGCAAGACTTCGCTCAACTCGGCGCTCCGGGACTTCGGGGTTCCGGTCTGATGGACCTCGCGGCGCGCACCCTCCAGCTCTGTGAGATCCGCAGTCCCGTCGGGGAAGAAGCGGAGATCGCCGCTTACGTCGCGCGCGAGACCGGTGGCGAGCGCATCGGCAACGCGGTCGTCTGCGGCGCGGTTTCCGGCCGGTGTCCCGCCGTCCTCCTCGCCGGGCACCTGGACACGGTCCCGCTCCAGGACGGCGACTTCCCCGCCCGCCGCGAGAACGGGCGCGTGTACGGGCGGGGAGCGAGCGACATGAAGGGCGCCCTGGCGGTGATGATCGAGCTCTGGAAGCGTCTCGATCGCGACGCGCTCGCGCTCGAGCTCGTGCTGCTGTTCTATGACCGCGAAGAGGGGCCGATCGCGCAGAACGGCCTTCGCGCGGCGCTCGAGAAGCGCCCCGACCTGCGCCGCGCATCGTTCGGGCTCTGCTTGGAGCCCACGGACCTGTCGCTCCAGGTCGGCTGCTGCGGTTCCATGCACGCGACGGTGACGTTTCACGGCCGCAGCGCGCATTCGGCCAGGCCCTGGCAGGGCGAGAACGCGATCCACAAGGCGGGGGCGCTGCTCTCGCACCTGGCGGCCCAGCCGCCGCGGGAGGTGCGGATCGGCGAGCTGCTCTACCGCGAGGTGATGACCGTGACCCGCATCGAGGGCTTCACCGGCCGCAACGTGGTGCCCGCGCGGTGCGATCTCAATCTGAACTTCCGCTTCGCTCCCGGCCGGAGCGTCGAAGAGGCGGAGGCCGAGGTGCAGGCGCTGGCGCGGCGATTCGGCGCCACGGCGACGGTGACCGACCGCGCCCCGAGCGGACCCGTGGTCCTCGACAACGCGCTGCTCCAGGAATTGCGCGCGCTGACGGCGGCCCCCTTGGAAGCCAAGCAGGCCTGGACCGACGTCGCGCAACTGGCGCAGGCGGGCATCCCCGCCGCGAACTTCGGCCCCGGCGAGCAGGCGCAGGCGCACCAGCGCGGGGAGAGCTGCCCGGAGGAAGCGCTGCACCGCGCGTACGCGATGCTCGAACGGTTCCTGCGAGAGGCGGTGCCATGATCGAGGCATTCGTGGGCCTCGGATCGAATCTGGGCGATCGCCTCGCGAACCTGGCGACCGCGGTGGCCCTGCTCTCCCGCGAACCCGGGTTCTCGCTCCGGCGCGTCTCGCTCGCGTACGAGAGCGAGCCCGTCGGCCCGCCGCAGCCGCGCTATCTCAACGCGGTCGCGCAGATCGGGACGCTGCTTTCACCGCGCGCCACCTTGCAGCGTCTGCAGGCGATGGAAGAGCGGATGGGCCGCGTCCGCCGCGAGAGGTGGGGATCGAGGGAGATCGACCTCGATCTGCTCCTCTACGGCGAGCGGTTGGTGGAAGAGACCGGTCTGCGCATCCCGCACCCGCTTCTCCAGGATCGGGCATTCGCGCTGGTGCCGCTGGCGGAGATCGCTCCGGCCGCCGTGCATCCCGTCTCCGGGCTGACCATGCGCGACCTGCGGGATCGGCTGCCAGCGGAGCAGCGCGGAAGCGTGCTGCCCTACCGTCCCATCCGTAGCCCGCTCCCGGAACCGGAGGACGACGGAGAGACGCCACCGGCTCGGTGAGCGATCCGCGCTCCGGGCGATGCGTTCCAGCCGGGCGGGCGAGCGCGTCGGACTCCTGATGCACAGTCTGCAACCAGGAGGTTCCCCCCAATGGACGCCCTCGCCCTGTTGCTGCACGACCATCGCGAAGTCGAGCAGCTGTTCCGCCAGTTCGAAAAGCTCACGGAGCGCGCGCACAAATCGAAGCAGAAGATCGTGATGAAGGTGATCCGCGAGCTCGCGATCCACTCCGCGATCGAGGAGATGCTCTTCTACCCGGCGGTACGCACCGCGGCTCTCAAGGCGAACGTGCGCACCTTGGAGGAAGCCGCGGAGACGGTGCTCGAGTCGCTCGAGGAGCACCACGTGGTGAAGTGGACGCTGTCCGAGCTGGAGAAGATGGACCCCGAGGACGAGCGGTTCGACGCGAAGTTCAAGGTCCTGATGGAAAGCGTCCGGCACCATGTCGAGGAGGAGCAGGACGCCTTGTTCCCCAAGGCCCGCCGGCTGCTCGGCGAAGACGTGCTCGAGGAGTTGGGGGAGCGGATGGAGAAGGCGAAGAAGCTCGCGCCGACCCGCCCGCATCCGCGTGCACCCGATCAGCCGCCCGGCAACCTCGTGGCCGGCACGGTGGCCGCGGTGATGGATCGAGCGAAGGACATGGTTCGAGACAGCGTCGATCGGCTCTCGCGCCGCGGCGGGCAAGACCGCGACGCCGGCGCTTAGTCGCCGCGTTTCCTGAAGCTCCACTCGACGGCGAACTCCGCCACCTGCGCGCCGTCCTTCTGGGTCCCGATCGATTTGGCCGTGAAGACGACCGGCTCCCCGGTCTTCACCGCCTCATCGATGGCGGCGCGCATCGCCGCGCCGTCGGAGAACACGAACCTCGCCTGCGAGGTGGCCTTTTTCGTGAACCTTGCCGAGATGGCGGTCACGAGCGACGAGACCGCCGCGCCGCTCTGCTCGATGAACCAGAGCGCGGGCGCGCCCGTGGACAGCTCGGCGGCCATCGCCTGCGCCGCGAAGTAGGTCGATCCGAACGGGTTCTGCGTCTTCCAGCCCGCCGGAAGGGTCACCTCGGCGCCGCTCTCGTCGAGGCGTGCCACCCGCAGTCCCGCGAATGCCGCCAGCGGGAGCTTGCTCCAGAGAAGCGCGCGGATCCCGAAGGGATTGGTGAAGACGGCCTTGTAGAACCCGCCGCGATTCACTGGAGGGCCTCGTCGAGCGCTGCATCGAAGGCCGGCGGATCGTCCAGCATCAACCAGTGGGACACGCCGGAGATCTTGCGCTGCTTCACGCCGGGCAGGCGCGAAGCCATCCGGGGATTGTCGTCGTTCCCTTCGGCGTCGATGGCGAACTTCGGGCCGGCGAAGGGGCGCGCGGGCGCCACCTCCAGCATCGACGCCCGCAAGCTGGCGAAGGCGGACAGATCCATCCGCGCCACGGACTGCAGCACCAGCCGCCGCGTCTGCGGCCGCGCCAGCGGCCCGAGCATCTCGCGATATGCCTCCTGCAATCGCTCCGGCGTCATCCCGGCGTCGTGCGCACGGAAATACTCGCGGATCTCCGGCGCCGGGTTGCTCGAATCGCCCAGCGCGTCGACGTAGACGAGCCCGTGCAGGCGCTCCTGGCGCCGGCCGGCGAACTCCGTCAAGACCACGCCGGCGAGGCTGTGCCCGACGAGCCAGAACCTGGGCAGGCCGGCGGTCACCTCCTCGAGATCGGTGACCAACGCCGCCACGCTGTACTCGGAAGCGCGCGGCGACCGGCCATGGCCGCGCATGTCGAACGCCAGCACGCGCCGCGAACGCCTCAGATGCCCGATCTGCTCGCGCCAGACCTCCTGATCAGCGCCAAGCCCATGTTGCAACACGACGGGCACTCCCCCCACGCCGCCATCGTCGACATGCAGCCCCTTCATGGAGGGTCAGTACACCAATGTCGAGAGGCGTCAAGGCGAAGAGTTACCCGAGCAGGCGGGCGGCGAGCAGGTCCTGGATGTCGAGCAGCCCGACGGGGCGGCCGTCGGCGTCGACCACCGGAAGCTGGTCCACCTGGATGTCCCGCAGCATGGCCGCTGCCGCGATCGCCAGATCGTCGGGACCCACGACCCGCGGGCTCTTGCCCATCACCGCGGAGACCGGCCGCGTGAAGTCGACCTCGCCACTCTGGACGAGGCGGCGGAGATCGCCGTCCGTGAAGATCCCGATCAGCTTTCCCTGCCCGTCGACCACGCTCGCCGCCCCCGGCCGGCCCTCGGTTCGCGTCATCACCGCCGCCGTCTCTCGCAGTGACAGGTCCGAACGCACCGTCGGATTGCGCGGTCCGGTGCGCATCACGTCGCGCACGCGGAGCAGCTGCCGCCCGAGCGCGCCGCCCGGGTGCAGGGAGGCGAACTGCTCGGGCGAAAATCCGCGGCGGTGCTGGACGGCCATCGCCAGGGCGTCGCCCATCGCCAGCAGGGCCACCGTCGACGCCGTGGGCGCGAGCCCGAGCGGGCACGCCTCCGGAACCGGTCCGATCTCGAGGACGACGTCGGCGCGATCGGCGAGCGAATTGCGCGCCCCGGACGTCAGCGCCACGATCGGCGCCCCGAGCCGGCGGACGGCCGGGAGCAGGCGGAGCAACTCGTCCGTTTCGCCGCTGTTCGAGAGCGCCAGCACGAGGTCGCCGGGGACCAGGCGGCCGAGGTCGCCGTGCAGCGCCTCGGCGGGATGCAGATAGAGCGAGGGCGTACCCGTCGATGCGAAGGTCGCCGAGATCTTCTGTGCGATGAAGCCGGGCTTCCCCATGCCGGTGACCACCACGCGTCCGGGACAGGCGAGCACCATCTCCACGGCGCGCGCGAACCCGCCGTTGAGGCGTGCCGGGAGCTGCGCGACCGCCTCGGCTTCCGCGCGGATCACCTCGCGCGCATAGTCCACGATATCCTGCTTCGGTGCCGCTTTGGGCACGCTGCTCAGTCGTCTGCGGGTCGCCATTCTCGTTCGGGCGCGCTCAGTACCACGTCTGCTGCCGCCCCGTCATCCAGCCGCGTCGGAGACGAAAGAGGCCTTGACGCGGCGCAGCCGAGGCCCTATCTGAATGAGCCCTCATTCAGCCGGGCTCGCTGGATGGCAGACCCTTTCGACGCGGAGATCGGCCACGTGCAGGCGCGCGACAGCAGATCGAACGACAAGCGCTCGCGCATCCTCGACGCCGCGATCAGGGTGTTCGCCGAGCGGGGCTTCCACAGCGCCACGGTGGCGGAGATCGCCCGCGCGGCCGGCGTGGCGGACGGCACGATCTATCTGTATTTCAAAGGGAAAGACGATCTGTTGCTGAGGCTCTTCGACGAGAAGATGACCGGGCTCGTCGCCGAAATGAAGGCGGCCGTCGCCCAGGAACGTAGCGCGGCGGAGAAGCTGAAGCGCTTCATCCAGCTCCACCTCGCGCTCGTCGAGCGCAATCCCGAGCTGGCCTCGGTGCTGATCGTGGAGCTGCGACAAAGCGCGCAATTCCTCAAAGCGGCCGATCGACAGAAGCTCGCGGCGTACGTCGATGTGATCGCGGAGGTGGTCAGGGCGGGGCAGGAGAGCGGCGAGCTGGACCGCAACATCTCGCCCGCCACGGTCAAGCGCGCGATGTTCGGCGCGCTGGACGAGCTGGCGCTGGGGTGGCTCCTGGGCGGCCGCCGCGCGGCGCTGAAGAAGACCGCGGCCGAGGTCGCGGAATGGCTGGTGCGCGGGCTTCTGCCCGCAGATGGAGGAACGTCTTGAAGATTCTCGTCACGGTCAAACGAGTCGAAGACTACGAGTCCAAGATCAAGGTGAAGCCCGACAACTCCTGGATCGTCACCGAGGGCGTCAACTATCGCGCGAACCCGTTCGACGAGATCGCCGTCGAGGAAGCGCTGCGGGTGCGGGACGCGAATGCGCCTTCCGAAGTGGTGGCGGTGAGCATCGGGAGCGGCGCTGCCCAGGCCGAGATCCGGTCGGCGCTGGCGATGGGCGCCGATCGCGGCATCCTCGTGAAGCACGACGGTTTCCTCGACAGCGACGCGGTGGCGCGCCTGCTCCAGAAGGTGGTCGCGAAAGAGACCCCCGACCTCGTGCTCATGGGCAAGCAGGCGGTGGACGTCGACGACAACGTGACCGGGCAGCTGCTCGCCGAGTATCTCGGCTGGGGGCAGGCGACGTTCGCTTCCAAGAAGGAGTCGCTCGAGTCGCCGGAGGAGAAGGCGAAGAAGCCGGGCCTGCGGCTCGGGGCGGACAAGAAGACCGTCCAGGTCGCCCGCGAGGTCGACGGCGGCCTCGAAGTGCTGGAGGTCCAGCTTCCCGCCCTGATCACCGTCGACCTGCGCTTGAACGTGCCGCGATACGCCAGCCTGCCGAACATCATGAAGGCGAAGAAAAAGCCCATCGAAGAGCTCGCGCCCGCCGCGCTCGGCGTCGATGTCTCGCCGAAGGTCAAAGTGGTGCGTGTAGAGGCGCCGCCCGCGCGGGCGGCCGGCATCAAGGTCCCGGACGTGGCGACGCTGGTGAAGAAGCTCCACGAAGACGCGAAGGTGGTCTGAACATGGCGACGATTCTCCTCATCGCGGAGCAGGCCCACGGGCACCTCAAGAAGGCGACGCTCTCGGCGCTGACGGCTGCGCAGCAGCTGGCGCAAAAGGGCGGCGGCCAGATCCAGGCGGTGGTCATCGGGGCCGGTGCCGCGCAGTCGGCGCAGGAACTCGCCGCCTACGTTCCCACCGTGCATGCCGTGGAGGGAGGTGGCTTCGAGCACGCGCTCGCGGAGACGCACGCCGCCGCCGCCGTGGAAGCGGCGAAGAAGGTCGGCGCCACCGACGTGGTGCTCGCCGCGACCGCGTATGGCAAGGACATCGCGCCGCGCATCGCAGCGAGGCTCGCCGCGGGAGTGGCGTCGGACATCCTCGCCGTGGTGAGCGCGAATCAGTTCAAGCGCGCCATGTGGGCGGGCAACGCCATCGCGACCGTCGAGGTGACCACGCCGGTGAAGGTGGTGAGCGTCCGCGCCACCGAGTTCCCTGCTGCGCAGAAGAGCGGTTCGCCCGGCGCCGTGCAGCAACTCGGCGTCACGGCCCCCGCGCCGAAGACGAGATTCATCGAATTCAACGAGTTGAAGAGCGCGCGCCCCGAGCTGACCGAGGCGTCGGTCGTCGTCTCCGGCGGCCGCGGGACGAAAGGCGACTTCAAGCCCATCGAGGCGCTCGCCGACGTCCTGAACGCCGCGGTGGGCGCTTCCCGGGCGGTCGTCGATGCCGGCTGGCAGCCCAACGACCTGCAAGTCGGACAGACCGGCAAGGTCGTCGCTCCCAAGCTGTACATCGCCGCCGGCATCTCGGGCGCGATCCAGCACCTCGCGGGCATGAAGGGGAGCAAGACCATCGTCGCCATCAACAAGGATGCCGAGGCGCCGATCTTCCAGGTCGCCGACTACGGCCTGGTCGCCGATCTCTTCAAGGCGCT
>Ga0137415_10001456_pt1 | contig 23420 bp, 19 predicted proteins | sample CZODoug3_1_1_16f_FD_183082 | JGI IMG/M metagenome (GOLD analysis project Ga0137415, IMG submission 183082) | Vadose zone soil fungal communities from Angelo Coast Range Reserve, California, USA - CZODoug3_1_1_16fungal (Hybrid Assembly) | ecosystem: Environmental > Terrestrial > Soil > Vadose...
TGCCGAAAGTTCTCGGGCGTGCGCGTCCAGCGGTCCTCGGGATAGTCGACCTTGTGGTACTCGAGGATCATCAGCCGCCCGAGCTCGTTGGCGGAGGGCTGATCGGCCCAGGCGAAGGCGGCGAACAGCAGCGCGGCGGCCAGGAGCAGGACGGCGACGAGCGCCAGCCTCATCGCGCCGCCAGCGGGATCTTGGCCCGCAGCGCCCCGCCCGTGTAGTCGTTACGCGGGTTCCAGAGCATCCAGCCGCTGCTGCCCCCCTCGTCGGCCCCGCGGATCTGGTCGCGGATCTCCGACACGCCGAAGATCCGCCGGTCGAACGCGTAGTCCCTGAAGTCCTGCAGCCAGGGGCGCACGCGGGCCGGCGTGTGCGCCGCGCGCTTGCGGATCAGCCGCACGCTCTCGCGCACGACCGCGTAGGAGTTCTGGACCGGGTTGCGGAAGCCGGGGATGCCGACGTGGTAGCCGGAGGGATAGACCATCGGGCAGATGTAGTCGAGGTGCGGCGCCAGCTCCTCGATGCGCTGGCCGATGTCCGTGTCGTTCTCGTTGAAGGCCGTGTAGCCGAAGAGGTCGGCGGCCACGTACCCGCCGCGCGCGCCCAGCTCCTTGCGCGCGCGCTCGAGGAAGGCGGCGATGGTCGGCAGCCGCGTCTCCTTGCTCACCGGCTTGACGTACTTGGCGGCCTGCAGCTTGCCGTCGGTCGGGAAGCGCACGTAGTCGAACTGGACCTCGTCGAAGCCGCGCTCGATGGCTTCCCGGGCGAGGGCGATATTGTAGTTCCACACCTCTTCGCGGAACGGGTCGACCCAGGCGAGCCCCTCGCGGTCGACCCACGGCTTGCCGGTGCGCGTGTCCGCGACGGCCAGCTCCGGCCGCTTGGTGGCGAGGATGTTGTCCTTGAAGGTCACGATCCGCGCGATCGTGTACACGCCGCGCGCCTTGAGGTCGGCCATCATGCCGTCGAAGTCACGCAGCGTGGCGGGCCCCTGGGCGCCGATGGCCAGTGCCTGCTCGACGCGGGTCGGATAGATGATCCAGCCGCGGTCGCCCTTCACGTCGATGACCACCGCGTTCAGCTCGGTGCGCTCGACCAGGTCGAGCACGCGGCTGCGAATGCCGCGGTCGCCGAAGCCGAAGTAGGTGAGGTAGGCGGCCTTGATCACCTGCGGCCGCATCACGAGCTCGAGCGGCCCCTTGAGCGGCGAGGGCTCGACGCTGACCTTCGCATAGCCCGGACGCTTGACGATCAGCGTCGCGTCGGACGGCGGCGTCACCGAGAACGTGCCGTCGTCGCCGACCCGCGTCTCGACGCCGCCCGCGACCACGGAGGCGCCCGCGAGCGCCTGGCCGTCCTGGTCCAGCACCTTGCCGGCCACCGCACCCGACCACGTGCCGCGCGGCCGCTCGGGCTTCGCGGGCTGGGGCGCGGGCCGGACGTCGGGCATGGGCCGCGCGGCTTCCAGCCGCGCGTCGGGCGTGAGCCTGACCGTCTGGAGCCGCCTGCCCGGCTCGGTCCGTCGTGGCACGCTCGGCGCGAGCTCCGGCCTGGCGACGGAGACGCCGGGCTTCGCCGACGTGTCAGCGCTCGATGGACGCCCAGGCGCAGAGGGCTCGGTCACGCCCGGGCTGATCGAGCCGACGATGCGTACGGGCGGCTCGGAATCCATGACGAGCCCGAGTCGCTCGGGTGCGAGGAAACCGTAACCGGAGAGAATGGCGGCTGCCAGCAGTCCCACCGTGTAGCCGGCATCCCGCAGGGGGCGAATTGTGGCGGGTCCGGTGGGTACTTCGAGCATTTCTTGCTCCGACAATAACGAAGCGGCGGAGACGCGCCAAGAAAAACTTTGCGTAGCGCGTTTTACGCTTTCACAAACACCGTACAATCGTCCGCCATGACACGTCAACTGCTGGCTTGCGAGGCGGCGGAGCGTCGTACGGAGACGCTCAACGGCCTCCGATTGCAGTTCTTGCAAATCGGCCCGAATGGTGCGCCGGCCGTCTGCTTCCTCCATGGGGGCGCGGCGCACGCCCACTGGTTCGATCGGGTCATTCCGACGTTCGCGGACCGGTTCCACGCGATCGCCCTCGACCAACGGGGCCATGGCGAGAGCCAGTGGGCGACGCCGCCGGCCTATGCCACCGAGGATTTCGCCCGGGATCTGCTCGCGCTGATGGACCGGCTGGGCTACCGGCGCATGACGCTGGTGGGCCATTCGATGGGCGGCCACAACTCGATGGCCTTCGCGGCGTGGTACCCGGAGCGCACGGCGGCCCTCGTCGTGGTGGACTCGCGGCCGTACCTGCCGCCCGACCGCGTCCAGCGCATGCGCGAGCGCGGTCGGCGAGCGCCGCGCGTGCACGCCTCCGAGGAGGCGGCGGTGGCCGCGTTCCGGCTCCTGCCGCGCGAGACGATCGCCGATCCCGCCCTGCTCGCCCACCTGGCGCGCATGGGACTGGTGCGGGTCGATGGCGGATTCAGGTTTCGCTTCGATCCGGCCTGCTACGCGGACCGCAAGCCGGTGGACTGCTGGCCGCTCCTGCCACGCATCACGGCGCCGACCCTCGTCGTTCGCGGAGAGCACTCACCGGTCCTGCCGCTCGAGATGGCCGCGCGCATGCTCGAGACGATCCCCAACGCCGAGCTCATCGAGATTCCCGGCGCCCACCATCACCTGACGCTCGATGCGCCGGAGGCGTTCAGCGCCGCGCTCGACACCTTCCTGCGCCGCGCGCTGTGAGGCGGCTCGTCGCCCTGGCCCTCCTGCTCGGCGCCTGCGCGGCCCCGCCGCTCGAGCGCCCGAGTTTTGCGCCGACCGACGCCGGCCAGATTGCCGTGCCCCTGCGCCGTGATCTGACCCTGGCCGGAACGCTCAGCCTGCCCGCGAGCGGCAAACCCGTCCCGGCCGTCGTCCTCATGCACGGCTGCAGCGGCGTGTCCGCGACGCATCGAGCCTGGGCGACGACGCTGCACGGCTGGGGCTACGCCGCCCTCGTGCTGGACTCCTTCGGCGCCCGCGGCGTGCGCTCGGTCTGCGAGGCGGGCGGCGTGACCTCCGAGGCGCGCGTCGAGGACGCGTTCGCCGCGCTCCGCACCCTGGCCGCGCACCCCGGCATCGACGCGGGCCGCATCGCGCTGATGGGCTTCTCGCACGGGGGCGGCACCGTGCTCGTGGCGGCGGCGCCACTCATCGCCCGGCGATACGCGACGCCGGGCGCCCCGACCTTCCGTGCCCTCATCGCCTTCTACCCGCGCTGCGAGGCTCGATATCCGGGCACGCCCCTGCCGGCGCCGCTGCGGATCCACATCGGCGCACTCGACGACTGGACCCCCGCCGCGCCGTGCGAGACGTTGACCGCGATGCTGCAGCGTGCGGGCGCCGACGCGCGGATCGCCGTGTACCCCGATGCGCATCATGGGTTCGATTCGACCCGGCAGGGCCCGCTGATCCGACTGCCGAACGTGTCCGTCTACGGCACCCGCCGGCGCGGCGCCACCGTGGGGCCCAATCCCGTGGCGGCGCAGCGCGCCCGCGACAACGTGCGGCGCGAACTGGAGGAGATTCTCGGGCCTGCGTAGTGGCATGCCGCCTGCTGCGCTCTGCTCCGATGGCCAGGGTCCGTCCGCAGTCTCCCCCCGAGCTCGCCCCGGACGGACCGGCGGCGCCGCCGCCGGTGCGCCGACGTCCCACCCGACGCGTGGTCCTGGCCGGCGCCGGCCTGGCGCTGGTCCTCGTCGTGGCCGGGATCGCTTACTGGCTGCACGCGCGGAGCGCGGTCTCCACCGATGACGCCTTCATCGAGGCGCGCGTCATCCACATCAGCCCCAAGGTCGGCGGCCAGGTTGTCGAGGTCAACGTCACCGACAACCAGCGCGTGCGCCCGGGCGACGTGCTCGTGCGCATCGACCCGCGCGACTACGAGGCGACGGTTCAGCAGGCGCGCGCCCAGGTGCGCGCGGCCGAGGTGGAGGCGGAGCGCGCGCGGGCCGACGCGCGGCGGGTGGACGCGCTGTTCGCGCGTGGGCTCGTCTCCCGCCAGGAGCTCGAGCACGCGATCGCCGCCGAACGCACGGCCGAGGCCAACCTCGAAGCGGCGCGCCAGCGGCTCAACGAGGCCACGCTCAAGCTGTCCTACACGACGATCACGGCGCCCGAAGCCGGGCGCGTCACACGCAAGGCCATCGAGGAGGGCATGTTCGTGCAGCCGGGGCAGCAGCTCATGGCCATCGTGACCGACGACATCTGGGTCGTCGCCAATTTCAAGGAGACGCAGCTCGCGAAGATCCGTCCCGGCGAGCCCGTCGACATCAAGGTCGATGCGTATCCCCACCGCCGCTTCCGCGGCCACGTCGACTCGATCCAGGCGGGCACGGGGGCGCGCTTCAGCCTGCTGCCGCCCGAGAACGCCACCGGCAACTACGTCAAGATCGTGCAGCGCGTGCCGGTGAAGATCGTCTTCGACGAGGCGCCGGACCCGCAGTACCCCCTCGGGCCGGGCATGTCGGTCGTTCCCACCGTCCACGTGCGATGACCGGCGCTCCGTCCGGGCGCGCCGCGACGGCGCCCTGGGTGATTGCGGTCTCCGTGATGCTGCCGACGTTCATGGAGGTCCTCGACACCTCCGTGGCGAACGTCGCCCTGCCGCACATCGCGGGCAGCCTGGCCGCCAGCAACGAGGAGTCAACGTGGGTGCTGACGAGCTATCTCGTTTCCAACGCCATCGTGCTGCCGGCCACGGCGTGGCTCGGCGGCCTCTTCGGCCGCAAGCGGTTCCTGCTCGCGTGCATCGTGATCTTCACCGGCGCCTCCGTCCTCGCGGGGGCGGCGCCGACGCTCGGCACCCTCATCGTCGCGCGCGTGCTGCAGGGCGCGGGCGGCGGCGCGCTGCAGCCGATCTCGCAGGCCATCCTGCTCGAGTCCTTCCCCCCGGAGCGGCGCGGCTCGGCCATGGCCGTGTTCGGCCTCGGCGTGGTGGTGGCGCCGATCCTGGGTCCCACGCTGGGCGGCTGGATCACCGACAACGTCTCGTGGCGCTGGATCTTCTACATCAACGTGCCGGTCGGCGCCGCCGCCGTCCTGATGGTGCGGGCGTTCATCGAGGACCCACCCTATGTGCGGCGCCGGGCGGCCGCACGCATCGACTGGTCGGGGCTCGGACTGCTCGCCCTCTGGCTCGGCGCACTGCAGATCATGCTCGACAAGGGCCAGCAGGAGGACTGGTTCGCCTCGTGGTGGATCACCACGCTGGCCGTCGTCACCGGGCTCGGCCTCGTGGCCTTCGTGGCGCGCGAGTGGACGGCGGCCGATCCCATCGTCGACCTGCGCGTGCTTCGCGACCGCAACTTCGCCGCCGGCGTCGTCCTCATCACCATCGTCGGCTTCGTCCTGTACGGCACCATCGCGCTGCTGCCGCTCTTCCTCCAGACGCTGCTCGGCTACCCCGCGATCCAGAGCGGCTACGCCACGAGCCCGCGCGGCTTCGGCGCCATCGCGGGGATGCTCGTCGTCGGCCGCCTCGTCGGACGCGTGGACACGCGCTGGCTCATCGCCACCGGCTTCGCCCTCCTCGCGGTCTCGGTGCACCTGCTCAGCCGCATCACGCTCGATATCGCGATGTCCACGGTGATCTGGCCGCAGGTGCTGAGCGGGCTCGCCCTGGGCTTCATCTTCGTACCGCTCTCCGCGACGTCGGTGGGCACGCTGCCGAAGGAGGAGATCGGCAACGCGACGGGCATCTACAACCTCATGCGCAACGTCGGCGGCTCGATCGGGATCTCCATGGTGACCACGCTGCTCGCGCGCCACGCGCAGGCGCACCAGGCGATCCTGGCCCAGCACGTCTCGCCGTACGACGCGGAGGCGGCCCAGCGGCTGCGGGAGCTGGAGGCCCTCTTCGCGCCGCGCGTGGGATCGCAGGCGGCGGCGGCCGCGGCCCACGCGGCGCTCTACTCGATGGTGGTGCGGCAGGCGATGTTGCTGGCCTTCGTCGACAATTTCCGGCTGATGGCCGTGCTCGCGTTCTGCTGCGTGCCGATCGTCTTCGTGCTCCGCCGGACCCGCCCTTCTGATGGACGTGGGGGGCCCCGATATGGCCCCCCACACCCCCCAACGCTCGGAACCGCCCCGGGAAACCCGGGGCGGTCCTCGGTTACGCTCGAGTGACGCGGACCGCGCAGACCTTGTATTCGGGGATCTTCGAGGACGGGTCGAAGGCGGCGTTGGTGAGGAAGTTCGCGGCCGACTCGCCGAGCTTGACGAACGGCACGAAGATCGCGCCCGGCTTCACCGCCTCCGTGATGCGCGCGTAGCCGGTCAGCTCGCCGCGCCGGCTCTCCACGCGCAGCTGCGCGCCGTCGTCGACGCCGAGCCGGCGCGCGTCGGCCGGATGGATCGCGACCTCCAGCCGCGGCGCCAGCTCCAGCAGACCCTGCACGCGGCGGGTGAGCGTGCCGCCGTGCCAGTGATAGAGGAGCCGGCCGGTGTTGAGCACGAACGGATAGTCGGCGTCGGGCAGCTCGGCCGCCGTCTCGATCTGGCGCGCCGGGATGAAGCGGCCGCGCCCGCGCGGGAACGAGTCGCCGTACAGGTAGCGCGTGCCCGGGTGCTCGGGCGTCGGACACGGCCACTGCAGCCCGCCCTCGCGGTCGAGCCGCGCGTGCGAGAGACCCGCGAGGAACGGGGTGAGGCGCGCCATCTCGTCGAAGATCTCCGCCGCTCCCGGGTAATCGAACTGCGCGCCGACACCGACGCCCACGCGCCTCGCGACGCGCTTGGCCAGCTCCGCGGTGATCCACCAGTCGGCTCGCGCCTCGCCCGGCGGCGGCAGCGCGGCGCGCACGCGCTGGACGCGCCGCTCGGAGTTCGTGAACGTGCCTTCCTTCTCGGCGAAGGCCGCGGCGGGCAGGAACACGTGCGCGCGCTCGGCCGTCTCGTGCAGGAAGAGGTCCTGGACGACGAGAAAGTCGAGCTGATCGAAGGCCTTCTCGGCGTGGTGCAGGTCGGGCTCGGAGAGCAGCGGGTTCTCGCCGACGACGTACATCGCGCGCGTGTCGCCCGTGAGGCAGCCCTCCACCATCTCGGTGACGACGCGGCCGGTGCGTCCGGGCGGCCGGACGCCCCAGGCGGCCTCGAAGCGCGCCAGCGTGTCCTCGACGTAGTGCTGGTAGCCCGGCAGGTTCGTCGGGAGGCAGCCGGCGTCGCCGCAACCCTGGACGTTGTTCTGGCCGCGCAGCGGCGAGATTCCGCTGCCCGGACCGCCCATCTGCCCGGCCACGAGCGAGAGGTTCAGCAGCGCGTGGGCGTTGTGGATCCCGTTGACGTGCTGGGTGATGCCCATGCCCCAGATGAGACAGGATCCAGAAAATGCCGGCTTCGCGTACCACCGCGCGGCCTGGGCGATGTCGCGCGCGGGGACGCCGGTGACGCGCTCCGCGTAGTCGAGTGTGTACGTCTCGAGCGCGCCGCGCCACGCGTGGAAGCCCTCGGTGCGCTCGCGGATGAAGCGCTCGTCGTCGAGCCTCTCGTCGACGATCACGCGCGCCATCGCGTTGAACAGCGCCACGTCGGTGCCGGGGCGCTGCGCGAGCCAGAGGTCGGCCTGGTCGCACAGCTCCACGCGCTTGGGGTTGACGACGATCAGGCGCGCGCCGCGGCTCACGGCGCGACGAAAGCGGACGGCGATCACGGGGTGGTTCGCGGACGCGTCGGCGCCGACCACCATGAGGCAGCCCGCTTCCTCATAGTCCTGGTACGAGTTCGACGTCGCGCCCGAGCCCATGGAGGCGAGCATCGCCTCCACCGACGGCGAATGGCAGAGCCGCGTGCAGTGATCGACGTCGTTGGTGGCCATGACCACGCGGCAGAACTTCTGCACGAGGTAGCCGTCTTCGTTGGTGGCTTTGGCGCTGGCGAGGGCGCCGAAGCGGCCGCGGTGCGTGGCGAGACCGTCGGCGGCGGCGTCGAGCGCCTCGTCCCAGGTCGCCTCGTGCCAGCGGCCGTCGCGCTTGATCATCGGCCGCGTGATCCGGTCGCCCGCGTGGACGAAGCCGGTGGCGAAGCGGCCCTTCACGCAGAGCATGCCGAGGCTCGAGCGATTCGTGGGCGCGTCGTCGGTCATCAGCGCCAGCCGTCCACCTTCTCGACCGAGGGGGAGACCCCCCTCGGACTCCCCCTCGCGCACCCTCAACACGATCCCGCAGCCCACGCCGCAGTAGGGGCAGATGGTCGAGACGGTGCTGGCGATCTTGCCCGGCGTCTCCTTCGGCCGCAGCGCGCCCGTCGGACACGTGGCCACGCACTGGCCGCACGACGTGCACACCGAGGAGGCCATCGACCCGTCGCCGAAGACGCCGACCTTGGTCGCGTGGCCGCGACCGAGGAGCGCGATGGCCCCGATCTGCTGGACCTCGTCGCACGCGACGGCGCAGCGGCCGCAGAGGATGCAGGCGTCGCGGTCGAGCACGAAGAACGACTTGCTCGCGTCCTCGTCGTAGGCGTGCAGCGGCGCCCAGGAGGGCTCGAGCCGCCCGTGGCGCGCGACGGCCTCGCCGAGCTGACCGAAGCCGTTCCTGTGCGGAGCGGGCGTCAGCATCGAGCGCGTGAGGTCGAGCACCGTCGCGCGCACGCGCACGACCTCGGGATGCTGGGTGTCCACCACCATCCCGTCGCGCGCGGGCAGGTGACACGCGGCCGGCGTCCCGCGCTGCCCCTCGACGTGGACGAGACACGTGCGGCACGCGCCGAGTGCCGCGCGATCGGGATCCTTGCAGAGCTGCGGCAGCGCGATGCCGAGGCGATTGACGGCGTCGAGCACGGTGGCGCCGTCGGCGAGCTCGACGCGACGTCCGTCGACGGTGAGGATCATGCGCGTCTCATGATACGCCGAACTCCCGCGGGAACTCCGCGAGGCCGGAGAGCACGGCGAGCGGCGCCGCCTGGCCGAGGCCACAGAGCGACGCGAGCTGGACCGTTTCCGCCAGCGCGCGCACCCGCGCGACGTCGAGGCTCGTCTCGTCGAGCATCGCGAGCATGCGCGCCGTTCCCTCGCGGCACGGCGTGCACTTGCCGCACGACTCCCGCGTGTTGAACGCGAGCAGCGTGCGCACGGCGCCGCGAACGGCCGCCGCCTCGCCGAGTGCGACCACGCCGCCCGTCCCCGGATTGACCGCACCGCGCGGGATCAGCGGCTCGTCGAACTGGCGCGGGTGCACGACGCTGCCCGAGGGCCCGCCGATCACGGCAGCCCGCACCGGCGTCTCGGCGCCGCCGCCGATCTCGTCGATCAGCGTGCGTAGCGTGCAGCCGACCTCCATCTCGACCACGCCGGGCCGCCGAAGGTGTCCGGAGAGGCCGAAGAGCTTGGTGCCGCGGCCGCCGCCCAGCGCCGCGAAGGCGGCGCCCCCTCGCGCGACGATCGGCACCACGGCGAAGAGCGTCTCGACGTTGTTGATGACGGTGGGCTTGCCGAAGAGGCCGGACTCCACGGGAAAGGGCGGCCGCGTGCGCGGCATCGCGCGCTGCCCCTCGATCGACTCCAGCAGCGCCGTCTCCTCTCCGAGCACGAAGCCGCCGGCGCCCCGGCGGATCTCGACCCCGAGCGACAGGTCGGAGCCGAGCACGCGCTCGCCGATCAGTCCCCACTGGCGCGCCTGGCCGAGCGCCACCGCCAGCCGCTCGGCGGCGACGTCGGCCTCGCCGTGGATATAAAGGATGGCGCGCGAGGCGCCCGTCGCGTAGGCGGCGATCAGCGCGGCCTCCAGCAGCCGGTGCGGGTCGCCCTCCATCAGATGGCGGTCCTTGAAGATGCCGGGCTCGCCCTCCTCGCCGTTGACCACGAGGTACTTCGGCGCGCCGGCGGCCGCCCGGCACGCCGCCCACTTCACCGCCGTCTGGAAGTAGGCGCCGCCGCGCCCGGTGAGTCCCGCCGCGCGCACCTCCTCGATCACCGCCTCCGGCCGTGCCTCCTCGAGCACGCGCGCGAGGGTGCCGTACGTGCCGTGCCGGAGCGCGTCGGCGATGTCGTACGGATCGGCGAGACCGCAGCGCTCGGTGAGCAGGCGGCGCTGCGCGGCCATCCAGTCCGGCGCGGCCGCGAAGTCGCGCTCGGCCATGTTGGCGGCGAGCGCGTTGAGCAGGCGCGGCACGGTGTCGGCCGTGACGCGCGCGGCGGTGATCGGCGGCTTGCCGTCGCGCAGCGCCTCGACGACGGGCGCGGCCCAGCACATGCCGTTGCAGCCGGCGGCCACGACGGTCCAGGCCAGGCCGCGCCGCTGGACCTCGACACGCAGCGCCTCCAGCGTCTCGCCGGCGCCCACGGCGAGGCCGCACGTGCCGACGCCGACGGCGAGCCGCGAGCCCGTGCGCCGGCGCTCGGCCTCGCGCCGCAGCACCGTGAAGCGCGCGCCGGGCGAGCCGGCCGTCACCGGCGTCGCCGGCGGTCCGCCGCGACCCGTGAGCGGCGCCGGGACCACGTGGGCGGCGGGCGTATCCAGCAACGCGTCGAGGGCGGCCTCGCTGACACGCCCGCGATAGGCGTGATCGGCCTCGACCACCGGCGCGACCGCGCACGCGAACGCACAGTCCATGGCCTCGAGCGTCAGCGCGCCGTCGCGCGTCGTCTCGCCCGCCCGGATCCCGAGCCGCCCCTCGCAATGCGCGAGCAGGCGCTCGCCGCCGCGCGCCACGCACGCGACGCCGGTGCACACGCGCACGACGCGGCGGCCCGGCTTGGCCAGCCGCAGCTCCGGGTAGTGACTGGCGACGCCCCAGACTTCGCTCTGGGGCACGCGCAGGTGGGCGGCGACGGCCGCCAGGGTCTCCGGCGAGAGCCAGCCTTCGGCACGCTGCGCGCTCTGCAGCGCGGGCAGCAGCCAGGTCCGCTCGCGGGGAAAGCGCGACACCGCTTCGCCGACGCTCATTTCGCGCCAGCGTACCATCGCCGAGCGTGTCGCCGCAGGACGCGCCGCGTCAGCGCTCGAACGAGTCGGTCGGCAGGGCTGCCGATACGCTACGCGACGCCGACGTGCAGCGCGATCGTGCCGAAGCCGAAGCGGCGATAGCGCACGTCGCGCAGGCCCGCGCGGCGCATCGCGTCGGCGAGCCCGGGCGGGCTCGCGAAGCGCTCGACCGACTCCGGCAGGTAGGTGTACGCCGCCCGATCGCCGGCAACGAGCGTGCCGATGATCGGCACGATGCGGTGGAAGTAGATCCCGAACACGCGATCCCAGCCGGGCACGCGCGGCCGCGTGATGTCGAGGGTGACGACGAGGCCGCCGGGCATCGTCACCCGCCGCATCTCCGCCAAGCCGCGCATGAGGTCGACCAGGTTGCGGACGACGAACGCCGAGGTCACCGCGGCGAACACACGATCGCGGAAGGGCAGCGCCAGCGCGTCGGCGGCCAGCAGCAGCACGCGCGTCTCGCGGCGCCGCGCCAGCTTGGGGCGCGCCTGGCGCAGCATGCCCTCGGAAAAATCGACGCCGACCACCGTCGACGCCGGCCGCACCGCCCGCACGGCCAGCGCGAGATCGCCGGTGCCGGTGGCCAGGTCCAGCACGGGCCCCGGCGGCGCGCCCACCACGGCCTCGGCGGCCAGCCGGCGCCACGCGTGGTGACGGCCGCCCGTCATGATCGTGTTCATGACGTCGTATCGCCGCGCGATGCGGGTGAACATCGCGCGGATCCGCGCCGCATTCGGGTCGACGCCGCCCGCTACCACCACAGCCCACCGACGACGGCGGCCAGCACGATCACCGCGATGTAGCCGTTGACGTTGAAGAACGCGACGTCGAGGCGCGAGAGATCGCCGGGGCTGACCAGCGAGTGCTCGTAGGCGAGCAGCGCCACCACCGCGAGCCAGCCGATCCAGTAGAGCGGGCCGAGCGCCAGCATCACGCCCAGCAGCCCGAAGGCCGCCGCCGTCAGCGCGTGGCAGACGCGCGCCACACGCAGCGCCGTCGCGACGCCGAAGCGCGCGGGCAGCGAGTGCAGGCCGTGGGCGCGGTCGAACGCGACGTCCTGGCACGCGTAGATCAGATCGAAGCCGGCGATCCACACGGTGAGCGCGAACCAGAGAACGAATACCGGCGGATCGAAGCGGCCGCGCACGGCGATCCAGCCGCCGGCGGCGGCGATGCCATCGGTGAAGCCGAGGATCCAGTGTGAGGTCCAGGTGAAGCGCTTGGTGTAGTTGTAGCCGACGAGGAACACGAGGGCGACGGGCGCCAGGACCAGGCACAGGGGATTCAGCCGCCACGCCGCGACCAGCATGAGCGCGGCGCCGCCGATCGCGAGCGCCCGCAGCTCGCCGACGCGCAGCAGCCCCCGCGGCAGATGGCGCGCCGCGGTCCGCGGATTGGCCGCGTCGATCCAGCGGTCCACCACGCGGTTGGTCGCCATTGCGCAGGTGCGCGCGCCGACCATGGCCGCGGTGACCCAGCCGACGGTGCGCCAGCCCGGCCAGCCGCCGGCGGCCAGGACCATCGCGATGTACGCGAACGGCAGGGCGAACACCGTGTGCTCGAACTTGATCGCGTCGAGCAGGTGGCGCGCGCGGCTTGTCCTACCGGAGGTAGGGCTCGTCCGCCTCACGATATGGCTCTCGCGCGCCTCAGAGGCCGTAGTCGTGCCAGCGGCGCGTGACGAGGTCGCGCATCTCGTCGGTCATGCGGATCTCGTCCGGCCACGCCTGCGCGACGTCGTCGAGCGGCCCCTTCTCCGTCGCGTCCACGCCGAGCTTGCCGCCGTAACGGTGGCGCAGCGCCGCGTGATCGAGGTCGTCCATCGGCCCCTCGAGGATCACCAGGTCGCGCCGGGGATCGATGTTGCCGGTGGCGCGCCAGGCGACCTCCGAGAGGTCGTGGACGTTCACGTGCTCGCTCACGACCACGATGGTCTTGGCGAGCATCATGAGCCCCATGCCCCAGAGCGCCTGCATGACCTTGCGCGCCTGGCCCGGATAGCGCTTCCTGATCGACACGATGACCATGTTGTGGAACACGCCCTCGGCCGGCATGTTCACGTCCACGATCTCCGGGAGCATCAGCCTCATGATCGGCAGGAAGATGCGCTCGGTGGCCTTGCCGAGCCAGTAGTCTTCCTGCGGCGGCCGGCCCACGATCGTCGTCGGATAGATCGGCCGCGCGCGCCGGGTGAGCGCGGTGAGGTGAAAGACGGGATAGTCGCGCGCCAGCGAGTAATAGCCCGTGTGATCGCCGAACGGGCCTTCGCGCCGGCGCTCGGCGGGGTCCACGTACCCCTCCAGCACGATCTCGGCCTGCGCCGGCACCTCCAGCTCGATCGTCCGGCACGGCACGAGCTCCACCCCCTCGCCGCGCAGCCAGCCGGCGAAGACGACCTCGTCGATTCCGGGCGGCAGGGGGGCGGAGGCGGCATAGACCATCGCCGGGTCGCCGCCGAGCGCGATCGCCACCGGCATGCGCGAGGTGGCCCGGTGCTCGTGCTCGGCGCCGCCCTTGTGCGTCTGCCAGTGCATGCCGAGCGTGCGATCGTCGAACACCTGCAGCCGATACATCCCGACGTTGCGCGCGCCGGTGACGGGATCGCGCGTGAACACGCCGGGCAGCGTGATGTAGCGGCCGCCGTCGCCGGGCCAGCATTTCAGGATCGGCAATCCCGCCAGCGACGGATTCGCCGTCTCCACGATCTCCTGGCAGGGCGCGGCGCTCACACGGCGGGGCGAGGCCTTGGCGACGTCGAGCAGCGTGCCCAGTTTCTTCAACTTGTCGAGAAAGGAGCCCGGCATCTTGAGATCGAGCAGCTTCGCGACGCGCGCGCCGAGGTCGTCGAGCCGCTCGACGCCCAGGGCCGTCGCCATGCGGTCCGCGCTGCCGAAGGCGTTGACGAGCACCGGCATCTCGAAGCCCTGCACGTGCTCGAAAAGGAGCGCGACGTTGGCCTCGCCCCGCGCCTTCGACACGCGGTCGACGATCTCGGTGATCTCGAGGTCGCGCGAGACGGGCGCGGTCACGCGGCGCAGGCGGCCGCGACGCTCGAGGTGCGCGACGAGCTCGCGCAGGTCGCTGAAGGCCACCGCCCTACTCGTGATGAAAGGTCGCGACCAGCCAGCCGGCGACGACGGGAAAGGCGAGGCTCGGGATGACGCGCACCCAGACGAACTTCCAGCCCATGAGCGGCGCCTCCCAGGCGATGATGCGCTGCAGCCCGAAGAGCGACCACGCGGTCATGTAGGTGACCAGCGCGGGCAGGGCGGCGCCGGAGTGCGCCAGCGCCACGAGAAACGGCACGCTGACCATCGGCCCACCGGGCGTGATGACGCCGGCCGCCATCGCCATCACGAGGCCCTTCAGCCCCGCCTCGCGGCCGAAGTAGCGCGAGACGATTTCCTGCGGCACGACGACCTGGAACAGCCCCGCCAGCAGCAGCGCCGGGATCAGCCGTGGCAGCACGAAGCCGAGCATCGAGAGGCCGTTGCGGGCGCCGATCAGCGGGAGCGAGGGGTCCTTGACGTAGGCGATGACGGCGAACACGACGGCGAGCCCCGCGAGGACCAGCGTTGAAAGATCGAGGCGCATCGCCCGGGATTATGGCACATCGTACCCCGGCGGTTTGCCGGTGCCGCGCGCGTGGGTCAGGCCGACGCGGCGAGGTCGGAACGCTCGATGTATTCGAGGATCCGCGACCACTCGACGGGTTTTGTAAATACGACGTCGGCGCCCGCCTGCCGCGCGCGCGTCAGGAACGGCTCGCCATAGCCGGTGACGACCATCACGCGCGTGGCGCGGCCCGACCGCGCGCGAAGCTCGCGGATTAGCACGTCGCCCGGGATGTCCGGCAGCCCGAGATCGCTCAAAACCACGTCGAAGCGCTGCTGGGCAACGAGCTCCGTCGCCTCCCGGCCATTGGCGGCAGAGTCCACGTCCGCACCCTCGGCGCGAAGGAGGAGCGTGAAAACCTCGCGGATGTCCTGGGCGTCTTCGATCACCAGGATGCGAAGGCCCCTGAGCCCCATAGGAATCCTTGTGCAGACCATATTTAGCAAGGGGGATGCCAGCGGCCTCGTCATCCGTGGAGGATAGCGATGGCGCAGGATTGCTATACTGACCGGACGTTGGATCCGCTGGGCGCGAGCCTCATCGAGGGCCTCGAGGACGCGGTCGTCGTGACCGATGGCGCGCTGACCGTCGTGGCCTGGAACGCCGTCATGGAACGACTCACCGGCGTCGGCCGCAGCGCCGCGCTGGGCCGGCCCGCGGCCGACGTGCTCGACTTCCTGCGCGACGCCGACGTGGCCGCGCACCTGTCCCGGGCGCTCACCGGCGAGACGTCCACGTCCGGCGACGTCCGCTACGAGCTCATCGGCGAGACGCGCGGCGGCTGGATCTCCGCACGGTACGTGCCGTGGCGCGATGAGGGCGGCGCGATCGGCGGCGTCATCGGCTTCCACACGGTCGTCACCGAGCGCCACCGCCGCGGCATGCTCGTGCGCGCGCTGGAGTCGATCGGCCAGTCGCTGACGTCCTCCCTCGACCTCAACGAGACGCTCGACACGATCGTCGATCGCGCGCTCGAGGTGATGGCGGCCGACGCCGCGCTGGTGGTCTCCTGGGACGGTGTCGCCCCGGAGTTCAGCGTGCTGCGCGCGGCGGGGCGGCTCTCCGGCGAGTACGCCAGCGCGGGCTCGATTCCCGTGGGCGGCGGCCCCATGAGCCGCGCGATCCTGAACGGCGTCGCCGTGACGACGCCCGACATCCTGCACGACCCGGAGACGTGGCTCGTCCCCGAGCGCCGCGCGCAGATCGAGCGCGAGGGCTTCCGCGCCGTCGGCGCGGCACCGCTGCGCAGCAAGGGGCGCGTGCACGGCGCGCTCGTCGTCCACTACTGGACGGTGCGGGCGCTGAGCGAGGAGGACATGGCGGCGCTGCAGCTGCTGGCCGAGCACGGCGCGCTCGCCATCGACAACGCGCGTGTCTACGCCGACGCCACGCGCCGCGCCGATCGGCTGCGCGAGCTGACCGACCTCGAGCAGCTCGTGGCCGAGTCGCTCGTCGTCGACGACGTGCTGCGGCGCATCGCCCAGGCCACCGCGCGCCTGCTCGACGCGCCGATGGTGCAGCTCTGGACCGCCGACCCCGCCGAGCGCACCGTGCGGCTGTCGGCCTCCAGCGTGGAGCCCGGCCTCGCCGAGGTGCGCATGCCGCGCACGGTGCCCTTCGGCGAGGGCATCGTGGGCCGCGTGGCCGAGACGAGGACGACGATCTACGTGGCCGACGTGCCGGGCGACCCGCGCGCGCTCTCCGGCGAGTGGGCGCGGGAGACCGGCATCGCGCGCATGATGTCGGTGCCCATCCTGGCCGCCAACGACGACTTGCTCGGCGTGCTGGTCGTGCGCTCGCGCGACGAGTCGTTATCCAGGGACGAGAACCGCGCGCTGATGACGTCGTTCGCCGCACGCGCGGCCATCGCCATGCAGCACGCGCGGATGTACGGCGAGGCCGTGCACCGTGCCGGGCGGCTGCGCGACCTCGTGGCGGTGAGCCAGTCCATCACCGGCTCGCTCGACTCCGCCGACGTCATGCGCCGTATCACGCAGGCGGTGGCCGGCATGCGGCCGGGCGCCCTCGGCGCCGTGCACCTCTACGATGCGGATCGCGGCGTGCTGCGCGCGGAGGCGCTGTCGGGCGCGGACTGGGAGGGGCTGCCGATCGAGCGGCCGGCCAACGCGGGTCTGCCCGGCGTCGTCTTCGAGGCGCAGACGCCCGTGCTCGTTCCGCAGCCGATGATCCACCCGCGCACGCTGGCGCCGGAGTGGTGGCAGAAGCGGCCGAAGGGCACGTACTACGGCGTGCCGATCGCCGTCGGCGACACGTTCGTCGGCGTGCTCGACTACGTGCTGCCCGAGGGCCTGCCCGATGCCGAGGAGCAGGAGGCCCTGCGCCTGCTCGCCGCGCAGGCCGGCATCGCGCTGCGCAACGCCGCCCTCTACCAGACGGAGCGCGTGCAGGCCGAGCGCATCCGCGCGCTGGCCGCCGTCAACCAGCGGCTGTCGAGCGCGCTCGACCTGGACGAGCTGCTGCGCGCGATCTCGGAGTCCGCGGCCTCGCTGGTCGGCGTGCGCTTCGTCGCCTTCTGGCTGGCCGACGAGGCGTCGCGCACGCTGACGCTGTCGGGCAGCAGCGACCCGGCCATCGAGGGCGTCGCGCCGCGCCGGACGGCGTCCTACGACATGGGCGCCACCGGCTGGGTGGCGCGCTATCGCGAGCGGCTCGTGATCGACGACATCACGAGCGACCATCGCATCATGGACGGCGAGTGGCTCGCGCGGTGGGGCCTGACCTCGTACATGGCGTACCCGGTCGTCTCGGGCGACGAGCTGCTGGCCATCGTGGCGCTCCTGCACTCGGCGCCCATCCGCGTGCCCGATGACGCCGTCGACGTCATCGACATGTTCCTGGGGCAGGCGAGCGTGGCCGTGCGCAACGCCCGCCTCTATCGCGAGGCGCAGCGCCGGCGCGACGTGGCCGAGACGCTCGCGCGCATCGCCCGTGAGCTGACCGGCACCCTCGAGGTCGAGCGGATCGCCGAGCTCGTCACCCACGGTCTCGTCGACCTCCTCGGCAGCCGCGGCGCCGCGCTCTACCGCTACGACCCGGACACGGGCGGGCTACGCCAGCTGGCCGTGTACGGTGACGACGCCGGCGCCATGCGCGGCGTGGACCTGGCGCCGGGCGAGGGCGTCGTGGGCTGGGCGGTGGCCGAGCGGAAGATCGTGACCACGCCCGACGTGCTGCGCGAGCCGCGCGTGAGCCTGTCGCGTCAGCTGCGCGAGCGGCTGGTGGCCAGCGGCGGCTACGCCGTCGTCGGCGTCCCGGTCCTCACGCGCGACAGGATCGTGGGCGCGCTGTCGCTGGTCGATGACGTGGGGCGCGAGTTCTCCGCCGACGAGCTGCAGGCGCTGCAGGCCTTCGCCGACCAGACGGCGCTCGCGCTGGAGAACGCGCGGCTCTACGCCACCGCGCAGGAGAGCCTGGCGCGGCTGCGCGAGACGCAGGCGCAGCTGGTGCAGGCGGCGAAGATGTCCGCGCTCGGCCAGCTCGTCTCCGGCGTCGCGCACGAGCTGAACAACCCGCTCAGCGTCATCATCGGCTACGGCCAGTTGCTGCTCGCGCGCGACGTGCCGGCGACGCTCAAGCGCCCCCTCGAGCTGATGGTCACGCAGGGCGACCGCATGGCCAAGATCGTCCGCAACCTGCTCTACTTCGCGCGCCAGCGCCCGCCCGAGCGCGCGGCGGTGGACGTGCGCCAGGTGATGGAGCAGACGCTCGCGCTGCGGCTCAATCACCTGACGCTCTCCGGGATCGTGGTCGAGCGCGACTTCCCCGGCGCGCTGCCGGCGATCAACGGCGACGCCCAGCAGCTCGAGCAGGTGTTCCTCAACCTGCTGCTCAACGCCGAGCAGGCGATCCTCGAGACCAAGCCCGGGGGCCGCATCGTGCTGCGCGCGCGGCTGCGGCCGGACGCCCGGGCCATCCTCGCGCAGGTCGTCGACGACGGTCCCGGCATCCCGGCCGAGGCGCTCTCGCGCGTGTTCGAGCCGTTCTACACGACGAAGACGGTGGGCATGGGCACCGGCCTCGGCCTCTCGGTGTCGTACGGCATCGTGCAGGAGCACGGCGGCCGCCTCAGCGTGGACAGCCGGCCGGGGCAGACGACGTTCACGCTCGAGCTGCCGGTGACGGAGCTGCCGGCGCCGGATCCGGCGGCGCGCGATCGCCGCGTCTATCACGGCGTCGGCAAGGTCGCGCTCGTGGTCGAGGACGAGCCGAGCGTGCTCGACCTGGTGGTGACGCTGCTCGGCGAGAGCGGCTGGCGCGTGGAAGTGGCGCCGGGCGGCCGCGCCGGCCTCGACAGCGTGCAGCGCAACCGCTACGACCTGATCGTGTCCGACATCCGGATGCCCGACGGCAACGGCCAGGAGTTCTACGAGCGCGCGCTCGCGCACGACCCCGCGCTGCGCCGCCGCTTCATCTTCATCACCGGCGACACCGCGGGCGACTCGGCGCGCGCCTTCATCGACGGCGCCGAGGTGCCGGTGGTCGAGAAGCCGTTCTCGCCGACGGCGTTCGAAGACGCGGTGTGGCGCCTGATGACACCCGCCGCTTCGTGATATCGTCCTGATCTCAGCGTGACGTCAGCGTGACCAAGGCCGAGCTCGTGTCGATTCTCGCGAAGACCGCCGGCGGCTCCCGCGCCTCGGCGGAGCGCGCCTTCGCCGCCTTCGTGGTGAGCGTGCGCGAGTCGCTGCGCCAGGGCAAGCCCGTCACGATCTCCGGCTTCGGCACGTTCATCGTCGCCCGGCGCGCCGCCCGCAACGGCCGTCACCCGCGCAACGGCACGGCCATCACGATTCCCGGCGCCCGCGTGCCCAGGTTCCGCGCGAGTCGCGCGCTCAAGATCGCCGTGCGTTGACCGCTCTGTAGGCGTGTGGTCTAATCGGCCGTCGTTGCGGTGATCCTGGGGGATCGTCTAATGGTAGGACGCCGGGTTCTGGCCCCGGTAATGGGGGTTCGAGCCCTCCTCCCCCAGCCACTCACCGCGCATTGGGCGGCCCCATCGTCTAGAGGCCCAGGACACGGCCCTCTCAAGGCTGAAACACGGGTTCGAATCCCGTTGGGGCCACCATTCGATTTCGTTGATGTTTAACGCTCCACGTTTTAAGGACGGTCCCGCCGCAATTCCGGAACGCGCCTCAAACACGCAGCGCGGTTTCGTCTCCACGTTCAACATCCGGCTCGCCTTCGCGTCCAAGAACTCTACCAAACGCTTGAGCTGCATGGGGCGGATGCTCGCGTAGATCTGCGTGGTGTCGATTTCGTTTGCCTGGCTGCGCGACTGAAAACACGGTTCGAGTCGCGAGAGGTGCCTCTGTTGGAGTGACGGACTGGAGGGGGCCGATGGAACGAGATACGTAGCGGAGTCTCATTGCTGGCATTCGTAATGCCCGGCACCGGCCGCAGGTACCGGTATGGGGACTAGGGTCAGAAGGTGCGCCCTCGCCATCGCCATGCTCGGAGCGACCCCGACTGGAGCTGCGCAGCTTCAGCCGGTACTCACCAAGAGGATCGCAGACGTAACTCTGCGAATCCTCGTCGAGGGGGGCAAGCTCCTCATCGGTCCCAACGATATTGTCGTTGAACTCGGCCGCTCTGTAGCACAACACGACGGCGAGTGACTAACACTGTTCCGGTGTCTCGAGGCGCACCGCGTGGAATGTCTTGCCGTCCGGCGCCAGCGTTCCGATCGCGATGATGGCCTGGCCTCTCGCGAGCGGCATCGTGATGCCGCCGAACGCAGACATATCGACAACCACCGTCCGACCTTCCGTGGCGAGGATGAATCCCTGAGCGTGAAGCTCTGTGATCACAGCTTGGATGCGGTCGACGTCGCCAGCGCCTGCCGCCAAGCACGCCGCCGTGATCCCGAGGCCGAGAAGGAGGAGACGCATGGCGTTCGGTCTCTCACTTCCTACTTCACGAATACCCATTCCGGCTTGAGCAGCGGGAACGCGATGAGGCCGATGATCGCCGTGGCGGCGACGAGCAGAGGGTTGCTGACTTTCCAGCGGAAGAGGACGACGAGGCTCCCCAGGGCCACGAGCGCGGTCAGCCAGTCGCCGATCGCGATCTTCCCGAGAAGGACACACGCGCCGAGGATCGTGCCGATGGCGGCGGCGTAGGCGCCCTTGATGAAGCCCTGCACATTGGGGTTCGTCCGGTAGCGGACGAGGATGGGCGCGACGATCAAGATCAACAGGAAGGAAGGCAGGAAGATCCCGATCGTCGCGGTGACGGAGCCCCACAGGCCGTCGAGGAGCGATCCGGTGAAACGCGCAGCCACGAGGTAGCCCACGAAGGTCGCCGTGATGACGACGGGTCCCGGGCTGATCATGCCCATCGCCACGGCGACCAGGAACTCGCGCTCGTTGAGCCAGCCCGTCTGCTGCACCAGGCCCTTTTCGAGGAACGGCACGATGACCAGGCCACTGCCGAAGGTGAGCGAGCCTGCCTTGAGGAAGAAGGCAAGCAGCTTACCCAGCAACGCGCCGATCGGCGGCGGAGCCGTGCCGCCGGCCACGAGTGGAATACCGATCAAGAGAGAAGGGGTCGTCGAGCCCGCCCTGCGCCCGCGGAAAAGAGAGCCGTAGTAGAGGAGGCCGACGATGCCGCAGCCGATGAAGACGAGGGCGACCTCGGCCTGCACCGCGACCGTGATCACAAACGCAGCCGCGGCGAGCGCCCACTCGAGCGAGTCTTTCATCCCGAGTTTCGTCAGCCGGTAGCAGGAGTGGACGATGAGCGCGATGACGGCGGGACTGACGCCGTAAAAGATCGCGGCCACGGCCGGGAGTCCCTCGAAGTGAACGTAGAGCGCGGCCAGACTTGCGACGATGACGAAGTTCGGCAGGATGAAGGCCCAACCACCGGCCCACGCGCCCCAGAAGCCGCCACGAATGTACGAAATCCAGATTCCGACCTGGATGGCGAGCGGGCCGGGTAGCGACTGGCAGACGGCGATGCCCTCGCGCATCTCCTCCTTCGTCAGCCACTTCTTCTCGCCCACGAGCTCGCGTTCCATCTGACCGACGAGCGCGACCGGTCCCCCGAAGCCGAGGAGGCCGAGGCGCAAGAAGTACCGGACGAGATCACGGATGGGGATACGCCGCGTCGTTGTTTCGGGTGGCATCACGCATCTCCTCTCCGAAAGCTTTGAAGGAGTGTAACGATTGACGGACGGTGTATCAATCATTACTGAGGCCACATGCGCTGGCTGACGCTGCTCATGAGTCTGCCGCCCACGCCGACTCGCCATCGCGTCGGCGTCTGGCGGAAGTTACAACGCATGGGCGCGGTGAAGCTCCGTGGAGCCGCTTGGATTCTTCCCGAAACCGCGGAGACAACCGAACTCTTTCAGTGGCTCGTGCAGGAGATCCAATCGTTTCGCGGGGAGGCGACGTTGTTGCGAGTCGATCGCATCGACACCATGCCTGACGATCAGGTCACGGCGCTGTTCCACAAAGCCCGCGCGGCCGAGTACCACGCCGTCGTGCAGGGCTGTCGGGAGATCGCGGCGCAGATCGATCGTCTCAAGGTCGCCCATCGCGGATCGGTGCCGCAGGTGCGAGCCCGGCTCGACGCGCTCAAGCGCGAACTCGACCGCATCCAGGCGATCGACTACCTCGATTCTCCGACCGGCCGGCGAGCGAAAGCTGCCTGGGAGGCCACGGCGAAGCGCTTGCGGGCCATCGAAACGCGGCCGGCGATCGGCTCAAAACGGCATCGGGGATCTGTGCCGCCGGCGGGGAGCACGTGGGTGACGCGCCCCCGACCGCACATCGACCGCATCGCCTCGGCCTGGCTCATCAAGCGCTTCTGCGACCCGACCGCACGGTTCGCGTTCGCGGATGCGGCCGATGCGGGCCGCAAGGGGATTCCCTTCGACATCCTCGGAGCCGAGTTCGGCCATCAGGGCACCGACTGCACCTTCGAGACGCTGGTCAAACGGTTCGGGATCAAGGACCGCCGCGTGAAGTTGATCGCCGAGATCGTGCACGAAGCCGACCTGCACGATGGCAAGTTCACTCGCCAGGAGTCCACCGGTGTGGATCTCGCGATCAAGGGCCTGGCCGCGGCGACGCAGGATGATCACGAGCTGCTCGAGCGGGGGATGGCGATGTTCGATGGCCTCTACAGCGTCCTGAAACAGAAGACGTAACAATCACCACACTCAAACCTGGAGACGCACCATGAAAATGACGACGATCGTACTGGCGTTCCTCGTGGCGGGGGCCTTTGCTGTTCCGACAGGCTGGGCGCAGACGTCTCAGGACAAGGAGCACGCCGAGCTGGCGAAGGCCCTGAAGGACGCCAAGATTCCCCTCCAGCGCGGCCTCACGGCGAGCGCGAAGGAAGGCAAGCCGATTTCGGCGAAGTACGAGGTCGAGGACGGCAAGCTCCAGTTATCCGTTTACACGATGAAGAGCGGCGACAAGTTCTCCGAGGTGATCGTCGACCACAAGACCGGCAAGGTCGCAAAAGCAGAGCCGATCACCAAGGCTGACGATCTCGAACACGCCAAGGCTCAGAGCGAAGCGATGGCGAAGGCCAAGCGGTCGCTCGATGCCGCTGCCTCCGAGGCCGTGAAGGAGAACAAAGGGTACCGCGTCGTCAGCGTCATGCCGGCGTTGAAGGATGGCCATCCCATGGCCGACGTGACGCTGGTGAAGGGCGAAGAATGGAAGACGGTGTCGGAGAAGCTCGACTAGAAGGAGAGAGCTGTGATGAAGCTACGTCCTATCAGGTACGCCGTCGCTTCCCTCGGATTCATCGTCAGCGTCGGTACGACGGCGGCGTGGGCCGCCGATCCTGACTGGAAGGCCGTCGAG